>Ga0075367_10000350_pt1 | contig 16471 bp, 22 predicted proteins | sample EndMethybrTD3032_FD_71399 | JGI IMG/M metagenome (GOLD analysis project Ga0075367, IMG submission 71399) | Populus endosphere microbial communities from Tennessee, USA - Endosphere MetaG P. TD hybrid TD303-2 | ecosystem: Host-associated > Plants > Roots > Endosphere | place: USA: Tennessee... | reverse complement strand
ATCTTTTTCGGCAGCGTTTTCAAAGTCTTCGAGCGACTTTTTTTCTGTAGTGACCCGGCTGAGTCGGATCGCCACATAGATAAAAGCCAACCCTCCGGCCAAAATAAAGCTTAGGATAAGTATGAGCCACCAGATTGTCATTGCTTCCACCCTCTTCTTACCACAAGCGTTATACCCTTAGTAATAAATATACCGCAATTACTCCGATAACAAAAACAATTAATGACATCAATGTCACTTGGACCATGTTTTTCGTAATTGATCGTTTGGCTAAGGGGTTACGTCCAGTGGCGATCATGCCATTGCGCACACCGGCGAATAGCATAACGCCGGCGATTACCAGACTGACCATCAGGATCCCGACACTGGCATAGATGCGAAAGGCGCTTATTTGCCGGTCTGTCACCACAGCGACCAGACGGGATAAGAATTGGGGTACACCGGGCTGCGAATCCTTTTGGTATATGGGGTTACGGCTGATGGAAATTTCCACGGGCGCACGGCCCAGACTGACAGTGCGTTTTCCGTTGCTTGTGTCGAGGACGGTCTGGCTCTCAGTGCTGCCCTTGCCATCAAAATTTTGCAGCGCCTTGCCGACGACCAATTCCTGGGTGTTATCCGCTTTCATTCCTACGCCGCCCAAAGAAGATACGGCGATTAGATCGCCCGACCGTATCGGGCCGTTTTGCGTGCTAAGCAGGACCTCGTAGCGGCCATATGTCGCCACAAACACCTCGGATTCTACTCCGGCATTCGACAGCGAAACGGGCGCATCACTGGACGAGACAATGACGCCCAGCATGTCACTGCCGTCACTTTGGGTGAGCGCCTCAATTTTAGAAGTGTCGCTGGGTTTGAGCCTGACGATCATTCCCTTCTGTAGCGTCTGGTCGGTCTGATAGCCCTGCGTCACGTTTTGCGCAACAACGGCGGCGCGCGCCATAAACCCCACAAGAAATAGCAACCCTAAGCCAAGCAACAGATGCTGGAAAATACGTTTATGCTTAGCCATTTACAGGTAAGTATAAGCTGAACTAGAGTAGCGAGGCAAGTGTCTTCACGGCTTGGCGCACGGCCGCCTCGTCAGTCTGCCGGCCCATGCTGAACCTTAGTGAAGCCTGGGCGTCTTTTTCTGATATGCCCATCGCCCGCAGCACATGCGACGGCTCTTCGTTGCTGGCGCTGCAGGCCGATCCGGCTGCGCACAAAATACCAGCATCATCAAGTTCAATGAGCAAGCGCTCGTTGTCGTAACCAGGCAAGGTAATATGGACGTTATTTGGCAGGCGCATTTTGCGCGAACCATTTACTACAGCAGCCGGAATCTGCTCTTCCAGTAAATGGAAAAAGAGGTTTTGCAGCTTTTTGAGGCGCTCAACTTCTTCGTGGCGACGATCTTGAACCAGCTGCAACGCCTTGGCGAATCCTATAAATCCGGGTACGTTTTCGGTGCCGCTTCTTTTGCCCCGTTCCTGGCCGCCGCCGAGTGTTTGCGGACTTAGCCTGACGTGGCTAGCCATAAATAGCAGACCGCATTGCTTGGGACCGTAGATTTTTCCCGCGTTCAAGGTCATTAGGTCAACACCGAGGCGTGAAACATGCAGGTCCAAATAAGCCGCAGCTTGCGCCGCATCAACATGGAGATATAGAGGCAAATCGTTGCCAGCCTTGCGGCGTTCACGCTTGATTTCATCCAGCGCCAAGGCGATCTGATGGATCGGTTGCACGCTGCCGACTTCATTATTGGCATACATGACGCTTACGAGCACAGTGCGGTCATCAACAAGTTTTATAACTGAATCCGGCCCCACCATTCCCGCCGGGGTTACAGGAATTTCACGAACCTCGTTTTTGCTGGCGTGCGCAGTGCGCAGCACCGACTCATGCTCGATGGCGCTCACCACCATATCACCCTCAGGGTATTGCGCAAGCACTCCTTTTATGGCGAGATTGTTCGCTTCGGTGCCGCCTGCTGTAAAGATGATCTCACTAGGACGCGCGCCTAGAATTTGCGCGATCCGCGCGCGTGCCGCTTCCAGGTCTTTTCGCACGCCAACAGCAGCCAGATAGGTGGCCGAAGGATTATAAAACTGCTCGGTAAAATAGGGCCTCATGGCCGCCAGGACCTCTGGGTCCATAGGGGTGGCAGCGGCGTAATCGAGATAAAGAGGCGTACTCATACTGGCAGTATACCGGTTCTGGCTGGATGTAAGCTATTTAAGGTTGTAAAGCTCTTTACCGATCAGTTTGCGGTACAGTTTGACGGTTTTGTACAGACGTTTGCCCTCTTCGAGGTCGATGTAGGTGTAAGGTTGACCGTCTTGTGCTTTTAAGACGCCATCCGGCCGGACATCATAGCGTGTTGTGATGCTGCGGCGCTGGCCCTGCTGGTCGGTCCATTCTTCGTGCCAAACCCAGGTATTTTTATCCAGGCGGAAAAACTCGCGACGGACATCGGTGGGCACGGGTCCAAAAAGTGTTCCCCCCAACTTGGCCTCTTTACGGATGAGTTCGCGGTATAAACGGGCTTCACGCTCTTCGTCATGCTGGCTCTTGATCGATTGGAAAAGGCTGAACATTGCTCCTCCTATTGCTGGCTACCGAGGACGGTCGGCCCTTGCATGTCTTGCATTATGTCCTGCGGCGACATAGGCATCTGCATATCGGTATCAACCATGTCGGCGATAGGAATAAAATCTACAGTTCGATTAGGGTCGAAAGGATGCACCGGAGCTTGGGTCGGTTCAGGGCTAAACTCTTGTTGACGACCCTCACGCAGATGCTCAGGGGTAAGTGGCACAAAGGCGCGGCTAACCGCGACACGGGCGCGAGCCTGGTCGCGCAGCTCTTCAGCGCGGGCTTCAGTATCAGGGACGTCCGATCCAAACTGGCTTTCAAGAGTAGAAATAATAAGGTCAGAGCCTTCTATCAGGCCAGTGGCCCGGTGCTGCTCGCCAGGTGACAGTACCCTGTCTTCTTCTCCGCTACGTGGTCCTTCTCTTCGTAATTGCATGGTTTTATCTCAGATAATGTTATCTCAGCTTAAAAACACGCTCAGCGTTTGCAGTGGTGTATGCCGCGATTTGATCCAAAGTCTCTCCTCGTTGTGTGGCTAAAAATTCTGCTGTAATGCGAACGTGCTTAGGCTCACAAATACTACCACGGTAAGGGTCGGGTGTCAAGAAGGGAGCGTCAGTTTCAAGGAGTAAACGGTCGGAAGGGACTGCCTTACCACTGTTAAGTTGTTCTGAACTTTTCGCAAAAGTCATGATGCCGTTCAATCCTACATACAGGCCGCGCTTTAGGATTTCGGCCAATTCCCTTGTGCCGGCGCTAAAGCTATGGATGACGCCCCGGACCCCCTCGTAGTCGTCAAAAATCGGCCAAAAGTCGTCAAATGCGTCGCGGACATGGAAAATAACCGGCAAATCGTGCTTTAGGGCAAGCTCCAGCTGAAAACGGAGTATGCGCTCCTGATCTTCTTTGGAAGAATGGCCGTAGAAGTAGTCTAATCCGCACTCGCCAATAGCCACCACCTTGGACTGTGAGGCCAGTCCCGCAAACCGTTGCAATGCCTCGGGATCGTCGACATACTCCTTAGCTTCGTGCGGATGGATACCGATACTTGCCCACACATGATCACGACTTGCCACGAAATCTACGGCGTAGGCGCTATCTTCTACCGTGGTCCCGACGCAGATCATGCGGTCTACGTCGGCTTTTAGGGCGGCTTTAATGATGTCGTCCGGTTGGGGCGAACCGGCTTTTTCGTATTTTTTCCGTGTTTCGGTATTTAGCACGAATTTGTCGAGAGCCTCGTGAATATGACAATGGGTATCTGTTAAATGCATGTCCTCATTGTAGCGTATGAAGCGCGGCATTATGGTACCATCCGGCGCAAGCCGTAACATCCTGTTGTATATTGTGCAATCATAGGGTATAGTTTCGTACTTACCAACCCTCACTAAAACCTCGCGTATGAGTAACTCTGAACAGCAAACCTCGCCTCCCTTTACCGCCGAACAAATTTATACCCTGGTTGACCGTCTTGGCAACGATGAGGATCGGGAGGCATTGGCGCATTTTTTCGACTCTATGCCGATTAATCACGGTGGCGTGGCAGTGTACGAAACAGACCGCTCCGAAGAAGACGAAGCACTATTAGAAGCACCCCTTATCTGTTTCAACGGCCAGCTGGACAACGGGGACGTGGCAGGTCTACGTCAGGCGGATGAAGGTGTTACCGAGTTCACCAACAACAAGCACAAGCCTTCTCTGAGTGAGCATCAGAAAGAAGCGAAACAACCTGTTAAATCGTTACCGAAACGGCTAGGGGCGATAAGTCTTAGTGGGGTGGCGGGAGGCATCGTGGGAGCCCTAATGGATGTCCTCGTTCCCGAAGGAGAAGTTGCACTCGATACGACCATCGGTGTTTTATCAGCGGTCATGATATACCTCGGCGCTTGGCCATTTGCAAAGCAGCGGCAGCTCCAGAATGCGAAACAGTTAGCGGAATCGCTAAAAGCGCGCTGTCTCGATGCCGAGCAAGGCGCCATCCGCTTTTTACGGGACAGATATCACCTCTATGATCTGCCTGCACCACAGAAAATAGATCCAGCCAGTGCCGGGAATGAGCCCAATCCGCCGACCGATACTCTTACTGCCTTGTGGGACCTAACAACGGACGCAAAACCGTCATACGCTATTTACGGCAATATAGAAGAGGACGAAAGTCGGCAAATGCAGATCCTACCAGGTCAACTCATTAAAGCGGCACTAATTAATGATGAAAGCCCGGGTATATTCTGGTCCGAATATCTGGGCGAGCAGGCCCGCGAGTTATCAAGCCTCGATTCCCAGATTGAGAGCGTTGAAGCAGAAATCGGCCACCTGGAAAGAATCAAAACACTTGCAGGTCATACCGACGAAGAAGCGTTGGAGCGGTACAAGCAAGAGTTGCAAACACATCGTCACAAGATGGTCGAAAAAACGTACGAGATCGTGCAGCAGGCAGAGGAACGCGCCGAAATTCGCCGCAGAGAAGCTAAACGCGTCGAGACAGAGGAGTTTTTCAATAAAGCAGCGTCGGGCGAGGTCGATGAGGCGCATGACTACGAGCTGGCGCTTCAAGCCCTGAGAAGTATCGTACTGAATAGCCTGAACGACATGGATCTTGCGGACCCTTCGACTCTCGAGGTGGCGAAAGGTGCAAATGTATACCTCCAAGGCGTGCGACACGAACTTCGCTCTATGAAAGAGATGCCGTATTTCTACACAGGCTTGCACGAACAATTCTCGAAACGGCTGCCTAACCTCCCGAAATGGGAGGATGTCGAAAAGCAGTTCCGGCCCCAACTAGGGCCTGAGGGTGTATAGCCTCATCTGCTAGCCGCCCTACCCACTATGCTTACTTCGTCGCCTATCAAAAGCTATTCTTGTTTGCTGGCTTCAGCCGAGGCTTCAGTTTGCTCTTGCTTGGGGAATAACGTCCCCACGATCGGGTGCACGATCCCTTCAGCGAACACGCCCTTTATCTTTTCGGCGGTTTCCGGCAGGAATGGCGTCAGCAGGTCGGCGATTTCGAGCAAACAACCCGCCTGGTAGGCGAGCACTTCGCGCAGATGATCGCCGTCATCTTTATTCTTGGCGATTTCCCATGGTTTTTCTTCGTCGATGTACTGGTTTAGGCCCCGTACCTGATCCCAAATTTCATCTAAAGCGCGGTCAAAGCGGCACAGTTTAATGGCCTCCTCTACCGGCGCGTTATCGTGCTGCGGGCCAGGGATATCACCAATAATTCCGTTCAGATACTTCATGATCATAGCGGCAGTACGCTGGACAGCGTTGCCGAGCTCGTTGGCTAGCTCGTTATTGTAAGCCGCCTCGAATGCTTCCCAGGTAAAGTCGCCGTCATTGTAGCTCGGAATGTGACGCAAAAAGTAGTAGCGGAAGGCATCGGTGCCGTATCTGGCAACAATTTCTTTGGGCGAGACCACATTGCCAATCGATTTGCTCATTTTTTTGCCATCCATGGTGATGAAGCCGTGGACGTACAATTGTTTGGCAAGCGGCAGATTCAGACTCATTAACATTGCCGGCCAGATAGCGGCGTGGAAACGAATAATATCCTTGCCGATCACCTGTGTGTGTGCCGGCCAATAGTCTTTGAAATCCTGGTGCTCGGGGTAACCAAGCACAGTTATGTAGTTCATGAGCGCCTCGAACCACACGTACATGACCTGGGTTTTGTCACCTGGTACGGGAATGCCCCACTCCAATTTGTCTTTTGGGCGGGATACGCTGATGTCTTCCAGCCCTTCCTGTAGTACGGCCAGGATTTCGTTGCGGCGCGTTTCGGGCACAATCTGGAACGACCCAAGCTCAATCGCTTCTTTGATCTGGTCGTTATATTTACTGAGTTTGAAGAAATAGTTCTCTTCCTCGAGCTTTTGGTAGGCCTGCGGGTGATCCGGTTTCATCCGCTCGGGATCAGCCTGGTTTTCGGGTACGAAACTTTCTTCTTTGACGTCATACCAGCCGGTGTATTTTGCTTTGTAGATGTCGTCTTTTAGCGCTTTCCAAATGAGCTGTGCACGCTGCTCGTGACCCTTGTCCGTAGTGCGGATAAAGCGGTCGTAACTGATGTTGAGCAGGTCGCCCAGGTTACGGAATTCCTTGCTCATCTGATCAGTTAGGGCTTTTGGAGCGAGGTTCAAACTTTCGGCTTTTTGGGCGATTTTAGTACCATGCTCATCTGTTCCTGTGCTGAAAATGGTTGGGGCGCCTTGCTGCCGGGCGGCTCGCGCCAGCACATCGGCCATAATAAATTCGAGCGCATGGCCAACATGGGGCTCGCCGTTCACATACGGAATAGAGGTCGTTACAAAATAGTTCATATGTTTAGTCTACCTTTTTATGAATTGAGTGATCAAGAATGTTGGCGTGTTTGTTTAAAAATGAGTGTATAAGAAATTAGCCCCGGCCGGGCATGATGCGCATGGTAGTTGCGGTGAAGGCGTTAGTCATGTTGTGGCCAGTATAGCACCTCAGAAGAGACTTGTCTGCCCTTCTTTTGATGTTGAGTCTTTGCCGTCTGGTTTTGGTTCTTTCTTGGACTTCAGTTTGCTGCCGGAGGATATTTTTGAGGATGGACCGGTAGACGGCAGGAGTTCTAGTTTTGCCGCTGGCGGCAGGTCGATGCCCAGCGCGTCAGCCAGCTTTTGCAGCAAGGGAACTTGGCCTTTTACAAGTTTGGTTTGCGCCACATCGAGCGTAAACCAGCCAGCCCGGTCAATCTCGGGGAATTGCTTCATCTGCCCCGATTTAGGGGGCCACTCCAGGTCGAATGTATTGCTTTTTATAGCTTCTATGTCAAGGTCGGCATGGGCGGCCCAGGCGAAAACAATTTTGCTGCCGGATTGCTGCACCGAACCGAGCTCCTTAAGTTCGCCCTCCGGCACCGCCAGCCCTAGCTCTTCGCTAAACTCCCGCTTAGCGGCGGCGAATGGTTCCTCGTCTTCTAAAAACTCACCTTTCGGAATTGACCAGGCACCTGCGTCTTTGCGTGACCAGAACGGGCCACCCGGGTGCACCAATAACACCTCCACGTCTTGCCCGCGGTCTCTGTGCAACAATATGCCGGCGCTTTGCTTCATCATGCTTGTTCTTATTAAACAAAAAACGACAATCTTTTGAAAGTCGTTTTTTGCTCCTCTGGCCGGGCCAGTTAGTAAGTGGCTTCGAGCTTTGGCACAAGGCTTTCTACAAGGTCATTTACCTCATGCTGAAGGGCTCCAGTTTTTGCAGTGTCACCGCAACCCGACTGAGAATGGGTGAATCTATAGTAGTAATCGCCTACTTTTTTGAATTTCGAGTCAGTTTTGGCAACTTCTGCTGCTGTTGGCTCAGTGCTGCCATCCAGATATGCCGGATCTGTAGGTTTGAAGCGGACTATCGTACCCCCTGAGGCAGCTCCTACATTACATGCTGGGTCCAGGGCAGTGAGCTGTTCGGATGCGAAACCAACCCGGGTCGTACCATCAGTATAAGTCTTGAGAGTCAGTTTCTGCTCGCCGCCATAAGGGGCACGAATACCCCACTCACTTATCGTGACGTAGCTTTGGGCCACATCGTCAGAGTCCTTGCTATCAGGGTTTTTAGTATCCTCGGAGCCGCTATTTTGGGATGTGTTGGTTTTTTTGTCGTCTCCTTTATTTTTTTGGTAAACGTACCAACCTACTGCACCGAGCACGGCAAGCACAACAATAATAACCGCAACCTCAAGTGCTGCGAATCCGTATTGGTTTTTCTTCATTTTGATTCCTTTGAATAAACGCTTATGCTCTGAAATGTAGCACAGCGGTATTCGGCTGTCTATTCGGCTTTCACGCGTGCAACGGTCATGATGTATTGCTGGTCATCTGATTGCGTGGAGTGCAAGGTGTAGAAATCGTTGCGATCAAAGATGTGCCATATTTCGTCTGGAGTGACGGCCCAGACACGGAGGAGCAGGATTGTTTCGCCCTTGTCGAATTCGAGCAGGCGTTCGCCAGTAGCAAACTGAAAGCGGATTGAAAGCGAAACATTGAGTCTGACACGTACAAATCGTTGGCGGAGTTGCTGATCAAAGCCCATTTCTAAGTCATAGTAAGAGGGGTCGATGTTGAGGAGGTCAAGAATGAAACGATCCCGTGGTGTTAATTTTGAGGCACCCGACTCGACGTTCCAGTCAAAATATTGTCGGCTTTCGGCAGTATCAAGCTTATCAGTGTAGAGAAGAAAATCGTTAGCCTGCATGCTATCGTGAATCATCCTGAACGCCCCGTCAGGATTGCGGAAGTTGCCGGGCGTACCGCCCAGAAGCAAAATTAGATTGGCGGTAGGCTCCTTTCGTAATGTTTCTTGGGCCAGAAGATTGCCGAATCGCTCATAATTAATATCCGCTTCGTACTCTTCAAATTTGACCTTACTGCCGAACCACTTTCTAATATTACCCCTAGCGATGTCCATCATAGAGGGACTGATATCTAATGCGATGTAGCGATCTAGCTTACCTTGATCAAGAAAGTGAGTTAGTAGACCTTTGACCGGCATAGCGTTGCCCGCGCCGATATCCACGATATTGATGCGTTCGTACCTAGTAAGCAGAGCATCCAAATAACTCCAGTTGCGCTCAAATAGTTCTGAAGTCATCACAGGCTGACTTGCCACGGCACGCCCCGGCCCACCCTCAGCTATCAACCGCTGTATGTATTTATCCCAGTTAGTGGCGCCTCCGCCTAGATAATTATACTGCTGCGGTATCTCATGGTGCATCTCAAGATTCGTGACAATATCATAGATCTGGGCCTCGTTATACAGCCTATAGAATTCGGGGCGAGGGGTAATTGTTTTTAGCGCCTTGGTGTTACGGAACTTTTTGCTCCGGGAAGCAAGCTTTTCCATGATAGCGAGATTACTGGCTGTGTTGGCGATACGCTCCATGCCCTCGTCATTCGTGAGAATAAGTTGTAGGCGTCCTGCTTTTGTCCGGGCAATCCATTTTCGGACGGTAGCTTCGGATATCCCATATTTTTCGGCTAATTCAACATGCTTGAAAGACAACATTATTTAATCCAGATTAACTCCGCTTATGAAAATCGTTGACACGGTGCGACATACAATCGTACCATTGAGTTGAGCACATGACCGCTTGCAAGGCTCGTACGAATGTTTCAAACACTAAACGTATCATCATCATGGTACAAGAACAAGCGTATTTGTAATGTAGGTAGTAAACCTCGGTCTGTATAAGAGGTCACGGCATCCGCCGTGTGTCCATTATATACCGTCGGTCGACTTAATCAATACATACGTTTGCAAAGGGGAACATGAAAGACACTCATAATAACTCGCTGCAAGGGGTCAGACCATTTAAAGAGCGTACAATCCAGCTTAAGGCAGGGGGAACCTCCACGGTGGGACTCGGCGCATATTCGGTAATTAAGCACGAATCAGACTTCACCATAAAGACTAAGCCAGATGGGAAGAACATACTTGAGTCTTCTTTAGAAATGATAGAGATACCTGGTTCCAGTCGGTTTATAGGCCTCTACCATCTGCATAACAGCGGAGACGCTGCGTGTAATGTTACGATTACTAGTCGTACCATTGAGGATACCTCAGATGAGTCTGCTTAGCTGCCCTGCTGGATCTTCATCTGCCAAAATCCATACCTGCGTTATATGCGGCACCGCTCAGCACATAGAGCAGCTGACGACGGGTAGGCTTATTTACGGCAAGCAGGCATTCGCCTGCAATAGTCACTTTTTCGACAGCGACAGATTGTATCGCGGCTGGGCTGCGTTTGCGGTTAACCAAAATGAAAAAACGCATGAACCAGCCACGACGACAGAAAACAAGGTTCATCATGTCCGAGCGGCTCTATATTGAAAAACGTACGCTGCAGGGCAGCAGAAGCCTATCCTGGGATCTCGCGCAGCATCTGTCCACACGCTACGGGTATAGCACCGTCGTTATCGCCGAACGTCCGACCATTTTACTGGCATCAATAAGCAAGCAGTGGCAGAAAATAATCCGGCAGATACAGCGGGCGCGTAGCGGAACGCTGAATGCGGCACTGATCTACGAGCTGACCCAGCAACTTTCTAAAGTGCAACAGATGCGAATGACGACCAAGATTCCGGAAATGGTTAATGAGGACGGCCTGGACGTACACTTTCTGACATCCGACCAGGCTTTGGCGAAACTACCAGTCTGCCAAACTCTTTACTGCACGGTCGCACTTACCGAACAAAATCTTCAAAAAATAACAACCTCATTGCCGATCGGCTCACTGGTCGTGATGTACGAATAAGGACACTACGCAACCTCGGGCCGGGTAAGGAAATCTAACAGATTAGTGTCGGCATTAACAGTGTGTACTATGCGGTGCGCCCCCAGATACTCCACTTGCCGTTTTAACATCTGAGTTGACCCAAGCAGCACGTCGCGCCAAGTCTTCACTATCCTGCCGTTGACCACTCCTTTCTCTCCTCTAAATACGAACATTGCGTTATTAATGCCTGGGTTCTCGGCAATGGCGTGCTCGAGGGCAAGGCCACCGACGGTTTCCTTTAAGATGACGGCGACGTAATCAAATTCACCGGTACTCTTTAGGTTAGCCACGGATGGATAACCGTCGCCCCATTCCTCAAGTAGCCGGTCAAGCTTTTCGATTCGGGTAAAGTCTACTCTGTTCCTGTTTTTCGCATATGCCCGGCCGCTTACGAGGCTCTTCCATTGCCGCGAATCTCTTGTTAAATTTGTCCACTCAACCTTCGCTTTGCTATCCCAGCTGGCTTGTTCTGCCAAAGCATTTCCTTCAAAGTCATTAGTAAAGATAGCTAGGCTATTGCGCAGTGCGGTACTGGCCATGTCCAAAAAACGCTGCAGATCAGGCCCGATATCCTGACCACGAATCTCGGCATGTAGTGCCGCGACAAGACCCGGCGCACTTTTTTTTGCACTTTTAATTGAGATATCTTTACCGTAAGCAGTAAATCCTTGTTGAATAATCTCATCTAATGATAGGCACAGTATTGTGCTCTGCTCCGGATTGCCGGATTGCTTAATTCTTGTTTGGCCATCGGAAACAATTCTGACCGGATACTTCACTCCATTTTCATACAAGTACCGATCATGACGATATGCTTTAGTGCCCTTTGATCGGCTTTCTCTTCGGGACGAAGGGAAAAGGACCTTACCAATGCGAAGCGCCAGCATTTGCAGTCCGAGTGACAGCAGATACGCCGCTCTGGAATCTTCCGAGGTTACGCATGGTACATGGTTTGGTTGTTCTAAATGCAATCCATGTGTCATTCTGGTATGCACAGGAGCGTCCATTAACCACTCGTAGACTTCTGCAAGTCCTCACTCAGAACACGACGATGCCGGGTAGTGGGAGGTAAGTTATTAATCCTGGCACGATATGCCGGAGTGTGCAGTTCGATCTCGCGGGCGTCAGCTTTCAGCTCGTACCCTACATTGTTCCCAGAGGCTATGTGCCCGGCGAACCGTTCCGCATCACTCAAGTACTCATAAGCCTGCTGTTCGGGCGTGTTGTCATTCAGGGCCTTTTCTATGCCATACCATGTCGTTTCTATCCCCGCGACATGTTGTCGTTGCGTATCACTACGAATCGCTGCTTGTACAGCGGCGTCAGTAATAGCAGCACGGCCGTCTAGGGCGCGCATACATACCTTCTCGGCTGGTAGCAGTACTGTCATGTGATTAGTCAAGGTGCCGCACGGGTCGCCTTCGGGAGGGGCCGTTATCTCGCAGTAGTTACCTACCGGGCACGTTCCAGGTAGTGATTGTTCAGGTAAAGTCATTCAGATATCCAACACTATGTCCTGTTAAAAATACCTGACTTGATTCCAGGTATTCTTAATCTGTTATTCGCATTTGGTGGGCGAGGAGGGACTCGAACCCTCAAGGCTGTTAGGCCAGCGGATTTTAAGTCCGCCGCGTATACCAATTCCGCCACTCGCCCGGGCGTTTACTGCCCGTACATTACTGTGCGATAGAAATCGAACTGTAAGGGGCGTAGCTATTATAACAGAGCTGCGAGTGCTTTGGGCGAACTTATCACTTTATCAATAAGTGTGTCGCGCAGCGGTTCGCCTGTTTTTGGGGTAAGGGCAAAGATGGGTTTGCCGAGCGCCGAAGCGTACGCCATCTCCATAGTGACGCTTACTCCGGCGTAATCACCCTTGTTATATACATAGCAGACTTCGGCTTTTCGAATCCAGTCGAAATGTTCTAAGGTTAACCCTTTGAAAATTACCGAAGTGATATAGTCGGAGTGGATAAGGGCGTCTTCAGAGATGGGCTGCTGGATGCTTGGCTCGAATACCAACACGCCCAGCTCCTCAAGCTCCTTGCAGAAAGCGGCAATTTCTTTGCGGTAACGTTTTGACCCGCATACAACGACAGATTTCATACACACTCCCCTACTCTGTTATTTAAGGTACTCCAAAGGCGTATCGAGCTTGATTGTCGGTTTTTCCGGGTACGAGTACGTTTGCCGGTTATAGCCCAAGTTAGCTTTGGCGGCACGGGAAGCATTCTTGTCCCGGTCGCTATTCACCCCCTCAAGCTCGCTGTACACGGGCAGCCCGGAGAACTCATCGATAAGATAATAACCCTTGATGCTGCCTCCGTTAACCGGATTAATGGCAATAAATTCATACTCCCATTTCGCGTCCGGGTATTCTCGTTTGATTTTGTCGATTTGGCCAGCCTCATAGAAAATATCATACAGCTGCTTATTGATATCCGTGCGGTTGTTGGCGGGCGCAAGGCTGTATTTACGGAGTTGTTTTCCATTTTGCGTAACCATGCCTTCGTCTTTGACGTCAAATAAGTTGGCGGCTATCATCTTATCTTTCCAGGTCTCACCCTGTTTTATGCCAAAAGTTACGGGCATCAGGCCATCAGAAAGCCGTGCAGGCGCAAGGTCAATGGTGCCGCCCGGTATCACCCCTACATGCGGGCAGATAATAAAAATAAGGGGCTGAGTGACTTTGTACATCTTCTTCAGGTACTCATTGGCTTCTTCCAGGGTTCGCGGGGCTGTGCGGCCGTCGCCTGAGACATTGAGGCCGTCAATATAGGTGCTGTTTTCGACACAACGCTGCATCTTGAATGTGTCGGAATCGTAGGTTCGCTGTGCGTAGACTGCACCGAATTTCTGCTCAGACAGTTCGGCTATGCTGGACTGCGTGTAGCCAGGGTCGGTTTTGCTGTCCAGGTCGGCTTTGGTCGCAAATGTCTGTCTGAACTGCGCCACCCGGATGTTCTGCTGGGAAGCGCCCTTGGCAAGCGCCCTATACAACATAGTTGCCGCTGGCACGCCGCCCGAGTCGGTGTTACTGGCTTTTTGCCCAGGCTTCATAACGGCTAACACGACACCGAATATAATAATAACCGCGGCTAGGCCAAGGATGACCCATTTCCACGGTTTTTTCTTGGGAGACAGGCGCTCTGGCCCGGAATTTTGCTTGGACGATTGAAACTCGTTTTCCATATATCCCCCTGCTTGAATCTAGATGGAGGCACCGACCGGATTTGAACCGGTGTACAAGGTTTTGCAGACCTCTGCGTAACCACTCCGCCACGGCGCCATACCGACAGATTATACCGAACAATCTGCCTCTTGTGCAACTAGATACGCCCAGCTAGTGGGTCACGATGCTGTCGAGCAACCCTGGAAAGCGCTTCTGTATCTCTGCTTTCCTAAGGAGATTAAAATGCTCTTTACCAGCAATGTGCGTACGGATAACCCCAGCCTCGCGCAACACCTTGAAATGATGCGACATGCTGGACCGCGGCCGGTCCAGGCTAAGCTGCGAGCACGTCAATGCCTCTTCGGACTCGTACAATCTTGTGACAACCTCTAAACGGATTGGATCAGCAAGGGCGTACAAAATATCGGTGACTGGCAAGTTTTCAAGGTCGGGGTGTTGAAGCTGCTTCATAAGCTGTACTATACCAGTAGCTGCGGCATTAGTTCAATAGTTTACGAACTATAGAAACGTCGGCCGCGCCAACTTATTAAGAGCGCCTACTGCTATCCTCATACTCAAGAATATCTCCGGGCTGACAGTCTAAAGCCCTGCAAATCGCTTCCAAGGTCGATAGCCGGACGGCTTTAGCCTTGCCATTCTTCAAAATAGAAAGGTTGGCCATAGTTATGCCTACTTTTTCAGCTAGCTCGGTCACGCTCATCTTCCGTTTAGCCAGCATTACGTCGATATGGATTACAATTGCCATGTGTCTGCTCTATGCCGCTTTTATACCGTTAAGTCGTTTTCTGATTTTATGACTATGACGCTTCGTAGCAGTTTTTCGAGGACGGTGGCAAAGACGGCAATTACGATTGAAACAAAAACAATGGCTAGTCCAAATGCCATCACGCCGGGTGCATCATCCCTGTTTGCAACGTAATAAATGTAGGGTGAGCCGGCGGCAAACATAGCAGCGATTACGATGGCGCAGTTCCTTATGTGTTGCAGTGCCTTAACTGACAAATCAGAAAAAGCCGTGGCGTTATCGATGTAGCGTAGCAATTTTAAAGCCTGGTAAAGGGCAACGAAAAACGGTATAGCTGGCGCATACAGGCCAAGCAAAAGCGGCCGGTAATACCCTGCATCTGGCAATGCGATTAAAGGAGGCAGTGCGAATAAGCAAACGGCGAGCACGATTGCTCCCATCAGCAAGACCGCTCCTTGCAAAAAAAGTGTTGAACTTCGTTCCGTATATGTGGCAATCTTCTGCTTCATATGATTATTTTTAGCACAATGTTTATCGAACTACAATAAATACTTGTTGTTTTACAACTCTATTCGGATTCAGCCCCGAAACACTGACGCGCATTCTCTGCTAAGCTAAAAGCAGGAGGATCGCATGAAAAAAACAGCATATGTGGCAGGCGGATGCTTTTGGGGGCTGGAAGAATTGTTCCGCGAGCAGCCCGGCGTATTGGATACTGAGGTAGGATATGCCGGCGGACAAAATGATGACCCCACTTATGAGCATCACCCTGGTCATGCCGAAACACTTGCCATCACCTACGATACCAACAAGACCTCGTTTGCGGACATTCTGGACTATTTTTTTCGGACCCATGACCCAACGACGCGTAACAGGCAGGGCAACGATGTGGGTTCGTCGTACCGTTCAGCTATCTTCTATCAGAGTAGTGAGGAGAAAACTATGGCCGAAGAGGTAATCAAAAAGGTGAATGACTCCGGCCTTTACGATGACCCTGTCGTTACGACGCTGGAGCCGCTCACGAAATTCTGGACGGCCGAATCGTATCATCAAGACTATTTGCAGCACAATCCGGGAGGCTATACGTGTCATTTCCTCCGCTCCGAAAAGAGCTTGCTTTGATGCGGGGCGGATTGATGCGGGAGAATATTGGTGCGGGAGAATTAAGTACGCGGCGCTAAACTTCCATTCCTACCAGGTTACACTCTGGCAGCACTTTTTCCAGTTCTGCAAGACTAGGTGAGATCATGTCTCCTTGGGGGCCTTCTTTGGTAAAATCTACCCACGTGCTTGCGTAGCCCTCGATGCTTTTATCTCCTCCGGGGACCTCGACAAATATTTTTGTATCATTTGGGGATTCAGATACATGGGCGAGGCACTTCCCCAGCGCCAGCTGGCCTGCAGCCCAGTATCCCACGAGCGTGTGCGTGGTCTCATAAGGGCTACTGCTGACTGCAAGCCTGTCGCCAAAAATATTTTCGACTTGTGCGCCTTCTGTCAGCTCTGAGGGGGCCTCGGCAGATGTGGGCGCCTCAGTTGTGGCTGGGCCGGATTGCTCGTTCGAGGTAGTACAACCGCCCAAAAGCAACGTCATCCCTGCACCAATAGCGACTAATTTCTTTCTCATACCTGTAAGACTATATCATATCTTTTGGTA
>Ga0075367_10000349_pt1 | contig 16510 bp, 17 predicted proteins | sample EndMethybrTD3032_FD_71399 | JGI IMG/M metagenome (GOLD analysis project Ga0075367, IMG submission 71399) | Populus endosphere microbial communities from Tennessee, USA - Endosphere MetaG P. TD hybrid TD303-2 | ecosystem: Host-associated > Plants > Roots > Endosphere | place: USA: Tennessee... | reverse complement strand
GCTCGTGCCCGGATCGCCGCGGGTGTCGACTTTCAACGCCGAGGAGAACCGGCCGATGCTCGACATCAACGAGGCGATCGGATTCGTCCCCGCCTCTTACGCGGGCGCGTGGAAGAAGGTCCTTGCCTGAACCTATGTGTTCCGAGGAAGCTTCTGGCAGTGCGGGCAGTAATGACTCGACCGATTCATGAACGAGACGCGGACGATCGGGCGTCCGCACCGCCGGCATGGTTCACCGGTGCGTCCGTAGGCGTTGAGCGAGTGCGCGAAGTACCCGGCTTGGCCGTTGACGTTGACGTACTGCGCGTCGAAGCTCGTTCCGCCCTCCGCCAGAGCCTGTTCGAGCACCGCGCGCACATCGGCGAGCAGCCGGTTCACCGCGCGAGTCGAAAGAGTGCGGGCGGGCGTCTCGGGATGGATGCGGGCGCGCCAGAGCGCCTCGTCGGCATAGATGTTGCCGACGCCGCTGATCGTGGACTGATCCAGCAGCACGCGCTTGATCGCAGACTCCTTGCGCGCGAGCGCTGCCCGGAAGGCAGTGTCGATGAAGGCGGGATCCAAGGCGTCACGCGCGATGTGGGCGACCTGACTGGGCACTGTCGACTCGAGTGTGCCGAGTCCGCCGGGCGCGGCATCCGGCGTCGGCACGAGGGCGTCGAGCGCCAGCGAGCCGAACGTGCGCTGGTCGGCGAACACGATCGCAAGCTCGCCGTGTTCCGGATGCTGGATGTCCAGACGCACGCGCTCATGGCGCTCGGGCTCGGCGCCGGGCGAACGCAGCAGCAGCTGTCCGCTCATCCCCAGATGAGCGACGAGCGCTTCGCCGCCGACCTCGGCACGCGGCTCTGCGGGCTGAAGCGGAATCCAGAGGAACTTCCCCCGACGCGCGGCGCCGCGCAGGACACGGCCGGTGAGCGCGGCCTCGAATTCCGGCCCCGAGCCGGGATGCCGGGTCAGCGCGCGCTCGTCGAGCACGCTCACGCCGAGAACTGTCGCGCCCGTGACCGCCGGGTCGAGCCCCGCGCGCACGACCTCGACCTCAGGCAGCTCCGGCACAGCGTTCAGGCACGTCCGCTGAGCTCGCGCCACGCGAGCAGGGCGGCGGCCATCTCCGCCTGCTTCTTGCTCGACCCGACGCCCTCCGCGGAGAAGTCGGCCACCGTCACGGTTGCGGTGAACACTCTGCTGTGGTCCGGTCCCGTGGAGCTCACGTCATAGATCGGCGGAGTCGCGCCCGTGCGCGAAGCAAGCTCCTGCAGGGTCGTCTTCGGGTCGACAGCCGCGCCATAGCGCTCGGGGTCTGCCAGGAGCGGATCGATCAGTCTCAGCACGAGCCCGGTTGCGGCATCCGGGCCGACCGACAGATAGGTCGCGCCGATGATTGCTTCCATCGTGTCGGCGAGGATCGAGTCCTTGTCCCGTCCGCCCGTCTGCTCCTCACCACGGCCGAGCTTGACGTGCTCGCCGAGGCCGATGCCCCGGGCGACCTGAGCGAGCGCGACAGTCGACACGACGCTCGCGCGCCGCTTCGCGAGCGCACCCTCGTCGAGCGTGGGGTTCGCCGTGAACAGCCGCACGGTGACGGCCTGACCCAGCACCGAGTCGCCGAGGAACTCGAGACGCTCGTTATGGGGACCTTGACCGTGCTCGTAGGCCCACGAGCGGTGGGTCAGTGCCAGCGACAAAAGCTCGGGGTCGATGACGACTCCGAGCTTGTCGGTGAGCGCAGAGCGCTCCGATGCGACGTCAGTCACAATCCGCGGAAGCGGGATCAGACGTCGGCGACCTTGCGGCCCTTGTATTCGAGGAACAGCTCGGTGCCCTGCGAGTCGGTGACGACCTTCGCCTGGTGCGGACGGCTGTAGACGACCTTGCCGTTCTCGACGGTCGAGGTCAGCGTGATGGGCGCCGCCTTCCACTGCGCGCGACGCGAACGGGTGTTGGAGCGGGAGACCTTCCGCTTCGGGGGGTTACCTGCCATGGCTTGCTCTCTTCTGTGTTCTCGGCGGCGCAGTCCGCGCTAAGCGCGCGGGGCTTCGTCGTCGTGGTCTGGGGTGAATTGCTCGAGCGCGGCCCAGCGGTTGTCGAGGGGCTCGCGCTGCTCTGATCCGGTGCTCACGGCCAGCCGCTCACCCGTAGCCGGATCGAGGCCGGGGCAATCCGGCTGACACACCGGCTGAAACGGAAGCGCCAAAACTGTCGCGTCCCTGACCAGAGTTTCAAGATCCACGTGATCGTCTTGAACCTCGAAGTCAGCTGCTTCCTCTCCAGGATACGTGAAAAGCTCCTGAAACTCGACTTCGACAGGCTCGGCGATGTCGATCAGGCATCGTCCGCAGACTCCGACGTACTCGGTCTCGATGCGTCCGGTCGCGAGGATCCCCTCGTGGACCGACTCCAGACGCACATCGACGAGCACAGAGTCACCCTCTTCCACGCTCACCAGGCCTTCGCCCCACTTCTCGGGCGCGGGGACGTCGAGTGTGAACTCGCGCATCTCGCCGGGGTGATGGACGATGTCGCGCACATGCAGGGCGAACGGGCCGGGACGGTGTGTTCTCACGGTCGTCCATGCTACCCGCGCACGGTGGGGCGGGGGCTGTGCGCCGGCCGGCTCAGATGTCGCGGGCGCCCGTGTCGAGGAACCGCGCGACCGCCGGCGGCACGAACGGCGACACGTCGCCGCCCAGCGCGGAGACCTGCCGCACCAAGGAGCTCGAGACGAGCGCGTGCGCGGGATCCGGCAGTAGGAAGACCGTCTCGACGTGCGCGAGATGCCGGTTGACGATCGCCATCGGCGTCTCGTACGCCACGTCGATCTGCGAGCGGATGCCCTTCACGAGCACCCCGGCGCCGACGTCCGTCGCGTAGTCGACGAGAAGGCCCATGCTCCACGAGGCGACGACGACGTTCCCCATGACATCGCCCTCGGCGATCGACTGCTCGAGGAGAGTGAGCCGCTGCGCGATCGGCAGCATGGCCTCTTTGCCGGGGTTGTGGACGACGAGCACATGCAACTCGTCGTACAGCGTCGCGGCGCGGCGGATGACATCCAGGTGGCCCAGGGTCGGCGGATCGAAGGATCCAGGAACGACGGCGATCCGGCTGCTCATGCCACGAGCCTAATGGTGATCAGTTCTTGGCCAGGGCCGCGCGCTCCTCCATGCCCAGGCGCCGCTCCAGCGCGGCCGCGAGCCCGGGATGGCGCGTCAGCGCGGGGTCTTCTTCGAGCACCTGCTCGGCGGCGATACGGGCTTCAGCGATGAGGTCGGCATCTGCCACGACGCGCAGCAGACGCAACGACGAGCGCGCGCCGGACTGCGCATCGCCGAGCACATCGCCTTCGCCACGCAGCTCCAGGTCGATCTCGGCGAGGAGGAACCCGTCGAGGGTCGCCGCTACCGCATCGACGCGTTCCCGTGCGGGAGTCCCCAGCGGAGCCTCGGTGACCAGCAGGCACAGACCGGGGACTCCGCCCCGGCCGACCCGTCCGCGCAGCTGATGCAGCTGCGACACGCCGAAGCGGTCCGCTTCCAGGATCGCCATCGTCGAGGCGTTGGGCACGTCGACACCGACCTCGACGACCGTGGTGGCGATCAGGACGTCGATCTCGCCCCGGGCGAAGGACTGCATGATCGCGTCCTTCTCGTCGGACGGCATCTTCCCGTGGAGCGGCGAGACGCGCAGATCGGCGAATGCGGGATGCCGCGACAGCAGGTCCACGACCTGCGCCACGCCCCAGCGGGTTCGCGGTGCCTCCCCCGCGACCACGGCGACGGGCTCATCCGCGGTGTCGTCCTTGACGGAGGCCTCGGCATCGATCGCCGCGCACACGACGAACGCCTGGTGCCCCTTGCCGACCTCTTCCGCGATGCGGTCCCACACGCGCGCGAACCAGGCGGGCTTCTCGGCGAGCGGTGCCACGAATGTCTGGATGCCGGCGCGTCCCTCGGGCATCGTCCGGATCGTCGAGACGTCGAGGTCACCGAAGACGGTCATCGCGACAGTGCGCGGGATCGGGGTGGCGGTGAGGACGAGAGCGTGCGGCGCGGCGCCCTTCGCCCGCAGCGATTCGCGCTGCTCCACGCCGAAGCGATGCTGCTCGTCCACGACGACCAGCCCGAGGTCGGCGAAGGTCGTCGTATCGCTCAGCAGCGCGTGCGTGCCGACGACGATGCGCGCCTGACCGGACGCGGTCCGCAGTGCCGCCTTGCGGCGGTCCGCAGCGGGCATCTGACCGGTGAGCAGCGTCGGCATGAGCTCGGGTGCGAGCCGCGGTCCGAGCATCCGCGCGATCGAGCGCAGGTGCTGACCGGCCAGCACCTCGGTCGGCGCGATGAGGGCGGATTGTCCGCCGCTCTCGGCGACCTGCAGCATCGCCCGGAGTGCCACGAGCGTCTTTCCCGACCCGACCTCGCCCTGGACGAGCCGGTTCATCGGCCAGTCTCCCTGGAGGTCGCGCGCGATCTGGTCGCCCACCGACAGCTGGTCGGGGGTCTGCGCGAACGGCAGGGACGCGTCGAAGGCGGCCAGCAGCGCACCGGGCTCGCGGCGCGTCGCCGACAGTGCACGGACGAACTGTCGCTGCTGCAGGAGTGCGACCTGCAGCACGAACGCCTCGTGCATGCGCAGTGTGCTGCGCGCCTGATCGATCTGCTCCTCGAAATCCGGACGGTGGATGCGCTCGATCGCGGTGCGGGCATCGAGCAGTCCGTCCGCCCGACGGAGCTGTTCGGGAAGGGGATCTTCGACCGGGCCGAGGCCGTCGAGGACGAGCTCGATGATCTTCCGCACCTGCCAGCTCGCGATCGTGCTCGTGGCGGGATAGATCGGTATCGGGAGGTTCGCGTTCGCCTCCGCGGTGAGCCGCGCGGTCTGCTCGTCGTCGAACAGCTCGTAGTCGGGATGGGCGAGCTGCTTCGCGCCGCGGTACTCCCCCACCTTGCCGGCGAAGACGCCGCGCCGACCGGGCTGCAGATCCTTCAGCCGCCAGGACTGATTGAAGAACGTGAGCGAGAGCTCTCCCTGCCCGTCGCTGATGACGACCTCGAGCAGCGAGCCCTTGCGATTCTGCATCCGCCGCTCGCTCGCGCGCCGCACCTCGGCCACGATCGTGACCGGCTCGCCGATCGGCAGCGATGAGATCGGGGTGAGCTCACCGCGCTTGGCGTACCGACGCGGATAGTGCGCGAGCAGATCACCGACGGTGCGCATGCCGAACGCCTTCTCGAGGGCGGTGGCTGTCTTGCCGCCGACGGCGCCGTCGAGGCGCGACTCGAGAGCGAACGCGGACATGCTCCGAGTCTAGGCAGGAGGCCGGACGGCGGCCCACACCGGCGGTACTAGCCCCAGATGCCCGATGCGATGTCGGAGAGGAACGCGCGGCCGTTGCGATTGGACGTCGAGAGGTAGATCCACACGCCGTCGCGGGCGACGATCATCTCCTCGGTGTCGGGCGCGCTGCCGGGCAGCTGGCAGAAGTCCGCACCGAAGTCGTCCGACACGCTGCACGAATACCCGAGACCCGGGAGCGTCGTCACCGCAGTGGCGACGTCGGCCGGGGATGCGGTGCTGATCAGCAGCAGCATCCCTGTCGAGTCTCCGACGATCCAGTCGCAGCCGAGCACGAGCGTCGCGTTCGCCGGCACTGGTCGGATGAAGCCGACGCCATCGCTCTGCAGGGTCAGATCGCCGATCGCGGCCGCGCGCACGTCCGGAGTCGCGAGTGTGTTGCAGTCCGTCGGCAGGTTCGCCGGTGCGACGGTCTCGGTCGGTTCCGGCGTGGGCGTGGGAGGAGGCGTGGGCGTCGCGGTCGTCGTCGGGGACGGCGACGGCGAGGCCGTCGGAGTGCCCGATCCTCCACCGCAGCCGGCCAGCGCCGCGGCCAGAACAGCGACGAAGACGACGGTGGACAGCGTGCGTGTGCGCGTGCGGATCATCCCGATTCCGATTCTCTCGAAGGTCCCCTGAGCCGAGCATAGGGTGATCGTGTGACTCGGATCATCTCAGGACGCGCCGGATCGATCACCCTCGAGGTCCCCGACGCAGGCACGCGACCGACGAGCGACCGCGTACGCGAGTCTCTCTTCGGCGCACTCGAGTCGGCTGATGCTCTGCAGGGCGCCGCGGTGCTCGACCTTTACGCGGGTTCGGGCGCACTCGGACTCGAGGCGATCAGCCGGGGCGCGGCATCCGCCGATCTGGTCGAGAAGTCTGCGCGCGCAGCCGCGATCGTCGAGCGCAACGCCGCGAAGGTCGCGAAGTCCGTCGGACGCGGTGCGGCCATCCGCGTTCACCGGCTTCCCGTGTCCGCATTCCTCGGTTCACCCCGAGGGCCGTACGATCTGGTCTTCCTGGATCCTCCGTACGACCTCGACGAGTCGGAGCTGACGCACGCGCTCGCGTCGCTCGTTCCCTCGCTCACCCCCGGCGCGACCGTGATCGTCGAGCGCGCGGCGCGGTCATCGAGCCCGGAGCTGCCCGACGGGCTCGTCCACACCCGCGACCGGAAGTACGGCGATACCGTGCTGTGGTGGGTGCGGCTCGCGGACTGATCAGCCGCCGTGGGCGTCCCAGTCCCGGTACGGGTCCCAGCCGCGCCGGCCCTCGTGTCCTCGCCCGTCGACGCGCACCCCATCGGGGGTCTGCGCCACGACCCGCCCGACCGTGCGGAACCCGTCGGGCAGCGGCGAATTCGCGGGAAAGGTCGCCAGCAGCGCGTGGTCCTCGCCGCCGCTCAGCGCGTCGATGAGGTCGCCGCTCAACGCTGACGAGTCGATGTCGAGCGTGACGCCGGATGCCGCGGCCAGGCGCGACGCATCGAGCAGCAGTCCGTCCGAGACGTCCATCATCGCCGTCGCGCCGGCATCCGCCGCGACCACGCCGAGGGCCACCGGGGGTTCGGGGCGCAGCTGAGCGGCCAGTGCCGTGTGCTCCTCGTCGCTCAGCTCACGCAGATCGACCGGGACCGGTTCGCCTGCGGCATCGCGGAATCGCCCGAAGAGGATGCCGAGGCCCCGGCTCGCGCGACCGAGATGCCCCGCCACCGCGACCGTGTCCCCGGCGCGAGCGCCGCTGCGCAGCACGGGACCGCGGCCATCGAGGGAACCCAGAGCAGTGACCGCGATCGTGAGCGTGTCCGAGACGGTGAGGTCGCCGCCCTCGACCGCACAGCCCGGCGCGAGCGACTCGCACGCGGCGCGCAGACCCGTCGCCAGCTCCTCGACGAAAGACGCACGCGTGGAGTTCGGCATGGCGAGCGCGACCAGGAGCGCGGTCGGTCGCGCTCCCATCGCCGCGATGTCGGCGAGGTTCACCGCCGCCGCCTTCCAGCCCAGGTCGAACCCGCTCGACCAAGCCAGCCGGAAGTCCGGGCCGTGCACGAGGGTGTCGGTGGTGGCGACGACCCGCCCGTCCGGAGCGGCGAGCACCGCGGCATCGTCGCCCGGCCCGACCAACGCAGCCGAGGCGCCCAGTCTCGCGAGGATCCGGCTCAGGATCTCGCCTTCCGACAGCTCGCCCACTGTCGGGTCGTCGCCGGGGGTGGTCACCCGTCCACGCTAGCGTCCCTCGCACAGCACCGCGGGTAGCCTGGAGAGGTGCCCCGCCGAACCGCCGCTCTCGCCGTCGCGGCACCGATCCTGCTGGCTGGGGCGCTGCTGACCGGCTGTACCTCCACCGTGTCGCTGCAGCCCGCCGAGAACGCGAATGAACCGGCGTGCGCGGACGTCACCGTGCGCCTGCCGGACTCCGTGGACGGTCAGCCCCGGCGCTGGACGGACGCGCAGGCGACCGGTGCGTGGGGCGATCCGGCGTCCGTCATCATCACGTGCGGTGTTCCCGAGCTCGGTCCCACGACGCTCCCCTGTCAGAGCGTGAACGGCGTGGACTGGGTGATCGATGAGTCCGACGCCCCGCGATACCGCGTCACGACGTTCGATCGCACCCCCGCGGTGGAGGTCTACCTCGACAACGACGTCGTCTCGAGCGCTCAGGTGCTCGACCGGCTGTCGCAGATCGTCAGCGTGCTGCCCCAGAACGGCAAGGTCTGCACTGCGTCGGGCTGATCACGCCGGGTCGGGCTGATCACGCCGGGCCGGGATGATCACGCCGCGGCGCGCTCCAGGGCCGTGTCGATGAGCTCCGAGATCAGTTCGGGGTAGGTCATCCCCGATGCGATCCAGCACTTCGGGAACATCGAGATCGGGGTGAAGCCGGGCATCGTGTTCAGCTCGTTGACGTAGAGGTCGTCCTCCGCGAGGAAGAAGTCGACCCGCGCGAGACCGCGGCCGTCCACCGCGTCGAACGAGCGGATGCCGAGCTCCTGGATCCGCGCGATCTCGGCGTCCGTCAGATCGGCAGGGCACACGACGTCCGCTCCGTCTCCGCCGAGGTACTTGCCCTCGAAGTCGTAGAACTCGCGGGTCGTCAGGACGATCTCGCCGGGCAGCGAAGCCCGGGATCCGCCGCCACGTCGGCCCTCGAGGATCGCGACCTCGACCTCCCGGCCCACGATCGCCGTCTCGATCAGCACCTTCTCGTCCTCGGCGAACGCGAGCAGCAGCGCCTCTTCGAGCTCGGACGGATCCGCGACCTTCGACACGCCCACGCTCGACCCGGCGCGGGCGGGCTTGACGAAGACCGGCAGGCCGAGGCCGGCGGCATCCGCCCGCACGCGGTCGGAGTCGCGGTCCCATCCCGCTCGCGTGACCGTCACCCACGGCGAGACCGGCACGCCGGCGGCCTGGAGCACGATCTTCATGAAGTGCTTGTCCATGCACAGCGCGGAATCGAGCACACCGCCGCCCGCGTAGGGGATCTCGAGAGTGTCCAGGAAGCCCTGCACGGTGCCGTCTTCGCCGTGCACGCCGTGCAGGATCGGCAGCACGACATCGACGGCGCCGAGGTCGCCGATCGAACCGTCCGCGCGGCGGACACGCAGCGCGCGGTCCCCACCGCCCTCGGGCCACAGGATCCGCGTGCCGTTGTCGAGCACCTCGGGCAGCTTGTCGGCATCGAGCGCGAACTTCTCCGGGTCGTCGTCCTCGAGGACGAAGACGCCGTCACGGGTGATGCCGACCGGGATCACCCGGTAGCGCTCACGACTGATCGCGCGAAGGACGCCGCCCGCCGTTGCGGAACTGATCGAGTGTTCGCTGGAGCGACCTCCAAAGAGCACCACCACCGCCGGCCTGTCCATTCTGCGTCCTCTCGCCCTGGGGCTCATCGTCGTCCGTCGTGAGGTGTGGTGCGATCTCACGGGGGTTCATCGTTCCGTCCAGAACCATCTTGACCTGCTCGACGATCGGCATCAGGATGCCGGCCTCCCGCGCGAGCTGGAGCACCGGCGCCACGGACGCCAGCCCTTCCGCGGTCTGGTTCATCTGCTTCACGACATCTTGGAAGCTGTAGCCCTGTCCGAGCAGGCGCCCCGCCGTGTTGTTGCGGCTGAGCGGCGACTGGCAGGTCGCGATCAGGTCGCCGAGGCCGGCCAGGCCCTGGAGGGTTTCGGCCTGCGCACCTTGAGCGACCGCGAAGTCGGTCATCTCGACCAGGCCGCGCGTGATGATCGAGGCCTTCGTGTTCTCGCCATAGCCGACACCGTCCACGATGCCGATCGCCACGGCGATGAGATTCTTCAGGACTCCGCCGAACTCGGTGCCGATCACATCGGTGTTGACGAATGTCCGGAAGTAGTGGTTGCGCGCGCGCCGGGCGACGGCATCCGCCGTCTCCTGGCTCGTCGAGGAGATCACCGCGGCGGTCGGCTGTTCGCGTGCGATCTCGAGCGCGAGGTTCGGTCCGGAAGCCACTGCGATCCGCGAGGGATCGCAATGCAGCTCCTGCTCGATGACCTGACTCATCCGCAAGCCGGTGCGGCGCTCGACACCCTTCATGAGCGACACGATCGGGGCATCGGTCGCGGTGACCAGCGGCCGTACGCCCTTGAGATTCTGGCGCACCGCCTGGCTCGGGATCGACAGGTACACCTGCTCGGCGCCCTCGAGCGCTTCGGAGAGGTGGTGGGTCGCGGACATCTCACGGGGCAGGTTGATGCCGGGAAGGTATTCGCTGTTGCGCTTCGCTTCGTTGATCTCGTGCGCGAGCTCGGGCCGGCGCGCCCACATCGTGACGTGCGCGCCGCCGTCGGCGAGCACCTTGCCGAACGTCGTGCCCCAGCTGCCCGCACCGATCACGGCGACGCGCGGCAGCCCGGCATCCTGCCTACGGCTCAAGGCGACCTGTCTCCCTCTGCCCGTGCTCGGCAGGATTCCATCGCTTCTCCGGAGCCGGCTCGCCGCGCAGCTGCGACAGAAGTTGCGCGATCGCGTTCATGAGCCGTTCCGTGCCGGCGACGAGCGCGGCGGGTTGTGCGGTCCTGCCGGCGAACTCGGAGACGTCGACGGGATCGCCGACGATGACTTTCACCGGCCGGCGCAGCGGCCAGAAGCTGAGCTTGCCGTAGCGCGGCAGGATATCCTGCCCACCCCAGTGGGCCATCGGGATGAGCGGGATGCCGTCGGCAAGCGCAAGACGGACCGCACCGGTCTTGCCGCGCATCGGCCAGAGGCCGGGATCGCGCGTGAGGGTGCCCTCGGGATAGACGATGACGCCGCGCCCGTGCTCGACGAGGATCTCGGACTGCTGGATCGTCTGCCGCGCGGCGGATGCCGACGAGGATCGCGCGACGGGCACCATGCCGGTGGCGCGCAGCACCCACCCGAGCACGGGGACCTTGAACAGGCTCTCCTTCGCCATGAAGCGGGGCGCACGGCCCATGCGCCATACCGATACCGCGACGATCAGCGGATCGAACTCGGTCGAGTGGCTCGGGGCCAGGACGTACGCGCCCTCGCGCGGCAGCTTGTGCCCGTCGATGATCTCGATCTTCGCGAAGATCCCGGTGAGCGGAATGACGATCGCCGCCAAGGGCCAGAAGACGCTCGGCTTGGTCTTCTCCGCGGACGCGCGCGGTCGGCGCGAGGTCGTGGTCACCCGGACTATCCGATGACGTCGAAGTCCGCGCCGAGGGCGTCGAGCTTCGTGAAGAGCTTCTCGTAGCCGCGGCGGATGATCCCGACGTTGCGCACGATCGATTCGCCTTCCGCAGCGAGTGCCGCGATCAGGTAGCTGTAGCCGCCGCGCAGGTCGGGCACGACGACGTCCGCACCGTGCAGAGGCGTGGGGCCGTTGATGACCGCCGCCTGCTCGAGCGCGCGCCGCGGAACGCGCCGGTCGGGACTGTCGATCCCTTCGGGGTGCACCACGATGTCGGCGCCCATCTGCACGAGTGCCTCGGTGAAACCCAGCCGGTTCTCGTACACCGTCTCGTGGACGATCGAGCGGCCCTCGGCCTGCGTGAGGGCGACGATGAGCGGCTGCTGCCAGTCGGTCATGAAGCCGGGATGCACATCGGTCTCGACGACCACGGGCTTCAGTGCACCGCCACGGCGGAACCGGATGCCGTCCTCGTGGATGTCGAACTCTCCCCCGGCCTTGCGGTAGACGTTCAGGAACGTCAGCATCTCCTGCTGCTTCGCGCCGCCGACGAAGATGTCGCCGTCGGTCGCCAGGGCAGCGCACGCCCACGAGGCGGCCTCGTTGCGGTCGAAGATGCAGCGGTGGTCGTATCCGCGGAGCGTATCGACCCCCTCGATCAGGATGACGCGGTTGGGCTCGTACGAGATGATCGCGCCCATCTTCTGCAGCACAGCGATGAGGTCCATGATCTCGGGCTCGATCGCGGCGCCGCGCAGCTCGGTGACGCCCTTGGCCTTCACGGCCGTCAGCAGCACCTGCTCGGTCGCGCCCACACTCGGGTACGGGAGCTCGATCTTCGCCCCGGTGAGGCCGTTCGGGGCGGTGATGCGGATGCCCTCGTACGTCTTGTCCACGATCGCACCGAACGCGCGCAGCGCATCCATGTGGAAGTTGATCGGTCGGTCACCGATGCGGCAGCCGCCCAGGTCGGGGATGAGAGCTTCGCCGAGCAGGTGCAGGAGCGGACCGCAGAACAGGATCGGGATGCGGGAGGCGCCGGCGTGGGCGTCGATCTCCTCGAAGTGCGCCGAGACGGCACCACTCGGATCGAAGACGAGTGAGCCCTCTTCCTCACCCTCCACGACCGTGACCCCGTGCACCTCCAGGAGGGAGCGGACGACCTGCACGTCGCTGATGTCCGGGACGTCGCGCAGCACGCTGGTCGTCTCGCCGAGCAGCGCAGCCACCATCGCCTTGGTCGCGAGGTTCTTGGCGCCCTTGACCTCGACGCGACCGCTGAGCGGTCGTCCGCCGCGGATCGCGAGGGTCTCACCGGACAGCTTCTCTCCCGCCTTGGTGTGTGCCTGATCCTTGGACCGGGCACCGTCGTCTAGGAGTGTCTTCATCCGGTGGAACCTCACTTGTGTGTGTCGAGGGAACGGCGTTCAGCGGTCCACCCTCTTGGGGTGAATGCCCGAGCCTACGGAACCGCCTGAGTCTAGGGAACAGGCAGGGTCCGGGGCCGCCACGCCTCGCGGCGAGCCTCGAACTGCGCGATCTTGTCTTCGTTGCGCAGTGTGAGCCCGATGTCGTCGAGTCCTTCGAGAAGCCGCCACCTAGTGTAATCATCGATCTCGAAAGGCACCTCGATGTCGCCGATCGACGCGATGCGGCGTTCGAGGTCGACCGTCATGCTGATCCCGGGGTCGGCGTCTATCGCCGCCCAGATCCGCTCGAGGTCGTCCTCGGTGATCACTCCGGTCAGCAGTCCCTGCTTGCCCGAGTTGCCGCGGAAGATGTCCGCGAACTTCGGGCTCAGCACGACGCTGAAGCCGAAGTCCCGCAGCGCCCAGACGGCGTGCTCTCGGCTCGAGCCGGTGCCGAAGTCGGGACCGGCGACCAGGATGCTCGCGCCCTGGTAGACAGACTGATTGAGCACGAAATCGGGATCCTGCCGCCACGCGGCGAACAGTGCGTCCTCGAAACCGGTCTTGGTGACCCGCTTGAGGTAGACCGCGGGGATGATCTGGTCGGTGTCGACGTTCGACCGCTTCAGCGGCGCGGCGATTCCGGTGTGGGTGAGGAACTTCTCCATGGCTCAGACCTCCCCCGCCTGGACGCGATCATAAATGGGCGTGTCCTCGAAGTCTTCCGGCAGGTCGAGGTCGCTCGGGCTGGACAGCGTGCCGCGCACCGCGGTCGCCGCGGCCACGAGCGGAGAGACCAGGTGCGTGCGCCCGCCCTTGCCCTGGCGGCCCTCGAAGTTGCGGTTGCTCGTCGACGCGCAGCGCTCACCGGGGGCGAGCTGGTCGGGGTTCATCCCGAGGCACATCGAGCATCCGGCGAATCGCCACTCCGCGCCGAATTCGGTGAAGACCTTGTCCAGGCCTTCGGCCTCGGCCTCGAGCCGCACGCGCGCCGAGCCGGGGACGACCATGACGCGCACGCCCTCGGCCTTCTTGCGGCCCTTGACGATCGATGCGAAGGCCCGCAGGTCCTCGATGCGACTGTTGGTGCACGAGCCCATGAACACGGCGTCCACAGCGACATCCTTCAGCGGTGTGCCGGGCGTGAGCGCCATGTACTCCAGGGCGCGCTCCGCGGCGGCGCGGTCGTTCGCATCGGCGTAATCCTCGGGTGAGGGCACGACATCGCTCAGCGAGACGCCCTGGCCCGGGTTCGTGCCCCACGTGACGAAGGGCTCGAGCTCGTCCGCGTCCAGGAAGACCTCCGCGTCGTACGCGGCGCCCTCATCGGTCGGCAGCGTGCGCCAGTAGGCGACGGCGTCCTCCCAGTCCTGGCCCTGCGGAGCGTGCGGCTTGTCCTTCACGTACGCGAAAGTCGTCTCGTCCGGCGCGACCATGCCGGCGCGGGCGCCCGCCTCGATCGACATGTTGCAGATCGTCATGCGCCCCTCCATCGAGAGGGCGCGGATCGCGCTGCCGCGGAACTCGAGCACGTAGCCCTGCCCCCCGCCGGTGCCGATCTTGGCGATGACCGCAAGGATGATGTCCTTCGCGGTCACGCCGGGCTTGAGCGTCCCCTCGACAGTGATCGCCATGGTCTTGAACGGCGTGAGCGGAAGCGTCTGGGTCGCCATGACGTGCTCGACCTCGCTCGTGCCGATGCCGAACGCCATCGCTCCGAAAGCGCCGTGCGTCGAGGTGTGCGAGTCGCCGCACACGACGGTGATACCCGGCATGGTGAGGCCCAGCTGCGGCCCGACCACGTGGACGATGCCCTGCTCCTTGTCGCCCAGCGAGTGCAGACGCACGCCGAACTCCTCGGCGTTGCGGCGCAGCGTCTCGATCTGGGTGCGGCTGGTCAGGTCGGCGATCGGCTTGTCGATGTCGAGGGTCGGCGTGTTGTGATCCTCGGTCGCGATCGTCAGATCGAGCCGTCGCAGCGGCCGCCCCTCGGCGCGCAGGCCGTCGAAGGCCTGCGGGCTGGTGACCTCGTGCACGAGGTGCAGGTCGATGTAGATGAGATCCGGCTCGCCGTTCTCGCCTTTGACGACGAGGTGGTCCGCCCACACCTTTTCGGCGAGCGTACGCGGCTGGTCGGGGATGTCGATGGTCATTGTCTCGTTCTCCAGGAAAGGGGCTGTGCCCACAGGGGATCGGGCCCGTGACGAACTCCGCGACGAGGAAGGCCTGAGATTACGAGGACTCGCCGCGGCCGCTAAGGAGAAGGAGAGCGATCCGCACGATCCGAGAATACCACCGGCATCGAATGCCGACGATTCCACGCGTCCTAGATGGCTCGGCGCTGCTGCACGAGCGGGCACGCGAACGGGTCGCGTTCGCCGAGTCCGACCCGGTTGATGTAGCGGATGACGATGCCGTAGGACTCGAGAAGTCCGGTCACGGTGTACGGGACGCCGTGAGCCGCGCAGTACTCCTGCACCATCGGCGCGACGTGTCGCAGGTGAGGGCGTGGCATCGACGGGAACAGGTGGTGCTCGATCTGGTAGTTCAGGCCCCCCATCACGACATCCAGCACCCGGGACCCGCGCACATTGCGGCTCATGAGCACCTGGCGGGTCAGGAAGTCGAGCTTCGCGTCCTTCGGCACGAGCGGCATGCCCTTGTGGTTCGGCGCGAACACCATGCCCATGTAGACGCCGAACAGTCCGAGCTGGATCGCGAGGAACACGAAGGCGATGCCCGGCGAGAGAACGAGGAACACGAGCGTGATGAAACCGGCAAGGCGCAGCGTCAGGAAGCCGATCTCGACCCATCGGCGATCGAGCTTCTCGCGCGACGTCACCCGGCGCACTCCGGACGCGTGCAGCGACAGCCCTTCGAGCAGCAGGATCGGGAAGAAGAAGATCCCCTGGTGGGCCACGAGCCACTGTGCGAACGGCGACCGCGGTGCGCGGGCCTGCTCAGGCGTGAAGGAGATCACCGGCAGGTCGATGTCGGGGTCGGCGTCGATCTTGTTCGGGTTCGCATGATGGCGGGTGTGCTTGTGCCGCCACCAGCCGTAGCTCATGCCGACGAACAGGTCGCCGAGGATGAGACTGACCCAGTCGTTCCACCGACCCGAGACGAAGATCTGCCGGTGCGCGGCGTCATGACCGAGCATCGCGATCTGCGTGAACAGGATCGCGAAGCCCACCGCCATGAACAGCTGCCACCACGTGTCGCCGATCCAGATGAACGCGAGCACGGCAGCGGTGAGCACGACCGGGACGGCGATGAGCTTGGTCCAGTAGTACCCGTAGCGGCGCCTCATCAAGCCGGAGCCGCGAACGGTCGCGGCGAGCTCGGTGAAATCACTGCCTGTGTGAGCCGGGGTCTGGGGCTTCTTGGTCGAAACAATGCCAGAAGACATCGCGACCTCCTTAGGTCGCTTCCTGCGGCGGGCACAGACGAGTCCGCTGACCTCCGAAGCTACTCCTCGAAGCTGTGCGACTCACAGCTTCTTCGGCTGGTCCACCGTGGGCGGAGTGCCCTTCTCGTCGGCGACGACCGATGCTGCGGCATCCGGTGTCGTTGCCCGCTTGTCCCGCGCCGACGCGATCAGGCTCGCGACCGTCGCGACCGTCATCGACAGGATGATGACCCCCAGCGACATCCAGGTCGAGATCTCCGGCGCCCACTCGATGGGCTCGCCGTTGTTGATGAACGGCAGCTCGTTGACGTGCATCGCGTGGAAGACGAGCTTGATCCCGATGAAGGCGAGGATGAACGCGATGCCGTAGTGCAGGTAGCGCAGGCGGTCCAGCAGGTCGCCGAGCAGGAAGTAGAGCTGGCGCAGGCCCATGAGGGCGAAGATGTTCGCGGTGAACACGATGAAGGGGCTCGTCGTGATGCCGAAGATCGCGGGGATCGAGTCGATCGCGAAGAGCAGGTCGGTGACGCCGATCGCGGCGAACACGATGATCATCGGCGTGAAGTACTTCTTGCCGTCCACGACGGTGCGCAGCTTCGCACCGTCGTAGTGGTCGCTGATGTCGATCGTGCGGCGCAGCAGCCGCACGATGAAGTTCTCGCGCTTGACCTCGTCATCGTGGTCGCCTCCGGGG
>Ga0075367_10000348_pt1 | contig 16513 bp, 14 predicted proteins | sample EndMethybrTD3032_FD_71399 | JGI IMG/M metagenome (GOLD analysis project Ga0075367, IMG submission 71399) | Populus endosphere microbial communities from Tennessee, USA - Endosphere MetaG P. TD hybrid TD303-2 | ecosystem: Host-associated > Plants > Roots > Endosphere | place: USA: Tennessee... | reverse complement strand
ATGTCGATCGGCACCCGGCCATTGTGCCGACCGCCTGGATGGGAGCGGCGAACCGCTCGAGCAGGAATGGCGACCCCGACGGGACTCGAACCCGCGGCCTCCGCCGTGACAGGGCGGCGCACGCTTGATTAGTTGTCGTTGACAATCAGGGTAGGTCGACGAAACCGCAGGTCAGCATGGGTGTGTAGGTCTTGGTCTTGGTGAGTCGATATCGACTGTTGTTGGACCTGAGACGGGACACAGACGGGACACGCATGTATCTCTCTGCTCTGTCGGGACACACGAGAGGGTCACAACGGACGGCTCTTCGGGAATCGAGCGCCAGCGGGCTCTCGGTGCACAATCCGCGACTGTCGGTGTCGGCACCTACCGTGAGAACACCGAGATGGACATCCAGGAGATCCGCATGACCGACCCCATGGCGAACGATCGCCGATTCCTCGAAGAGCTCGCGCGTCAACGTGACGTGAACCCCGCTACGGAGCCCACTCCCGTCGAGATCGGTCAGGAAATCGGTATCGATCCCGAAGCTGTGGCTCAGATTGTTCAGCGACTTGCCAACCGCTACCTCATCGAGCGCGGACGCACACCGGCTCGAGCAGGGGAAGGCTGGGACGACCGCCGCATCGTGCTCACCCCAGAGGGCTACCGCCTCATCTCGCGCGGATTGGGCTGATCAGTGGCTGATCGCCTGCCCAGCAACTGGCCCCGCGACATGGCCGTCCTCCGCGAAGTCGTCGCGGCGCTACAGGAGCCCACCGATCCGGGCGCAACTCTCTACCTCGATCACACGTCCTTCACCGACAACGTTCTGACGCAAGGCGAACTCGAAGTTGCTCTTCGCAACCTCGAGCGAGGTGGCTACCTGGAAGTCGAATGGGGCTACGGCAGCTTTAGCATCACCGAGATCACTGAGAAGGCGCTCCGGGCCAGTGGCATCTGGCCCGACGAGGAACAGGTCGCCGACCAACTGCTTTGGGTGCTTGAGCAGAAGGTCCAGTTGGCCAGCAACTCGGACGAACGCAGTCGAGCCGTGAAAGTCCGCGACGCCTTCGCGTCTGTCGGTCGCGACTTCACTGTCGAAGTGGCCGCCGCCATGGCAACCCGAATGGCCGGATTGTGACTAGGCCCCAACGACGCTTGGTGATCGGATCGACCGCGACGACATGAGCCGGCGCTCCAGACTCGGTGACTACTTGCCTCGGCGCTTGCGACCGCCCTTGCCTCGTAGCCGACGAGTTGCGCGACGCGCGCTGGGCGGCAACTTCCTGAAAGTCGCTTCCAGACTCTTGAGAGGGAGCACGGCGACCACTTCGTCGCGTTCATCGTTTCGTGGTTGAGGCGAACCGCGGAAACGCGACGAGCTCATTGAGCCGTCGACATCGTAGAGAAGCAACATCGAGCGACTCGATTCCGTTTGGTACTGCTTGGCGTCGATGTAGGTCACCAAACGGTCGACGTCGACTCCTTCAGGTACGGCTGCTGCTGTGAGTAACCACGAGCCCGCGGGGCCCGTGCCGTGGGTTGTCAGGCTCCGTTCGGGTCCTCCTGAGCGCGCCTTTCGGATTTGTGCGCGCAGGTTCTTCCCGATTTCGGCCTGAGCGCTCTCACTCAGGCTGACCAGATCAGCCCCGAACCTCAGCCAACCCGGACTCTTGGCTGTCTCGCTCGCGGTCAAGAACTCTTCGACCCACGGTTGCTCTCGACGAGTGGGCTTAGGGGCTTCGATGCTGGAGTGCCCCTCTCGGCCGTAGAACCAAGAGTCGAGCGGGTCTGTCAGGGTGCCCAGCCGGACCCGGCGTTGCCTGTCGAACCTGCGCATCTGACCAGCCGTGATCGGTCTGTCGAGTGGCAGCTGTGCGGTCACCTCGACGGGGTCCGGCTCGAAGTACATCCCTCCGCCGACGAACCACATGAACATGTCCAGTTCGTCGGCGCCGTTCACCATCGTTGCCAACCGGCGTCCACGGCGTCGTCGCAAGTATTCGAGGAACTGGGCCGGATGATCGCTGGTCCGGCTGATGACCAGCAGGTCGTGCAGGCTCACGATCCACGGAACGTCCTCGGTCTCGATGATGCCCTTATCAGCCAGTTCGTTCATCGAGAGCGAAAGCGGACCCATGTCGTCGAGCATGACGATCACGGAGTGGACCTCAGTGACGTCCGACAAGTCGACCCACTGGCCATCGTCGCCCCAGACACCGCGGTTCGCCTCTATGAGCTGCACGAGCCGCTGTGCTTGGTCGTTACCTTCCTGCAAGGTTTTCTCTAGATCCTTCGCGAGTCTGTTGGCGCGACCACCCCTGGCTTTGTCGGTTACAGAGCCGGCCTTGACCTCGATACAGATGGCTACTCCGTCGACGACGAAGAGTGCATCGGATTCGTAGATGCGCATCGCGATGTGCGGGTGGTCCGATTCTTGAGATAAGGAGCCCACATCCGCGACGTCCACCGGGCCGGCGTACTTCTTCGCTTGCCAGCGGGGCACCTCGTCGGCCAACAGGGACGAGAATGCATCTGCCGACATGCGTTCCGAGAACGCGCTTCGGTTCTTGTCGTACTTCGCCCACACGTTGGCGCGCCCTCGTGCGCCGTCGCTCGCCGCCTTCAGTCCTCGCTCGACGTCTCGTCGTAGTTCGTCTTCGGCCAGGAAGCCGTTTAGGAGCAGGAACTCATCGCCGTCACCGATCGACCCGTGGGACAACGCCTCACCGTCGACAAATGCCTCGATGGGGTTCTTCGCGTCGGCTTCGGGTCGTGATGTCGAAAAGAATCTCAGGACGGCGCCGACGACGCCCACGTCAAGGCCGATTCGCTGTGCAACATCGGCGCTCGACACGGCTCCGTAGAGCCGACATTCGTTCATCATGAGGTTGATGTCATGTCTGAACTGGTCCCGGTCGATCCCCCCAACGCCCGCGCCACTCTGAACGGCGTCCCCCACTCGATCTCGGGCACCAAAGAACCGCTCGTTCAGCAGTGCAAGGGAGGCCACACGCACCTCTCGGATGTGACCGAGGGTGAAGCCCAGAACCTGCTCCAACATTGGGGACACGTGGGCGTGCCCGAGGAGTTCGGTGTTCAGCTCCTCCGCGATGGAGGTGTACTGGCGGCCCCGGACCGACAGCTCGTACGCCATGAATTCGCCAGCGAGCGGTCCTAGCGGGTGCGACAACTGGCTGCCGTCAAGCATGGCCAAGGTGCGCGCAGCCATCACGACTTTGGAAGCTGCGGCGATCAGCGCTCCAACATCGGGCTGTCCTGAGTTCTCTCCTGTGAGCGGCTGACGCGGCAAGCCCAAACCGAGTGCAGCGTGTGCAATGACGTCTTGGACCGCCTGCGAGGTCTCGACCTGGGTTTCACTCTCGTGGACGCCGGTTAAGTCCCACGGCCCGGCGAGCATCCGAATGAATGCAAGTGCATCAAAGGAATCGTGTCCGGTGAGGGTTGCTTCCAACTCGGCTCTTGCGGCAGTGATGTCTTCTCTGAGATTTACGCGTAGTTCGTCAGGGCTGCTCCCCTGGCTGCTGAGCTGTTCGAAATAGGTGGCCGCACGAGCCAAACTGGCTGCGGCGCCAGCGCCGATGAACTCCATGCCCTCGGATCCGCGGGATGTCACGCAAGGAGTGTGCATCGCGGCGCCGACATCGGCGGCGTGTCCCTAGCAGCATCTGGATCTGTGCGTGGGCGCGCACTTTCCAACTCTGGGATCGGGTGTTTCGGGGCGTTCGCTGACCTTCGCTGAGCGTGAAACCGACGGCGGGGGACCACGCCGGACGGGTCCGAACGGGGACAAATGAGACTAGGCGTGCGACTACGCGCAACAGGCCTCGGCGCGGCTCGAAGCCCGGGTTTGATCCCCTGTTCTCTCGCCCATTGGCCGAGCCTGACTTGAGACGAATCGAAAGGCGACCCATGCGGAAGTGGGCAGCCTGCGGGTTCCGTCTTGTGCTCGAGCTTCGAGTCTTCCAGTAGCAGTCGGAACCGGCTCTCCGCCGGCCGCTCGCGAGCTACGCCCCGGAGAGCAGCTCACCGTCGATCTCATCGAGCTTGGCCAGAGCATTGAACGCGGCGGGACTGCAAGGCCCTGGCGCTCGCCCGCGGTCCTTGAGGGAGTACGCCGCCTACCAGGACTATGCCCAGAGCGGTGACATCGAGGCCGTGGCGAAGCTCCTGGGTCTCGGGTCTCTCGACGTCACCCGGAGCTTGATCGACGAGAGCTGGCAGGAGAGGTGGGGCGAGGTGATCCGACGTGGCGCTTCGTGATCGATCATGGCGTCAGAAGCATGTCAAACAAGCAAATTCGCCGTGGGGTCTCGGTCCGAAGACCGGATCACCACATCTCGCTACACCTCGACCTACACCCCAGCCGTCAGGGGTAGCGGTAGGTGGTCGCTGGTGGTCGGACGATGACACCCACCAGCCGACGATCCGCCCGCAGGGTCATGAAGAGCACGACAGATACGGCGCCGAAAAGGACTAACGATGCGCCCACCAGTGCATGGGCAAGCGAAAATGCATCCGCGCTGGCACCAAGGGCCAGCGCGGATGCCGACGTATTCGACGCCGTTCTGTGGCAGGTGCGGGACTTCGTGCGCAACCGGGTCGTTCCTCGCGAGTAGCGGCCGCCCTGCCGACGACCCCGGCCAACTATTTGGAGCGCCGTGGAGGAGTCGAGCGTTCAGTCCATCGTGAGGACGAGGCGTCCCTGGAGTCCGCCCTCGATCAGGCGTGCATACGCCTCGGCTGCTGCTTGGAGCGGGTAGGTGCCTGCGACCCGCAGCGCCAGCTCTCCCGACGATGCCATGTCGGACAGCGTCGTGAGGGTCGCCGCGTCACCACCCACCTGGGTGAGTCGGACCCGGATGTTTCGCTCGGCCTGGGGCAGCGCGTCGAGCCGGGTCGTCACGAAGGTGCCACCGTCGACCACGGCGCCGATGATGGCCTGGCCGAGCATGGCCGTGTCGAGAACGGCGTCGACACCCTCGGGGCGCACCGCGCGCAGAGCATCGATCGTTGATGGAGAGGCGGGCACATAGACATCGGCGCCGGCGACATCGGTGGCGAACCTGCCCTCGGGAGAGAGATCGGTCGCGACGACCGTCAGTCCCCGGCGCTTGGCGAGCTGAACGGCATACCCCCCAACAGCCCCCTCCGCACCGGTCACGAGCACACTCTGGCCCGCGCGCAGTCCGAGCAGCTCGACGGAGTGGGCTGCGGTCAGTCCGTTCAGCGGGATGGTCGAAGCGTGGATGGGATCAACCCCTTCCGGTGCCTCAGCGATCACGTTGCTGGGGACGACCACATACTCGGCCTGCGCCCGATTGAGCCCGAGCGGCACCCCGTAGCTGAGCGCGATGACCCGCTGTCCGGGCTGCCAGATCGTGCCCGGCCCGACGGCATCGACCACGCCGGCGACGTCCCAACCCAGTCCGTAGAGGCTGCCCTCCGGAGGGGCGGGGAAGAAGCCGCCGAGCACGGCCGATGCGTCGGTTGGGTTCAGGGCGGCTGCTTGGACCTTGATGCGGATCTCGGAGAGGCCCGGTTCCGGCTTGTCGACCTCGGCGACCTCGACGACGTCCGGGCTTCCCTGGGTGCGGTAGACGGCTGCGAGCATGAGTGTTCCTTTCGATGAGCGCTGACCTGGTTGGTCCAGACGCGAAGATTGCTGACGGAGGTGTGGGAGTCGGGACGCCAGAACCGAGCGCCGAGCCCACTCCTGGATCAGCTGGAGTTCGGGGGCTATGCGGCCTGACGCCCGTCGGTGTCGGCAATGCGGGCGGACACGAGCTTGCGGATCCTGCTGGTCTGCGCATCGATGGCCTGTGGTCCGTTGCCAGTGAGTAGGCCGACTGTGGGCTCGTGGATCACCAGGACAGCAGAGGGGTTGAGCGAGGTCTTGACGGTGAATCCAGCGTCTTTGATCGCCTCGTCGATGTAGTAGCTCGGCCGGGTCCGTTGTCCTGGGATGTGCGGGTAGCCGGTGGTGAATGCGATCAGTTCGCCGAGCTTGGACATCATGGTGACGGTCGCTGCCTGGAAAGGGTTGTCCGCGACCGGGTAGGGGTTGCCCTCGCCGTCGATGCGCTGCCGGGTGGAGGTCACGGCGATCGGAGCGTGGCAGATCAGCGAGACCAGGACGTCGTGCTCCCGGGCCACGTGCAGGGCTTCGCCGAGCCATGGGTTGTCCCCGAAGTCGACCATTGGTCCATGTCCGCCGGGAGCGTGGATGAAGTCGAAGTCGGCGAGGCTGAATTCGTCACGGGTGTCACGGTGCCGCCGGACGAGGGCCTCGACGGACGGGAAGGTGTGCTGCTGCAGTGGTGCGAGCCGGGCGACGATCTCGGGATGGATCGCGGCTACGTCGCGCTCTGAGTTGGGCAGGACGTCCGAGACCGGCAGCCGTCCCAGGTGCCGTTCGAGGAGCTGGAGCTCCTCTTCGCGGCGGGCGACGAGCGAGGCGTGACGCTGTCGGAAGCGGTCGACGGTGAAGCCTCGGCGGCGCTGCCCGATGGTGGTGGTGAGGGTCGCCGGCCCGAGCTTGTCGGTGGCGTGGAAGGCAAGGGCAAGGCCGTTGATGTCCACCTGCGGCGCGTTGCCGTCAGGGGTGGCGAAGGTGAACTCGTAGTCGTCCTCGAACTCCTTGAGGACCTGTGCCAGCTCGACCAGGTAGAACCCGGTGGAGATCGGGTCCGCACCGGCTGGTTCGGCGATCGGAAACTGCCGTGCCGACGAAATGATGATCAGTGCGCGTCGTTTCGTGCTGGTCATGATCTTGGTCCCTTCAAGGTCGCGGAATGGCCACTGTAGGCTAAAACGCCACCGAGTGCCAAACTAGCCTCTAGGTGTATGGTTGGCGTCATGCAGCAGAGCCAGACGATCTCGGTGCGCGAGCGCACACGCCGCGCCGTACGCGCAGAGATGACCATGCTCGGGCAGGAGCTGATTGCCGCGAGAGGGTATGAGGAGACCACGATCGAGGACATCGTGGCCGCCGTTGGAATGTCGAAACGGACATTCTTCCGGTACTTCACCTCGAAGGATGATCTTGTCCTCAGCAAGTACGAGTTCTTCGGCGACCAGTTCGCCGAGGTGTTCGCCGCCCGCCCTCGCGACGAGCCGGTCTGGGAGTCGTTTCGCCGAGCCTTCGACGTCGTGGTCGGCTATTTCGACGACGCCACACAGGTGCCGCGCATCCTCGGAATGGAAAAGGTCATCGACGGCAACCCCGCGCTGCGTGCGGGCGAACTGGAACGCGTCTCGCGGGTCCAGGAGGAGATTGCCGTCCTACTGCGCGAGAGAACCGGACGGCATTCACCCACCGACCCGGGTCCGGGCGCCATCACGGGTGCGGCATTTTCCTGTCTTCTCGCCGCCAAGGCCACCTGGATCACCGCCGATCCACGACCGCCGTTCGGCGAACTGCTCGACCAAGCCATGGCCGCACTGAAGCCGGCGGAGAAGGGGGTCGGCAAGGGTCGCAGTGTCGAACGCCCGAGATGAGGCGGTAGCGAACCCTCGCTCATCCCATCACCGCCCTCACGGCGTCACACCCAGCGTGCGGCTCCAAGACGTGGCCGGGGCGGGCGTCGAGACGACGTCCGACCGGCGCCGCTGCGCGTTACGTCGGCGACTGATCGCGATTTGGCCTCAACCCGTCTCGTCTGAGTGGCCGTGGCAAGACGTCGAGGTCGAGGCATCCTGCGCGGACGGTCGCCGGCGGCGACGTGTCGTCCGGATCCGCAAGGTCTGGCTTGGGGCGAGATCGTCATGCTGAAACGAAGCCGAGGACGCCGTGTGGTGCCGCACATGCGCATGCTTGGTGACGCTGCGTCGGCTCCTCTCGCCGGCCACCCGGCCTCACCGCATCGGGCTAGCAAGCTCTCTTCGCGAGGCCAGCGCCGCCGGCCGGCCTCTGGAGGCCACGCATGAGCGAGGCCGGAAGGCTGGCTGCGAGCCAGAGCGCGTCAGCCCACGCAGGTCGAGGCCACGCGTGGGTCAGACCAGCGTTGGGTCCTGCGCCTCACTGCGTTGGGTCTGGGTCAGACGGGCTCCCTCGATGTCGACGTTGGGCAGCACCCGGTCCAGCCAAGCAGGGATCCACCACGCGCGATGACCGAGGAGTGCCAGGAGTGCGGGGACAAGAGTCATCCTGACCAGGAAGGCGTCGACCAGGACTCCGACGGTGAGCGAAAGGCCGATGGACTTGATGATGGCGTCGTTGCCGAAGATGAAACTGCCGAAGACGGCAACCATGATGAGACCGGCAGCGGTGACGACCCGGGCGCTGTGGCGCATCCCCGCGGTGATGGCTGCCGCTGGGTCGCCGATGGTGACGTAGTCCTCGCGGATCCGCGAGACCAGGAAGACCTCGTAGTCCATTGCCAGCCCGAAGAGGATGCCGATGAGCAGCACCGGCAGGAAGCTCAGGATGGGTCCGGTTGCTTCGATGCCGAACAGTCCCGCGAGGTGGCCCTCCTGGAAGATCCAGACCGTGAGCCCGAGGGATGCGCCGATGGAGAGCAGGAACCCCGCGATGGCCTTGACTGGGACCAGAACCGAGCGGAAAACCAGCATCAGCAGGAACAGCGCCAGGAGGACGATGAGTAGCAAGAACACCGGTAGGGCCGTGGCCAGCTTGTTCGAGACATCGATGTTGACCGCCGTCGTGCCCGTGACGTAGGCGCGCACGTCGGTCATCTTCTCGGACTCCTCCGCGATGGCGCGGATGTGCTGCACGAGGTCCCGGGTCTCCTGAGACGACGGGGCGGAGTCAGGCGTGACCGACAGGATGGCGACGTCGCCCGCCTCGTTGGTGACCGGTGCACTCACTACAGCCACATCGGCGATCTCTGAGAGCCGGTCTCCGGCAGCGGCACCGATCTCGGCCACGTTGGTCGAGCCAGGAGCATGGATGACCAGCGTGAGCGGGCCGTTGAACCCTGCGCCGAAACCCTTGGTGAGCAGGTCGTAGGCCCGTCGCTCGGTCGTGTCCGTCGGCTTGCTGCTGTCGTCGGGCAAGCCGAGTTCCATTCCTCGCAATGGCAGCGCCATGGCGCCGCACACGAGGACAACGGCGATGATGCTTGCCCACGGACGGGCTGTGACCAGACGAGCCCATCGCTCTCCGAGAGGGCGGGACGGCGAGGTCGCCGGGTCGTCGAGGCTGGTGGCGCGGCGACGGGCAAGGAATGGGGCTCGACCCTTGTTGAGACGAGGACCGAGCCAGGACAGTACCGCCGGCACCAGGGTGAGGGCCACCAGAACCGTGACACCCACGGACGCTGCGGCGGCCAGCCCCATCACGGTGAGGAACGGGATGCCCACCACCGAGAGTGCGGCCAGGGCGATGATGACTGTCACCCCTGCGAAGAGCACCGCGCTTCCTGCGGTCGCGGTCGCCAAGGCGACCGACTCCTGGACCGGAACACCGGCAGCGAGCTGGGTGCGATGGCGGGAGACGATGAACAGGCTGTAGTCGATGCCGACTGCAAGGCCCAGCATCAACGCCAGGGTGGGAGCCGTGGAGCTGAGAGTCGCGAAGCCGGACAGCATTTGGATGCCCATCAGCGAGATGCCGACTCCGACGAAGGCCATCAGCAGGGGCATCCCCGCCGCGACCAGCACGCCGAAGGTGACGAGCAGCACCAGGAAGCCGATGATGACGCCGAAGACCTCGCCGGTGTGGCCGGCTTCCGAGCTGGTGGCGATGACCCCGCCGGAGAACTCGACCTGCAGGCCCGCGCTGCGCAATGGTGCGGCGATGCCCTCGAGCACGTCCTTGGAGGAGTCGCTCACTTCGTCCACTGGGACGGAGTAGGAGATGTCCACGAAACCGATGCGCCCATCGGGGCTGAGCGTCGTGTCCTCCGAGCCCGCCACAGAGACCACCTGCGGCGCCTCGGCTACCGCGGTGAACGCTGACGCGAGGTCATCGGCGTACCGCTTCTCCGATAGCTGGTGCCCTTCAGGGGCTGCAACCACCACGCGTGCGGACGCGCCACCCGTGCCGGGGAACTTCTCGTCGAGCAGGTCGATCGCCCGCTGGGACTCGGTTCCAGGAATCGAGAAACCATCATCGGTGGGTCCAGACATCGTGGTCCCACCGATGCTCATGCCCACGAGCACCGCCAGCCAGGCGACGATCACGATACGTCGGCGGCGTGCCGACCAACCACCGAGCCGGTAGAGGAACCTTGCCATTGTGGGGCCTTCCAGACGTCGTCGGTCACTGCAATCTGTGTGGATAGCCGTTCGGCTACGTAGCGACGAAGATAGTCGATCGGCTATCCCATGGCAAGCCGATCGGCTAGGTTAAGGATTGGGTCGTCCACCGATCCCGGAACAGGAAGGGGACCGATGCCGGAGCCGTCCATCACGGGCCCGAGTAGGCGCGCGCCGCGCGGGGCCCGCGATCGGGTGCTTGAGGCGGCGATGCAGCTCTTCGGCGAGCACGGCGTGAGCGGCACCTCGTTGCAGATGATCGCCGACCGGATCGGGGTCAGCAAGGCGGCCGTGTATCACCAGTTCCACACCAAGGACGAGATCGTCCTCGCCGTCCTCACGCCCGCCATGGAGTCGTTGCACCGCGGGATCGAGGAGGCCGAGCGTCAGGAGGGTGCGGCTGCCCGGCGAGATGCGATGCTGACCGCGCTGGTCGACCTAGCCGTCAGCAACCGACGGCTCGCCACCATACTGCGGGCGGACCCAGCAGCCACCGAACTCCTACGCAGCCATCCCGCGCTCGACTTCGGAGACCGGGTACGCGTACTGCTCGTCGGCCCCGAGCCGGACGCCCGCGCCGACGTGGCTGGGGCTTTGGTCGGTGGCGCGCTGACAATGATCGGCATAGCCCCCGAGCTAGAGAAGTACGACGACGCGGAATTGACCAAGCAGCTACTGGAACTGGCACGTGACCTGCTCACTCGGCACGCACATGTTGCGCAGATCAAGACGGTCGACCAGCCAGGCTGACGCTGCCTTGAGGCGCCCCGCAATCGCATGAGGTCGCTCAGCGGCCAGCTCGCCTCCCACGCCGAGCGCGTGAAGTACGCCTACCGGCGATTGAGTTGTCAGTTCGATCTATCTCGCTCTGTCAGCTTTCACGGGTCGTACCGATGTGCCCAGAGTGTGTCCGCGATCCTCCTGAGCATGGAAGGTCAGCCGCGATCCGCCAAGCAAGAGTCCCCATCAGCGACAATTCGCTTGAGCACTAAGTGCCCTGGGTCTGACAGCCCGGACCGGCGCACGGCCTCGTAGCACTCCACACATCTGGTCTGCTCGGACGCCTCATCAAATTTGACGTCCCACAACTTCGCCCAAGCACTGGTGGGCTGCCCGCACGCCGTCGTCTGCGTTCCCATCTCCTTGGCATGCACAACCAACGGACGGTCGTGGCATGAACCCGACAAAAGCTGATGCACCGAGACGGGCGAAGTCTGAAACCACAGACGCGTCGGGCCAGACGTTGCTCGGCCGCGCCTCGTCGCGACACAACTACAATCAAGACTTCCGGAGGGCTGCGTCATAGCGCGACCGCGGCTTCGGTCCTGTCCCGCACCTCGTCCTCGGTCACGCCCGGCGCGAGCTCGACAAGCGTGAGCCCGGCTGGGGTGATGTCGAGGACGCAGAGGTCGGTGATGATCCTCTGGACGACGCCGCGGCCGGTGTAGGGCAGCGAGCACTCGTTGACGATCTTGTAGGCGCCGTCCTTGGCGTTGTGCTCCATCAGCACGATGACCCGCTTGGCGCCGTGGACCAGGTCCATCGCGCCGCCCATGCCCTTGACCATCTTTCCGGGGATCATCCAGTTCGCGATGTCGCCGGTGGCCGAGACCTGCATGGCGCCGAGGATGGCGGCGTCGATCTTGCCGCCGCGGATCATCCCGAAGGACGTCGCGGAGTCGAAGAACGACGCACCGCGGCGCAGCGTGACGGTCTCCTTGCCGGCGTTGATCAGGTCGGCGTCTTCCTCACCGTCGAACGGGTAGGCCCCGACGCCGAGGATCCCGTTCTCGGACTGCAGCACCAGCTCGACGTCGTCGGCCACGTAGTTCGGGACCAGCGTCGGCAGCCCGATGCCGAGGTTCACGTACGACCCGTCGGTCAGCTCGGAGGCCGCCCGCTCGGCCATCTCCTCACGTGTCCAGCTCATCGCCTCGTCCGCCTTCTCACCGGGCCGTAAAGCAGGTGGGTCAGCTCGACGGCCATCAAGCCGATCAGTGATGGAGGCCGCGGCGGGGCCAGGGTGGTTGGCCCGGAGGAGCGAGGTCCCGACCCCGTCGCGGCTGTCTGTGGTCGGTCGTTCACCGTGCTCGCACCGTCCGGCGCTCGATCCGCTTGTCCGCGGCCTGCTCCGGTGTCAGCGCGACGACCCGCTGCACGAACACCCCGGGCGTGTGGACGTCGTTGGGGTCGAGCTCGCCGGGCTCGACCAGCTCCTCGACCTCCGCGATCGTGACCCGCCCGCACATCGCGGCGAGCGGGTTGAAGTTCCGCGCGGAGTCCCGGTAGACGAGGTTGCCGTGCCGGTCGCCCTTCCAGGCCCGCACCAGCCCGAAGTCCGCGACGATCGCCTCCTCGAGCACGAACTCCCTCGCCACCATCTGCCCAGCACCGTCCTTCGTCTCGAAGGTCCTTGTGTCCTTCGGCGGAGAGGCGAGGACGACGTTGCCCTCCGCGTCGTACCTCCACGGCAGACCGCCCGCGGCGACCTGGGTGCCGCCCCCCGTCGCGGTGTAGAACGCCGCGATCCCCGAGCCGCCCGCCCGCATCCGCTCCGCCAACGTCCCCTGCGGCGTCAGCTCGACCTCCAGCTCGCCGGCGAGGTACTGCCGCGCGAACTCGGCATTCTCACCGACGTACGACGCCACCATCCGTCGCAATCGTCCAGCTCCTAATAGCAACCCAAGTCCAAAGTCATCTACGCCGGCGTTATTGGAGACCGCTTCCAGATCCCCCGTGCCGGCGTCAAACAGCGCACGAAGCAGCACTGACGGGATACCGCAGAGGCCAAACCCACCCACGGCGATCGTCGCCCCGTCGGGCACGTCCGCGACCGCCTCGTCGGCGCTCCTGACTGACTTGTCCACTGGGCTACTTCACAAGGGCTGGGATGCTCCCGAAGCCAATAGGACCTGGGCCGACGTAGTTGCGCACACGGTCTTGAATCCTCCATCCCTCGTCAGTGAGGATGAAGACATCCTGATACTCGCCCGTCGTCAGCAGGTCGACCGGCCGCATCGGGTCCGGACCCGTTGCCTTGAGCCAGTGATAGGCCCGGAAATAGGTCCGGGTGAGGACAGTCCCGTTGGGACCCTCCTCGAAGCGAGTGTTGCTCACATTGTGCATCGACCCGTCGTAGGGCTGCATCAGTGTGGTGAAGAGCTGCGCGATCTCCTGCCGTCCGTGCACGGTCGGCAGGCCGAGGCCATGGTTCTCACTGGCGTCCTGTGCGAACACCTGACGCGCCATCTCCTCAAACTCGAACCGATCCATCAACTCACAGTATTTGTAGACGACGTCAAGGATGGCGAACCGGACGTCGCTGGAGGGGACTACCTCGCTGCTCCGGGTTGCTGCCGACATGTTCACTCCCTCTGGTAACGGACGGCGGCATAGATTGCCGACGTCTAATCCGAGCAGTTCTGCATGCCCGCACTCCGCAGCGGCGCGAGGGCATCCGAGCGCGGCTATTCCGCCAACACCGAGACATGTAGAGGCTCGGTCCCGGTGTCAATTTCCCTGCCTTGAACTCGCACGGCAGTGTCAGCCTCCGAAAATGCAAACGTATGGGAGTGCCAGGCCTGGGCGTCCACTCTCCCCTGCTCCAAAGCGAGCAGGGCTAGGCGGAACGCGTTCTGTCCAACAGATCGCGCGCCAATAACCGTGAGGCCCTTCAGGACGATCTCGTCGGTCGGTACGGCGGGTGCCTCACGGCCCTTGAGCCCGGCCAACACGACCCGCCCTCCACGTCGAACCGTCGCTATGGCGTCGAGGATCGGTCGCGTCGCGACTGGCGCCACGTCGATCGCGCAGTCGAAGTTGTTGGCACCGAGTTGGTCAACGAGACTGTCGGGATTGGCCGTATCAATCACCACGGTCTCGGTGGCCCCCAGGCGTAGCGCGAGCTCAAGCTTGTAAGAATCGCCAGGAAGGCCTGCCACGACGATCCGCTCGGCTCCGCCCATCGCCGCCGCGGCTGCACATGCGAGCCCCCGCTGGCCAGCTGCGATGATCAGGACGGCGTCCCCGACCCCAACGCGACCTCGTTCCAGCGCCCAGTCGAAGCCCGCTCCCAGAGGGTTGAACAACAGCGCGTCATTTGTGCTCAAACCGTCAGGAACGGGAAAGAGCAAAGTGTTGCCTCCGAGCACCATGTGCTCCGCCATTCCGCCGCGGAGGTCTCGTTCGCCGCCCAGCCGCGTGTAGCCGTAGCGAATCTTTGCCGGCGAAACACAAAGCGAAAACTCTCCAGCGCCACAAGAGGAGCAGACACCACACCCGGCGTGTGCAGACACTGCGACGCGCGATCCCGGTCGAACGCCAAAACGAGCCTGCGCTGCTTCTCCAATCCGCTCAATGGTGACCACCGGCTCGTGCCCGGGAATCACCGGCAGGTCAACCACCCCAGTTCCAAGGTGCCCGACGTACTGCTCGTAGTCAGAGCCGCACAATCCGCATCCGTCGACGCGCGCCAGGGCCTCGTCGTCGCGCAGCCGATCCGGGATCGGCAGTTCCTCCAGTGTCAGCTCCCGCACTCCCCGCTGAACCCACGCTCGCGTGTTCATGTCACATCTCTTTCCTCGTGGCACCTTGCCCGCAGGCAACGCGTCTCGGATGTACTTGACTCATGTGTTTGAGGACGGGCCGCCAAGGCCTGAGAAATCCACGGCGGACGGGAGCCGGCCTACGGCCAACGGACTCGGTCCGACGTTGCGTCGCTTCCGGTTCTTGATACGCCAGCCTTCGGCAGTGAGCACGAAGACGTCCTCGTAGACCCCCGTGGTGATCATGTCGGCGGGCCGGAGCGGGTCAGGGCCACTCTCGACGAACCAGTGGAACGCCAGAAAATAGGTCCACGTGCGGACGGCGTCGTCTGGCCCGGGTTCAAAGCGAATGTTGGCGATGATGTGCATAAACCCCTCGAAGGGCGCCATCAACCTGCCGAACTGGACCGCGACGCCGTCCCGGCCCCGTGCGTCCGGAAATCCCTCGCCGTGGCTCTCGATCACGTCGTCGGTGAACACCTGTTCGGCCATGGCCTCGAACTCGCCGCGATCCATCAATGTGCAGTACTTGGTGAGGACGTCGCTGATAGCAACGCGCGTCTCAACGGAGGGCAAGAGACCTGTTGCCTCTGTCCACTTTCCGTCGCTCATACACCCCTCCTGTCGTTGATGGTGCGGAGAGAACAATGAACTGCCTGCTCGGCTGCGAAGCTCCGCGGCTCAGCGTGGCTCCGCCGCCGAGACCAGACTTTCGGCCAGAACGTCTGTTGAGAGGACAGTGGCAACCACAGTGCACGGTTCGGTCCCTCGGACGCTCCACACGTGCTTGGTGCCTCGGTTGATGATGGTGTCACCCGTGCGCAGAAGGGTCTCCTCGCCAGACTCGAATCTGCAGTACATCTCGCCCTTGAGGATCGTGACGATGTCGACAGCTAGCGTCCCGTGCATTCCCTTTTCATCATCCCCAATGCCACTTTCCATGCCGTGGAACTTGTCGAACGAGGCGTTGTAGGCGCTCTCTTCGATGGCTGACTCGGGTGGAAATGTCACAATCCTGACCACGAGCCCAGCCGACGGCGGGGAGTTGACCACAGTGCCCGTCAGCGTGTCGTCGTCCGTGATCTTGACCGGGAGGCTGTCGACTCTCCAGAGGTCGTTCAGGACGAAAGCAGGCAGCGCCTCCCTGGTCTCAGTGAGTTCATCCTTAGTTATGTAGGACTTGCCCTCTGAGTCATTCGCCGAGATCACTCGGCGTGCCCGTTCATCAAGATAAGACATGAGGCCTCCTAGAGCTGGCCAGTGAGTCCGCGCCTAAGTGCACGTGCTGACGGACGATGTTCGTTTTCCTGAAAGGCCAGGACGGTGCGTCGACGGCCCCCGAGCGGCCGCCGACGTCGTTAGCCCACCAAGCCTGGCTGATGTTAGGACTTGCCCCACAGGGCCAGGTACTGCGCTTCCATGTCCTCGACGGCCGGCCAGGCAATCCTGCCCTCGATGTCGTCGGGGATGTTGTCCTTGGTCAGAAGCAGCAGGTTCGGCTCGATCGGCAGTACTTCCTGACCAGACCAGCTGCGGGCCAGTGCGTCGAGGATCCCGAAAGAGTAGGAGTAGCCCTCCGGCTGGACGGTGGCGAGGACGACACCGCTCTGGACGTCGGTGTAGACCTGCTCACTCCCGCTCTGGCCGAGGATCTTGACGTCGTTGAGCCCGGCAGCGTTGAGGGCGGCCGGAAGCCCGGGCTCCATGGCACTGGCCTCAGAGAGGACGACGTACTTGGTGTCCGG
>Ga0075367_10000347_pt1 | contig 16515 bp, 14 predicted proteins | sample EndMethybrTD3032_FD_71399 | JGI IMG/M metagenome (GOLD analysis project Ga0075367, IMG submission 71399) | Populus endosphere microbial communities from Tennessee, USA - Endosphere MetaG P. TD hybrid TD303-2 | ecosystem: Host-associated > Plants > Roots > Endosphere | place: USA: Tennessee... | reverse complement strand
CTCAGGACATCGCGTACGCGGATGATCGGCGAGGCCACCGCCTCGCGCACCCGTAGGTCGGATCGCACCTCCTCGACCGCGGCTGCCAGCGATGCGCTGTCGGCGGCCACCACGTAGCACGCGAGGTTGTGACGCCCTGACTGCTCGGTGACATAACGGACAAACGGGCGTCGGCACAGGTCATCGATAAGCGAGCGCATCTGGCCTGCCGCGACGTCGATATCGATGGATGCCTCCTGGCCCGACCCCTCGTCCTCGATGACCGCCGCGAAGCGGATGAGTCCGTCCTCAACCAGGCGCAGCACACGTCGTCGTGTCGCCGCGATTGTCAGCTGCGCGGTGCTGGCCAGGTCGGTGTAGCTGGTTCGCCCGTCCCGGCGCAGCGCGGCGATGAGCCGCAGATCGACCTGATCGACGTCTCGCGTGGGCGCAGTCGCTATGGCCGACGCCGCCCCGGGCCAATTGGAGCCCACGTAGACGCGGAAGACGATGACCGCCCAAACAGCTTGGACACCCGCGAGGCTCCGCACCCGGTCCAGCCGCATCGCCACCTCTTCGATCGAAGCAGCACTCTGCTGCACGATGAGATCGCCGGTCGTCGCGATCTGACCGGCCCACGGGGTGCCCGCGAGCTCATCCGTCGACAGGAGCGTCTCGACGTCGATGCCCGATGCCAGCCCGATATGAAGCATGTACACCACGCCCGAGCGCTCGATGGCCGGGTGTACGAAAATGGTCGCCCGGACCGCTCCGGAACGCAGCACGCGGTCCAACCGCGCGCGAATCGTGGACTCGGGAAGCCCCGTCGATTCGGCCATGCGCCGCCGCGTCATGCGCACATCGTTGCGCAGGAGGTCAATGATCTGGCGGTCGTTGCGGGCGTGGGAAGCGGAGTCGCTCATCCGACTCGACATTACAGGGGGCATCACCCCTGCTGGATCCACGACTGTCAGAGACGGGGTGACAGCGCGGGATCGATGCCGATCGTCGCGCGGTCGGGCAGCCGCGGATCTGCAATCAAGGCATCGATCTCACGACGCCAGTACCGCAGGCGCTCGTCGCGGTCCTCATCGATCCACGCAGCTTCCAACGACATGTACGCCACATCGCCCAGGATGGACCCCGACCACCCCCACGTACGGGCAGCGAAGGCATACTCCTGGGCAGAATCCGTGGCGAACAGGGCCGCATCGTCGACATTGAGAGTCACCTTCAGCCCGGCCGCACGAAGCTCCTCGAATGCGAACGACTCCGCGGTCGGAAACCGGCCCGGGAGCATGATGAGGCAGCTCGACAGCGCCATCGTGACGGGCGTCCCGGCTGCGAGCACCCGAGCCTGAAGTTCCGGCTGCCCTTGAAGCTCCCACGCGTGATCGATCCGATCAAGGTCCAGCGCGAGCACGTCGACGACGTCGACCGGCTTGTTGGCGTGCGCGGTCGTCCGCAGCCCCTCAGCGCGCGCCGCCTCGTACGTTTCAGCGAAGGCGGAGAGTGACGACTCCGGCATCCCATCGTTTCCGATTCCCAGCAGGGGAACCCCCCGCTCACGCGCCGCCGCCGCGTCGACGACAGCTTGCAGGCCGCGCCGCGGATCCACCCCGCGGTCGGCAGCGAGGATGAGCCCACCCGTCAGCCCCCAGCACGCGCGAGCTTCCGCAAAGGCGGCCCCAGCCGCATCGAGGACTTCATGCAACGTCAGGCCGCTCGCGTCGAACTCGCTGTGGTTGACCGCGAGCTCCACGTGTCGGCATCCGGAATCCAGGGCGGAACGCAGCACCACGAGCGTCGCCTCTCGGACCGCGCCGGCATCGTCGAACGCAGCCGCGTAGTCCATCAGGTGCTGGAAGAAATCCTCGACCCCGCCGTAGTCATGGGACGCGCCCCACTGGGTGGCTGCGCGCCATGGACTCAGCCGGGCCACCTGGCTGGGGCGCAGCGCGCCCGACAGATGAGAGTGCAGTTCTGCGCGCGGCAGGCGTCTGGCCAGCAGATTGATGGCCAGACCCTCATCTATCGGCCCCGCCTCCTCCACACTCCAGTCGTTGAGCTCCCCTCCGCTCATGCGGCGTCCGTCAGATGGCGCTTGCCACTCTCGGTGAGCTCGGCCAGCAGGCGCCGTTCGTCGCGCGTGAACTGATCCGTCTCGAGGTACGACAGCGGCCTGGGACGCGCCGCAGGCTGCTCGAGGACCATCCGCACGGTGGCGGGGCGATTGGACAGCACGTACACGCGATCCGAGAGGAACAGCGCTTCAGGGATGTCGTGCGTGATCAGCACGACGGAAAGTCCCTGCTGCGCACACAGATCGGCGAGCCAGAGCTGCAGCTCGGTCCTGGTGAGGTAGTCCAGGGCACCGAAGGGCTCATCGAGAAGCAACAGGGGGCGCTCCTGCACCACCGTACGCAGCAGCGCCACACGCTGACGCATGCCACCGGACAACTCGAATGGGTACGCCTTCTCACGACCGGCCAGGCGGAACGTGGGCAGCAGCTCCGCGATGCGCATCCGCGCCTCACGCCGCCGCATCCCGCCGAGCACGAGGCCGAGACTCGCGTTGTCCTGGACCGTGAGCCACGGCATGAGCAGATCCTTCTGCGGCATGTACGCCGAGAACGGCGCCCCACGGTCACGGTCGCCGTGGAAGCGCACTTCACCGGAGGTCGGGGCGAGCTGTTCAGCAAGGATGCTGAACAGCGTGGACTTCCCCGAGCCGGAGGGACCGATCACGGAAACGAACTCCCCTTCATCGACGTGAAGGGAGATGTTGTCGAGGACCTTCGTCTCGCCGAGCCGGGACGTGTATGTCTTGGAGATGCCGTCGACCTCCATCAGCGGACGTGTCATCGCTGCACCGCCTTTCTGCGCCTCTCCCAAGGGAGGAGGAGCCATTCGAGAAGATAGGTGAGCGCGAACAATGTCAGCCCGATCGCGATGCTCACGAAGACGGCCGCGAACACCAGGTCGGTGCGATACAGGTTCTTCTGTGTCTGCATGAAGATCCCCAGCCCGACGCGCGCGCCCACATACTCGCTGAAGATCGCGGCGACGACGATGAAGCTCGTCATGATGCGCAGACCGGTGATTGCCACCGGGAGTGCGGTGGGCACGCGCAATGAGAGGAAAATACGCCATCGCGAGGCGCCCATCGACCCCATGAGAGCGGCGGCATCGGGGTCGGCGGAGAGGAGTCCCTGCAGTAGGGAGATCGTCAAAGGCAGCATGCTCACGATGCCCACAAGCACGATCTTCGGTCCCGCCTCGAAGCCGAACCAGATGATGAACAGCGGCGCGAGCACGATGATCGGCACCGACTGCGCAGCGATCAGCAGAGGCAGGATAGTCTGCCGCAGCGGCGGGACGAAGCTGAGGACCGATGCGACGAGCACCGCAGACACGATGGCGAAGAGCAGTCCCATGAGCGTGATCTGCAACGTGGCAGCTGTGGCCTCAGCGATCTGCTCGCTGGCCGCCCAGCCAGACTCCCAGACGCGCACGGGGGACGGCACGACCGTCGGGTCGACCTCGCCGAGGTCTACCGAAATCTGCCAGAGGCCGAGCAACGCGACCACGGCCAGGAGCGGCGAGACGATCCGCCAGAACATCCCGCCCGACCCGCCGGCCGCGCGCGGCGACCCCGCGTGTGCCGGCGCCGCGGTGCCGACCACTCTGACACGCTCGATTGTCTGCGTCGTCACATTTCCTCCAACGGGGTGTGCTGCCAGGCATCGATCTCATCCAGCGCGCGACGTTTGTCCACACTGTTCAGCGATGAGAACCTGATTGACGCTCGCGCGCATTCCGCAAGCTCGCCGTCGGAGAGCTGCAGCTCATTTCTCGCTGTGGTGTACTCGTCGAGGATGCTGACCTCGAGGATCGTCGGATCGTCGGCGTTGATCGTGCACGGCACTCCGGCACGAATCAGAGCCGGAAGGGGATGCTCGGCAAGAGCCGGCACGACCCCGAGCAGCACATTGGACGTCGGGCAGACATCCAGACAGACATCGTGCCGAGCGAGTTCGTCGATCAGCGCCGGATCTTCGATCGCGCGAATGCCGTGCTCGATTCGTGACGCTCCCGCCGCCAGGGCGTCGCGGATGGAGTCGGGCCCGACGAGCTCGCCCGCATGAGGGGCCACAGTCAGACCGGCCTCAGTCGCCCGCCGGAAATCCTTGGCGAACGGTGCAAGCGGGTGACCCCGCTCATCGTTCGCGGCACCCACCGAGACGACACCGCGCGACTTCCACGCGATGGCCAGATCGATGATCTCCTCGGCATGGGCCACGGGCAGCGTCCGGTCGACGGTGAGCATCAAGCCGATCTCGACGCCGTGCCGTTGCATCGCCCGGTCGGCCGCGGCGGCCATCTCGGCCAGCGCCGCTCCCGGCGTTCCGAAGGTGTTCGCGTAGAAGTGAGGACTCACGGCGAGCTCCACGTAGACGACACCCTCATCCACCGCGTCGCGCGCCGCCGTGTCGAACGCGACGTCGAACATCCCCGGCTGGGACAAGAAGTCGATCATCCCAAGATAGGCCTCGGCGAAACCCTCGAAGCCGGAACCGACCGCCCAGGCAGGCATCGATTCAGTCTCCGGGGCCGCGTCCGCAAGACTCGCGCGTCTGACCGCCGCCTCGAAGTGCAGGTGGAGGTGCGCCTTGGGCAGGGCGCGCAGCGACCGGGTACTCATGAGATCGGGCTGGGAAGCTCTCCGGAACCGCTCGCTCAATCGAGGTACTCGTTGGTGAAGACCGCGGATGCGTCGTACTCGGTGAGCAGTTCTCCGTCGGGGCCGGCCAGGATTCCCTGCTCGATGAGCCAGTCAGCGTTCGCCTGCCATACGTCGGCGACCTGACTGCCGAACACGCCATCCGGCGACAGATACAGATCGCTGGTCTGCATGGCGCTGACGAAGTCGATCTGATCCGCGGTAGGAGTGCTGTCGGGGAATTCGGCGACGAACGCTTCATTCGCGGCATCCGGATCCTCCAGCGCCGCCTCGTAGCCCGCCTGGAACGCGGCAGTGAACTTGGCCACAAGCTCCTCGTTCTCGGCGATGAAGTCGTTGTTGCCGATGAGCAGCGTCGCGTAGCCGTCCGGGACGCCGAACTCGGTGGTGTCCCACGTTGTCACGTCCACCCCCTCCTGTTCGAACACGAAGATCTCACCCGGGAACGACAGGATCGTGTCGACGCGCTCCGCCGGCAGCGCCTCGTACGCTGCGACGCTCAAAGTCACGTTCTCTGCCGGCTCGGCGCCACCCGCAGTCGCGATCATGTCGTTGACGACCGCGATCTCCATGGGAGAGCCGAAGCCGCCGTAGATCTTGCCGCTGAGGTCGGCGGGACTGTCGTAGCCGTTCTCTGCGAGTGCCGTCATCACATAGGGCGTGTGCTGATAGACCGCAGCCAGGGAGGTGATCTCCATGCCAGAGGCCGTCGCCAGGAGCGCCCCGCGCACATCGGTCGAGATGCCCATCTCCGCACCGCCGGTGGCGACCACGGAGTCAGAGCTGACAGCCCCGCCCCACGGTACATACTCAAGATCGATGCCAGCCTCCTCGAACAGACCCGATTGACTCGCGTAGGCGAGGCCGTTGAGGTAGACGTCGGGGAGGTAGCTGAGGGCGAAGGTGATGGTCGTCACGTCGTCGCCGTCAGCGGAGGCGGCGGATTCTGTGGAGCTCGCGCAACCGGCGAGCGCGAGGGACGAGGCAACGAGAAGGCCACCGGAGGCGAGGAGAGGGACGCGGCGAGGGCGGCGCGCGTCGGCTTTTGGCATGAAGGAGGTCATGCATACATAAAACGCACTGTTTGTAACCTCACGAGCTTCCTGAGGTTTCCGGCGTGTAAACGTTCCGGGGCGGAGCACCCTGGACTCGTGTTACCGCCGGCGCGAGCGGTCGCGGTCATGGTCGCGGCGGCAGCCAATGGCGCGAGCTGGCCGGCCTGTTGACGTGCCGCACGAGCTGCTATCGCCCGTCGCGTCCTCCGGCCAGAACGGCTGCCTCGTCGAGGACCGCGGCGAGCCTGTCGACGTCGTGGGCGAAGCGGCCGAGGAAGAGCCCGTCAACGCTGTCGCCGAGTCGGCCGAGGAGGCCGGGGTCGGCCGAACCGCCGTAGATCACGACCGATCCGGGCCGCATCGCCTGGACGGCGTCGTTCGGCGTGGCCGACCTCGGCGAGGGTGGCGCCCACTTCGGCGACCTCGAGGGCGCTCACTTCGCCGTGTAGGCGCCGGAATCTGCAGGTAGGTAGTTAGGAATGACTCACCCCGATGGTGACGGCAGCGGGTGTCAGCACTGTTCGGTCTCCGCAGAAAGAGTCACGGACAGCGGCGTCAGCCCTTCAGCCCAGAGGCGTATCCCCGGAACACAGCTTTCTGCATGATCAGGAATGCAGCAAGCATGGGCAGCGACCCGAGGATGAGCGCCGCGAAAAGCAGTGTCCAGTCGACTTCGTATGTTCCGGTGAAGGAGTACATCGCGACCGGAAGGGTCTGCGCCGGTGATCCGCTCAGGTAGAGAAGGGGGGCATAGAAGTCGTTCCAGATGAAGACCGCGTTCAGGATGATGACGGTGCCGGTGATGGGACGCAGCAGCGGCAGCACGACATGGAAGTAGGTCTTCCAACGTCCCGCGCCGTCGATGCTTGCCGCTTCGTCGTAGTCGCGCGGGACCGCTCGAAGGAATTCTGTGTAGAGAAAGATCGTGAACGAGGCCTGCCCGCCCGCATACAGGATGACGAGGGCCAGCGGGTTTGCCAGAAGCCCGAGATCGCGGAAAGTCGAGTAGAGCGGGATGAGCGCAAGCAGGCTGGGAACGAGAAGGCCCAGCATGAATCCGTAGTAGACGAAGGGCGACCACCGTGCCGTGATCCGAGCCAGAGGGTATGCGGCGAGCGAGCCGATGGCTACCAACAGGGCGATGGTCGTCACAGTCACGAAGGCGCTGCTGAGCAATGCCGGTCCGAGATTCGCCTCCGCCCATGCTGTGGGGAAGTTGCCCCATGCCGGCGAGGCCGGCGGGAGGAGTGGCGACGATCGGTCGCCCTCCGGTTTCAGCGCCGTGTTCACGAGGATGTAGATCGGGAACAGGAAGATGGCGGCGACACCCAGCATTACGACCTGCAGCACGCCGATCTTCCACGTATAGCGGTGCATCGTCAGTCCTCCGTTCCCGCGCGTGCCACGCGCTGTTGGATGGCCGCAGCGATGATGGTGATGAGCGCGAGAACGAGCGCCAGCGCCGTGGCGTAGCTGAAGTCGCCGCGAAGGAAGGCTGTTTGGTAGATGGCGGTTGAGAGCACCTGGCTGGACACGCCCGGGCCTCCCCGGGTCATGACCCAGACCTGATCGAAGGTCTTGAGTCCTCCGACGATGCACAGGAGCGTCGCGATCACCACTGCCGGCCTGAGGGCGGGCAGCGTCACGGCGAAGAATCGCCGGACCGGCCCCGCTCCGTCCAGGGCGGCTGCCTCGAGGAGTTCGTCCGGGACGTTCTGAAGACCGGCGATGTAGATGACCATGACGGCGCCGGACATCTGCCACAGGATCACGAAGGAGATGGAGATGAGGGCGAGCTGCGGGTCGCCTAGCCAGGTCTGGGTCGCCCAGCCCATCCCGATCGCGTTCAGCACGCCGTTCAGCGGCCCGTCCGGAAGGAGGATGTACTGCCAGAGGAAGGCGACGACAACCGGCGTGACGACGCACGGCGCGAAGATCAGTACCCGGAGGAAGCCACGTGCGCGGATGCGAGAGCTGAGCGCGAGTGCGAGGAGAAGCCCGATGACATTCTGGCCAACGGTCGTGATGAGAGTCAGGAGGAGCGAGTTGAAGATCGCGGTGCGAGCCAGGGGGTCGGAGAGCATGTCGGCGAAGTTCTCCAGCCCGATGAAGTTCCAGTCTGCCGACAGCCCGTTCCAGTCCGTGAAGGCATAGACGGCTCCCTGGACGCTCGGTACCGCGACGGAGAAGAGGAGGAACACACCGGCAGGGAGGAGGAACCACAGGGCCCAGAGGTTGCCCTGCGCCCTCCTTTGCCGCGGTTTGCGCGGGCTCTCTTCGGGATCAGCGGACCGGACTTCGACCTTCGGCGGGCTCAAGGCCGCATTCGTGTCAACCATCAGCGTGGAGTTTCCCTTCAGCATCCGTGTAGCGCGTACCGCGACGTGATCGCCGAGGTGCGACCGGCCAGGGAGTCACCCCTGGCCGGTCGACCAGGGCGTCATTCAGTGGACTCCAGAAGCGCATCATTCATGTCCTGCAGAACGGAGTCGACCGTGCGGCCTCCGAACACCGCTTCCTGCATGCCGAGCTGGAGCGCCATTTGAACGTCCGGTGACGGCCAGGTCTGGTCGGGGAAGCCCCCCGTGCGGCCTTCCTCGAGGAACTGGATCGCCGTCACGTCGAATGGGGAGTCGTCGCACTTGCCGGCCCCCTCGACCACGGTCGGCAGCGAACCGATCCCGCCGGCCGTGTTGCATTCGAAGAGTTCGTTCATCTCCGGCGTTGCAAGGAACGCGACGAAAGCCTTTGCGAGTGCAGGATTCTTCGCCTTCGCGTTGACGGCTGCGGACGTCGATGGCGCCACGGCGATCCGTGATTCCGTCGGGTCATCGCTGCCCGGAAGCGGGGCGAGTGTGAGGTCGGGGTTGTTGATGATCGGCATGTACTGCCCGATCGTCACCATCCCGATGGATTCGCCCTCCGACATGATCCTCGAGGCCTCGAACATGTCCGCACCCTGTGCGGAGTCGTTGAAACAGCCGGCTTCCGCCATCTCGACGTTCTTGTCGAGCGCCTCCTTCCAGCCTGAGTCGGCAAACGTCGTCTCACCTGCGGCGATGCGCTCGTCCAGGTCTGGATCGGGACCCTGCACCAGCTGGGGGTACAGCGCGTAGCTGATGAACTGGCTCTCGTGGGTGCTGGTAAGACCGACCGAGAAGGCAACGGTGCCTTGCTCCCTGGCGTCCTCGCAGAACTGGATGACGTCCGACCAGGTCTCGGGGATCTCCAGCCCGCTGGCTGCGAGAGCAGCATTGTTGTACACAGCGCCGATGATCGACAGCGTCGAGGGGAAGGAGTACGTCTTGCCGTCGTATTGCGTGTACGGCGCGATCTCCTCCGACAGGCTGTCGACCCACGGCTCGTCGGAGAGGTCCATCAGGCTGCCGTTCTCCGCGAGTGGGATCGTGGCGGCGACGTTTCCGTTGCCCGGCCAGACGTGCAACACGTCCGGCGCGGTACCCGCCTGGAGCTGTGTGCGGATCGCCGCGAGATATGCATCGCCTTCGGCGTATGTCACGTCCACCGTGGCGTCCGGGTTCTGCTTCTCGAACTCTGCGATGACGGCTTTGAGCCCGTCTGCTTGGCCTTCACGCCACAACACGGTCAGTGTTCCGCTGTCGGCATCGCCGGTCGAGGCGGCGTTGCCCTGTCCCGAGCAGCCGGCTGTGAGCGCCAGCGCGGCGACGACTGTCGCCGCAAGCACGGTCCGTCCCGCACCGCCGATTCGTGTCATGGCATTGTCCTTTCGATAGATGAACCCTTCGCCGATGCATCGGCGCAAGCTCGCGTGGTGGGAGCACCACACGAGCCGACCTTAGGTCTGGCGTGAGAGCGACTTCTTGCTGTTTCAGGACAGTGGTTTGCGCGAGCGGGCCGATGGCGGCCCGGATGCCATCTGCCGTTCAGTCGATGACGGCGAGGCCATGCTCATCGATTCGCAGCGGTCGCCCGTCTTCGGATAACAAGGGCTGCGGGGCCAGGCCGACGTACTCGAGTCGCACCCCGTGGAAGTCACCTGGGTCGTTGAAGGCGAGGATCGTTTCACCCTGCTCGCCGATGGTTCGACCATCGGTGCCTATCCCCAGACTGCGCAGGTGGTCGAGCTGGGCATCGACATCTGGGATCTGCGCGAAGCCCAAATGGTGGACGCCCTCACCGAGCGCGCGGGCGTGGGTGCCCGACCCGGAGAACTCCATGAGCTCGATGTGCGGCGGTCCGTCGAGGGAGAACGCGAGCCGCACGTCACTGTGATGGAGGTCCGCCTGAGACGAGTCGTGCCATCGGTCCGTGCAGTAGCGCACGATGGGTTGGAACTTGTAGCCCGTCACGTCCTCCCAACGCGTGATCGCCGACTCAAGGTTGTCCACGAGGAATCCGATGTGATGGATCGTCGCCACTATGCTCACGCCTCTCTTCGGCCCGGGATCGTTTCGCGGGCGGCTGTTCGAGTGCTCCTGTCTTCGACGGTCATGGGCGACTGCTCACGATGCGCCCGCGCGCTTCACCGAATCCGATCCGTGAGCCGTGCGGGCCCGGTGCCGATGCTCGGATGACGATCTCGTCTCCGTCCTCGAGGAACGTGCGTGTCGCCTCACCGACCGAGACTGGCTCACTCCCGCCCCAGGTGAGTTCGATGAAGGCACCTCGCTGTCCGCGGTCGGGGCCGGATACCGTACCCGACGCGAAAAGGTCGCCGGTTCTCGTCGGGGCGCCATTCACTGTCAGATGCGCGAGCATTTGAGCTGGCGACCAATACATCGCCGAGTACGGCGGCCTGCTGACGACGTGCCCGTTCCACTCCACTTCGAGCTCGATGTCGAGCCCCCAAGGTGACATTGCAGCGAGGTACGGGAGGACCGGCGGATCCTGTTTCGGGGTATCGACGCGCGCGGACGCGAGCGCGGCGAGCGGGACCACCCAGGGGGAGATCGTCGAAGCGAAAGACTTCCCGAGGTTGGGACCGAGTGGAACGTACTCCCATGCCTGGATGTCGCGGGCTGACCAGTCGTTGAAGATCACAACGCCGAACAGGTGATCGGCGGCGCGTTCGACGTCGATGGACGTCCCCATCTCGCTGCCCACTCCGATGACGAAGCCGATCTCGGCCTCGATATCCAGCCGCGTCGACGGACCGAACACGGGTGCGACATCCTGCGGCCCCTTGCGCTGGCCATGTGGACGCGCGATGGCCGTCCCCGAAACCACGATCGAACTCGAGCGTCCGTGGTATCCGATCGGAAGATGCTTCCAGTTCGGGGTCAACGGGTCCGGATTGTCTGGCCGGAAGAGACGCCCGAGATTGGATGCGTGATGCTCGGACGCGTAGAAGTCGACGTAGTCAGCGACATCCACCGGCAGGTGAAGGCGAACATCGCCGATCGCGTGGACTGCGTCGTCCGGGACCGGCCCGCTGAGCGCATCGCGCAGAGCCTCACGCACGTGTGCCCAGCGGTCGGGTCCTTGTGCCATGAACTGATTCAGAACGGGCGCGCGGAACACCTCATTCGCGCCGGATTCGCCGAGCACCAGTCCGATGTCGACGACATCGTCGCCTAGTCGTGTCGCGACGCGATGGACTCCTCCCTCGGTGGAATACACGCCGTACGGGAGGTTCTCCAATCCGAACAGAGGATTGGCTGCGGAACTCAGACTGCGCATCTGCCCGCGCTCTCGAACGTGGGAATGCGGGTGGTCGCTGCAATAGTCATCCGTCAGTCGCCCCGGTTTCACCGCGATCACCATGCGCCCAGGAATAGGCGTAGACGCGGTCATCCGTTGCGCGGCCGGCTTCGCCGATCTCCAACGGACGGAAAGTGTCCACCATGACGGCCAACTCGTCGAAGTACTCGGCGCCGATGGACCGCTCGTAGGCGCCCGGTTGCGGACCGTGCGCGTGACCGCCGGGGTGCACACTGATGGAACCCTGGCCGATCCCGGAGCCCTTGCGAGCCTCGTAGTCGCCGCCGCAGTAGAACATGATCTCGTCGCTGTCGACGTTGGAGTGGTAGTACGGGACAGGAATCGACTCAGGGTGGTAGTCGACTTTCCGCGGCACGAAGTTGCACACCACGAAGTTGTACCCCTCCCAGACCTGGTGGACGGGCGGCGGCTGGTGCACCTTGCCGGTGATCGGCATATAGTCCCTGATGTTGAAAGCAAACGGGTACAGGCAACCGTCCCAGCCGATCACATCGAAGGGGTGATGGGGAGAGACGTGGACAGTGCCCACGACGCCGGTCGGGCCGTTGCCTCGATGCTTGATGAATACCTCGACGTTCGCTCCCTCAACGATCCGCGGATCGGTGGGCGGACGGAAGTCGCGTTCGCAGTAGGGGGCGTGCTCGAGCAGTTGGCCATGCTTCGAGAGGTACTGCTTCGGCGGCCCGATATGGCTGTTCGCCTCGATGATGTAGAGCCGCACCGGTCCGCTGGGGACGATCCGATGAGTGGTCGCTCGAGGAATGAGTACATAGTCGCCCTCGCCCGCAGCGATGTCGCCGAATACCGTTTCAACGACCACGTCGCCGGTCTCAACGTAGAGGCACTCGTCCCCTATCGCATTGCGGTAGTAAGGGCTCGGCTTGTCCGCCACGACGTAGGAAAGGCGAACATCCCCGTTACCCAACAGGAGGCGCCGCCCCGTCACAGCGTCGACATCGGAGACGCCTTCGAACAGCGCATGAGTGGAGAAGTGCAGCGGCCGAAGCGGATGATTCGGCGTGGTGCTCAGGTCGGACAGTTCCCATATGCGGCTATCGACGATCGTTGAGGGGATGTTGACGTGGTAAAGCAAGGATGAGTCGGATGAGAATCCCTCCTCCCCCATCAGCTCTTCGTAGTAAAGGCGTCCGTCCGGGGCGCGCAGTTGCGTGTGCCGCTGACGGGGGATGTTGCCCACGGCTCTGTAGTACGGCATCTCTCACTCCTCTTCGAATTGAATCTGACAGTGCGACCGACCCTCATGACTGGCGGGCAGCCTCGAATTCGTCAAGCGCGGCGACTTTGTCGGCCGATGCGGACTGTGGGTCGAATCTGTAGGTGAGCCATTCCCGAACCAGCCTCCGCGCCAGTTCGATGCCGACGACGCGCTGCCCGAGGGTCAGCACCTGCGCGTTGTTGGAAAGAACGCCGCGCTCGACCGAGTAGCTGTCGTGGGCAGTCACGGCGCGCACCCCGGGCACCTTGTTTGCCGCGATGGCAACACCGAGCCCGGTGCCGCAGATCAGGAGCGCACGGTCTGCGACGATTGCCACCTCGCCGGCGGGCGCGGGTTCGCGTCGGACGACGCCGCCCGTTGCCTGGCGCACGTGGCTTCGATGGGCCGCGACGAAGCCCTCGATCATCTCGTCCGCGAAGTCGGTCGGCTGGTTCCACAACGACGTCACAGCGCCACCTCAAGGCGAGCCCCGGTCGCTCGCGAGCAGCAGGTCATCATCGTCCGGTTGGCGCGTCGATCGGTCGCACTGAGAACGACATCGCGATGATCGACGTCGCCGGACACCACTCGAACCTCACACGAGCCGCAGAGCCCCTCCTCGCAGTCGCTCTGGATGTCGATGTTCGCCCCGCGGAGAACCTGCAGGACAGTCCGGTCCGGCGGAACCTTCAAGGTGAGTCCGGAGTCCTTGAGCACGAGGTCGAACTCGTGCTCGTCGCCCGGGTTCAAGACGCCGACGGTCGCGGCGAAGTGTTCGGTGCGCAGTGCATCGGCAGGCCAGCCTCGCATCGCGTCACCCAGCGCTTCCAACAGCCGTGACGGGCCACACGCATAGACCTGCGTCCCTTCCTGCGGGTGGCGGAAGGACAACTCGAGGTCTAGGCGCATTCCCTCGTCACTCGGATAGCCGTGGAGGCGACCGTTGTGCTCGCGTTGAAGTCGGTCGAGAAAGGCCATCGTCGCGCGGGACCGGCCCGCGTAGTGAATCTCGTAGGGCTGTCCGTTGTCTCGAGCGGCTGCAGCGAGCGCCATGATGGGCGTGATCCCTATTCCGCCGGCAACGAAGATGTGACGCCGCGCGTCGGGAGCCAGCCGAAAGTGATTCCGGGGTCCGCGGATGCTGACTTCGGAGCCCACGGAGAGCGAGCTGTGGACGAATGCGGAGCCGCCACGACTGTCGGTCTCGCGCAGAACCGCGATCTCAAGTGCGCCCCTGTCATCGAGGTCACCGCACAGCGAGTATTGGCGTGACAGGCCTCCGCAATCGAGATCGATGTGCGAGCCGGGCGTCCACGAGGGAACGGAGTGTCCCTTCACCGGCTCGAAGCGCAGCCGCACGATGTCGCGCGCAACGATCTCACGCTCTGCGACGGTCATCCGATGGCTGATGAGCTTCGATGACGGCTCACCGATGCGAACCGGCAGGCTTTGCTCGAGAACGCTCGGGTCGCTGCGTTCCGGGTTGGCGCGGGGATCCCAGACCACCCACAGATGCTCCGGACCGCGGAAGGACGTGTTGGGCAGATACGTGAAGCGCTGGGTCGCATCGAGCGCCATGTGGGGCAGTCGCGCCGTGAGTTCCTCGAGGAAGATCTGCAACTCCATGCGGGCGAGGTTCTTGCCCATGCACTGATGGCTGCCGAAACCGAACGTGAGGTGGTCCGCAGCGTTCAGACGGCGTATGTCCAGCACGTCGGGGTCATCGAAATGCCGCTCATCGTGATTGGCAGACGAGCTGACGATGAGCAACCGGGCACCCGCCGGAATCGGCACGCCGCTCAGAACAGTGTCGGCCGTCGTGATGCGGCGCCAGGCGACGATGGATCCGGAGTGACGCAAGCACTCCTCGACGGCATTCGGAATCAGAGTCGGGTCCTCACAGAGATCACGCCAGCTGTCCGGGTTCTCGAGGAGGAGCTTGATCGCGTTGGCAGCCGCGTTCGCGGTCGTTTCGTGGGCTGCGACCATCCCGGCCATCATGATCGAGTGCAGATACGAGTCGGTCACGACATCAGGCATGACAGCGTTCTGCCGAACGCCGTACGGCATCCATCCGGGTCCCGACGGGTCGGCTCTCAGCTTCGCCAGCACCTCACCTGAGAACCTCCAGAAACGTCCGACTGCTTCGGCCACGGCCGCCTGCTGCTCGGGCGCCGGCCGACCCCACGTGTTGACGGTGTGCGCGACCGAGTACTCACGAAGGGTCAGCATGTCCTCCTCCGGCACGCCGAGAAAGTGGAGGGCAACGGTGAGTGGTATCTCCCAGAGCATCTGATCCACGAGATCCGCCCGCCCGTCGTCGATGATGCGGTCCACATACTGGCGAGTCAGAGTGCGCACCATCTCTTCGTGGTGTGCGAGCTGCGTGGGAGTGAACGGCTCCATCAGAGCGCGCCGCCGGGGCATATGGGCGGGCTCGTCCTCGTTCACCAGCGTGCGACTCATGGCGTAGTCGTAAGACTCGAGGATCCGATTCGCCTCATCGGAGGTCGGGGTGATCTTCTCCAGCGCGATGGACGGCGAGAACGTGACGTTGTCGCGGAAGACGGACTTCACATCGTCGTACCGCGTGACCACCCAGTATCCGAGGGCTTCGTTGAAGAAGACGGGCCGCTCGTCGCGAGACCACTTCAGACTTCCTGCCGGATCCTGCAGATAGTCGTCACCGAACGGATCGAAAGCAGTCGCACGGCTGTCCCCTCCGCCTGAGAGTGCCGACCCATCAACGATCCCCGCGGCCTGCAGGAATGGACAGGCGGAGGCTGGGCCGGTCATCCCTGCGCTCATCGCGTCCTCCTGCGCGGAGTGTCCGCCCGCAGAGCACGAACCGGCGTCGAAGCCCGCGGCGCCGTTGGCAGATCACAGACCCAGCCGTACAACTCCATCGTCATTCCGTTCATTTAGTGGGACGCAATGTTCACTATATGAAGAATAGGGGCTATTCTGTCGTCATGTCAATTGCGACGCCGACCTTCCTCCGACGCCTCATCGACGACGCTGCGATCTTCCCGCCGGGTAACGCGCCGCTTCCGGTCGGAGTGCGCGAGCACTTGGCGATCCGCCGGGATGGTCGCTCAGATGTCGTCGGACCGTTCATCGTCGACGTCGATCGGTTGCAGGCCGCTGCCCTGCTGGCACGGGGGATGCATAGCGCGCTCGACGTCTCAGTCGTGGTGCGTGAGCCTTCAACAGTGGATCAGGCTCTCCGGATCGTTGCCGACCAGGACAGCCTGGACCTCGTCGGACTGGAGGTCGTCCTCAGCTCGACGGGAGATGCGCTCGAGCGCGACCTCGAGGACCTGTCAGATACGATCGCAGGCTTGGCCACCCCGCCGGCTGTCTGGATCGAGTTGCCCTGGAGCATTTCGCGCGACACGTGGGCGGACGACCTGGCGATGGTCACGAACGTCGGGTTCGCTCTCAAGATCCGCACTGGTGGCTTGACGCCGCAGGCATTCCCCTCTCCGCAGTCCCTTGCGGAGATTCTCTGCACGGCCGCCGAGCTAGGGCTCCCCTTCAAATGCACCGCTGGCTTGCACTCACCGGTGCGGCATTTCGATGCTTCGACCGGAGCGATCCACCACGGATTCCTCAATCTGATCATCGCCTCGGTGCGCGCGCGGGCGGGTGGGTCACGCAGCGAGGTCACGGCAATCCTGGGGCTGGAGGATGCCGGAATCCTCGTCCAGGCGATGGGCATGGTCCCCGATGATGAGATGACCTCGGCTCGCGAGCTCTTCCGCTCCTACGGTTCCTGCTCGATCGACGAACCTCTGAGCGAACTCGCACAACTGGGC
>Ga0075367_10000346_pt1 | contig 16522 bp, 11 predicted proteins | sample EndMethybrTD3032_FD_71399 | JGI IMG/M metagenome (GOLD analysis project Ga0075367, IMG submission 71399) | Populus endosphere microbial communities from Tennessee, USA - Endosphere MetaG P. TD hybrid TD303-2 | ecosystem: Host-associated > Plants > Roots > Endosphere | place: USA: Tennessee... | reverse complement strand
TCGCTTGCATCACAAACCCTTCCAATCACGAAATTAGCTTTGCCGCGGGGTGGAGCAGCCCGGTAGCTCGTCAGGCTCATAACCTGAAGGTCACAGGTTCAAATCCTGTCCCCGCACCCACTAATACCCCACAGTTGTGGGAAGAAGCAGCGGCCCTCTCGGAAACCCCGAGTAGGGCCGCAAGCTTTCCATGGATCTGCAGGCCAAAATTCCCGAGCCCATTTTGAGGTTCGAAGTCGACGCGCTCGATGAGCTTTCGCAACTCAGCACGTACTTCCTCACCGTCCGCCGCGCCGAGCGCCAGATGAAGGCTTTCGGCTAGCTGTCGATACGCTTCGGCCGCGCCGGGATGTAGGGAGACCGCGCTCGGCGCCTCGGCGTTGGCGAGCCGGTCTTCGATCTCGACCTTACGGGCTTTGAGGTCGGTGCTGATCGCCTTCAGCTCGTCGATCTCAATCACACCATTCAGGCACATCTCCTTGGCCCGTGACAGGCGGCGGTCGATTTCCGCCAGCTCGCGCTCCATCGGAGCGCGGCTCGCGAGCACGGCGCGCCGTTCGGTTTCCGATGCTTCCCGATACGTCCGCACAGCTTCAGCGATGGCTGCGGGCGCAAGAAGCTGAGAACGCACCCCTTCGATCACGCGGCGCTCGACCTTCTCCGCTGCGATGATCTTGCCGTTGAGGCAGATCCCGCGCTCCCGATGGCCGCTGCAGGTGTACTTGGCGCCATTCAACGTCATCGGTGATCGGCACCATCCGCAGCGAAGCAGACCCGATAGCAGCCGCTTTGGCTTCCGGGCGTGAGCCTTGGGTATACCGGTGAGCGCCTTCTGCCGCGCCCGGACCTCGCCCCAGAGGTGATCGTCGATGATCCGAAGTTGCGGGATTGGCTCGCGAACCCACTCTGACTCGGGGTTGAGCATCGAGCTGCGTCGTCCCGTATCCGGGTGTTTGCGGTAACGGCGACGGTTGAAGACCCGAACACCGACGTAGAGCTCCTGGCAGAGTATGCCGTCTTGCGCCCGTCGGTCGCCAGCGATCGCGCTTGGCGACCAGGTTCCGCCGCGAGGGCCGGGGACGCCCTCCGCGTTGAGCATGTGCGCCAAGGCCTTGGGCGACGTTCCTGCTGCGTAGCCGCGGAAAATGCGTCGGACGATGGCAGCCTGCGCCGGGTTGACGACAAGCTCCCCCTTGCCGGCAATATCGTAGCCGTAGCAGCGGCCGCCACCGGAGTAGCCGGCTTTCACCCGCGCGACGAGACCTCGACGCGTCTTCCTCGCCAGTTCAGTAAGGAACAGCTGGTTCATCGTTCCGCTGAGCCCGACGTGAAGCTCCGAGATCCTGCCCTCCGACAGCGTCTCCAAGCCCACACCGTGGAAACTCAGTCGCTTGTAGATATGGGCGGTGCCTTCCTGGTCGCGCGATAGGCGGTCCAAGGCTTCGGTGAGTACGATGTCAAACGCGCCGCGCTCCGCGTCGAGGAGCAGGGTCTGCACGCCAGGCCGGTTCGCGAGCGCGGCCCCGGAGATGCCACGGTCCGCGAATGCGGCGGTCTCGCGCCATCCCCGTGCTGCAATGATCGTTCGTAACGCGCCGAACTGATCCTCCGCTGATCGCTCGTTCTGTAGGTCCGACGAATAGCGGGCGTAGATCGCCACTCTCATGGGGCGAGGTCCTTGTTCTCAAGGTCTCGAAGGCGCTCACGGTCTCTCCGTTCGGCAAGACGTGCAAGCGCCTGGACGAGCGGGGTCAGCGCCGGATCCAGTCCGGCGAGCCGCGACGCCAGGCGATCAACGCCTGCTGCGGGACTGGATTCAGGCATGGGGCGCGGCGCCGAGCGCGATTGCGCAGGGGTTGGCGACCGCGGGTTCCGCGGGGGCTTCAATATGCACCTTTACGGGAGGGTTAGCTTCGCCGAGCGGAGCTCAAGGCGAGCGGGGTCTCAGTTCAGGGCCGGTCTGACGTGTGACGGGGACTGAATTCATGGAATTCAAAAAGCGCGAGCCGCATCGACCGGTGGACCCGTGCGCTCCGGTCCACCGTATCGTGGTCAGCTGGGCGGAGGACCCGCGCCGCCCGCCGGAGACGTGGAGAGTGGTGCGCCCAAGTTCATGCCATGCGCACGCAGCAGAAAGAGCGCGTGGCCGCGGAGCCAATTCCAACCCCAGCTGCTGAACGGGCGGAGCGTCCGGGTGTCCTCTTCCCAGGAGCAACGGGAGAGGACGGAATTCTCCTTGTCGCTCCACTGCAAACAGAAAGCAGACAGAAATTCGTCGGGCAGGCGAGACGAGGGCGATGCACTCGTCTCGCGGCGCTCGCGCAGCCAAGGTTGATACCGGCCTTCACGTAGCCAGCGCTGGAACCCTGGCGGGCCTGTTTCGTCAGGATGGCGTTCCCAGGCTGACGCGTGGCGTTTCACCGCCTCGAAAAGCGCCTCTTCGCCTACCGCTTGGCTGATGGTGATCCAGAGCTGCGCAGCCTCGACCGCGTTCGTGTGCAACCGACCGCGCTCGGGGAACACCGCCAACGCGCGCAGGAACAGTGTGGAGTTGAGGGCAGGAGGTGGAAGTTCGGTAGAACTTCGTTCCTTCCTCTTCCTTTCATTATGTGGGCGCGCCGGTGTGCGCCCATTCGGGTGCGCGCGCGCCGATGTGACGAGCGCGTCTGGCGCACCCGCCTCGGTGGCGCTCGGCGGCGCGAGTTCCGGTGCGACGCGATAAACCGGGACTTGCCGCCCATTCTTGAGCCGGTACGCGCGGCCGGCTTTGCTGATCAACCCATCCTGCTCAAGCGCTCGAAGGCCTTCCTGGATGAATCGACGGGACGCGTTGAGCTCGGCCTGGAGGACGCGATTAAGCGGCCAAACCTCGTAGGTCTCCGGATGCGCAAGGTCCACCAACCTGAGGAGCAGAGCCTTCCTGCTTATCGCCAGATGCTTCTGTCCACGCGACCAGGCGCGCAGCGTTGTCTTCGACATTTCTGCCTCAATGGTGACTGGGGAGGGAGGAGGCCGGCGAGGCGCCAAAACGCGCCGCTCGAGCCCACAAACGACGAACCCGCAGAGGAGACTCTGCGGGTCACGTGGCCCAAGGGCAGCCAGCTCACATCCGAAACTCAGTTTCAGACGCAGTTCGAGCGGTGAGGATTCGTTGCGGTGATTTGTGTCAGCTCGCCAGAGCCTCGCGATGCGGCGCCTCGCCTCAGCGTCTGCCCCATTCGATTAGTTGCGGTCAGCTCGAGCGGATCCGCCATCACCTCGGGGCCAAGGCGCTTAGCTGGTCCAAACCCTGGACATGGCTACCGCACGACCGCTCAAGCGCATTCAGGATGGGAGATGACGCCCAGGTCGACGCTCTGGAGCTGCGCGTGTCGGGCGATGACACGATAGGCGTTTAGCCTCCCGACAAGCCCATAGGGTGCGCGTTACTGATTCAGATCAACTGCCACGAAAAAAAGTTTGAGGGAAACTCGCGAAGACTTGTGCGCGCCTAGGGCGCCGGTAGTGGTTCCAAAGGTCACAGCGATTTGCACCCCCTACCCGTAAGGTAGGCTATGCGCCAATCACCCAGCGTCCCGACATGCCTTCATTAGGAGGCGAGAGGCTCTGCCTTGGCGCCCAGGTTGAGCTCTGGAGCTGCGCTTGTCGGGCGATGACACGCTGAGCCTATTGGCAGCCGACGCCGCAAAGGCGACCGATTCCCGTGGCAAGGTCAATATTCTGGTCGCTTCGGTGCGGTCGCCTATCGGGTGACGTCCGATGATCGCCTCAGTGCGCGGGCGAAGGCGGCGCTTCGCCCATCGCTACCGTCGTGCCGCCGGTGAGGTGGGCGGCGCGCAGCTCGGCCCGGGCCGCCTCGAGCATCGGCGCCAGCTGCGGGCTGGCCAGCAGGTCCATCGCCACGACGGTGCCCAGCACATGGCTGGCCTCGGTGTCGGAGGCGTAGTGGGCGGCGCATACCTCGCGGCTGTAGGCGTACTCCTGGGCCCGGGCCAGGATCGCCACCGACTTCTCCGGCATCAGGTTGGCCAGGATCAGGCCCACCGAATAGCTCAGCGTCGCGTGCCCGCTGGGGTAGGAGGTCTTGGGGTTGGCGCTGGGCTTGTAGTCGCATGCCTTGAGGCTGGGATCGATCGCCCAGGGGCGGTTCCGCAGGAAATACTTCTTGGCCATGGTGGCGCTGACCGCCTGGTCGTTCTCCACCAGCGCCAGCAGCTCGGCAGTGCGCGGCAGCCTGGCCAGGTCGAACTCGGGGCCGATGGCGCCGGCGAACAGGGCGGAGGTCTCGTGGGTGTCGTCCCACTGGGCCTGGGCCAGCCGCTCGGGCGTGCGGGTGCGATAGAGGCGCTGGACCTCGGCCAGGTCGGCCTTCTGGGCGTCCGAACCATCGGCGGCCGGGGCCGGCAGGATGCGCGCCGGGTCGACCTGATCGGGGGTCAGCACCTTCAGCGTCTTCTGCGGCTTGGCGACCGCCGGGGCGGCTGGCGAGGCCGCCGGCTCGGCGGCAGAGGCCGGGATGGCGAAGATCAGCAGGGCCGCGGCGGCGGCGGCGGAGAAGCAGGTGCGAGCGAGCATGGGGCGGCGCCTTTGTTCCGTATGACTTGGCTGGCGCGAGATATCGATCGCACACAGCGAAGCTTTCAAATGAAGAAACGATGACAGCCGCAATCGGGAGCCGAACTGATCCGGTGACAGATGATTTAGTTGTGGTGATGTTATTGATTACATTGGGCGCGCTTCTAAGGTTGGCGCAATATTGAGATTATTCAATATTGCAGCGCCTGGATTGGGTGGCGTGGCTGTGGAATATCCGAGGCGTTCAGATGGTTTGAGTCGCGAGCGTCGCGGCGGAGCCAGATCGCTTGGAGAGGCCATGACAACTCGCTCCCATTTGGGCTCTCGCCTGGCCGCCGCCGCGGGCCTCGCCGTTCTCGTGCTCGCCGCAGCCGCCAGCGCCCAGCCCAGCTTCAAGGTCACCCAGCAGTGGGCCGGCCCCGATGGCGGGTGGGACTTCTCGACCTTCGATCCGGCCCACCGTCGCCTCTATGTGTCGCGCACCGACGGGGTGACCGCGGTCGATGTCGACAGCGGCCAGGTCACCGACCACCTGCTCAGCGCCAACCGCACCCACGCCGCGGTGCCGATCAATGGCGGCGACGAGGTGCTGGTCACCGTGAGCTCCGCCGGCTCGGCGCTGATCGCCGACGCCAGGACCGGCGCGGTGCGCGCCACCATCGCCACCGGCAAGAAGCCCGACGCGGCCATGGTGGAGCCGGCCACCGGCCTGGCCATGGTGTTCGACAACGCCGGCGGCGGGGTGACCCTGATCGACACCAAGACCGGCAAGGCGGTGGGCACCATCGCGACGCCCGGCGGGCTGGAATCGCCGGCGGCCGATGGGACCGGCAAGGTGTTCGTCAACGTCGAGGACCTGGCGGAGATCGTCGTGTTCGACGTCAAGGCCCGCAAGGTCGTCGCCCACTATCCGCTGAAGGGCTGCGACTCGCCGAGCGGCCTGGCCTATGCGCCGGCTTCCAAGCTGCTGGTCTCGGCCTGCGCCAACCACAAGGCCCTGGTGGTGTCGGCCCGCACCGGCGCGGTGGTCGCCACCCTGCCGATCGGCGGGCGCCCCGACTGGGCCGGCTACGACGCCAAGACCGGCCTGGTGCTGATCCCCACCGGCGAGGACGGGGTGGTCAACCTGATCTCCACGGCCTCGGCCAAGACGGCCCAGGTGGCGGCCAAGGTCCCGGGCCATCCCGGCAGCCGGTCGGGCGCCATCGATCCGGCGAACGGGCGCCTCTACATGCCTAGCGCCGACTTCATGGCCAATCCGGGCGGCCGGCCGACGCCTGCGCCCGGCACCTTCAAGATCCTGACGCTCGACACCGCCGCCTGAGCCGACGGACGCCGATGAAGATCCGATACGCCGCGGCCGCGGGCGCCGCGCTCGCCTGCGCGTCCTCCGCCATGGCCGCGCCGTCGCCGGCGGGCGGCAGCGTGGGCGAGATCACCGTCACCGGCGGCCGCGCCGCCGAGCAGGTGCTGCTCGACCGCAAGGTCTACAGCATCGGCAAGGACCTGCAGGCGACCACCGGGGTGGCGGCCGATGTGCTGAACAAGATCCCCTCGGTCAGCGTCGACGCCGACGGGGCGATCAGCGTGCGCGGCGACAGCAACGTCACCATCCTGGTGGACGGCAAGCCCTCGGCCCAGTTCGCCGGTCCCGCCCAGGGGCAGAGCTTGCTGCAGTTCCCGGCCAGCGACATCGACCGCATCGAGGTGCTCACCCACCCGCCGGCCCAGTACAAGGCCGAGGGGTCGGGCGGGGTCATCAACATCGTCACCAAGAAGACCCGGACGGCGGGTTTCACCGGGGTGGCGCGGGCTAACCTGGGCGACAAGCGGCGGTTCGTGGCCGGGCTGGACGGGGCCTACAATCGCGAGGGGCTGCACCTGAGTGGCGGGGTTGGCCTGCGCCAGGAGGCGAAGGAACGGCTGGTCACCTCGGACCGCACGACCGACGACCCCACGCTTGGGCCGGTCAGGGCGCTGCAGAGCAGCGACGAGACCTTCCGCCGGCTGATCCCCTCGGCGCAGGCGAACCTGACCTACGACCTGAACGCCCGCCAGACGTTGGGCGGCTCGTTCAGCCACCGCGAGCTGAGCGGCGACCGCTATTTCGACCAGCACGACGCCGACGCCCTGGTGGGCCCAGCGCTCGGCGTTTCCAACCGCCACAGCGACGGCCACGAGTGGAGCGTCACCGACAGCAAGGGCCTTACCTTCGAGCAGAAGCTGTGGCGGCCGCACGAGACGCTGAACGTCTCCCTGCAACGCAGCGCCACGCGGGAGCGGGAGCGCTACGCCTACCGCAACACCTTCGACCTGCCGCTCGCCGCCCCCAGCTTCGACGACCTGCGCCTGAGCCTGGACCTAATGACGACCGAGGCCAGCGTCGACTACGACCTGCCGATGTCCAAGGATCGCGAGCTTCGGCTGGGCTACGCCTACCAGGCCGACCGCAACCGCTTCGACAACGTCGGCGACAACATCGACCCGGTCACCGGCCTACCCGTGCAGAATCCGGCGGTGACCAACCACTTCCGCTACCACCAGGACGTCAGCGCCGGTTACGTCGACTACCGGATGGCGCTGGGCGCCTACCGCCTGGACGCCGGCCTTCGGGCGGAGGCGACGCGGGTGAAGACCCTGCAGATCACCGGCGGCGTGGCCGGGGGCTGGAACGCCTTCGACCTCTATCCGACAGCGCACCTGGAACGGGCGCTGGGCGACGACGACAAGCTGACCGCGGCGGTGGCCAGGCGGGTCAACCGCCCCGACCCCGAGTCGCTCAACCCCTTCGCCGACCACCAGGACACCCACAATCTGCGGGCCGGCAATCCGGACCTTCGGCCCCAGCAGACCTGGGCGTTCGAGGCGGGCTACGCCCACACCGGCGGCTTGAGCTACAGCGCCACCGCCTACTGGCGGGTCGACCGCAACAGCGTCACCGAGGTGGTCGTGCCGATCGGGCCCGACGTGGTGCTGACCACCAAGGCCAACCTGCCTCGCCGCCGTTCGGGCGGGGTGGAATTCAGCGTCAATGGCAAGCTGATCCCGACGCTGTCCTATAGCCTGAGCGGCAACGCCTATTATGCGGAGATCGACGGGCGCTCGCTGGGCGCGCCAGGGCTGAAGTCCAACACCCGGCTGGACGGCAAACTGAGCCTCAACTACAGCCCCACCCGCACGGACACCGCCCAGGCGACGATCAGCCGCCAGGCCAGGCGGCTGTCGCCACAGGGCTCGGTCGACGCCCAGACGACGGTGAACGTCGGCTACAAGCACGACTTCCGCCCGGACCTCTCCGCGGTGATCACCATCAGCGACCTGTTCGACAGCCAGAAGACCGTGCGGCGCAACGCCCAGCCGGGCTTCAGCGAGGTCTACCAGCGCCATCAATTCGGCCGCATCGCCTATGTGGGCCTGGTCTACAGCTTCGGCGGGCGCAAGAAGGACAGGGCCGGCTTCGAGTACGAGCAGTAGGCGGAGCGCGTTCCGCAAAAGTGGCGACCGGCTTTGCGATCAGAACGCGCTCAAACCTTTGAATCCAACGGATACAAAGACGCCCCCCGGTCTCCCGGGGGGCGCTTCGCCGCAGTGTTCCGGGGGGATTGTCAGAACGCCGCCTTGAGGGTCACCTGGAAGCTGCGCGGCGTCAGGAACTGGGGCGCGTTGGCCCCGCCGCCCTGCGCGGAGCTGAGCGCGAACCGGTTGGTCCCCGCGATCAGCGCCTTGCCCTTCATGCCGGTCAGGAACTGCTTGTCCGCGAGGTTCAGGATCTGCGCCTGGATGGCGTACTGCCCGAGCCGGTAGGTGGCCGCGAAGTTGGCGGTCGACCAGGTCTTGATCAGGCCGGTGGCGGGCGTCGTCCCCGAAGCGGCGGTGGCCAGCTGCGGGCCCACCCACTTGTCGTCCAGGGTCAGGACCAGCTCGTCCTTGGGGTTGAACAGCTCCGAGTGGGCGTAGCGCAAGCCCAGCGCGGCGGTCCAGCGCGGCGCGCCGGCCAGCTGCTTGCCGTTGCCGGCGGGATTGATCGCGTCGTCCTTCGCCGTGGCGACGTTGTTGCTGTAGTTGGCGAACACCGAGGCGCCCGGGGTCACCACATAGGTCACCTGGCCCTCGAAGCCCTTGTAGGTCGCCCCGCCCGAATTGGTGAAATAGGACTGGCCGTTGAACGGGCTGGTCGGGTCGATGATCGTGTTGCTCTGCAGCTTGTGCTTGAACTCGATGTTGTAGATGTCGGCGTCGAAGGTCAGCCGGCCGCGCGAATAGACCACCCCCGCCTGGTAGGCCATCGAGGTCTGCGGCTGCACGGCGCTGAAGTTGGGCGCGTTGACGTACATCGAGCCGATGTTGGGCACCAGGAAGCCCTGGGAGGCCTGGAAGTAGGCGCTCAGGTGGTCGGTCGGGCGGTAGTGGGCGGTGAAGAAGCCCAGCGTCTTGGTGTAGGTCTTCGACAGGTAGAGCGGCTGTTCGGTCGAGAGCACCGGGGCGTGGATGAACAGCTCGTAGTGCAGGTATTTGACGCCCGGCGTCAGGGTGACCCTGTCGGTGACGTGCCAGGCGAAGTCGCTGAACGCCTGCCAGTAGTGCCAGCCGGAGTACTCGTTGTACTTGATGTTCAGCGGCGTCTGACAGATGCCGTCGTAGGTCTTCCCCGGCGCCACGGTCTGGGGATAGCCGTAGCACCCGGGCACGCCCGGCACGGTGGGGAATTTCGCCGCCTTGATCTGGCTGTAGTCGGGGGTGTTGTAGCCGGTGATCCCGGTCCCGGGCGCCGGCAGGGCGATCTGGAAGGTAAAGCGCTTGGTGTGCGCCGCTTCGTAGAGCCCGCCGACCGTCAGCTCGCCAAACCCGAAGTCCTTGGTCACGTGCAGGAGGTCGCCCGTCACCCGGTATTCGTTGCGCTTCAGATAGCCGCCGATGCCGGCGACCTTGTTGGCGGTGTAGCCCGCCCCGCCGATCGGATAGGCCAGGCCGGTGATGTTGGTGATCACCGTGGGGCCGCCCGTCGAACCCAGCGCCTGCGACCAGTCGTTGGTGTCGGCGGTCAGGGTCTTGTTCGAATACCAGTAGCTGTAGGTGGTGTTGTCGAACTTCAGGCCGTTCCCCAGGTCGGCCGCTTCCTTGAGGTACTCGAAGTCGGTCTGCTTCTTCGTGTAGTTGTAGCCCTGGTAGCAGCTGTACCGCGGGTCGTCGCAGAGGGCGAAACGGATGCTGCCGTATTTCTCCATCTCGGCGACGGCGCCGTTGTTGATGTCCGACTGGTAGTAGTGGTCGTCGTTGCGGGTGTAGAGGCCGGTGACCGTGAAGTTCTCCGTGATGGGCGCCTGGAACTTGAAGAACTGGTTGTCGCCGGCCGAGGGGCTGTTGGTGAGGTAGCCGCTGGTCCGGTACTCCTGGAAGTTGGCCAGGAAGCTCGCGCCGTGCAGCTTCTCGATCGGGCCGGTGAACAGGGTGGTCACCGACTGGACCGTCGACCAGCTGCCGTAGGTCAGCTTCTGGCGCGCACCCGTCTGGTCCTCCAGCGGGAGCGAGAAGAGGTTCACCGAACCGCCGAAGCTCGCCTGGCCGATGTCTGTCGCCTGGCCGGGGCCGCGGTCGATGATCACCCCGCCGATGGTGGAGTTGGGGAAGAAGGAGTTGGCGTGGTGCGAGGGGCCGTTGGTGTCGCCCCAGGCGACCCCGTCGTAGGTGACGTTGAACTGGCCGTCGGCGACGCCGCGCAGCGACAGCTTCGAGCCGTCCGTCGAGCCCGGCCCGTTGGGGTTGCCGGCGCTGACCATGGAGACCGCCAGGCTGGAGGTGGTCGAATAATCCCCGACCGTGGGCGTGTTCTGCTCGATGAAGGCGCGGTCGATCACCGCCTGCGGCTCGACGGCGGTCAGCGAGGATTTCACCGGCGCGGCGTTGGCGGCCTCGTTACGCGGCGCCACCACCAGCACCTCGGCGACGTCGCCTTCCTGGACGCGCGTCCGCCCGCCCTCCGCAGAGGTCTCCGCCCAGGCGCTTGAGCCAATGGCCAGGCCGGCGGCGGTCACGAGCGCGACGTGGGAAATGGTCCCAAACGCACGCGGCTTCTTAGCAACTGGATTCATCATCTGTCCCCCGAGGAAAAGGGGCGCGCGACTCCGTTCACCGGCCTTGCGAGACCGGCGCACCTCTTTCAGGTGATGTTCTTCGGAAGCCCGACGCCCACCGTGTATTCGAGAGCCCTTCCAGCAGCCTCGCGCGCGCGGCTCAAATGAAGAGAAAATGTAAGTTTTGCGTCAGTTGCATGACGTTGTTCTCAAGCATCTGATAACGCGCTAAGAATCTCGAAAACTACTCCGCAATCGTCCGCTCGGGCGGAATATTGAATTTTCCCAATGTTCGCGGTGCTGGGCCTAATATTGATCCGATGGCTGATGGTCTCCGCGCCGCCGGGACCTGGACCTACCCGCGGGTGGTCCCCAGAGAGGGGGAGGTTGGCGATCCTCAATCTTCAGGACATCGCTGGCCCGGCCAGCGTCGGCGAGGATGGTCGTGGGGGCCAGTATGGAGTCTTATCGTGAAATCCACCCTCATCGCCTCGATCCTCGCCGCCGCGTCTTGCGCGACGGCCGCAAGCGCAATGGCTGGCGACAAGCCCTTCACCGGTCACGAGTTCAGTCGCCAGGCCAAGATCGACCTGACGCAGGCCCGGGCCATCGCCTTGGGCGCACGGCCTGGAAGGATCACCGACCAGGAGCTGGAGAAGGAAGCGGGCGGCTCCGGCCTGCGGTATTCGTTCGACGTGAGAAAAGCCGGCGTGACCTACGAGGTCGGGGTGGACGCCAGCACCGGCAAGGTGCTGGAGAACGCCCGCGAGGGGCGCCATCCGGACTGAAAATCACGCGCAGGCGGCTGTTTTAAAAAGGTTTAGGGGGCCGCCTGCGCGCCGCCCAAGGTGAAAGCATGAAACTTCTGCTGGTGGAGGACGACGAGGAGACCGCCGCCTACCTGCGCAAGGCGCTGGGGGAGGCGGGCCACGTCGTGGATCGCGCCGCCGCCGGTCGCGAGGGCCTGATGCTCGCCGCGGGCGAGACCTACGACGTGATCATCCTCGACCGCCTGCTGCCGGAACTGGACGGCCTGGCGATCCTTCGCACCATCCGGGCGTCCGGCGTGAAGACCCCGGTGCTGGTGCTCACCGCGCTGGGCGGCATCGACGACCGGGTGGAGGGCCTGGAGGCCGGTGGCGACGACTATCTGGTCAAGCCCTTCGCCTTCGCCGAGCTGCTGGCGCGGATCAATGCGCTTGCCCGCCGGCCGCCGCCGCAGGACGCGCCCACGGCGCTGCAGGTCGGCGAACTGCGGGTGGACCTCTTGAAGCGGACCGTCACCCGCGGTGGCCGCCGCATCGAGCTGCAGCCCAAGGAGTTCCTGGTTCTGGAATTCCTGATGCGGCACGCCGGCCGGGTGGTGACCCGCACCATGCTGCTGGAAGGGGTCTGGAACTTCCACTTCGACCCCAAGACCAACATCGTCGAGACCCACGTCAGCCGGCTGCGGTCGAAGATCGACCGGGGCGAGGCGGAGGAACTGATCCACACCGTCCGCGGCGCCGGCTACTGCGTGCGCACGCCCGGATGAGGCCGCTCCGCTCCACCAGCCTGCGATTGGCCGCCGCCTATGCGGCGGTGTTCGCCGTGGCCGTGGCGGTGCTGGCGGTGGTGACCGTCACGACGACCCGCACAGCCCTGCGCCGCGAGCTCGACAGGCGGATCCAGGCCGAGGTCACGGCCCTGGTCCAGGAATACCGGATCGAGGGTATGGAGGGCGTCGTCCAGGCGGTGCGCGAGCGCGACAGCACGCCAGGCGCCCTCAACTATGGGCTTCAGGGGCCGCACGGGGAGCCGCTCGTCGGCAGGCTGGCGGACGTGGCCGCACCCGTTGGCTGGTCGACACAGGTGATCCGCGAGACCGACGACAACGACGTCGATCATGTGCGCGTGCTGGTCGTGAGCTTGTGGGACCGGCGGCTGCTGGTCGGGCAGAACCTGGAGCGGATCTCACGCCTCTACGGCCTGGTCCTGCGCGCCTTCGTCTGGGCCTTCTTCGGCGTCATCCTGCTGGGCGGCGCCGTGGGGCTGGCGTTGAGCCGCGACGTGGAGCGGCGCTTCGCCGAGATCTCGGCCGCGGCCCAGGCGATCATCGATGGCGACATGGCCAGGCGCATCCCGCTCAAGGGACGGGGCGACGACCTCGACGCCGTCGCCGCCACGCTCAACCGCATGCTCGACCGCATCGGCGCGCTGATGGGCACCGTGCACCAGGTCTCCAGCGACATCGCCCACGACCTGCGGACCCCGCTCACGCGGCTTCGGCAGAAGCTGGAGGCGAGCCTGCGCGCGGTGAGCCAGGCGGAGCGGACCGCAACGGTCGAGGCGGCGCTGCAGGACATGGACGCGATCCTGGAGATCTTCGCCGCCCTGCTGCGGATCGCCCAGATCGAGGGCGGGGCCAGGCGCGCCGGCTTCCGCAGCGTGGACCTCGGCCAGGTCGCCGCCGCGGTGGCCGAGGCGTTCGCCCCGTCCGCCGAGGAGGGTGGCCGCCGACTGGAGTTCCGCTCGGAGGGGTCGGCCTTCATCCACGGCGACAAGGAGCTGCTCACCCAGATGATGGCCAACCTGGTGGAGAACGGCCTGACCCATACCGCACCAGGCGCGGTCATCGAGATCGGCGTGGCCGCCGCCCAGAGCGGCGCCTGCCTCTATGTCCGCGACGACGGCCCGGGCATCCCGGTCGAGGCGCGGGGCAGGGTGCTCGACCGGTTCGTGCGCCTGGAGCACAGCCGCTCCACGCCCGGCAGCGGCCTGGGCCTGGCCCTGGTGGCGGCGGTTGCGCGCCTGCACGACGCGGAGGTGTCACTGGACGACGCCGCGCCCGGGCTGATCGTGCGCGTGAGCTTTCCACGGCGCCTGCAACAGCTGGGCGGCGTCAGCTAGTCAGCCTTCCCTCACGCGGCGAGCTTCGCCGGCGAGGGAATCGGGATTTCGAAGACGATGCGCAGGCCGCTCGCGCCCGACGCCGGCTCGGCCCGGATCCGCCCGCCATGCAGCTCGACGATGCTCTTGGAGATCGTAAGGCCAAGCCCGCTGCCACGGTCGCCGGTGGCTGGGGTGTTGTAGCGGACGAAGCGTTCGAAGATGCGGGCTCGCTGGATCGCGGTGAGGCCGGGGCCTTCGTCTTCCAGGCTGACGCGCCAAACCCCGTTGGCGAGTTCGGACTCCAGCGTGACCTTTCCCTCCGGCGGCGAGACGTTCAGCGCATTGGTCAGGACGTTGAGCAGCACCTGGCGGATCCACTTCTCTTCGAAGGGCGCCAGGCCCTCGCCGGCATGGCGCCATTCGAAGTGGCGGCCGGTGTGCTCGGCCAGCACCTGGGCGTCCTGGGCGAAGCCCTCGAGGAAGCGGGCCGGATCGCGCGGCTTCAGGTCGAAGGCGATGGTCTTGGCTTCGGCGCGCGAGAGGAACAGCATCTCGTCGATGATCTGGTTGAGGCGCGCCAGCTCCTCGATCTGGATCAGCAGCGCCTCGGTGTGGGCGGCGGGCAGGTCGCCGTCGCCGAGCATCTTCTCCGCGTGCAGGCGGATCAGCGACAGCGGGGTCTTCAGCTCGTGCGACGCTTCCTGGGCGAAGCGGCGGATCTGCTCGAAGGCGGTCTCCAGCCGGTCGAACATCTGGTTCAGCAGCTGGGCGAGCTCGCTGAGCTCGTCGTCCACCTCGGACACGGGGATGCGCTCCGAGAGGTTCTCCGAACCGATGCCGACCGCTGTTTCACGGATGATGCGGATCGGACGCAGCAGCAGACGGCTCAGCCCCAGGCCGATCGCGAAGCTGGCCGCCAGCATGACGAAAAGCAGGCTCGCGCAGACCTGCAGATACTGCCGTAGGCCCTCGCGCACCGAGAGCGCCGAACTGGCGATGGTCACGTCGAACGGCGGCAGCAGGTATTCGTCCACCCGCACCTCGCCCAACCCCGGCATCTGGGCGGAGAAGGCGCGCTTGCCCTTCACGTCGGGGATGTCGCGCCCGCGCAGGTTCGAGGAGCGGAAGCGGGTGTCGGAATGCGGCTGCTCGATGGAGATGTAGAAGAGCACCGCACCGGACTCGCTGGTGGTCCGCACCCGGTCGTCGATCTGGCGCGAGTTCAGGTGCTGATAGTCGGGGCCGAGGTTGACCTTCAGCTGGCGGAACTCCGCCTCGTTGAGCTGGTCCAGCCCCTTGATCAGCCGGCTTTCCAGCAGCTGGTAGCCGGCCAGGAAGAGGATCGCCATGGTGACGGTGGCGCTGACCGCATACCAGAAGGTGAGCCTTGCGCCGATCGAGCGCATGCTCAGTCCACCCTCGCGAGGCAGGCCGCGTTCATGGGCGCAGATGACGCTCGAACGGTCGTGGCCGCAAGCCTTGAGCGGGAACCTGAATCCCCGTTCAGGCCGGCGCAAGCCACGGTTCAGCCGGACTTCCTAGACCGCAAGGCGCAGAGGCGCGCGTGCGGGTCGGTCCCGCCAAGAACTGCGCGCCCATCAAGGGAGACATCTATGAGACGCGCCTGCGCACTGGCACTGACGCTGACCATGACCGCGGCCGCCTCGGCGCTGGCGGCCAGCACCGCCTACAAGGTGGTCGACCAGATCAAGGGGCCGGACGGCAACTGGGATTTCGTCCACGTCGACACCCACGGGAACCGGCTGTGGATGACCCGCGGCACGACGATCATGACGCTGGACCTGAAGACCCACGCCGCGCGTGCGGGTGTTGTCAACGGCAAGCGGCTGCACGACGTGATGCCGGTGAACGGCGGCCACGAGATCCTGGTGAGCGAAGGCGACGCCGACCGGGTGTTCTTCGCCGACCCCAAGACCGGCCATGTCACCGCCACGGTGGCGACCGGCAAGAACCCGGACGCGATGACCTACGATCGCGCCACCGGCCTGGTGATGGTCATGGCCCACGACGGCGGCAAGGTCGTCCTGGTCGACCCCAAGGCCCACGCCAAGGTCGGCGAGATCAAGATCTCCGAAGGCCTCGAGATGGCGGCCGTCGACGGCCGTGGCCACGCCTACGTCAACGTCGAGGACACCAACGAGACCGTCGAGGTCGACCTGCGTGCGAAGACCATCGTGCGTCGCATCCCCCTGACCGGCTGCAAGGGGCCCACCGGCGTCGCCTATGTCGCCGCCAAGCATTGGCTGTTGGCCTCCTGCGACGGCTCGACGGTGACGGTCGACGCCCGCAGCGGGAAGGTCGTGGCGGTGCTGAAGACCGGTTCCGAGGCCGACGGCGTCGCGGTGGACGAGAAGCGGGAACTCGCCTTCGTGCCCGGTCGCGAGGGCAACCTCTCGGTGATCTCGCTCAAGAGCCACAAGCCCTTCGTCACCCAGGTGATCCGCACCGCGCGCAACAACCGCACCCTGGCGGTCGATCCGCGCAACGGCCGCGTCTACCTGCCGGTGGCCGAGCTCGCCCCGCCGGCGGCGCCGGGCGGACGGCCGACCGCCGTTCCGGGCACCTTCAAGGTTGTGGTCGTCGGCGACTGATCCCCCAACGCCGCGACAGCTCCAGCGGGCCGGCTCACGCCGGCCCGTTTTTTGCGCCTGGCCTTTGGTCCCGCGCAAAGGAAAGACCGCCGCGGAGACCGCGGCGGTCGAGGTTGTCGCCCGAGGGGAGGGCGGATCAGAAGCGCGTGCGCGCCGAAAGCGTCAGGGTGCGGGGCTCGCCCGGCACGATCTGGATGTCGGCGGTGAAGCCGGCGCTCTCGTAGTAGCGCTTGTCGAACAGGTTGGTGACCTTCAGCGTCAGGTCGGTGTTGCGGCCCAGCTTGTAGTAGATGGCCGCGTCGGCGACGGTGTAGGAGGGCAGCGGCATCACCAAGGCGTTGGCCGCCGTTGGCAGGAAGCCGGTGCGCTGGCCGACGTAGGAGAGGCCCGCCC
>Ga0075367_10000345_pt1 | contig 16535 bp, 12 predicted proteins | sample EndMethybrTD3032_FD_71399 | JGI IMG/M metagenome (GOLD analysis project Ga0075367, IMG submission 71399) | Populus endosphere microbial communities from Tennessee, USA - Endosphere MetaG P. TD hybrid TD303-2 | ecosystem: Host-associated > Plants > Roots > Endosphere | place: USA: Tennessee... | reverse complement strand
TGTAGCGCTTGCGGGTCACCGGGGAGAGGGTGTCCAGCTGCTGCTCCATGCGGAGCATGTTGAGGGTGGTGACGCCCAGGATCTGGGTCTCGCCACGCTCGAACACGGCGGAACCGTGCACCCGCGGGATGGCCTCGACCTCGGCGGCCAGGGTGCGGATGTCGGTGACACCGCGGCCGTCGATGCGCTTCTTCTCCTTGATCACGCGCTCGCGGACCAGCTGCTTGGTGAGCGAGCGGTACGCGGCGGAGATCTCCTTCTCGCGGCCCTCGAACTCCGGGAGGAGCTTCTCGGCGGCGAGCGCCTTGACGCGGTCCAGCTCGGCCTCGCGCTCCTGCTTGCCGGCGATGGTCAGCGCGGAGGCGAGCTCCGGCTTGACGGCGCCGGTGAGGGCCTCGAGGACGTCGTCCTGGTAGTCCAGGAAGATCGGGAACTCACCGGTCGGCTTGGCGGCCTTCGCGGCGAGGTCGGCCTGGGCCTTGCAGAGGACCTTGATGAAGGGCTTCGCGGCGTCCAGACCGGCGGCGACGACCTCCTCGGTCGGGGCCTCGGCGCCGCCCTTGACCAGCTGGATGGTCTTGTCGGTGGCCTCGGCCTCGACCATCATGATCGCGACGTCGCCGTCCTCCAGGGTGCGGCCCGCGACGACCATGTCGAAGACGGCGTCCTCGAGCTCGGAGTGCGTCGGGAAGGCCACCCACTGGCCGTTGATCAGCGCGACGCGGACGCCGCCGATCGGGCCGGAGAAGGGCAGACCGGCCAGCTGCGTGGACGCGGAGGCGGCGTTGATCGCCACGACGTCGTACAGGTGGTCGGGGTTGAGGGCCATGATCGTGGCGACGACCTGGATCTCGTTGCGCAGGCCCTTCTTGAAGGACGGGCGCAGCGGGCGGTCGATGAGACGACAGGTGAGGATCGCGTCCTCGGAGGGCCGGCCCTCACGGCGGAAGAAGCTGCCGGGGATCTTGCCGGCGGCGTACATCCGCTCCTCGACGTCCACCGTCAGGGGGAAGAAGTCGAGCTGGTCCTTGGGGTTCTTGGACGCGGTGGTGGCCGACAGCACCATGGTGTCGTCGTCCAGGTACGCCACGGCGGAGCCGGCGGCCTGCTTGGCCAGGCGGCCCGTCTCGAAGCGGATGGTGCGGGTGCCGAAGGAGCCGTTGTCGATGACGGCCTCGGCGTAGTGGGTCTCGTTCTCCACTAGCGTTTTCTCCGTTACTTTTCGTCTTTTGTCCCGATCCGCCCGTGTGGCGGGGGGACGTGGGCGGAGAAGCGCTCCATCTGGTGCGGGCCGGTCTTCGATCGAAGCACCCGGGTTCGCATTGCCCGGGGGCCACTACCGAGGACCGGCGGCGGCGAGGTGCACTTCTCCTCGTGGTACTGCGTTGTGCTACCACACTACAAAGCGGGTGTGACACTCCGCACGTTTCCGTACGTACGGCAAAGGGAGCGGTCCCCGATCGTTTCGGGAACCGCTCCCTTCATCACGTCTTACTTGGCGCCCGCCGCACCACGGCGGATGCCGAGGCGGTCGACCAGGATACGGAAGCGCGCGATGTCCTTCTTGGCCAGGTACTGCAGCAGGCGGCGGCGCTGACCGACCAGGATCAGCAGACCACGACGGGAGTGGTGGTCGTGCTTGTGGGTCTTGAGGTGCTCGGTCAGGTCGGAGATCCGACGCGAGAGCATGGCGACCTGGACCTCGGGGGAGCCGGTGTCGCCCTCCTTCTGGCCGAACTCGGAGATGATCTGCTTCTTCGTAGCGGCGTCGAGCGACACGCGTACTCCTCATGATCTGTGGTTGCCGCCGAGTGCCCCTGGTCTGCTACTCAGGGGAGCTTCCGTGACTCGGGAGGCGGGGATCCGCCAGGCGCACCTCCCGGACGAACCGGGGACGCGTACACAGACGGCCGTCACACAGCGTACCAGGCGATCCCGGGCCTACTTCACGGCCATGCTCTCGATGCCGAGGACCAGGTAGACCCACCTGGGCTGCCCCTTCGCCGGCCCGTCGACCTTCTTCACGCCGAAGAAGATGCGGCCGTCCTGGACGACGATGTCGTTGTACTCCGTCATCGTCATCAGGTCGGCCTCCTCGGGGAGGTCGAAGTAGAGATAAGGCGTCTCCCTGCCGGTCCTCGGGTCCAGGCCGACGAGCCCGGACGGCATGACGTGCTGGTCGGTCACGCGGACGGCGAGGAGTTCGTCGCCGCTCATTCGTACGGGGTACAGGAGCGAGCCGGGACCCGAGTCGAACTTCTCGGTGGTCCTGCCGGTCGCCAGGTCGAAGCCGATGATCCAGTTCGAGTTGATCAGGTCGCCGGAGTCCTTGCTGCGCAGGAAGACCTGGCCGGCGCCGACCGCGATGGTCGGGCAGTCGTCGATGGTGAGGTAGTCGTCGTACGCGCACTCGCCGACGTAGGTGCCGTTCTGTAGGCGGATCACGGCGCGCGTCCTGCCCTCGGTGTCGAGGGAGAGCATCTCGGAGATGCCGATCTGGCCGGCCTGGACGGCGAGGACGGGCGGATCGGCGGACGGGATGTCGAGGTCGCGGATGCCCTTGGCGGCGGAATAGGTCCACAGGACCCTGCCGGTCCCGGGGTCCACCTTGCGTGCCTTGTAGGTGGTGGCGTCGAGTGAGCCGAGGGGGGCCTTGTCGTGCCAGCACTCCTGGCGGACGAGGAGCGCGCCTCCGCCGGCGGCGCCCATGTCCTGGCAGGAGCCGTTCGAAATCGTCTCCCAAGCGCGCGTGCCGCTCTTCATGCTGAACGCGTCCGTGCCGCCGCCCCAGGTGACGACGACCGTGCCGTGCACCAGGGTCACGCTCGGGGTGTCCTGCTCGTCGCGGCTCGTCGCCGTGCCCGTGTCGTCGCCGAGCTTGGAGTAGGGGAAGTCGCTCTCCCAGACCTCGCGGCCGTCGTCGAGGTCGACGAAGGCCACGTGGTTGCAGTAGGCGCCGCCGCGGTCGTTGGCCTGGAAGAGGACGGCCGTGCGGTTGTCGTCGGTCACATGGCGGGTGTAGCCGCAGATCGGGCCGTCCAGGGCGAGCTTCCACTTCTCGTCGCCCGGAGAGCCGTCGGTCCCCATGCTCAGGCCGATGAGGGTCTTGTTGATGCCCTTGGCGAGGATCTTGTCGGTCGCCCACATGCCGGGCATCTGGTAGTGCTCGCCCGGGCTCAGGTCGTCGACGGAGAAGCGGAGGGCCATCTTTCCGGTGCTGCTGGCGGGCTTCTTCTCGACGGTCTCACGGATGTCGAGGGGGCCTTGGGCGGTCGGCTTGTCCGAGGTCTTCGCGTCGTCGCCGGTGCCCCACAGGAGCCAGCCGCCCGTGCCCAGCCCCGCGACCAGCACCAGCGCCAGCAGGGCCAGGGGCCACTTCGGGCGGCTCTTGTGCCGGAGAGGCGGCGGCGCGGGGGGCGTGTACATCGCGGGCGGCGGGCCGAAGCTCACGCGAGGGTCCCTTTCCTGGGGCGTCGGCATGGATTCCGGTGCGGAGGCATGGATTCCGGTGCGGGGGTCATGCAGACGCCCCACGCTCTGCGGTGCAGGGCGCGGGGCGTTGTCTTCCGTTACGGCGGTAGGGGGCGGGCGCTAGATTCCGCCGCGCATCTTGCCGTAGACGTCGAGGACGGCCAGGCAGACCGGGACCAGGGAGAGCAGGACCAGCGAGTCCGCGAGGTCCAGCATGCGGCCCCAGAAGGGCGACAGGCCCTTCTGGGGGACGATCAGGGCTATCGCGATCAGGAGCAGCACGCCGACGCCGACCGAGGCGCCGAGCCACAGGGTGCGTACGTCGACCGGGCCGTTGTTGCCCTTGAGCAGCTCCATGACGACGTCCATCGGCGGCGAGATCGCGAGGCCGAGGACCAGCAGGGCGAGGGTGACGACGCCGGCCACGAAGAGGCAGGCGACCTGGGCGGTGTAGCGGAACAGACGGGCCCGCAGCATCGCGGCGAGGCCGGTGCACAGGGCCAGCAGCTGGGCCCAGCCGTTGTCGCTGAAGCCGAGCACCGCGCCGCCCGCGCCGACGACGACCGCGGCGCAGCCGCCGACCAGGCCGAGCAGCAGCTCGTGGCCGCGGCTGGTCTGGGCGACGATGCGCTGGACGTCGACGGCCTCGAGGTCGCCCTCCTGGCCCTCGCGGCGGGCGCGGGCCAGGTCCTCGGGGTTGCGGAAACCGATGGGCAGCTTGGCGAAGCGGGCCGACCAGCCGGGCAGGAAGCCGACGACCGCGAGGGCGACGACCGAGGTGCCGGCGGCGATCTCGCGCGGCGCGGCCTCGGTGAGCACTCCGGCGAACACGGCGAGGGTGCCGATCGCGGAGGCCAGCGCGGCGGCCACGAACGGGGCGTCGCCCTGCGGGAGCAGCATGATCAGTACGACGGAGAAGAGGAGGACGACCACACAGCCGACCAGGAACTGGATCCGGCCCGGCCCCTCGTGCGCGTCCTGCTGGATGACACCGGAGCCCGCGATGAGCGCGTGCGGAAGCGCGGAGATGCCCAGCGCGACGGCCGAGCCACGGTCGTCGTAGACACGCGCGCGGACGCCGGCGAGTGCCGTCAGGGCGAGGGCGGTGACGCCGGCCAGGATGCCCGGGAGGCCGTACATGTCGTGCCGTACCGGATCCGCGAACCAGAAGACGAAGCCGAGCATGATCAGGAGCAGCGACCCGGCGACGAGGCCGGCCACCCGCATCAGGTTGTCGTTCCAGCTGCGGGTGTCCTGCTTGACCGCGGCGGCGATCGCGTCGACCACGTCGTCGTGGACGGCCGGCGGCAGCGAGTCGGCGAAGGTGCGCAGCAGCAGCACCTCACCGTCGCGGACCCGGTGCTCCAGCAACGAGCGGCTGGCGTCGAGGACTTGCCCCTCACGGGTCACCAGGTGGTAGCCGGCGAGGCTGTTGTCGGACTGGACCAGGCCGGAGAGCCTGACGATCTCGGGAAAGAGGTCCTGGATCGGCAGATCCTCGGGCAGCGCGACATCGACTCGGCTGTCCGGCGCTGCGATGGTGATTCGGCAGAAACCTGTCGAAGTCCCCGTGCTCACCTGGTGTTCCCCCTGTTGGACAAGGCTGCTCAGCATGCTTCTTGACGCGTTCGTACGACGCGAAGCGCCACCATATCCGTTGCCGCACCCCGCGAAACCCCTGCCTCCCGCATTCCTCCCAGGACCTGCGCCGCATCTCCATGCGCCTGGCTCCCTGGCGCAGCCCACGCATCAGTAGGATCGTCGCCTACGCGAACGACGCCTGCGCGAACAAGAACGTCGCGGTACACGGGGGCGTCGGTGCCAGGACGTATCAATCGCGAAGGATGAGTGCATTCGGTGAGCGTCGTCATCATCAAACGACCACCGCGGATAGTGCCCCCGGCGGTACCGGACGGCGAGGTCAGGCTAGAGACGCCGCCCGAGATCCCCCGCGAGGGCGACGAGAGCATGCTCATGAACCTGCTGCCCATGATGGGCATGTTGGGTTCCGTCGCCTTCTTCTTCACCACCGGTCAGGCGTACATGAAGGTGGTCGGCGGCATCATGCTGGCCTCCACCCTCGCCATGGCCATCGCCCAGTACGCCAAGTCCCGTCAGGGACCGGGCGCGGGCATGGCGCAGGACCGGCGGGACTACTTCCGCTATCTGGAGCAGGTCCGCAAGGACGTGCACAAGACCGCTGAACTCCAGCGGCGCAGCCAGCTGTTCCAGCACCCCGACCCCGAGCAGCTGTGGGCGGTCGCCGCCGACGGCAAGCGGCTGTGGGAACGGCGTCCGACGGACGGGGACTTCGCCTCCGTACGGATCGGCCGTGGTGTGCAGCAGCTCAACACCCCGCTGGTGGCGCCGGACACGGCGCCCAAGGAGGAGCTGGAGCCGCTCACGGCGGCGGCCATGAAGGCCTTCCTCGACGCGCACGGCAGCCTGAACGACCTGCCGGTCTCCGTCTCGTTGCGCGCCTTCTACCACGTGACGGTCTGCGGCGAGACCGACACGGTCTACGGCAACGCCCGCTCCGCACTGTCCCAGTTGGCGACACTGCACTCGCCCGAGGACCTGATGATCGCCGTGGTGGCGCATCCCTCGGCGGCGGCGGACTGGGACTGGATCAAATGGCTGCCGCACAGCCAGCACCCGAAGGCGAAGGACGGCGCGGGCTCGTCCCGTCTCCTCTTCGACGACCTCGGGGAGCTGGAGGAGGCGCTGGCGGACCAGTTGGACGACCGTCCGCGCTGGAACCGGGACGCGAACCCGGTCTACGACCAGCCGCACCTGATCGTGATCCTCGACGGCGGCACCGTGCCGCCGGACTCCGAACTCGCCAGCAGCGAAGGCCTCCAGGGCGTCACCTTCCTGGAGATCGCCCCAGGCGAGCTGGAAGAGGACCTGCGCGCCGGGCTGACCATCTATGTGAAGCCGGAGCGGATGCGGCTGTTCGTCGGCCACGAGTCCGCGTACACCGGCAAGCCCGATCTGCTGAACCCGGAGCAGGCCGAGTCCCTGGCCCGGCAGCTGGCCCCGTTCCGGGTCGGCACCGCGGAGGAGGGCGAACCCCTTCTGTCCAACCTGGACTTCACCGACCTCATGGGCATCGGTGACGCGGGCACCGTCGACGTCTCCCGCACCTGGCGGCCGCGCACGCTGCACGAGCGGCTGCGGGTGCCGATCGGTGTCGGCGAGAACGGCGAGCCGGTCATGCTGGACCTCAAGGAGGCCTCGCAGGAGGGCATGGGCCCGCACGGCCTGTGTGTCGGCGCGACCGGTTCCGGCAAGTCCGAGGTGCTGCGCACCCTGGTGCTCGGTCTCGCGGTGACGCACTCCTCGGAGACGCTGAACTTCATCCTCGCGGACTTCAAGGGCGGTGCGACCTTCGCCGGTATGGCGGACATGCCGCACACCGCGGCGGTCATCACCAACCTCGCCGACGACCTCACCCTCGTCGACCGCATGCGCGACTCGATCATGGGTGAGACGCAGCGCCGCCAGGAGCTGCTGCGCTCGGCGGGCAACTACGCCAACCTGCACGACTACGAGAAGGCCCGGGCCGCCGGCGCCGCCCTCGAACCGATGGCGTCGCTGGTGATCGTGCTCGACGAGTTCTCCGAACTCCTCACCGCCAAGCCGGACTTCATCGACATGTTCATCCAGATCGGCCGGATCGGCCGATCGCTGGGCATCCATCTCCTGCTGGCCTCGCAGCGCCTGGAAGAGGGCAAGCTGCGCGGCCTGGACACCTACCTCTCGTACCGGATCGGCCTGCGGACCTTCTCCGCCGCCGAGTCCCGTACGGCGATCGGCGTCCCGGACGCCTACCACCTGCCGTCGATCCCCGGTTCCGGCTATCTGCGCTACGACACCGACACCATGGTCCGCTTCAAGGCGGCCTATGTGTCGGGCCCGTACCACGGCGAGGGCCCCTCCCGGGTGCACCGTTCGACGCAGCTGCGGCCCGCGCTGTTCACGGCGGAGCATGTGGCGCTGCCCCCGCAGCCGGTGATCGAGGAGCCGGAGCCCGACAACCGGGTGGACGACGCGCTCGCCGACACCGTCCTGGACGTGCTGGTCGCCAGGATGGTCAACCAGGGACCGCCCGCCCACCAGGTGTGGCTGCCCCCGCTGGACGAGGCGCCCTCGCTGGAACAGCTCCTCCCCCAGCTCGCCGTCACCCAGGACCGCGGCCTGACCGCGCCCGACTACACGGCGCTCGGCCGGCTCAACGTGCCGGTCGGCCTGGTGGACAAGCCGTACGAGCAGCGGCGTGACGTGCTGTACCGGGACTTCTCGGGCGGTGCGGGCCATGGTCTGTTCGTCGGTGGTCCGCAGTCCGGCAAGTCGACGCTGCTGCGTTCGCTGATCTCGTCGTTCGCGCTCACCCACACGCCGTCCGAAGTGCAGTTCTACTGCCTGGACTTCGGTGGCGGAAGCCTGATCGCGATGGAGGAGCTGGCGCACGTCGGCGGGGTCGCCAACCGTCTCGACGCCGAGAAGGTGCGCCGTACGGTCAGCGAGGTCGAGGGCATCCTCAACGCGCGCGAGGAGTACTTCCGTACCAACAACGTCGACTCCATCCAGACCTACCGTCAGCGCCGGGCCCAGGGGCTGCTGCCCGACCAGCCCTGGGGTGACGTCTTCCTGGTCATCGACGGCTGGGCGACCTTCAAGACGGACTACGAGCTGCTGGAGTCCACCGTCACGGAGATCGCGACGCGCGGTCTCGGCTTCGGTGTGCACGTCATCCTGACCGCGGCCCGCTACACCGAAGTGCGGCCCGCGCTCAAGGACATGCTGCAGAACCGCATCGAGCTGCGCCTCGGTGACCCGACCGAGTCGGAGATCGACCGCAAGGTCGCGCAGAACGTCCCGGCGAGCGTGCCGGGCCGCGGTCTGACCCAGGACAAGCTGCACTTCATGACCGGGCTGCCGCGGGTCGACGGCTCCTCGGCGACCGAGGACCTGTCCGAGGCGACGCAGATCCTCATCCGCGGCGTCAACGACAACTGGCAGGGTCAGCACGCCCCGGCGGTACGGCTGCTGCCGACCATGCTGGCGTCCGACCGGCTGCCCAAGGGCTTCGAGCACCCGGAGCGCGGTGTCGCCATCGGCATCGACGAGTCCTCGCTCTCGCCGGTCTTCGTCGACTTCGAGTCCGACCCGCTGTTCATCGTGTTCGGTGAGAGCGAGTCCGGTAAGTCGGCGATCCTGCGGATGCTCGTCAAGCAGATCACCGAGCGCTACACCCCGGACCAGGCGAAGATCGTCATGGGTGACTACCGGCGTGCCCACCTGGAGGGCGTGCCCGACTCGCACCTGTCGCGGTACTGCGCGTCGGCACCCGCGCTGACGGAGACGCTGGAAGGCCTGGCCGGGTCCATGCACCGCCGTATGCCGGGTCCGGACGTCACGCCCGAGCAGTTGCGCAACCGCAGCTGGTACAGCAGCCCGGACGCGTTCGTCATCATCGACGACTACGACCTGGTGGCGACGGGCATGAACCCGCTCTCCCCGCTCCTGGAGTACCTGCCGTTCGCCCGTGACATCGGCCTGCGGATCATCATCGCCCGCTCCTCGGGCGGTGCGAGCCGGTCGCTCTACGAGCCGATCATGCAGCGCATGCGCGAACTCGGCGCACAGGGCATCGTGCTCTCCGGCGACCGCTCGGAGGGCCAGCTGCTCGGCAACATCACGCCGTCGCAACTGCCGCCCGGGCGTGGGTACTTCCACACCCGGCGCCGTGGTGGGCAGCTCATCCAGACAGGGTGGCTGCCGGCGCGGTTCTGAGCGTTCGGTGGTGATCGTGGGAGGGGGCGGTGCCCGGTGGGTGCCGTCCCCTCCTGCGTTGTCAGTGGGGGCCGCTATGGTGGCGTTGCTGGAGAAAAGACGTGCAGGGAAAAAGACGTACAGAGAAAAGACGAGCCACGGGGGGCAGTTGTGTCGTCTGACTACATGGACTCCGATCCGAAGGTCCTCAAGACCGAGGGCTTCAACATGTACACGGTCGGCCAGGACTTCTCGAAGGCCGTGACCGCGCTGCAGAACGGACTGACCGCGCTCGAAAAGGGCGACACCCCGCCGTGGGGCGACGACGACATCGGCGAGAAGTTCGGTGTCGCCTACGAGGGTCTGCGCGACGGCATGTACCAGTCGATGGGCAGCCTCGCGGAGCGGCTGGCGGGCATGGGCGTCGCCTTCACCAAGATGGGCGTGGCCCATGAGCAGAACGAGGCGGAGCAGCTCGACATCTGGCAGAAGACGACCGCCGAGTTCGACGGACAGGTGAAGCTTCCGCCCGGTGTTTCGCAGACCATGGTCGCCAAGAGTCAAAACACCTGATCCGCGGGCGGATGTGTGGTGACCGCCACTAGGGTGAGGCGCGTACTTCGTTCACATGTAAGGAAGAGGCCCCGCAGCATGGCGGAGACGGAAGAGCAGATCAAGGCGCGCAAGGAGCGGGAGCGGGACGAGCTGTACGCCCTCGACATCTCCGGCGTGGAGTGGCAGAGCGCGCCCGGGACCGAGGAGCACGAGGAGCGGGTGGAGATCGCGTACCTGCCCGAGGGTGCGGTGGCCATGCGGTCGTCTCTCGATCACGACACGGTGTTGCGGTACACCGAGGCGGAGTGGCGGGCGTTTGTGTTGGGGGCGCGGGACGGGGAGTTCGATCTGGAGCCCGCGCCTCATGACGGGGGCGTTTCGGGAGACTGAGCGCTTGGGGGTTTGCGGTTGTGTGTCGGCTGCGGGTCCGTCGTGGCTTGTCGCGCCCACACGGCGGAGCCGCATATGGATGCCGCACATGGATGCAGCCCCGCGCCTCTTGGAGACGTAACCCGGCCGTCGGTATCAAGGGCCCCGTGTTCGGCTGCCTAAGATCAAGGCCGTATGGCGAAAGGCGTCCGTGATGGCGGAGAACGGGGAATCATGGCCGGCTCGAACGAGGACTACGCACCACACCCCCACATAGGCGGGCGGGTTGCTGCGCTGCGGGCGCTTGCCGCTTGGCGGGCAGGAGAGGCCGAGGCTCCCCGCGTCGTCGTGGTCACCGGGGATTCCGGCAGTGGGCGGTCGCGGTTGATCACCGGGTTCTTGATGTGGTGCGAGCCGGACTTTCGTAAGCGGCTCCCGTTGGAGGAGATGGATCCTTCGACGGTGCCGCCGGAGCTGGCCGCTCCGGCGGTGCCGGCGCCTGCGGGGCTGACCGCGGCGCAGGTGCTGTGGCTGCTCGCCGACCACTGCGAGTTGAACGCCACGCGTGTCGAGGACGTGTTCGGCGAGCTGGCCGCGCTCGACGAGCCGGTGACCGTCGTCGTGCCCGATGTGGATCGGGCCGGGCCGGTGCGGGTCGCGGATGAGTCTGCGCGGCTTGTGCGGGAGGTGCTCACGCCTCTGGCCGCCATCGAGACCGTGCGGCTGCTCGCCGAGGTGCCGCGTTCGCTGGCCGCCGAGCTGGCCGGGGGGCTGCCGGCCGGCCTCGTGCAGGTCATCGATCTCGACGAGCCGGAGTGGGCCGATCCCGAGGGACTGGCGCTGCACGCGCAGGCGGCGCTGGACCCGGAGTTCGGGGCTCCCGAGCTGCCGTTCACCGTCGATCCCGCCGCCCGCCTCGCGCTGGGTGCGGCCATCGGACGGCGGGCCGGAACCAGTCCGCTGGTCGTCCAACTCGCCGTCAACTGCCTCCTGATGGCCCCCGAGGGCTTCGATCCGGCGGACGAGAGCGTGTTGCCGACCTCTGTCGGTGAGGCGCTCGATCTGCATGCCCGGCGGCTCGGCGCCGACCCGCAGACTCTCCGGCTGCTGCTGGCGCCCCTCGCGCTGGCCGAGGCCGACGGCATACCCGTCCATCTGTGGGCGCGGCTCGCGAGCGCGGTCGCCGGGCAGGACCTGAGCCAGGCCTTCGCGGAAGGGATGTTGCTCGCCGGGCCCTTCGTGCAGCCGGAGGCGCAGGAGGGGGATGACGGGCGTACGCTGCTGCGGCTCTTCCACCCGGCTCTCGGGGACGAGATCCGTGCCGGCCTGCCCGGCCTCCACGCCGCCCAGACCCAGATCGCGATGGCGCTGCTGGAGGCCGTGCCGGAGCAGGACTGGAGCAAGGCCGACCCGTATGTGCGCGACCACATCGCGGGCCACACCCTGGAGGCGGGCCTGTTGCCCCAACTTCTCACGGATCCTGGGCTGTTCGTGCACGCCGACCCGGTGCCGCTGCGCGCCGCCGTCGAGGCGGTCCCGGCGGGGGAGCTCGGTGCGCCGGCCCGTACCTATCTGCGTACGGCGCCCCTGCTGACCCGGACCCAGGTGCCCGCGGTGCTGCGCGCCGCGCTGCTGGAGACGGCGTTCGTGGAGGACGGGCTGCCCGAGCACGCCGAGGCGATCCACGGGCGGCTCGGCCTCGACCTGCCCTGGCGGACGCTGTGGAGTCTGCCGGTGACGGGGGTGAGCGCCGTGACCGTGGGCAGCGTGCCCCGGGGCGAGGAGCCGGCCGTACCGGTCGCCGTTCTTGTCGTCCCCGCGGGGACGCCGGGTGCGCAGCCGGTCGACGACGCCGAGGGTACGGCCGGTTCCGCGATGCTCGTCCATGGGCTCGTACAGGCGGACGACGCGCTCGGGGACGTGGACCCGCGGCAGATCCTGCGCACGTCCGAGGACGAACGGGCCGCCGCCCCACTGGGCCTGAGCCGTGGCGCCGACTATCTGCGGATCTGGGACCGCGCGAGCCAGGAGGTCGTGGCGGCGCTGATCTCGGACGTCCCCTTCATCGCCGCCGACCTCTCCCCCGACGGCGTTCTCGTCGTCGCGACCGAGCGCGGGGCGAAGGCCCTTCGCATCCGTCCGGCGGGCGCGGCGATAGCCTCGTAGCGACACATCGTCCCCACGCGTTCGATCAGATCAGTCATCTCGCCATCCCGAAGGAGCCTCCCTTGAGCAGCCAGGAGCAGGCGGCGGCACAGGGCACGGCCGCGCCCGAAGGTGCCCGTCCGGTCACCGGCCCCGGCAACACCGCCGTCTTCACCTACATCGACCCGGCGAACGGCGAGGAGACGACCCTCTTCCGCAACTCCGGCCCAGGCCTGCCTCCCGCCGAGTACCAGGGGTGGGCCGAACTGCGGCGGATGAACGTGCCCGTGGACAGTGTCCTCGCCGTCCACACCGACCTGCGCCCGAGCCTGCTCCCCGGCGGTTACACGTCCGAGCTCCTCAGCTCCTTCCCGAACGCGCGGCTCTCCTGCTCGCAGAACTACGGCTCCCGTCCCGAGGAGCGCGCGGAAGGGGTCGCGGCACTGGTGCAACAGGTCGAGTTGCTGCACCAGGTGGCCGGTCAGCAGCCGCCGCCCCGCCCGCACCGCGTTCCGGTCCCCTCACAGGTGACGCCCGCGGAGCCGCAGCGGGACGTGGCCCTCGGCCGACACGTCGTCGAGGTCTTCGGCGAGGACGGCGTACGGCGCTACGACGCCGACGACATCGCCGCGAGCCCCCTGCCCGAGACCACGCGGTCCACGCTCACCTGGGCGGGGCTGCCCGCCGGCCTCCCCCTCTTCTTCACGGCGGACCACCCCGACAGCCCTCCGCGCGGCGGCCTCTTCACCGACGTCGCCACGCACCTGCGCGAGCGGCAGAGCCCGGCCGGCGAGGAGAAGATCGGCGCCCTCGCACATCTGGCCCGGATCGGCTACGACGGGGTCGCGGTCATCGCGGTGCAGTGCCTGCCCGGCACCACGGAACCGGACGGCCTCGGCGCGCTCTGGGCCGTGGACCCGGTGACGGCGGAGTGCCGGTACGTCAATGTCTCGGCCGCCGCCTTCGCCCGCTCGCTGGCGCTGCTCGCGACGGTACGGCAGCGGATGCGGGGGCTGGACCCGGTCGCGGCCGGCGCTGAAGTGGCCGGACTGCAGGAGCAGTTGGTCGCGTTCGACGCGTCCGCCCTGGCCAATGCCGAGACCTGGTGGTCGCTGATCGTCGAGCAGATGTGGCACGGGTTGTTCTGAGCCGCGCTCGACACACCCCCATGGACAGGAACAACGAGAAAGAGGACCACGTGACTTCGGCCGACCCCGTACCGCCGACCACCCCCGAACAGGCCCTCGACATCGTCCGCGACCGCTTCGCCGAGCCGAAGCTGCCGGACGGCACCCCCGCCGAACTCCGCGTCGAGGAGTTCGACATCGGGTACCTGGTGTACGCGGTGTTCCCGCCGGTCACGGACGCAGCCGGACGGCCTCAGCCGGCTCCGCCCGGCGGCAGCAAGATCGTGGTCTCCAAGGAGACGGGTGAGACGGTGACCGTGCCCAACTACCCGACCGAGGCGGCCATCGCGCTGTACCGCCGGCAGCGAGGCTGATCGGCGCGGGTCGCCGATCAGTACAGCGAGAAACCGCCGCTGTGGCGGCCCTGGTTCTTCTTGGCAGAGCGCGAGGACTGGTCCTGCGCCTCCGGCGTCCTCGGCTCGGCCGGGTCGGCGGGCCGACTCTCGCCGGTCAGCGGTTCGCCGTGCCTGACCTGGTCGCGTTCCTCCTCGGAGAGGGACTCCCACTGGCCGCGCAGGGAGGCCATGCCGCCGCCGAGGGCGCGGGCCACCGCGGGGTCGTTCAGAGCGTCACGCAGGGGAAGGCGGCCCGAGAGCAGCTTCTTCGCCGCCTCCTGGAGGTCCTTGCCGGCGCGGTCGTTCTCCGAGAGGCCTCGCAGGGCGGAGTTCAGCGAACGTATCTGCTCCGGTTCGAGAGCCTCGTCCAGCACACCGCGCTCCGGTGAAGTGCCGGACGGGTTCGGCGAGTTCTCGGGTCGCCTGGTCATGTCGCTCCGCTCCTCATGGCCGGGTGTCGTCTCTCGGACACCTGAAGTATCTCCCGTCCCGCACGGATGTCATGCTGACCCCATGGGAAAGGGCGAAGGCGGCGACCGCTCCGCCGCGAGTTCCCTCGACGGAGCCCTCGGCCGCCTCGGGCGGTGGGGCGGACTGGTCTTTCTCCTCGCGGGACTCGCGCTGAGCGGATGGGGCGCGTACGAGGGGACGTATCTGGCGGGTTGGGCGGGCACCCACGGGACCCTGACCGTGCAGCGGTGCGAGGTGAGCTACCCGAACAACGCCTCCCGCAGCAGCCGTAAGAACCGTCGGCCCGTGCACTGCGAGGGCGCGTTCGTGTCGGACGACGGCAACAGCAGGGACGCGGGCGCGGCGGTGCAGGTCAGGCATCGGTACGAGGCCGGGGCCGAGTTGTCGGTCCAGCAGACGGACGCGCCCGCGACGGCCACCTCCGCGGACGGCGAGTACATCCAGGCCGGGCTCGACCGGGCCTGGCGGTACTTCGCCGCGTTCTTCGGGGGGTGGGTGCTGACGGGACTCGGGGTCTTCTGCCTCGCCACCGGGTACGCGCCGTTCGGACAGAGCCGGGTCTCGTACGACGAGGCATGGGAGGCGGCGGGGCGGGGCGCTACGCGGGTGCTGGTGATCGGGATGATCGGGGTGGGTCTTGTGGGGGCCGCGGTGACATTCCTGGTGAGTTACCTCGTCTGAGTGGTTTTGGCCGGTCGGTCCGGTTGGGATCTGGCTGACCTGGGCGCATAGCCTGCGCGCGTCAACTTTTTGTCAACCACGGGGTCTTTCAGGCATGTCGACGCCTCCGCCGCAGTACCAGGACCAACCGCCGTACGGGCAGCCGCAGCAGCCGTACGGATATCCGCATCAGCCGCAGGCGCCGTACGGATATCCCCAGCAGCCGGCCCAGCCGCAGCAGCCGCGCGGTCCTCAACGCCCGCCGTCGGGAGGGCCGTTGCGGGTCGTGAAGTCCGCGGCGATCGTGATCGCGGTCTTCGGCGCTCTGGCCTGGTACGTCTGGGACTACAACACCAGCCCCACCGGCGGGAAGGCGAAGGCGGAGGCCGCGGCGTCCGCGCAGGCCTCGGAGGACGCGACGCACGACCCGAACATCGGGGACTGCGTGAAGGTCAAGGACCCGCAGGGCGATCCGCTGCCGACGATCGTCGACTGCGACTCGCCCGAGGCCGAGTACAAGACGGCCGACAAGCTGCTCGGCGACGACCTGAACTGCGACTCGAAGTACGTCTACGGGATCCAGGTCCACCAGAGCCATCAGCTCGACTACACGCTGTGCTTCACGAAGGTGTGACCGTCAGGATCTGCACAGGACCTGCAACGGATTTGTGACAGCAACCCTCTGAAGTTGCCCCCGGGTGATTCCGTAAGCTTTGCGAACGGCTGTACTCCTGTGTGATCTCCCTTGACCGATGAGGGAGTTGTACGGCCGTGTCGTCCGACGGGGGTGCTGTCTGCTGTGTCCATGATGCTGCCGAACGAGCTCGAATGGGTTCTCGAGATGCTCGGCTACAACTGGCCGACGGCAGACGAGGACAAGCTGAAGGAGTGCGCCACCCTCTGGCGGAAGTTCGGCGACGACGTCACCGAGCTGCACACCAAGGCGAACACCAGCGCCCGTCAGGTGGTGGCCCACAACGCCGGTGAGTCGATCGACGCGTTCACGAAGACATACGCCAAGTTCGACACCGGGGGCGACGGCTACCTCGCGAACGCCGCCCAGGCCGCGTACATCATCGCGACCGTGCTGGAGGCATGCGCCTACCTCGTCGAGTTCGCGAAGTGGGCGGTCATCGCCCAGCTCATCGCCCTGGCCATCGAGATCGCCGCGGCCCAGGCCGCCGCGCCGTTCACCTTCGGCCTGTCCGAGGTCGGTGCGCTCGGCGCCACCCAGGCCGCCCGGCTGATCGTGCGCCGGCTCCTCAAGGAGCTGAAGGACGCGCTGCTCGAGGCGATCGTCGAGGCGATGAAGGAACCCGCGATCTCGATGATCGAGGCGATCATCACCGACCTGATCCGCCAGACGGTGAACGTCGGCTTCGGCGCCCAGGAGGGCTACGACCTCGCCACGACCGCCAAGCAGGGCGCCAACGCCGGCTGGGACGCCATCAAGCAGACCCCGCAGACCCTCGCCGAGGGCGTGCGGGACAGCCTGGGCGAGAAGGCGGGGCATCGGGCCCACCATGCGATCGACAGCCGGATCGACGGGCACGGGTCGTCGGGG
>Ga0075367_10000343_pt1 | contig 16566 bp, 11 predicted proteins | sample EndMethybrTD3032_FD_71399 | JGI IMG/M metagenome (GOLD analysis project Ga0075367, IMG submission 71399) | Populus endosphere microbial communities from Tennessee, USA - Endosphere MetaG P. TD hybrid TD303-2 | ecosystem: Host-associated > Plants > Roots > Endosphere | place: USA: Tennessee... | reverse complement strand
GCTGGCACCTCTCAATGAAGGGCCGCATCCTATTGGAAAACTACTATCTGCCAGGTGATCTGGCATGCGCCGTCGCCGACTTCGTCGAATACTACAATCATCGGCGCTATCACGAGAGCCCGGACAATCTCACGCCAGCCAACGTCTACTTCGGCGGAGGCCCGCGCATCCTGCAACGTCGAGAGGAGATCAAACGCAACACCATCGAGCAACGACGCCAACGACATCTGCAAACAGCAGCGTGAAACCAAATCGATGAGCCCGGCACTCTCTTAGCTCAAACGCTCAAGCGTCCCGAAAAGCCTGACGACGGACAATCCGCCGAACCTGATTTCCGGGAAGTCTCGTGCGCTCTGATTTGAGCAATCGTTGGAGCAATCGGCTCACGGCCCATTGAGGCGCCAACGCCCACCTCACCCTCTCTTAGGCGTCAGCGCGCGAATACGAGCACGATAATGCCCCCCCAAATCGTGAGAAGGATATTGGCGACCGGGTATGACGGCGTATAGCCCAGGACAGCGACGGGGCTGGCAGAACGCTCTTGGATTGCGGCCATCGCCGCAGTGACGGTCTGCGATCCGGCTAGAGCTCCCAGGAGAAGGATGGGGTTCATCCGCAGCGCGAAATGGCCGAACAGCAACCCGATTACCTGCGGGAGCAGGGTCACCGCCACGCCGCCAAGGAGAAGCCCTAAGCCCGCCTCCCTCAGGGCCGAGAGGAAGATCGGTCCCGCGCTAATGCCGGTAAGGCCCACGAAAGCCGCGAGACCGAGCGAAGTCATGAAGGCGACGGCGCCTTCGGGAATACGTCCGAAAATCGGATAAAGAGTGCGAAGATGGCCGACCAGCAGTCCAGCCAGCAGCGTCCCGATACTCGTGGTCAGTGAGATTTTCACGCCTCCAATGTGAAACGTGAGAAGTACACCAACGACGCCTCCGAGAAAGATGGCAAGGCCCAAGACAACGAAATCCACACTCGAACTCGGGGCGACGATGACGCCGATCCGGGTGGCGGCCTTCTGCACGACGGGGTCCGGCCCAACGATGCGCAGCAGGTCGCCGCGCTGGAGCGCGACACCGGCCGCGACAGGGATTTCCTGAACCCCTCGGCTCAATTGCCTAAGGTATAAGCCACGCGTCCAACCCTCTCTCGATGCTTCGCCGATAGTCTTGTCCGCGAGATTCGTGTCCGTGAGGAGGACATCGGCTGTCGTAACGGGGACGTCGAGAAGCTCCTTATCCTCGACCTCTTCCGCGCGATGCCCGATCATGTCGACAATGACCTGGCGAAGGCCAGACAGAGCAACGACATCGCTAACCTCGAGCGTCGTGCCGGGTTCAGCCTCGAGGACGCATTCGCGTCGACGGATGCGGTGGATGAACAGCCGATGCTCGGGGAAACGCGCCTCGGCGGCGGCGACGGTCAATCCGACCAGAGGCAGCTCAGGGGCCAACCGGTAGGCGCGCAACTCGAACTTGCGCCAGGCGGACGCCAAACCTGGCTTGGTGCGTGTCATGCCCAATTCTTGCTCAAGCTTCAGCGCCTCTATCTTCAGGTCAATCCTGAGCAGCGCAGGAGCGATCGTCGTCAAGAAAAGGATGACGCCCGCATATCCGAAGATGTAACAGACCGCATCGGCGACGGCGACATGAGCGACAAGCCTTGCCCGCTCGGGCTCCGGCAAGGCTAAGCCATTGATCGCGTCCGTCGCAGTTCCCATGGCGGCGCTCTGGGTAAGGGCGCCTGACAAGAGCCCGGCTGCAAAGCCGGGATCCAACTCAAGTACCCTCGCAACCAAAATCGAAGTGGCGAGACCAGTCAGGGCAACGACGACAGCCAACAATACCGGCTTCAGCCCATCGCGCTTCAGTGCCTGCATGAACTGCGGGCCGACGGAGTAACCGATGCCGAACAGGAAGAGCAGGAACAGGAAGGATTTCGTCATGCCCGATACCGGCACGACTGCGAAGTGTCCCACCAGCAGGCCGGCAAAAAGCGCGCCTGTAACCGGACCCAGACTGAAAGCGCCAATCCTGAAGCTGCCGATCCAGTAGCCCGCGGCAATCACCAGGAACAGCGCGAGCTCCGGATATCCTATGAGGAACTGCTCAAGCCAAGCTAGCATCGCAGTCTACTAGTCCTAGGGCCGAGTTCCGCGGTTTCCCCCCGTGTTGTCGCTTGCGAGCGAGCACCGCCTCGATGTCCATCACTGCTTCGGTGCTGCTTTGGACGCTTCGTACGCATCGCGATATCCCCGCGCTATGGTGCGAACACCACGACCAATGTCCTCGTAGGCTTCGTCGGGCAGGTTTGCCAGCGAGACGCGCAGCGACCATTCGGGAGCTTCGAATCCACCGCCATTCAGCAGCACGATGCCGTGGTCTTCGGCCAACCGGAACGCGAGGTCGAGCGGGTGGATGTTCTTCTTCAGGTATTCGACGGCTTCGTCGCCGATGTTCTTGCGTGCCCAGAACTCGAAATCGATCAAGCCGTAGTACGCGTCGTAGTTTGGGTTCGGCGCGAGCTGAAGAGCCATGCTGTCGATCAACGCCCAGGCCCGTCGATGGACGATCTCCGTGCAAGCCTTTTGATACTCCTTTTGTGTGTCCATCATCTCAGATAGCGAAAACATGGTCATCATCACTTGCTGGGGCAGCGACAGCCCGGCGGTGTGATTGAGCCCCACATCGCGACTGTCGGCGACGATGCGATCGATGAACTTGAGCTTGCGTGGTTCGAGCGTTATGGGGCTGTAGCGCTTGTCCAACGCCTTCAGGTCCGCCTCCGGCAACTTAGCGATCATCTTGTCGAAGATGTTGTCTTCATGAATGGCGATGACGCCCAACCGCCATCCAGTGCAGCCGAAGTATTTGGAATAGGAGTAGACGCCGATGGTGTTGTGCGACAGCTCGCCCAGCACGGACCGGAAGTCATCGACAAACGTTCCGTACACGTCGTCCGTGAGCAGCATCAGGTCGGGACGTTTGGTCTTGATTAGCTTCGTTAGCTTGGCGAGCGTTTCCTTGCTAAGCGCCATGCCGCTGGGATTGCCGGGATTGACGATAAAGAACGCCTTGATCTTCTTATCCTCCAGTTTCCTGATTTCGTCGTCAGTTGGCTGGAAGCGGTTCTCTTGGGGCGACTTGATTTGAACGACCTTGAGATCGTAATCCTCGAGGTGGGTCATTTCCAAATATGGTGTGAAAATCGGCGTTCCGAGCGCGATCGTGTCGCCGGGGTGTAGGAGCCGGTTCGCCTTCAGAGACTTGAAGAGGTAGCACATCGCGGCGGTGCCGCCTTCGACCGCGTAAAGGTCGAACTTGCCGGTCGGCCTTGGCTGCCCGCATACGGCCCACATAAGATATTCGTGCACGATCCGCTCGTTGTGGACCAGCATTCGATCCGGCACAGGATAGTTGTCACCGATAATGGAATCGACGAGCTCGTGAACGAATGCATCCGGCTCGAATTCGAATGTTTTAATCGCGAACTGCAGCATTGCGGAGAGGAACGAGGCGCCAGGCATATTTCCTTGCGTTTCAAGCCAGGCTTCCAGACGTGCCGCAATACCGTTGGCTTGCGGCATACCGCCGATACCCGCGGGATGATCCATCACCCGCTTGCTCTCTGTGCTTGCGAACTGACCGAGGAGAAAGAACCCGTCTCGTGGCCTTGTGGCAACCCAGTTGGGGTTACCACGACCCGCATTGAGGAAGGCAGATTGTGTGGTCCGCGACGTCTTCCGCGCCAGCTTGATTAACTCATCCTTGATCTCGAATGGACTGAGCGTCTCGAACTTGCGCAGCGTGAGGATGTCGGCCATGTCAGGCACTCCTGGTTACAAGTAGCTCGCAAATGCAAACGAGCAACGTTCAAGTCCATAGCATCACGATCACCATTCCCCAGATTGTCAGAAGCGTGTTGCCGACTGCGTAGGTGACTGTATAGCCAAGCCCTGGAATCTGACTCTTGGCGCGGTCGCAGACCATGCCCAGGGAGGCTGTCGTCGTTCGTGCGCCGGAGCAGCATCCCAACACAATCGCGTCATCGAGTTTGAAGATGTACTTGCCGACGTACATCGCCAGGATCAAAGGCACCGTCGTCGCCACCACGCCCCAGAGGAACAGGCTAAAGCCAAGCTGCTGCAGGCCGGCGACAAAGCCTGGCCCGGAGGAAATGCCCACCACCGCGATGAACACGTTGAGGCCGACGGAATTCATGAACCACACCGTCGGTGAAGGGATGCGCCCGAACATCGGACGGACTGAGCGCAACCACCCAAAGAACAGGCCAGCAATCAACGCGCCGCCCGAGGTCGACAGCGTAAGTGGTACGCTCCCGACCTTGTAAACGATGGCACCGAGCAGAGCGCCAAGTGTGATGGCAGCGCCGATGAAGGCAACGTCGGCCACATCGGTTGCGCGATCTGCATACCCGAATGCCTCGGTCGCAGCCGTAGTATCCTGGGTGCGGCCGACCAGAGTTAGGATGTCGCCGCGATTTACCTTCGTGTCCGCCAGAATCGGGATGTCGGTCGCGGTAGCGCCGCGCGTGATCTTGCGCAGGTATATCCCGCGTGCGACAGGCAGCTTCGCCAGCTCGGCCAACGTCTTGCCATCCACGTCCTTACTCGTCACATAGACGTCAACACCTTCCACCGGCACAGCCAGCAGCTCGCGATCATCGACCTCCTGGGCACCCGCGCCAACGAGACTGATCAATACGTCACGCCGTCCGGCGACAGCCACGACGTCATCCGCCTCGATGACGGTGTCGGCTGTCGCTTCCATGATCTGACCGTGGCGGCGAATGCGTTCGACAAAGACGCGATTGTCCGGCACGAGGGATTCGGCTTCACTCGCCGTCTTACCCACCACGAGGCCGTCTTGGCGAACACGAAATGCGCGCAGCTCGAATTGGTACCAAGCCGTACCTGGGCCACCGGCTAGCTTCTTGCCGCTGTGCTTCTCCTCGTAGCGCTTGCATGCGGCTTCAAGATCGATGCCGAGCAGCGCGGGTCCAAGCAGGGCTAGCACAACCGCGGAACCCACCGTGCCGAAAATGTAGGTCACTGCATAAGCAACCGGCATGAGATCCAGGAGCTTTTTAGTCTGCTCGGCTTCCAGACCGAGACGGTTGATGGCGTCGGTCGCCAAACCCATCGATGCCGATATTGTCTGAGACCCGGCATACAACCCGGCAGCCGAGCCAACGTCGTAACCGGCCATCTTGGCGGCGAGCACGGGGACCAAAAGGCAGAACACGCAAACGACCGCGGCGAACAGCGCCTGTGGAATCCCGTCGGAGGAAATACCTCGGACGAATTGCGGTCCGACCGCATAGCCGATTGCAAACAGGAACATGAGGAAGAACATCGGTTTCAGCGGGCCGGTAATCTTGATGCCGATCTGACCGATGATCACCGCGGCAATCAGCGTGGCGGTCACCGCACCGAGGCCGAGACCCTTGTAGGTAAAGGAGCCGAAGTAGTAGCCCAGGGCCAGGGACAGAAAGATCGCGATCTCCGGATAGGTGCGAAGCGTTTGGACGAACCATTCGATCATTGTCTGTACTCCGATATCAATCGCCAGCCCGTCTCCTCGCTCATGCCACACGTCTTTTCGCGGGCTCCGCGCGCTTGGCGAGCGCTTCGGCGCGCACCAACTTCAGTCCTTCGGCGGCGTCATAACCGTGGATTTCCTTCACATCGAGCTTGCGCATGAAGTCGATGGTTTCGCGCGTGATCACCTGCCCCGGCACCATGATCGGGAAGCCGGGAGGGTAGGGAATGACGAAGTTCGCTGAGACCAGTTCCGGGCCGTTCTTCAGACGCTTGTCGATTTCGGGGTCGGCGAGGCGGATGTACTCGCATCCCTCCGCATTGTAGGCGGCGTAGAATCCACTCCGGATGTCACCTTCGTTGGTGTGCTTGCCCGCATCCTTTCGGTACACGTCATGAAAATGCGAGAAGTTCGGCAGGTCGGGCACGTCCGTCATCAAGCTCTTGACGCGCGCCTCGAAGGCCTGCCGCACGTGCGGTCCACCCTGTGCGAGCCGCTGGTCGATTTCGCGGCTGATCGCCACCAGCACACGGATCAGGTGGGCAACATCGCTGCGCGTGTTGTTGATGTTCGACTGCAGCAGGACGGAGTTGCGCGATGTCTTGTTGAGCTGGATGTTGTAGCGCTCCGCCAGGAGCCCCTTGAACTGGGTGCCGTCGAAGCCAGCGGTCCCGCAGACCAACGTCATGCGCGTCGGGTCGAGGCAGAACTCGTCCTCGCGCATGCTGTGGAGGGCAGCTGCCCAACTGGACTTCGGGTCCAGGAAGTCGGTGAAGCCGCTTTGTCGGTACTGCTGCGGCACCATCTTGTCGGCGCCCAGGATCTGGAAGTACTTGGAGATGAGCGGGTGATTGGCGACTGCCATGCGGATGGCTAGCGCCACCTCGATCGCGTTGTGGACAAGTCCGTAGCCCTCCAGTTCCATCTGCCGGCGGGCCACGTCCAGGCTGGCGATCAGCTGCTGGTTGGGGCTGGTGGAGGCGTGCGTGAAAACCGCCTCGTGGAACTGCGCCTCGACGGAGTGGAACTCCACATCCTTGACGAGCAGCATCGAGCCCTGGCGCAAGGCTGACATCGACTTGTGCGTGGAGTTGGTCTGATAGACGCGCAGCTTGACCTTGCGCGGGTCGGGCACCAGGCGCGTCTTGAGGAGTACCTCGTCCGATGGGTTCTCGCCCAGCTCCGCCCGTTGGTTCTCGTACTGCATGAGCGCCATGGGATCGCGCAGCCAGGCCTCGATGTCGTTGGCCGCGCCCATCGCCGTCCGGGGTCGCAGGAACGGCGAGAACCTGGCAAAGCCGAACCAGGCTTCATCCCACAGGAAGATCAGGTCCGGCTTGATCGCCAGGCATTCCTCCATGACCCGGCGGGTATTGTAGATGTGGCCGTCGAAGGTGCAGTTGGTGAGGTCGACCATCTTGACGCGGTCCAGACGGCCATCCGCCTTCAAGTTCAGTAACGCCTGCTTGATGGTACGCAGCGGCACCGCGCCGTACATCGAGTATTCCGTCATCGGGAACGCCTCGACATAGAGCGGCTGCGCGCCCGCCAGCACCATGCCGTAGTGGTGCGACTTGTGGCAGTTGCGGTCGACGATCACGATGTCGCCCGGGGCCAGCAACGCCTGCACGGCCATTTTGTTGGAGGTCGATGTGCCGTTGGTGACGAAGAAGACGTGTTCGGCACCGAACGCGCGCGCCGCCATCTGCTGCGCCTTCTTGATGTTGCCAGTGGGCTCCAGCAGGCTGTCGAGGCCGCCGGTGGTGGCACTGCTCTCGGCCAGGAACAGGGTTGGCCCGTAGAATTCGCCCATATCGCGAATCCAGTCGGACTTTAGGATGGACTTTCCACGGGCAATGGGCAGGGCGTGGAAGGTGCCGATCGGCCTTTGCGCGTATTTCTTCAGGTTGTTGAAGAACGGAGTGTCGTAACGGTCCTGCACGCCCTCGAGGATAGCAAGGTGCAGCTCGAGGAGCTCCTCAACCGCATAGAATACTCGGCGCAGGGCGTCTGCCTTCGGATCGCCGGCGATGTTTTCGACGTGGCCGTTGGACAGCAGGTAGAGATCCAGCTCGGGCCGCACGCGCTTGAGCGCCTGGGCCAGATGCAACGCCGAGACGTCGGGTGTTTCCCGTTGGTCCGCCGCTTCCACAAGCGTGCGCAAGACGGGTGCGTCATGCCGCGACCGGAAAACAAAGCCTTCGTGGATCACCACGGCGGCCAGCTCGGTGTTGAGCACCGCGGCACAGAATGCGTCCTCGAAGCTGCCGACGAAGATGGGCTCATAGATGAAGGCATCCAGCGGTCGGCGAAGGCGGCGCCACTCGGCGGTCAGGCTCGGCCACCGAGCAGCAGGAGCGCTCGTTACGATGAGTACCTCGAAGTAGGGTCGATGCGATTCCGTGCGCGTGAAGGCTGGGTGCAAGGGCTCCGAGGAAGCTCCTTCGCCATCGTCGTGGATATCCCAGTCGCCGGCATTTTGGCGGAACGAGCGGGTAAGGAGGGCTCGCGTGATGCGCCGGCTCAGAGTTGCAGCGGCGTGCGCATCATCGGCCGCCGCATGCTCGCACAGCGCTGCCATCAACTGGTGACCGGGGTAGGCGTGGAACTCCTCGGTCGGGGTCATCTCAACGAGCGCTGCCTCGAAGGCGGCCCGGTCGCCTGTGCCGTTGGCCCAGGCGTTGGCCAGCTCCATCAGATGACACCACTGATCGGCTCGCGAGCCTGGACCTCCGAAGAACCGGTCGATGCGAACGGCGTGACGGCTTGCCTCCCGAGACATCTCTGTTTTCCTTCTGAGAAATGAGAGCCGGCCGCCGGATCCGACATCACCAAGTTACATCAGCCAGAACCAATACCGCTTCCTATGCAGGCAACCACATCCTCGGCCGACGCCCTATCCGGGCGAATACTGATTGCGTTCAGTAGAAATGCCGACCTTTGGCGCAGATGTGCTCGGAGCCGTGTTTTGCTAGCTGCAGCTGTGCTCTCAGCCCATGTCTGGGGTTGCGGCAGCAAGTGATCGCCGAAGGCAAGTCCTGATGCATCGACAGGGCATTCCCCGATGTCATCCTTTGCTACTGCGGCGCTGGTCCAAGCCAAGCCTCGTCCAGGGCGCCTCTCGCCAGATTCGGGTCGATGTGGGGCTGGATCAGGGTCTGAAAGGCGAAGCTCACCTTGCCATACTCGCGCCGACAGCCCGCGGCGCGTTGCTTCGGAAGATAGTCCTTCGCGACCAGGTCGGCGAACATTGCGGTGTTGGCGCCATATGCGATGCAAAGCAGATTGAAGAACCTCTGCTGGGGCCTGCTGTGCGCGCCGGAAAAGGCCTTCAGTTGAACGGTCACATTCTGGTCCTGGAGATTGCGCCTGTAGTAATACGCCGCGCCGGAAATCAATCGGCGTGCCTGATCGCTCCCCAGTCGCAACATCAGGTAGGTGGAAAATTGGTCAGCGGCGTCCTCCTCGTTTCCGAATATCGGTATCTTGAGGAGGTCGAACATGGCGTGTCCAACTTCGTGCCCGGCGATAAACAAAAACTGTCCGATGGCTGCGTCTTCACGCGTGACGCCGGGCCACGTAACGTCCTTCGGAATTGGCTGACTGATAAGGCTCAACAGTTCGTAGCAAAGGGTCACACCGGAGCGCTCATACCACGCGTTGACGACGCCATCGCACCCCTCGGTTCGAATGGTCAGATCGGTTGGCAGTCGAAACGGGCTATAAAGTCCCTGCAACCGCTCGAGAACCCGCCGCTGCTTGAGCAGCTCGTATAAGTATTGGTGCTTGGGATCCTTGGGCGGGGCATACTCGATCTTGATGCGTCCCGGCTGGGCCTCGGCAGCAGTCGCCGGCGCAAGCCCAGGCGTCAGCAGCCACGCAACTGCGACGGCCAAAGTGCCCACAGAATGCGAACACCGGGTCAAAAGGTAGAACCGGCACCAGGATCGCCCTCCACCTGTCTCTGGCATACGCCCGGACCTTGCTACCTGCAGTGTGCGCCTTCAATACGCTAGTCCAAGGCCGATCGCGGGAGCATCGGCAAATACCCTCGGAATCGTCGTATCGCTTCCAGTATCTCTGAAGCGATGGCCCAGGGTTTCTACTTAGCTCAAGTCAGCACTCCTGCCGATGGTAGCGGCCGACCCACCGTTGTTGGATGTGGGGACATAAGTCCTCTCCCTTGGAAGGGTGGGCAGACTTGGTTCTGGCTTAAGAGAACGCTTCAATGTGTTTAACGGCCACATCGCCGCGTGCAGCGCCCCGGTTGGCAAAAAGGCTGACGCGCGGAAGGACGGCCGCTTTTGCCGGTTCACTCGCTATTGCTAGTGCCGCAATTGCGGTGGATGCCGGCGCCGCACTGACCGAATCGCAATCGCCAATGAACCCCGCTGCAACGGGGCATCTCCCGCCCTTCATCACCTCGCCCGGAACGACAGACGGGTTGATGGTGCTGATGGCTTTCGTCTTGGTGGCCGCAGTGTTGGCCGCCGGCGTCTTCTTCTTCTGGCTCCACTCGCTCCCCGAGCGCCTGGTCCACACATCCACAAAACTTCACTTCGACATCGTTGCCGTGCTCGGTTTGCTCTCGCTCTTCACCCATATCCATCTGTTCTGGGTTGCCGCACTCCTGATTGCGCTCGTCAAGATCCCCGATATTTCGGTGCCGGATTTCTCGAGTCTGTTCGGCCGGATTGCTGCGCCTCTCGAGAAGATCGCCGACGCGACGGACCGGAAAGACAGTCCCTCGCCGCAGAACGTGGTGCAACACCCATCCAAGCAGAAAGCCTGACACATGTTGGAGCTGCTGCTCTGCTCGTTGTTTACGGTCGTGCCCGACTATTTGTTTCGCCGCTACGGGCAGGGCAAGCGGCTGGGTCACGAAATCACGATCTACTCGGTCTGGTACGAACTCAGGTACGGCATCACAGGTTGCCTGATGCTGACGGTGACGCTGATTGCGATGATCTTCTATTTTCATCCCACCACGAACAACGTGGTCGGACTCTTTCGTGCCGTGCCGATTGTTCCTGAAACGAATGGGCGCGTCGCCGAGGTGTTTGTCGAGACCAGCGCGGACATAGCACAGGGCGCGCCCATTTTTCGTTTGGACAGTGCCAAACAGGAGGCGGCGCTGGAAGTCGCGAAACGCAACATCGCGGAGATCGATGCTCGGATGATCACGGCGCGGGCGGAGATCGCCGCTTCCGTGGGCCAAGTCCAGGAGGCGAGGGGTACCTACGAGCAGGCCGTCGACGAGCTGAATACCAAGCGAGAGATTGCGCACGTGGTTGCGCGCCGCGAGATCGAACGGCTGGAGAAGCTTGTCGAAAGCCGTCAGGGAACGTTGAACGCCTCGATTGCCAACAAGGAGGTCGCCGAAACGAAGCTTTCCACGCTCCTTCCCGCGGAAAAGGCCAGTGGCGAGGCCGCCCTCAATCAAGCACAGGTTGATCTTTCCAAAACCGTTGTGCGCGCTGGTGTGGCCGGACGGATCGAACAATTCATTCTGCGACGGGGCGACATCGTCAATCCTTTGATGCGACCGGCCGGACTGCTGATCCCTAAGGGTGTCGAGGGACGGTTGATCGCTGGGTTCGGGCAGATTGAAGCGCAGATCATGAAGCGCGGCATGATCGCTGAGGTCACGTGCATCTCGAAGCCCCTGACCATCATTCCGATGGTGGTGACGAGCGTGCAGGACTTCGTGGCAGCTGGCCAGGTGCGCTCGTCAGAACAACTCATCGACGTGCAGCAAGTGACCCGGCCGGGCACCCTCACGGTGGTCCTTGAGCCGCTCTATGAGGGCGGTCTGGATGGTGTGACAGCCGGCAGCAGCTGCATAGCGAACGCCTATACCAACAATCATGATTTGCTGGCGAAACCCGACGTCGGGTTTGCGAGAAGGGTATTGCTGCATGCCATAGACACGATCGGCATCGTCCACGCAATGATCTTGCGGCTGCAGGCGCTGGTCCTGCCGCTAAAAGTGCTGATAGGTGCAGCACATTAGGACGGAGCGGTGAGTGGGTGGAGGGGCGCGATGCTGGATAGGCTTGTCGAAAAGATCCTGGCGATCGTCAATTTTGTACCTGCGCTGTTTGTCCAGCAGGATTCCCCGAGCTTCGTGTTAGTGCGGGGGGTGTTTGGCCTCTTGTTCGTGCTGCTCGTAGTGTGCGCGCTTGCGTTCTGGCCGAAGCGCACACGGAACAAGAGCTAAATTGGACCCGGAAACCTGGCTTGCCCACACATGGAAATTCACAAAGTCTTGGTTGGCAGCCAACTAGCACTGCGCGTCGCGGTGGGCGGACCGTCTCCAACTATCTTGTTGTACTCCTCGATTGCCGCACCCGATCTACGCCCGGGTCGCCGCGATTATCGTCACTGACATTTCGCCGGTTGAAACGAAGCGACTCGGCCTGCAAAGGCTTGCTGCACCGGCATTGGTGTTGTGTGTGGAGTCCCTTTCGAGCGCATTTGGGCAGTTTCAGTGGACTGGCTCTGCCGATGCCGAGCTTCTTGGCTACGGCAGACGCGCCGACGCCCTCGTCCATAATCCTCTTGATCTTGGTCGCGTCGATGGATCGTGGGCGGCGCTTGTAGGCCCGCGCTTCTTGACAGCTCCCATCTTTTCCATCTGACGCTCGCGCCGCAGGTTCGACTCGAACTCTACAAATTCGCTCCCCGAAGTGCATCTGGACAAACTCGCGTCGTTGCGACCGACTGGCGAAGCACTGCTGAAAGGAAAGGAGGCTCTCGAAGGAAAGAAGGCTCGTGGCACGGTGTTGCGCCGCGTCTTACGGGCGCGCGACATGAGCGTTAATCGATAAATCGCACCACCTGCGAACAATTGATACGTCGCATCTCAATCTTAAGAGGTGCGAAACCAGGCTCGACCTAGGGTCATGAACGCATTCGTGGAGTCAAGACCAATGCTGCGTGTGGTCTCCTGTCTCACCACTCAGCATGACTGGCGCCTGGTTCTGCTCGCTGCAGGTGTTTGCTTCCTTACGAGTCTCGCCTCAATCAACCTCTTCCACCGGGCACTCGCTACTGCCGGACGCGCGCGACTGCTTTGGTTGATCACAACCGCGTCAGCGACAGGGTACGGAATCTGGGCAACACATTTCGTCGCCATGCTGGCCTATGCTCCAGGGCTGCCCATCGGCTACGATCTGCTTCTCACCATTGTATCGCTGTTCGCGGCTACACTTATAACTGGTAGCGCATTTGCTCTGGCCACAGCCAGCAACGCACCTTGGGCACCTTCCGTTGGTGGAGCGATCGTCGGACTCGGCGTCGCAGTTATGCACTACACGGGGATGTCGGCCATCGAGGTCCCCGGGCATGTTGTTTGGTCGCCGGGTCTCGTCGTCAGCTCTGTTGTGTTAGGTGTTTTTTTCGGTGTGGCGGCCATTCACGTCGCCGCGCAATCGCGGGGAAAGCAGGCCGTCCTGTTGGCCGCATCGCTGCTCAGCCTTACCATAGTCACCCATCACTTCACGGCGATGGGTGCTGTCCAGATTGTCCCTGATCCGGCAGTCGCCTTTGCCGCCCTGTCTCTGTCTCCCACGGCCCTTTCCATCGCGATCGCCAGCGCCGCCGTGGCGGTGGTGGGCATCAGCCTGGTGGCAGCCGTGGCGGGCAGCTCGCGTCAGCAGCTGATCGAGACGTCAGAAGCCCAACTCGCTAGACAGGCTGCGCGGCTGCAAGCTGCGCTCACGAACATGTCGCAAGGGCTATGCATGTTCGATCGGGAGCAACGGGTCGTGGTGACGAACGAACGATACCTCGAGATGTACGATCTTTCGCAAGAAGAGGCACAACCGGGCACGTCGTTCCATGACCTGCTGAAGCATCGCATCGAGAAGGGCTCTTATCCTGGGGGCCAAGCGCCTGAGGACTACATCCGTGAGTCGCTCGCGTGCATCAGGGGAGGAAAGGTCTGGAGCACGGTTACCGAGCTTCCGGACGGGCGTGTCATCGCCGTCTCCAACCGCGCCATGCCGGGCGATGTTGGCTGGGTTGCCACCCACGAAGATATTACCGAACGCCGGCGCGCCGAAGCGAGAATTGTACATCTGGCTCACCATGACGTTTTGACCGATTTGCCAAATAGAGCGTTGCTGCGCGAGCGTCTCGAGCAGGCCACAACCGCCATGCATGACGGCGGACGGAGATTGGCTGTGCTGATGCTCGACCTCGACCGCTTCAAGGAAGTCAACGATTCACTAGGGCATCAGGCAGGTGATGCCGTCCTGAAGATCGTTGCCCAGCGGCTGCGCGGGTGCGTGCGTGAAACGGATACGATTGCCCGCCTGGGTGGCGATGAGTTCGCCATCGTGCAGAGAGCATCGGATCCTGAGACCGATAGCGTTATCCTCGCGAGAAGAATACAGGAAGCCATGGACGCACCGTTCGATCTTGATGGGCATCAGGTCCAAATCGGCACAAGCATCGGGATCGCCATCGCGCCAGAAGACGGTGAAACCCCCGAACAGCTCAAGAAGAACGCTGATTTAGCGCTCTACCGTGCCAAGAGCGAAGGGCGCGGAACATACCGCTTGTTCGAGCCGGAAATGAACCGGCGCATGCAGGCCCGCCGAAGCATGGAAAAGGACCTGCGACGTGCCCTGATCCATAACGAATTTGAGCTGTACTACCAGCCGCTCGTCAACTTGAAGTGCGACGAAATCTGCGGTTTTGAAGCGCTCTTGCGCTGGCATCACCCCGAACGTGGCAACGTCCCGCCCAGCGATTTCATCGGTCTTGCCGAGGATACTGGACTGATCGTGCCGCTCGGCGAGTGGGTGTTGAAACAAGCGTGCGCCGAAGCTGCGACTTGGCCCGACCATCTCAAGATCGCTGTCAACGTCTCGCCGGCGCAATTCAAGGCGCGCAACCTCGGGGATGTTGTCGTGCGGACCCTTGCCGCGACTGGCATGGCTCCGCATAGGTTGGAACTCGAAATCACGGAATCGGTCATGTTGCAGGAGGAGGATGTGGCTCTTGTCACACTCACCCGTTTACATGACCTTGGAGTCCGGATTGCTCTTGACGACTTCGGCACCGGTTATTCCTCTCTGAGTAACTTGCGCAAATTTCCGTTTGACAAAATCAAGATCGACCGCAGCTTTGTGCGTGACCTTTCTGTCGCAAACGTCGATGCCCTCGCTGTCGTACGATCTGTTGCTCAGCTCGGAGTCAGCCTCGGAATGACCACTACGGCCGAGGGCGTCGAAACAAAAGAGCAGCTCGAGCATGTGCGCATGGAAGGCTGCACGGAAATACAGGGTTACTACATTTGCCCGCCAAGCCCAGCCAAAGAAATCAAGCGGCTGATTGGAACCGAAAGTCGCAAGTCAACCAGTGCGGCCTGAATAGCACGTAGAGAGTTTCAACGGGGCATTTGCGCGACAAGCTGCTCAACGTGAGGGGGTGTCACACCGTCGAACGCTCCAAGCTGCGCACTGGTCCGCGCCACATGGTCGAGTGCGAGCCGCGTCGGCTGTTGATGCACCTGATTTTTATGGACTCCAACGCCGAGCTGCGACTGCGGGCGGCAGAAGCTGCTGGCCAACATGCTTCCTGGCCGCCGAAGACCATCAAGTCCTTTCTCCTCGCGAAAAATCGGTTTTGCAACTGATAGCCGAGGATCACACGAACAAGCACATCGCCCTGATCCTGGGTCTGAGCACGAAGACGATTGAGACACATTCTGCTGCGACGCATAGGAAACTCCATCTCAAGTCCACGGCCTCGATCGTCCGCTACGCTGTCCAAAACAGTATCCTGCCGGCCTGACCCATCGGCACGTTCTCTCGATCGCTGCTGCACGTCGCGTACCCTGCGGTCGACGCAGGTTAGCGGATAGTAGCCTCACCCGCGATTTCAGTGCTTTCCCTGATTGCCCAAGCCTCGCCCGCTGAGGGAAGTTGGATCTCCAATCCGACCACCAAGGTATCAATATGGGCAAATGGAGAGCTGTCAGCCTGCTCGCCCTGATCGTCTGCGGCGCGGCGCCCAACCAAGTTGAGGCGCAGATGAGCTCCAAATGCGTCGGCGCTCCACATCTCAAGCAAGCTTGCGAGGCGGAGTTCATCGCGGAGTGCGTGAAGCATTGGGATGCCGGTACGAACATGAGCAAAGAGGACTACACGCGGACGTGCCGGCGCGTTGCTCGTGAGCGGGTCGAGTTTCTCATCAAGCAGAAGAAAGATTGAATCTTGGGCCCCCGAACAAAGACGAGGCTGGCCGACGGGATGACGAGTTCGGTGCGTGAGGCAAAGCAGATGGGCAAGCAGACGCGGAAGGATGTCGCGGAACGACATGCGCTCATCGACGACGAGCGAAACAACATTTGCCTCAAACGCAAGGACTACGAGAACAAGCTTCATGATCTGCACGTGAAGTTGGTTCAGCTTCAGGAGTCGGTCAGGCACGAGGCTAAGAAGATCTGCGTCCTGTTTGAAGGGCGGGACGGCGCCGGCAAAGGCGGCGCCATCAAGGCTATTACGGCCCGAGTTAGCCCCCGCGTTTTTCGCGTGGTCGCTCTGCCCGCGCCGACCGAACGTGAGAAATCTCAGATGTACATTCAGCGGTATGTGCCGCATCTGCCTTCAGGTGGCGAGATCGTGATCTTCGATCGCAGTTGGTACAATCGTGCAGGCGTAGAACGCGTCATGGGATTTTGCAGCGAGCAGGAGGCCAAGCGCTTTCTCAGCATTGCGCCGCAGGTGGAGAAGGCTATGACCGACTCCGGGATTATTCTCATCAAATACTGGCTCGAGGTTAGCGCCAAGGAACAAGAAAGGCGCCTCCAGGATAGGATTGATGACGGCCGCAAGACCTGGAAGCTTTCGCCCATGGATTTAAAGTCATTTACGCGATGGGACGACTACACCAAAGCACGTGACGACATGTTCATGGCAACGGACACAGCGTGGGCGCCTTGGTACGTCGTGCGATCGGACGACAAGCGGCGGGCCCGCCTGAACATCATCGA
>Ga0075367_10000342_pt1 | contig 16581 bp, 9 predicted proteins | sample EndMethybrTD3032_FD_71399 | JGI IMG/M metagenome (GOLD analysis project Ga0075367, IMG submission 71399) | Populus endosphere microbial communities from Tennessee, USA - Endosphere MetaG P. TD hybrid TD303-2 | ecosystem: Host-associated > Plants > Roots > Endosphere | place: USA: Tennessee... | reverse complement strand
CTGAAGGCGACCAAGGGCGACACAGCCAACAAGGACGCGTTGCGCGCTGCCATGATGAAAGCAGATTTTGTCTCGCCGCGCGGCGGCTTCAAGTTCAATACCAACCACTATCCGATTCAGGACTTCTATCTGGTGAAGGTGGCGAAGCGCGCCGACGGCAAGTTCCAGACCGAAATCGCTCAGAAGGTGTTCAGCGATTACAAGGACCCGCACGTCGCTGACTGCGCGATGAAATAAGCGCCGTCCAACCGAGGCCAGTTTCGCGACCTCCCCCTTAAACGGGGGAGGTGAAGGGCGCGCGATGTCCACCTCTCTCCTGATCGTCCAGACCCTGAACGGGCTGCAGCTTGGCGTGCTGCTGTTCTTGATTTCGGCGGGGCTGACGCTCGTTTTCGGTGTGATGGACTTCATTAATTTGGCGCACGGCGTCCAGTACATGCTCGGCGCATACCTTGCCGTGATGTTCTATGCGCTGACGGGAAGCTTTCTTGCGGCGCTGGTTCTTGGTCTGCTGGCGGCGTTGGCATTTGGATTGTTGCTGGAATTCGCCGTCTTTCGTCATCTCTACGACCGCGACCATCTCGAGCAGGTGATCGCGACCTTCGGCGTCATTCTGTTTCTGAATCAGGGCGTGAAATTCGTCTGGGGTGCGTCACCGCTGTCGCTACCGATACCGGAGATTTTTTCCGGGTCCGTCGTGCTGATGCCGGGTCTCCTTTATCCGATCTGGCGGCTGGTCATCATCGGCTCGGGTCTGCTTGTTGCGCTCGGGCTTTATTTCCTCGTCGGCAATACGCGCGTGGGTATGCTCGTTCGCGCCGGCGCGACCAATGCTGCGATGGTGTCGGCGCTTGGCGTCAACATCCGCCGCCTGTTCATGATCGTGTTCGGCTTCGGCACCATGCTGGCCGCGTTTGCCGGCATCATGATCGCGCCGATCCTTTCCGTTGAACCCGGCATGGGTGATACGATTCTTATTCTCGCCTTCGTCGTCATCGTGATTGGCGGCATCGGTTCGATCCGCGGCGCGTTCGTTGCGGCGCTGCTGATCGGCCTCGTCGATACGCTCGGGCGCTCGTTTGCGGTCGATATCCTGCGGCTGTTCATGAGCCCGTCGCCGGCGCGCACGGTCGGACCGGCGATCGCCTCGATGCTGATCTATTTGTTGATGGCGGTCGTCCTTTATATCCGCCCGACGGGGCTGTTTCCGGCCAAGGGGCAGTCATGACGCCTGCTTCCGGCGCGGGCCGCCGCTTTGCCGTATCAGACCTCGTTGCGCTGGCAATCTTCGTCATCTTTGCGCTGGTGCCGTTCGCGGCGAAGCTAGGTCCCGAGGCTTACGTGCTGACACTCGTTACGCGCGTGATGATTTTCGCAATTGCCGCGGTATCGCTCGATCTTATTGTCGGCTATGGGGCGCTGGTGTCGTTCGGCCACGCCGCGTTTATCGGGCTTGGCGCTTATGTCGCGGGCATTCTCGCGTCGCACGGCATCGGCGACGCCTTGGTCGCGCTGCCGGTGGCAATCATTGTTTCGACCCTGTTTGCGCTTGCGACCGGCGTGGTGTGCCTGCGCACCAAGGGTGTCTATTTCATCATGATCACGCTCGCCTTCAGCCAGATGGCATTCTTCACGGCGAGTTCGCTGTCACCCTATGGCGGCGACGATGGGCTGACGATTCATGCGCGCGATACTTTCGCGGGGTTTGCGTGGATGAAGGGCGACGGCGCTCTCTATTATGTTGTGCTTGGCTTCCTGCTGCTGACGTTTCTCCTCTGCCGCGCGCTGATCGCTTCGCGCTTCGGCCGTGTGTTGCGCGGCGCGCGGCAAAATTCCACTCGTATGGCCGCGCTCGGCTTTGAAGTGTTTCGCTATCAGCTTGTTGCTTATGCGATCTCGGGCGCGCTCGCGGGCGTCTCTGGATTCCTGCTCGCGAACGCGACCAATTTCGTGAGCCCGGCCTATATGTCGTGGCAGCGCTCGGGCGAACTCATCATCATGGTCGTGCTCGGCGGTCTCGGCACGCTTTACGGTGCGATCATCGGCGCGGCGGCTTTCATCATCGCCGAGGAATGGCTCGCTGGTTTTACCGAGCACTGGAAGATGATCTTCGGCCCGCTGCTGATCCTTGTCGTAGTGTTCGCGCGCGGCGGATTGATCGGTCTGATGTCGTTGATTGCGGGGCCGCGCCGTGACTGAGCCCGTGCTGCGTCTCGAAAACCTGCGCAAGCGTTTCGGCGGCTTGCTCGTCACCGACGACGTCACGCTCGATGTCGTGCCGGGCGAACTGCACGCCATCATCGGACCAAATGGCGCGGGTAAGACCACGCTGATCAACCAGATTTCGGGAACACTTTCGTCCGACGCCGGGCGCATTCTGTTCGCGGGGCAGGACATAACGGCACTGCCAGTTCACGCGCGTGCGCAATGCGGCATTGCGCGCTCGTTTCAGATCACGTCGATCCTGCCAGAATTTTCCGCGCTGGAAAACGTTGCGCTGGCGGTGCAGGCGCACGCGGGAACGAGCTATCGCTTCTTCGGCCGCGCGCAGGATGAGGCTGCGCTCAATGAGCCCGCGCTGGCGGCGTTGCGGGAAACGGGACTGGCGGAACGCGCGCATATCCGCGCGGCGCATCTCTCCCATGGCGAACGCCGCGCGCTCGAACTTGCAATCGCGCTTGCGATGCAGCCGAAGCTTCTGCTGCTCGACGAGCCGATGGCGGGTACGAGCCATGAGGAAACCGAACGCCTGATCGCCGTGCTGCGCCGCCTCAAGGGCCGCTTTCCGATCATGCTGATCGAGCACGACATGACCGCGGTGTTCGCACTCGCCGATCGCATTTCAGTGCTGATCTACGGCCGCATTCTGGCAAGCGGTAAGCCGGAAGTCGTGCGCGCCGATCCGCAGGTCGTCGCGGCTTATCTCGGCGAGTCGATGGAGTAGGACATGCTCGACGTGCGCAGCCTCTCCGCATCCTACGGCCCGGCGCAGGTGCTGTTCGATATCACTTTTTCTGTCAGTGCGGGCGAGGTTGTCACGCTGATCGGCCGCAACGGCATGGGCAAGACGACGACCATCAAGACGCTGATGGGTCTGGTGCCTGCGAAGGGCGGCGCGGCGGCGTTCGACGGACTTTCGCTGGTCGGCCTGCCGCCTTATCGCATCGCGCAGGCGGGACTGGGGCTCGTGCCGGAAGGCCGTCAGATTTTTCCGACGCTGTCGGTGGAAGAAAATCTCGTTGCAACGGCGGCGGCGCGGTTCGGGACCGCGCGCTGGACGCTTGCTCGTGTCTATCAGTTCTTTCCGCGTCTTGCCGACCGCCGCCGCAACATGGGCAACCAGTTATCGGGTGGTGAACAGCAGATGCTGGCCATCAGCCGCGCGCTGATGACCAATCCGAAGCTGCTCATTCTGGACGAAGCCACCGAAGGCCTTGCACCACTCATTCGCGCGGAAATCTGGGCGTGCCTGGGTGAGTTGAAGAAAGACGGGCAGGCGATCCTGCTGGTCGATAAGCATCTCGACGCGATCAAAAAACTCGCCGACCGTCACGTCGTGATCGAGAAGGGCAACGTGGTGTGGACCGGCACGACGGATGCGCTTGCCGCCGATCCGACCGTGCGTCAGCGTTATCTGCAGGTTTAATGAAGCTTACTTGTCGAGGACTTCCGCAATCGCCTTGATGCGGTTGCGCGAATAGTTCGGCAGGCCCGAGCTGATCGAATTGCCGGTGTTGAACGATGAGTTGCCGAGCAGCACTTGCGACGGCACCATGTTGCGCAGCACCGGCACGCTCTCGTAGCTCTTCTTGGTCTCAAGCGTCGTCGCTGAAACCGCGAGCGCGATCATCGAAGTGGCGATCGAGGTGCCGGGGTTCGCCGGATTCGGCTGGATCACTGCGATGAACTTGCCGAACCGCATGATCTGGTTCACGGCGAAGATGTTCTGCTCCAGCACGGCGGTCACTGGCGCGTCGATGCCGGTCAGCTTGCGCAGACCCGGCTCGTCGATATCGGCCGGGCCGAGCAGGCGAAGTTCGCTTTCGAATTCCACAAAGTTGGAAAGCCGCTTCTCGCTGTCACGCAGCTTGTTGGCGAGCGCGATGCCCATCGGGATCTTGCCCTCGAGCATGTACTTCGAGCGCAGACACAGCGTCACGGCCTTGCCCTCGCACCATTCGCGGTCCGGGTTCTTGTTGTTGACGTTGCGCTCGTCTTTTAGGTGAATAAAGTCGCCCGGCTTGATCACCTCGTGCTTGATCTGTGGATCGAGCGCTTCCATGAAAGCGAGTGTCGTGTATTTCTTCAGGTCAAGTGTCTCGGCGGGCTTGTTGATCTGGAAGCGCGCTTCTGTCACGTAAACCTGCAGCTTGTCCTTGTAGGTTTTCACCGCACCGTCGACGCTGCGCGTGACGGTCGCTTCGGTGAAGGCCGGATAGAGGCTGAGGAACTGCTTCTGCGAGGCGTTGACCTTGCTCCAGTCCTCGAACTTGATGAAGCCGCCGCCTTCGTCGTCCTTGTGATCGTTGAAGGCGATGGTCTTGGGCTTGAGGTCCTTGACCGGCGCGGCCGCTACCGACGGCACTTTTACGATCTGGAATTCCTGCGCGGCTGCAACGCAGGTCGAGGCCACAAGGCCGAGGATCGCAATGACCGCCTGGCGCATCCGCATGATCTTCCCCGTCGTATTCATCAATCAATATCCGAATTTTTTAGCTAGCGTGTGACCGATTGGAAGTCGAAAGACGTCCCTGACCGGCTTGGCCGCGGAACAACGCGCCGGCGCCGTTCGGGTTCGTCGTCACCCGCCGATGTTTTCCGCCGGCTAACGGCATGCTCGGTATCGCTAATTTTGTTTTTTCCGTCGGTGCGAATGTATTCGACATAGGTCTCGCGCGGCGAGTTCAACAGCTTGACGCCGGCGCCGGAATCGACCGGCAAGGTCTTCATGCGCTTCATTGCCTCGGCGGAAGGCGGCGGCAACAGCACTTTCGGGGCCTGGAGCTGCCAGCTTGCCTCAAGGATAGGCTTGGCAAGCGGGGCGGCGAGGTGACCGCCCGAGCCCGAGTGGCCGAGCGTGCGGCGCGCCGCGGCGTTGTCGTAGCCGACCCAGACCGCAACGGTGACGTCGTTGGTGAAGGAAACGAACCAAGAGTCATTTTCGCTGTCGGTCGTGCCGGTCTTGCCGCCGACATAGCCGGAGAGATCGCGCATCGCCCCTGCGGCAGTGCCGCGCATCACCACGCCTTCGAGCACGGTGCGCAGCTGGTAGAACGCGACACGGTCGCCGTTCGCAAGCCACGTCGGCGTTGATGGCGCCTTGTAAATCGTCTTGCCCTTGAGTTCGATCGAGTCGATCGCATGCGGCCGGTTGTAGGCGCCTTCGCTGGGGATCGCGGCATAAAAGCCCGCGAGGTCGATCATGCGAACCGCCTGCGCGCCGAGCACGAACGGATATTTGCGCATGCAGTCCTGATAGATTTGTGCTTGTTCCGCCAGGTCGCAAATCTTGTCGATGCTGTTCTTGGGACTCTTGTCGATGAACCCATCGAGCAAGTGAACCGTCGCGATGTTGCGCGAACGCTCGAGGGCGCGTCGGAGCGTCGTGCTCCCGCCGGAGCCGCCGTCGTAATTTTTCGGCGTCCAGTATTCATAACGCGCGTTCGCCGAACCGCTGATCGGCGGAAGGGTAATTGTGGTGTCGGGAATTTGCGTGGTCGGCTGCTGGCCGTTGTGCAAGGCGGTAAGATAGATGAGTGGCTTGATCGAGGAGCCGGGCTGCCGCAGCGACTGCGTTGTGCGATTGAGCTGGCTCGCGACGTAAGAGAAGCCGCCGGCCATCGCAAGAATGCGGCCGGTCTTGTTTTCAAGAACGATGGCCGCACCCTGCACATGCGGGCGGATGCGCAACTCGGCCCGGGCGTCTGCCGGCGTCTTGCCCGCCGTCACTTTCACATAGACGACGTCGTAAAGATTGAGCTTCGCGCGGTCGGATTCGTTTTGCGACGAGAGCGGCATGGTCCGCCCGTCGCCGATGCCGACTTTCACGCCGTTGCGCTTGTCGAGCACGATGGCCGGCGTCCAGTGCACGTCATAGAGCGGAAGCTTCGCCTGTTCGAGCGCAAGCTGCCAGACCGTCTTCACCACCTTGTCGCGCCGTTGCGCGCGCGTGCGCAGTTCGTTGTCGATGCGCTGGACGAGATCGGCGAGATTGGCTTCCGGCTTGTCGAATTTCGCCCGCTCGGTCGAGCGCTCATATTGTGCAAGACCTTCCTGCAACGCGCCTTCAGTCGCACGCTGGAGCTTCTGATTGATGGTCGAATGCACGGTGTAGGAATCGACGGTCAGTGATTGCATGCCGACGAGCGTGCGCGCCTCTCGGATGACATGGTCGATAAAATAGAAACCCATGTCGCGGCGCGGGCGCTCATAAAGTGTGTAGTGCAACTGCGTTGCGGATGCCTGCTTGAACTGATCCTGGTTGATGACGCCGTCTTCCAGCATGCGCTTGAGCACATAGGCGTGGCGCTCGCGCACACGCACCGGGAAGCGGTCGGGATTGAAGTAAGCGGGGCCTTTCGCCAGTCCGCCGAGCAGCGCGGCTTCCTGCACCGACAGTTGCGATACCGGCTTCTGGAAATAGGCGTGCGCGGCCATGTCGATGCCCCAGGCGCCGCGCCCGAGGTAGATCGAGTTGAGATAGACCTCAAGGATTTCGTCCTTCGACAGCGCCCGGTCGAGTCGCACCGCCACGATCATTTCGCGGATCTTGCGCTCATAGCTCACGTCGTCGCCGACGAGCAGGTTCTTGGCGACCTGCTGCGTGATCGTCGAGCCGCCTTGCGGGCGTCCCGGCTCTGCAAGGTTCGAGATGAATGCGCGAATGAGACCGCGCTCGTCGACGCCCTTGTGTTCGAAGAACCTCTTGTCTTCCGCAGACACGAAGGCGCGTTGCACAAACTTGGGTACTTCGCTGAGCTTCACCCAGACGCGCCGGTGATCGGATTCGAAGAGTTCGGCAAATTTCTCATTCTTGGCGTCGACTACGACGGTCGTGCCGGGGAGTTTCAGCCCCTTGAGTCTGGTGTGGTCGGGCAGATCCAGGGCGGCGTGATTGTAAAACTCGATCACTTCCTTCAGGTCGAAGGGGGAGTTATCGACATACTCGTTCTTGCAGAATTGCCGGTAGGCGAGCAGCAGGTCTTCGAAGTTCACGCCGCGGAACGATTTCACTTCGCCGATGCTCTTCGGATCTTCCATCGCAGTCGAAATCAGATCGTCGAGATTGATGTCCTCGACGTCGAACGCCTTGCGCATATGCGCGCAACCGTTTTGCAAAAGCTCGGTGACTTCGGCCTGATCGTAAACAGGATCGAATTCGGTCTTGACGGCTTCAGGTTTGGTCGTGACCTGACTCAGCGCAAGCGCCGTTGCAAACATCTTTACAAGAACTGCATTCATCGCTTGAAAGCTTCGGCTTTCGAGTTACGCAACAAAAAATGGGAACGGCCGCTGATTAACGGCCAACATTCGACCACCTGCCCCACAGAATTAGTAGTCTATTTTTCGATGTCGCGCCAAGAACATCGCAGGGAACATCGCGCTTGCACGTGCGATTGCGGCCTTTAATGTTAACCCCGGTTTTCAGGCCCTCGCTGCGGTGCGCTCGCGCTTTCACCGAAGCTGCTGCTCTGCGCATGCGTCCCCGCGGGTGCCGACGGATCGGGCATTTCCACAGCAATCCGTGCAGGCAGTATAACCGCACCATCCCTGTCATCGCGGTGTCATTAAAACCGTTTGCCACATTCGCCACGCGCGGCGAGCTGCGCTAACCTTACCGCGTGCGGCGTTAGTATTACCGGGCAATACCTATACAGGGGTGCGCCAACTGGGTTTACAAATTAGGCGCAATTTTCGGCCGAGGGGGCAGGCCTTAGAGTAGCCTGGGAGTCATGGGGCGGGCATGAGTAAGCGATTGCCGCAGTTTGCGTTTGGCGCCGCATTGGCGATTGTGACCAGCTTGGTTATTGCGCCGGCGTTGGCGCAAAACTCGCAACCTCTTTTGAACGCGTGTTTCGGCCGCGACAATCTTCCACCAGCTGCGCAGATCGATGCGTGCAGCGCCGTTGTTCAGACCGGCCGCGAGCGTCAGCCGGTGATGTCGTCGGTTTACAACACGCGCGGCAATCTCTTCCGCGAGCGCAACGAACTCGACCGTGCGATTGCTGATTTCGATCAGGCGATTCAACTCGATGGCAAGAACGTCGCCGCGCACACCAATCGCGGCATGGCGTATCGCGACAAGGGCGATATTGAAGCCGCGTTGCATGACTTCGAAGTGGTGTTGCGCGCCGAGCCCAAGAATTTCAATCTCTTCAACCTGCGCAGCCAGATTTATTTCGCCCGCGGCGAGCACGATGCGGCGATCTCCGATCTCAATCAGGCGATCAAGACCAACCCGCAGTTCGCACCTTCGTTCTTCAATCGTGCGATGGCTTACCGCGCCAAACGCGACAGCGATCGCGCGATGGCCGATTTCGATCAGGCCGTAAAACTCAATCCGCGCGATCCGCTGGTGTTTTACAGCCGCGGTCAGCTGAACAAGGAACTCCGCAACTTCGACCGCGCGATCTTCGACTTTACGCAGGCGATCAAGATTAACCCGGGTTACGGCGGCGCGCTGAGCGACCGTGGTGTGGCTTATCTCGCCAAGGGCGATGCCGATCACGCCATCGAGGACTTCGACCAGGCGATCCAGCTCAACCCGCGCGACGCCAATCTCTACAACAATCGCGCGCTCGCCTATCGTAACAAGGGCGATACCGACCGGGCGGTTTCCGACTACGACCAGGCTATCGATCTTAACCCCGGCAATGCCATTGCGTTCTACAATCGCGGCAACGCCTACTATGATAAGCGCGACTACGACCGCGCGATCCAGGATTACGATCAGGCGATCAAGATCAATCCGAAGTATGCGCCAGCATTCTATGACCGCGGCGTTGCTTACTACGACAAGCGCGATTTCGACCGCGCGATTGCCGATCTGACGCAGGCGGTCCAGCTCGATCCGAAAGATCCGCTCGGCTTCTTCAATCGCGGCATCACCTACCGCGCCAAGAACGATCTTGATCGCGCCATCGCTGACTTCGATCAGGCCATCAAGCTCGATGCGAAGAATTCGCTGCCGTTCTACAATCGCGGCCTCTCGTACAAGGAGAAGGGCGAGCGCGACAAGGCGATCGTCGATCTGTCGCAGGCGATACAGCTCGACCCCAGGAACGCGCTGGCGTTCTATAATCGCGGCGTCTCCTACGGCGAACGCCGCGATTTCGACCGCGCGGTCGCCGACTTCGATCAGGCAATCCGGCTCAATCCGAACTATCCGCAGTCGTTCTACGAGCGCGGCAATATTTTCTTCGAAAAGAGGCAATTCGATCGCGCCATCGCCGACCTCAATCAGGCGATCAACATCCGGCCGAACTACACGGTTGCATTCAACGTCCGCGGCCTGTCCTACGTCGGCAAGAGCGAAGTCGACCGCGCCATCGCGGACTTTGATCAGGCGATCCGGCTTGACCCGCGTTCCGCCAACGCGCTCTTCAATCGCGGCGAAGCCTATCAGAGCAAGCGCGATTACGACCGCGCCATCGCCGACTACGATCAGGCAGTAAAGCTCAACGCAAACTACGAGGCGGCCTATTACAACCGCGGCGTCGCCTACCGCGAAAAGAGCGACCTCGACCACTCCATCGCGGATTTCGGGCAGGCAATCAAAATCAATCCGAAGAATTCGCTTGCCTTCTACAATCGCGGCGTCGCCTACAAGAGCAAGGGTGATCTCGACCGCGCGATTGCGGATTTCGAGCAGGTCGTGAAGATCGATCAACGTTTCGTGCTGGCCTACTACAATCGCGCCGCATCGTTCTACGAGAAGGGCGACTACGACCGCGCGATTGCGGACTTCGACCAGACCATAAAGATCAATCCGAAGGACACGCTGGCGTGGCACGGCCGCGGCCTGTCCTATCGGCAGAAGCGCGAGGATGACCGCGCCATCGCCGATTTCGATCAGGCGATCCTGCTCGACCCGAAATTTGCGGCCGCCTTCGACAGCCGCGGCAATGCGTTCCAGAGCAAGCGCGACTACGACCGCGCGGTGACCGACTACGATCAGGCGATCAAGCTCGATCCGCGGTTCTCGACCGCCTACAACGACCGCGGCACGGCGCATGCCGCCAAGGGCCGCATCGACCGCGCACTGGCGGACTACGATCAGGCGATCCGCCTGCGGCCGAATTTCGACATCGCCTACAACAATCGCGGTCTTGCCTATCGCGCGAAGGGTGACCACGAGCGCGCGATCCAGGATTTCGACCAGGCGATTGCGATCAATCCGCAGTATGACCTCGCCTACAACAACCGCGGCATTTCCTATCAGAACAAGGGCGAGGCCGACCGCGCCATCGCGGATTACGATCAGGCCATCAAGCTCAACGCGCAGTACGACCTCGCCTACAACAATCGCGGCCTTGCCTATCAGAGCAAGGGCGAAGTCGACCGCGCAATCCGCGATTACGATCAGGCGATCCGGATCAATCCGAGGTTCGACAACAGCCTGTTCAACCGCGGGAATGCCTACTTCGAGAAGCGCGACTATGACCGCGCGATTTCCGACTACACGCGCACCGTCGAGCTCAATCCGCGCGACCCCGCCGTGTTCAACAATCGCGGCAATGCCTATTTCGAGAAACGCGACTACGACCGCACGATCACGGATATGACGCAGGCCATCGGCCTCAGTCCGGGGTATGATGCGGCGTTCTTCGTGCGCGGCAACGCCTATCGCGCCAAAGGTGACGCCGACCGGGCGATTGCCGACTATGACCAGGCGATCAAGCTCAACAGCAAGCATGCGCCGGCGTTCCGCAACCGCGGCGACGCTTACCTCAACAAGCGAAGCTACGAGCGCGCGATCGCCGATCTGACGCAGGCGATCAAGCTCAACTCGGACGACATTTTCGCGCTCAACGATCGCGGCATCGCCTATGGCGCCAAGGGCGCGCCAGAATTCGCCATCGCCGACTTCGAGCAAGTCATCCGCCTCGATCCGAGGAATGCATCGGCCTACAACAACCGCGGCTTCACCCACCGCAATATGCGCAACACCGAGCGCGCCATCGCGGACTTCGATCAGGCGGTCAAGCTCAGTCCCGGCTACGGCCTGGCGTTCTATAACCGCGGCAATGCCTATTACGACGAGCGCGACTTCGACCGCGCCATCGAAAGCTTCGATCAGGCGGTAAAGCTCAATCCGCGCGACGCCTTTGCGCTGCATGACCGCGGCATCGCGCATTACGACCGCAACGACTTCGAGCGCGCGGCAGCCGATTTCGAGGCGCTCGCCAAGATCGTGCCGAATCCCGGCATTTCGGCCAGCCGCAACGTGTCGGGCGACGCGCCGCGCGGCTATGACCGCTCGGGTCCGGATCAGGCCGAAGCGTTGAAGGTCAATCCGAACTTCGGCCTTGCCTTCAACGACCGCGGCATTGCGTTCGCTGCCAAAGGCGACACCGACCGCGCCATCGCCGACTTCGATCAGGCCATCAAGCTTATTCCGAACTTCGCCGTTGCGTTCCACAATCGCGGCAACGCCTATTTCGAGAAGCGCGACTTCAACCGCGCGATCCAGAATTACGATCAGGCGTTCCGTTACGACCAGAAGAACGCACAGGCGCTGCGCGACCGCGGTGTCGCCTTCTACGAGAAGGCAGATTACGACCGCGCAATCCAGAATTTCGATCAGGCGATCAAGCTCGATTCAAAAGACGCTTTCACGTTCTACAATCGCGGCATCGCCTACTACGGCAAGCGCATGTTCGATCAAGCCATTACGGACCTCGACATCGCGCTGCAGATCGATCCGGCCATTGCGCTCGCCTACAACATTCGCGGTAATGCCTACGGCGCCAAGAAGGATTACGATCACGCGCTGGATAACCTCGATCAGGCAGTGAAGCTCGATCCCAAGCGGGCATCGGCCTTCAACGATCGTGGCCTTGTGTTCAACGCGCGCGGCGAACCCGACCGGGCCATCGCTGACTTCGATCAGGCGCTCGCACTCGACCCGAAGAACGCGACGGCCTACAGCAACCGCGGCTTCGCCTATAGCATCAAAGGCCAGATCGACCGCGCGCTGAAGGATTTCGACCAGGCCACGCGCCTCTCACCCAATCAGGCGGTGATGGTCTACAACCGCGGCAACGCGTTCTACGACGGCCGCGACTACGAGCGCGCCATTCAGGATTACGATCAGGCGATCAAGCTCAATCCGAGCGATGCGCTGGCGCTGCATAACCGCGGCAATTCATACCAGAACAAGCAGAACTTCGACCGCGCGATCCAGGACTACGACCAGTCGATCAAGATCGGTCCGTCGGCGATGACCTACAACGACCGCGGCATCGCCTATATGGCGAAAGGCGACTACGACAAGGCGATTGCCGATTTCGATCAGTCAATCCGGCTCGATCCCAAGGCGTCGCTTGCCTTCTTCAACCGCGGCCTGACCTATCGCTCCAAGGGCGACATTGACCGTGCCATTGCCGACTTCGATCAGGCCCTGGTGTCGAACCGCGACTATGCGCTCGCATATTATGTTCGCGGAAACGCCTACGAGACCCGCCGCAACTTCGACCGCGCTATCCTGAACTTCGATCAGGCGATCAAGCTCAATCCGAACTATTCGCAGGCGTTCTACGACCGCGCACTCGCCTACGGCTCGAAGGGCGACAACGACCGCGCCATCGCCGATCTCGATCAGGTCATCAAGCTTGATTCAAAGAATGCGCTCGCTTTCAACAACCGTGGTTTCGCCTATCGCAACAAGGGCGAGGTCGACCGTGCCATCGGCGATTATACGCAGGCGATCCGTCTCGATCCTCGTTACGCGCTTGCGCTCTATAACCGCGGCAACGCCTATTACGCCAAGCGCATGTTCGACCAGGCCATCGCCGACTTCGATCAGGCGATCCGAATCGACGGCAACTACAACATCGCCTATTACAACCGGGGACTCTCTTACCGCGACAGGCGTGACTTCGACCGCGCGCTGCTCGACTTCAGCCAGGTCATCGCGCTCGATCCGAAGGACGTGAGCGCGCTGAACAACCGCGGCATAGCCTACCGCAACAAGGGCGATCTCGACCGCGCCATTGCGGATTTCGATCAGGCGACCAAGATCGACCCGAAGTTCTCGCAGGCGTTCCACAACCGCGGTATCGCGTTCGGCATCAGGGGCGACCTTGCGAGTGCCATCACCGACTTCGATCAGGCGATCAAGCTCTCATCCGACAACGCGGTCTACTACAACAACCGTGGTTTTGCGTATCGCGCGAAAGGCGATCTCGACAAGGCGATTGCGGACTTCGATCAGGCCGTGAAGCTCGATGCTAGTTACGGCATGGCATACTTCAACCGCGGCAATGCCTACTTCGACCGGCGCGACTACGAGCGTGCCGTCGCCGATTACGACAAGTCCACGACGATTAATCCGAACGATCCGCGTGGCTTCAACAACCGCGGTCTTGCCTACGATGAGCGGCAGGACGCCGAACGCGCGATTGCCGATTTCGATCAGGTCATGCGGATTAATCCGAACGACGCTGTTGCGCTCAACAACCGCGGCTTCGCCTATCTTCATCAGGGCGACATCGGCCGGGCCATCGCGGATTACGATCAGGCCATCAAGCTCAATGCCAATTATGCGTTGGCCTATTACAATCGCGGCTTCGCGTATTACCAGAAGCGCGACTATGAGCGCGCCCGGCAGGACCTCAATCAGGCGATCAAGCTCAATCCGAACTACGCGGCGGCGTTCGATGATCGCGGCGTGACCTACTACGATAAGCGAGATTACGACGTCACGATTCCGGATGACGATCAGGCTATTCGCGTCAGCCCGAATTACGTGATCGCGCTCGCGCCCATTGGCACGACGTATGAAAACAAGCGCGACGACGACCGCATCACGCAGGAAATCATTCAGGCCATCAAGGTCAACAATGTGCCGGCGATTGCGCTTTATAATCGCGGCAATATTTCCTACGGCGCGCGCGATTATGACTCCGCGATCCGCTATTACGACCAGGCGCTGGCGTTGCAGCCGACGAATGCCGATGCGCTCAGCAACCGTTGTGGCGCGCGCCTGCTGGTCGGTCAGATCGACGCTGCGTTGCAGGATTGCAACGAAGCCCTCCGGCTCAATCCTGCCGACGCCAAGACGCTCGACAATCGCGGCCTGATCTATCTCAAGCAGGGCTTGCTCGAGGAAGCCATCGCCGATTACGACGCGGCGCTGCGAATCAATCCAAGGCTGCCGCTCGCCCTGTTTGGCCGCGGCATGGCGAATTTGATGAACGGAAACGCCACGGCGAGCATCGCCAGCATCGAGGCCGCGAAACTTCTTAAACCGAGCATCGCCGAAGAGTTCGCCCATTACGGCGTTAAATGGCCTGAACAATAAGCTGCTGCTTGCGCTTATGGCCTCTCTCCACCGAGAGAGCGCCGGCCCGACTGAAATTCTACGTCTTTTCCGGTTTTCCGCGCCACACTCCTTAACAGTTCCTTAACGGCAAGCTGCGCCGGGCGAGAACCTTTTCGATACGGTTAACCTAATTTTTTAAGATTCGTGTCACCCTAATCTTCGGTGGTGGTCCGTCTTCATGACGGTTCAGCCGTGCCGATTCGGTGAATCGGACCGGCCGGGATCGCCAGGCGTTTGTCGAAGTTCCAATTCTCCACGGGGCACATGAGTCAGTCAGCTTCCTTACCCACTCCGCAACTTGCGTCGATCGATTGGCAACAACAATCGTCAGCGTCTGCCGGCGCGGCGACGAATTCCGGTCCCGTGCAATTCATCAGCTTCGCCATCGGCGACGATCAGTATGGCGTCGACATCATGGCGGTGCGCGAAATCAAGGGCTGGTCGGACATTACGCATCTGCCGAATCAGCCTGAATATGTGCGTGGTGTGCTCAACCTGCGCGGCGTGATCGTTCCGATCGTCGACCTGCGCTGCCGTTTCGGTCAGGGCATCACGGAAGCGAAGCCGACGCACATCGTCATCATCGTGCAGATTGGCAATCGTCTGGTCGGGCTTCTGGCCGATCGCGTGCTGGATATCGTGTCGTTCGACATGGCGAAGGTTCAGCCGGTGCCGCGGATCGCCGCCGCATCGCGCATCAACTTCCTCGCCGGTCTAGTGACGGTTGACGACACGATGCTTGCGCTGATCGATCTGCGTTACCTGCTCTCTTTCACGGACGATGCTGAAGCGGACAGGTTGTCCGTGGCGGCGGCGTAACTTTGTAGCGTTAGACCTCGGATTCGAAAGATAACGGATGCCCCCAGTTACCCGCGCAGCAGCCACCGCCGTTGCCGATAATCTTCCGGACGCCAATGATGCACGCCGCGAGTTTGCGTTCTCGGACGCTGACTTTCAGGAGCTCTCGAAACTGGCGTATCAGCATGCGGGCATCGTGCTGGGCGAAAGCAAGCGCAACCTGGTTTACAGCCGGCTTTCCCGCCGCTTGCGGGCGCTCAATCTGACGACGTTCCGCGCCTATCGCGATCACATCACGAGCAATGAAAAGGAAGTCGAGAATTTCATCAACTCGATCTCCACGAATCACACCAAGTTTTTCCGCGAATCGCACCATTTCGATCACTTCGCCCCGAACGTCGCGCGCGCCTTCGCGCGCACGGCGCGCAGCAACCCGCGCATGCGGATCTGGTCGGCGGGCTGCTCGTCGGGCGAGGAGCCCTACACGATCGCGGTCGTGCTGAAGAAGGAAATTCCCGAGATCGCACAGTATGACGTCAAGATGCTGGCGACCGATATCGATACCGACATTATCGCCAAGGCTGCCCGCGGCGAGTATCCCTCGACGGCGCTGCAGGAAATCCCGCAGGAGTATCATCAGTATTTCGAGCAGGGCGCGTCGAAGTCGAACGTCGTGGTTACGGAAGAATGCCGCGATCTCATTTCCTATCGACAGCTCAACCTGCTCGGACCGTGGCCGATGAAGGGCATGTTCGACGCAATCTTCTGCCGCAACGTCATGATCTATTTCGACGGTCCGACGAAATCCAAATTGGTCGAGCGGTTTACCCATCAGCTTCGTCCGGGCGGCTGGCTTTACATCGGCCACTCTGAGTCGCTGATCGGCTCACATCCGGGTCTGCAACTGATGGGCCGGACAATTTACCGGAGGGAAGCGTGAGCGCAGCCGCCGCTGTACGCACGCTTTCCGGACCGGCCGACGACAGCGCTCCCGCTGTCGCCGGAAGACGGTTTTTCGACGCCGCCAACAGTGCGTGGATGGTGAAGGTGTTTCCCGGTGAATTCTACGTCACCAACAAGTCCGATGAAGTGCTCGTCACGATCCTCGGCTCGTGCGTGTCAGCCTGCATCCGCGATCCCAGGCTCGGCATTGGCGGGATGAATCATTTCATGCTGGCGGAAGGCGAAGCGCAGAGCTGGGGCGGGGATGCGAAGTCCACGCGCTACGGCAATTTCGC
>Ga0075367_10000340_pt1 | contig 16605 bp, 16 predicted proteins | sample EndMethybrTD3032_FD_71399 | JGI IMG/M metagenome (GOLD analysis project Ga0075367, IMG submission 71399) | Populus endosphere microbial communities from Tennessee, USA - Endosphere MetaG P. TD hybrid TD303-2 | ecosystem: Host-associated > Plants > Roots > Endosphere | place: USA: Tennessee... | reverse complement strand
AGCTTCAATGCCTCGCGGCCGATGCCGGCCAGACCGGCGGCGATCAGCAGCTTCCATTCCTCGATCCCGGCGGCGAAGGTCGCCAGCGCCTCGGCCCCCGATGCCAGCACCGTGCGCGGATGCGCCGACAGGTCGATCTCCGCGATCGGCGTGGAGGCGAGATTGTCCTCCGCCTTGCGCGCCTCTGCGGGCACGGTGACGAGGATGATGTCGTCGCCCGACCGGGCCAGCACCGCTTCGGCCACCAGACCACCGCCGATCCACTGGACGGGCGTGTCCGCCACATCCTCGAAGGCGAAGCTGGCGACCGCATCACCCGCCAGCACCCGGCCGAGCAGGTCGGCCGTCGCCTCGCCGCCCAGCTGCGCCAGCAAGCGCGCCGCCACCAGCGCTTCGGCCAGCGGTCCCGATGCCAATGTCCGGCCCGCTTCCTCCATCAGGATGGTCGCGTCGAACAGGCCAAGGCCCAGGCCCCCGGCCTCTTCGGGCACGCGGATCGACAGCGCGCCCAGCTCCGCCAGCCCCTGCCACAGGGTGGGGTCGAAGCCGGTCGGCGCGGCGGCGCGGACCCGCGCCATGCTGCTATGTTCGTCTAGGAAGCGCGCGAACATGTCGCGCATCATCTCCTGATCGTCGGTCAGGTCGAAATTCATGGGGGTCAGGCCTCGGCGGGCGCCGAACGCCGCATCATGACGCTGAGGTCCACCTGGCCGGTGGCGACGCCGCCCATGAAGCCGCCATCGACCGGGAAGACCACGCCATTGACGATGCCGGCCAGATCGCTGTTCAGCAGCACGATGCCGCCCGCCTGTTCGGCCGGGGTCGAGTAACGGCCCATCGGCTCGGCGGCGGCGGCGACCACATCCTTGCCGGACGCGGCTTCGAACGTCGCCATCATCGGCGTCTGGGTGGGCGAGGGCAGGGTGCAGTTGATGCGGATGCCCTTCTTGATGAGATGCGCGCCCATGAACTGGGTCCAGACGATCACATTCTCCTTGGAGAAGCTGTAGCCTTCCTTGACCACATCATCGAGATGCGCCTCGCACCAGGCGACGGCGGCGTCATAACCCTTGGTGGTGACGAATTCCATGTTGGTCGGGATGCGGCGGCTCCAGCCCAGCCCGCCGGTGGAGGCGATGCTGGCGATTGCGCCGCCCGGTCCCATCAGCGGCAGCACCTGTTCGGTCAGGTGGCGCAGGCCGATGAAGTTCACCTTCATGACGTCGAGCGGCGGGAAGGACTGGGGCAGGCCGGCGCAGTTGAACAGCGCATCCACCTTGCCGCCGATGCCGGCCACCGCCGCCTCGATCGAGGCGGGATCGCGCAGGTCGACATTGGTGAAGGAGGCGAGCGGCAGGCTGCTGTCCCTGAAGTCCAGGCCATGAACCTCGGCGCCCAGCTCCAGCAGCAGCTTAGCGGTCGCCTCCCCCATGCCAGAGAAGCAGCCGCTCACGATCACGCGCTTGCCCTTATAGCCCAAAATGTCGCTCATCTCGCTCTCCCGGATTCTCTGATTATGCCTTGGCCTGGGGCGGCCAGCTGATGCTGCCATCATCTTCCTCGACGAAGATGATGCGTTCGGGGCAGGCGCGCGCGCCGCGCTTGGCGGTCTGTTCCTCGCCGTCGGTCACGTCGAAACCCTCGGTCGCGATATAGCCGTCCTCGTCCAGCGGATACATGTCCTCGGACACGGCGGCGCAGCGGGCATTGCCCACGCAGCCTGACTTTTCGATGCGGATTCTCATCTGCCCTCTCCGGCTATTCTGACCTTCCTTAGAAAGGAGATTACGGCCCCGATCAACGTGGAGCCCGGCACAATCGCCATCGCGATACGGAGCCGCGACGCGGATCGTCGGTGCGTTATCTGGCATCGCTGCACCCAGCCCCTTTGCCTTTGCCGGGCCGCCGGGCAAAACGGGTCCGACAAGAAGGGACGCGTCCTGCACGCGCCCGCCCCAGCAGGGAAGACGGAGAGAATCATGGCCCACGCCACCTTGAGCCCCGCCGCGCCACAGCCGGCCCATGTGCCCGACGCGCTCGTCTATGATTTCGATGTCCATGCCGATCCGGGTCTGCTGGCCGATCCGCATGCGCGCATCCTCGACCTGCTGAAGACGGCGCCGCCGGTTTTCTGGACGCCGCGCAATGGCGGCGGCTGGGTCGCGCTGACCCATGCTGCCAATTATGAGGCGTCGCGCGATACCGAAACCTATTCCAGCGAGTTCGTGCCGGCCGACAAGATGAAGGCGCTGCTCGCCTCGCTGCCGCCGGGCGCGCCGCATATTCCGCAGCCGATCCCGATCACGCTCGATCCGCCCGAACATACCAAATATCGCCAGCCGCTGCAGAAGGTCTTCTCGCCCAAGACGATCGCGGCCTTGAAGGACAGCATCCGCGAACTGGCGGGCGAGCTGATCGACGCGATCAAGGCCGATGGCCAGTGCGAGTTCATGAGCACGGTGGCCGAGCCGCTGCCGGTGCAGGTCTTCCTCAAGATGCTGGGCCTGCCGCTCGAACGGCTGCCGGAATATCGCCAGATCGTGAAGGAGCATATGGAGGCGATCGATACCGATCGCGAAGGCTCCATGCGCCGGTTGCAGCGCATTGCCGCGGCGATGCGCGACACCGTGCTGGAGCGCAGGGACAATCCGAAGGACGATATCATCTCCATGCTGTGGAAGCTGGAGGTGGACGGCCAGCCGAGCACGCTTGCCGACATGGAGAATTATGGCGTGCTGCTGTTCATCGCCGGGCTCGATACGGTGATGAATGGCATGGGCCTTGCCATGCGCGGCCTGGCGCTCGACCTGCCATTGCAGGCGAAGTTGCGGGCCGAGCCCAAGCTGGTAGCCGAAGCAGCCGAGGAAATGCTGCGCCGCTATACCTTCACCGTGCCGATGCGGGTGATCAAGAAGCCCGCCGAACTGGCCGGGGCCAAGCTGATGCCCGGCGACATGCTCAAGCTGTTCCTGCCCGCCGCCGATCTGGATGCGAAGGAGTTTCCGCAGCCCGACAGCTATGATCTTGATCGCGAGAACAATGTTCACATCGCCTTTGGCGTTGGCCCGCATCGCTGCCTGGGTTCTCACCTGGCGCGCGTCGAATTGCAGGTTCTTTATGAGGAGATGCTGGCGCGTCTCCCCGAGTTCCGGCTCGATCCGGCCAAGCCCACGGTCTTCCATGGCGGCCATGTGATCGGAATCGAAAGCCTGAACCTGGTCTGGGACGTCTGATGGTCTGGCAACGTTCGCGCCCGCGCCTCGACCGGGAAAATCGCGCCTTCTGGACCGGCGGGGCGCAGGGGAAGCTCAACATCACCCGCTGTGATGATTGCGGCCAGTTCACCCATCCGCCGCGCGAGATCTGTCGCCATTGCCAGTCGGAAAATGTCGGCCCCCATGCGGTCGCCGGCACCGGCGCGGTCGATACCTATACGATCAACTATCAGGCCTGGGCCAAGGATATGGAGGTGCCCTTCGTCATCGCCCGCGTCCGGCTCGACGATGTGCCCGGCGTCTATCTGACCAGCAATATCGTCAATTGCCCGGTCGATGCCGTCGACATGGATGACCGCGTCCGCGTCACCTTCGAGGAGCAGGACGGCATCTGGTTCCCCTTGTTCGAGAAGGTCGCATGAGCATGGCGCGCGAAGCCTATATTACCGGCATCGGCATGTCGGAGGTCGGTGTGCGGCTGACCCGGTCGCCGCTGGGCCTGACACTGGACGCCGTGCGCGAGGCGATCGCCGACGCCGGCCTGACGCTCGACCAGATTGACGGTGTCGCCACCTATCCCGGCAAGATGTCGACCTTCCTCGGCTTCTCGCCGGTCAGTGCCGACGATGTGATCGAGATATTGGGGCTCAACACGCGCTGGCACATCGGCGCGGCCGAGGCGACGGCGCAGCTGGGCGCGATCGCCGAGGCGGCGATGGCGGTGAAGGCCGGCCTTGCCCGCCATGTCCTGTGCTTCCGCACCGTCTATGAGGCGGCGGCGCTGGCTCGCCCTGATGAATTTCCGCCGATGGAGCGGCGCAAGGATGTGTCGGGCAATTCGCAATGGGTCTCGCCCTTCGGCGCCTTCTCGGCCGCCAACTGGACCGCGCAATTCGCGATGCGCCACATGAAGCGTTATGGCCTGACCCGCGAACAGCTCGCCCAGGTGGCGCTGAATGATCACGCCAATGCCGCGCGCAACCCGCGCGCGATCGTCAAGAAGCCGCTGACCATGGACGAGTATATGGCGGCGCGGATGATCAGTTCGCCCTTCTGCCTCTATGATTGCGATCGCTTCACCGATGCCTCGACCGTGCTGATCGTGTCGGCGGGCGATGCGCTGGGCGAGGTGAAGACCACCCCGGTCCGCATCGCCGCCAGCGCCGGATCGGTCGAGCGCTACAGCTGGGATCAGGCCGAATGGGCGAGCGCCTATCCGACCGGGCGCGACCTGTGGAGGAACACGGACTACACGGCCAAGGATGTCGATACCGTCCAATTCTATGACGGTTTCGCCTTCCAGCCGATCACCTGGCTCGAAGGGCTGGGCTTTTGCGATGTCGGCGAAGGCGGCCAGTTCCTCGAAGAGGGCAAGCGCATCGCGCTCGACGGCGAATTGCCGATGAACACCGGCGGCGGCCAGCTTGGCTGGGGACGGCTGCACGGCTTTGGATTCGCCTATGAATCGGTGGTGCAGTTGCGCGGCGAGGGCGGCGAAAGGCAGATCGCCGGCGACCCGAAGGTGGCTGTGGCGACATCGGGTGGCGGCCCCATGGCGGCGGCGCTGCTGCTCGCAAGGGACTGATCGCGATGGACAGCGGCATGCTGGACATGCTGCCCGGCTTTCGCCGTCGCTTCCTGGTGACGCCGCTGCCGGGCCGGGTGACGGCCGCGGTCGAGGATGATTATCACAGCATGGCCGTCATCCTGCACCATGACGGCGCGCGCATCACCGGCGTCGACGCGATCATGGAGCGGGTGCCCTGGACCACCTGTCCAGGCGCGCCCGCCGTGCTGCAGGCGACCTTCACCGGCGTCGCGTTGGCTGAGGCGGCGGCGCGCGGCGAGAAGAAGGCGAACTGCACCCATCTCCACGACCTCGCCGTGCTGGCTGCGGCGCATGCTGGCGAGGCGGCGCCGACCCGCTACGAGATTCTCGCCTGCGATCCGGTCGAGGAGGATCTGGCCGTGGCGGAAATCCGCCGCGACGGCGTGCCGCTGCTGCAATGGGCGCATCGCCGCCATGTCATGGTCGCGCCGGCCGAGATGGCAGGACAGTCGCTGATGAAGCTGCGGCCGTGGATCGATGCGCTGGAAGAACCCCGGCGCGAAGCGGCCCGGCTGCTGCAATGGGGCACGATCCTCGCCAATGGCCGGCTGATTCCGATGGAGCGGCAATCGACCGCGACCCGCGTGCCGCCCAACTGCTTCACCTTCCAGCCGGAAAATGCAGTCCATGCGATCCGCGTCGGCCGGGTGATCGACTTCACCGCCGAATTTTTGGTGCCGCTCGACCATTTCGATGGTGCCGCCTATGACCGGCCGCGCGACGCACAATAGAGGAAACGGGACGATGGATGAGGCGCGGCGACTGGTAGCCCCGGAATTGCGCGCAGCGCTCGACTTCTTCCCGCCGCTCGACCTCAGCGATCAGACTATCGCCGCCTTCCGCCAGCCCTTTGCCACCCGCCCGGCCGAACGGATGCCCGATGCACTGGCCGCCGTGCAGCGGGAAGAAGTCTTCCTGCCCGGCGCGCCCGGATCGCCCGATGTGCGCGCGCTCCTCTATCGCCCGGCGGCGGCCGGTGATGCGCTGCGCCCGGCCTATCTCCATATCCATGGCGGCGGCTTCGTGCTCGGCATGGCCGACATGAGCGACCTGTCCAACCGGGCCTGGGTGGCGCAGCTGGGCTGCGTCGTCCTGTCGGTCGATTATCGGCTGGCGCCCGAGACGCCGTTTCCCGGCGCGCGCGACGATTGCTACGCCGCGCTCGCCTGGCTGCATGACCAGGCCGACGCGCTGGGCATCGATCCGACCCGCATCGCGATCGGCGGCGAGAGCGCGGGCGGCGGCCATGCCGTGGCGCTGGCGATCCATGCCCGCGACCTTGGCGCCTATCCGATCTGCTTCATGCTGCTCGACGCGCCAATGCTGGACGATCGCACCGGCAGCAGCGCGCCGCGCCACCCCGTCACCGGCCGGTTCGTCTGGACCCCGGTGCAGAATAGCTATGGCTGGGGGGCGCTGCTGGGGCAGGAAGCCGGGACCGACCTTGTGCCCGTGCAGGCCGTGCCGGCTCGCTGCCCCGACCTGTCCGACCTGCCGCCTGCCTTCATCAGCGTCGGCGCGCTCGACCTGTTCCTGGAGGAGGATATCGAGTTCGCCCGCCGGTTGATGGCGCTCGGCATCGCGGTCGAACTCCATGTCACGCCCGGCGCCTATCATGGCTTCGGCCTGGCCGGTGCCGACACGCCGCAGATGCAGGCGCTCCAGGCGATGCGCCTTGCGGCGCTGCGCCGCGCGTTTCAGCTCAGGTAAGGGGCGGCGGGCTTCTGGTCGTCGATTGCGCCCCGGTCGCTGAATCGATTATGGCCGTCGACAGCGAACGAAAAGGGGATGTGATGGCTGCGTTACTTTCAGTGGATGAGCGACGCGAGCATTTTGCCCATTGCGTCCAGCTGTTCGGCGGCACCACGGCTTTCTCGCGCCGCCTGGGCATAGACGAGCGGGCAATCCGCCGTTTTATCAATGGCGAGCGCCCTATTGGCGACGGACTTCTGGAGGATACTGCGAAGGCCTTGCGCCTGCTCATCGCAGAGGCAAGCGCGGCCGAAGGGCAGATTGCCGGCGCGTTGAGCGCGTCGCGGACCGATCCGTCCTGACCCGACTCATCCGGTCAAATTTCTATCCGACGAAAAAAGGGGCGCTCTTGGTAGAAGCGCCCCTTATCTACATGTCTGTCCCGGTGGATCAGATCGGCAGCTTGTAGAGGTTCACCGCATTGTCCTGCAGCACCTTCTTCTTCACCGCGAAGTCATAGCCGCCCAGCACATCCTTGAGATGTTCCTGCACGCCCGGATAGAGCGAGGTCGGGTGCGGGAAGTCGGTTTCGAACATCAGCTTGTCGACGCCGATCGTTTCCAGCAGCAGCTTGGGCGCGACCTTCTCGAACCAGAAGGTGACCCAGAAATGGTCGCGGAAATATTCCCACGGCCGCTTGTTGAGCAGGCCGACCTTGCTCGGCAGCATTTCGTCGAACTGATGTTCCAGCGCCTCGATCGCGAAGGGCACCCAGCCCGCGCCGCTTTCGATCAGGCCGATCTTCAGCTTGGGATGGCGGTCGAGCCGACCCGACACCATCCAGTTGCCCAGCGTCGCGGCATTGCCGATCGAGAACATGGTGGCGACCACCGACAGCGTCTGTTCAAAGCCGAAGCCGTCCCAGGTGAGCGTATTGGGGTCGATCGCCGCATTGAGGTGGAAATTGAGCGGCAGCCCTTCAGCCTCGCACATTTCCAGGAAGGGCGTCCAATAATCATGCAGGAAGCTCGGCACGCCGACGCGCTCGGGCGTGTCGGGGAGAACGAAGCCGCGCAGGCCCATGTCGACGCAGCGCCGCGCTTCGGCCTCCATCGCCTTCTGGTCCCAGAAAGGCAGATGAGCCATGTTGAAGATGCGGTTGCCCGATACCTGCTGATATTCGGCCGAGGCGTCATTATACATCTGGATGATCGCAATCGCGAGGTCGGGGTCGCCCAGCGACATCAGCGAACCGGCCTGGGTGACGCCCGAATTCTGGAAGCCGATCTGGGCATAGATGCCCATATCGTCCATCGCCTGCAGCCGTTCCTTGATCAGGTGGCCGCCCGGATGCGCCTGCGCCAGCTTGGGGAAGGCGAGGCGGCCGAGCAGCTTGTTATTGTCGGCGCGGATGACGTTGCCGCCCATCGATCCGAAATTGCGGTCGCCTACATACCAGCGTTCGACACCGTCGGCGTCCTGCTTCACATAGGGCACCTTGGCCTTGTACTTGGCCGGCGCGCGCGAGGTGAAGAGGTCCGGCGCTTCGGTGATATGCGTGTCGGTATCGACGATCTTGATACCGGCCAGCGACGGGTCGAGCCCGCCCGACTGGGTGCTATAATCGACCTCGCGGATGACGCCGCCTTCGGTATAGCCTTCGGCCGACCAATATTTGCGCGCGGCCTGGGCGTCGGCGACGTCCTTGTCCTTCACATCAGCCATGCTTCACCTCCAGCGCGCCCTGCCAGTTGGCGGATTCGAAGATCGGCTGGACGGAGGCGGCCGGCGACTGTTCCTCGACCGAGCGGCGGACCGCTTCGCTGAGCGTGCGCTGCAGGCCGGCGGCGTCAATCTGGTCGGACGGTTCATAGACGAAGCCGATCGCCAGCGGCTGGCCGTCGGGCATATGGGGCAGCAGCATGGCGGTGACGTCGGCGATCGAACCGAAGCCGGCAAAGCCGCTGATATGCCCCTCGTCACGGCAGCGCTGTACCTGGCCGGCAACGTCGGCGAAGACGAACTTGCGCTCCTGCGGCGCTTCGGCATTGAGGCGGCGGATCAGGCCGTCGCGGCGCGGCTGCTGCACGGTCGACAGCATCAGCAGACCGGCGGCGGAGTCGGTGAGCCGTTCCTGGCGGCCACCGGCCAGGCCGTTATTGGCCGAGGTGCGCAGCGCCTTCTTGCCGGCGCGCCAGTGAACGATCTGGATGTTGAGGCCGACCATGCCGAACACGGCAATGCCAAGGCCGGTCTGGGCCGACAGGCGATCGATCAGGCCGTTGAGGACGCCATCGCGTACCATGCGCGGCTGGATCGCGGCACCCAGCATCGCGGCGCGCGGGGTCGGCGAATAGGCGCGCGAACCCGGATCCTTGTGGAGCAGGCCCAGATCGACCAGGCTCGACAGCAATTCGGACGTGCTCGACTGCGGGCGGTCAAAGCGGCGGACAATGTCCATCACCGTCGCCTGCGGATGATCCTCGTCGAAAAATTCCAGCACCTCGACCACGCGCTTGGCGATCTTTGCCTTGTTGGACTCGGTCTTGGCTACCCTCGGCTTATGGGACTCGATCAGAGCCATGGTTCCTCTCCTTCGTTATTGAACATGGTTGTTCACTAACGCCGGGAGGCTGTCAACAGAAAATGAGATACCCTCGTTTATGTGATATTCTCTGTCTCATTCTGCGTTTGCGGCGACATATTCGCAAACAGCGCCTGAAGCGCGCGGCGATCGGTCTTGAGCGACGGGGTGCGCGGCAAGTCCCTGACGAACAGCCATTTTACCGGAACATGGGTGGCAGGGAGATGCTGGCGCACATGCGTTTCCAATGCTGCGACCGCAGGTGCAGCAAAATCGGCGTGAAGCCGGATCGCTGCCGCCGGCACTTGCCCCAGCCGGTGATCCGCCATGCCTGTCACCGCCGCTTCGGCGATAGCGGGGTGCAGCATCAGCGCGCGTTCGATCGACTCGGGCAGCAATTTGAAGCCGCCGCGGATGATCGCGCCGTCGGCCCGGCCGCGCAGGAACAGGAAATCATCGGCATCGATCAGGGCGATGTCGGAGGTGCGAATCCAGTCCTGGCCGATTCGCGGCGAGATGACTTCCAGCAGACCTTCGGCGCCGGATGGTAGCGGGACGCCGCTCTCTGGATCGACGATGCGCAGCTCAGCACCCGGCATGGCGCGGCCGACCGACCCGATCTTGCGGGCGCCCCATTCGGCATGGAGCGCGGCGGTCATCGACGCCACCGGGCCGGCGAACTCGGTGGCGCCATAGGAGAGCAGGATGGGGATGCCGTAGCGCGCCTCGAACGCCTGTTGCACGCCGGGATCGAGTGGCGCGGCGCCGCAGCCGATCGCGTGGAGCGAGGCGAGGTCTTCGACCGCTATGTCGGCATCCAGCACGGCCTGCACGCTGGCCGGGGGCAGGCCGCCATGGCTGGGCCGCCAGCGCCGAACATGGGCATGCCAGGCGCTGAGCGAGAAACGCTCCAGCAGTTCGACCCGCTGCCCGCGCAGCAGCATCGGCAGCGTCGAATAGAGGCCGGTGATGTTGCCGAGCGGAAAATAGAGGAGGAAGGGCGGTGCGGCCTGGGGATCATCCGCCTGCTGCCGGGTCAGCGGGGTCGAGAGGAAATGCCGTTCTAGCAGTGCATAGGGCACGGCGAAGCTTTTCGGCGGGCCGGTGGTGCCGCTGGTCAAAATCTCGATCTGCGGCGCGGCGGGGCCGTGGCGCTGCCGCGTCAGAGGCGACGCCTGTGCATGGTCCGGCAGGGCGGCAGCGGTCATACCGTCGATCGCGACTGCCGCGATGCCTTCGGTCGCCAGCACTGCCCGGATGTCCGGCCCGATATCCTCGGCAAAGGCGACCAGCGCGGCGGGCGCCATGCGCGCCAGATCGCGGGCGATGGCGGCGTCCGACTGAAAGGCATAGATCATGCGGATCGTCCGCCCCTGCGCAATCAGGCCCAGCAGCGCCGCGAGCGCCGCCGGCCGATTGCGCGCGACGAAGGCGACCGGGGCATCCGCCGCAATGCCGCTGGCATCCAGCGCGGCCTGGATCGCTTGGGCGGTAGCCCGCAGCGCGCCCCAGCCGAACCAGTTCCCCTGATATTCGATCGCCGCCTGATAGGCCGGGCGCTGCAGGGCCGCGGCGGCAAGCGCGGGCAGATTCTTATGCTCCATCTCCATGGCGCGACTGTGCGTCAGTTCGGACCGCCGGTCAGCAATGCTGCGCAACGCCCTGGCGATCAGTGCTGCGTCCGCCTTTGCCGCGCTTCGGCCCGGTCCTACCCTGCCACCCATGCCCGGCCCTGCCGCCCTGATCGACCCCGATGGCCTGACCCTTCCCTGGACCGGGGCGGCGCAGCCCTATGGGCTGGTCGATCTCGACCGCGCGCCGCGCAGCGATGCGCCGTTGCACCTGCCGCCGTTTCCCTTGCTGGGGATCGGCGATCCGACCCATCCGCTCGCGCCCCGGCTTGATGCGCTAATCGAACTGCCGGTGTCGCTTGGCGGGATCACGCAGCAGATCGCAGCTCAGCCGGAAGCGGCGCGGGTGCTGGTCCAATTGCTGCGGCTGATCGACGGGCTGGACCCGGCCCAGGCGCTGGTCGCGGAATCGCTCGCTTATGGCCTGCTTCAGGGCAGCGCCGGCCATGCCCGCTGGCTGGCGGCGCAGGTGCCCGCGCCGGTGCAGGCACCCGGTGCCATCCGTCTGGATCGGGAGGGCGACCGGCTGGCGATCCTGATCGACCGGCCCGGTGCCCATAATGCCATCGACCGCGATCTGCGCGACGGGCTGCGCGCGGCGTTCGATATTGCCGCGTTCGATCCCGACATCACCCACGTTAGCCTGCGCGGCGCGGGGCGCAGCTTCTGCACCGGGGCGGACCTCAGCGAATTTGGCACCACGCGCGATCCGGCAACCGCCCATGATATCCGGATGCAGACGCTGCCCGCCCATGCGTTGCTGCGCTGCGCCGATCGGCTGTCTGTGCATGTGCAGGGCGGCTGCGTCGGATCGGGCCTGGAAATGGCGGCCTTTGCCGGCCACATCGCAGCCAGCGCCGACGCCTGGTTCCATCTGCCCGAACTGGCGATGGGAATCATCCCGGGCGCGGGCGGATGCGTCTCGCTCAGCCGCCGGGTCGGGCGTCAGCGCGCGGCGCTGATGATCCTGTCGGGCAAGCGGATCAATGCCCGCACGGCCCTAGGCTGGGGTCTGATCGACACGATCATGGACGATTGATCCGGCGATCCACGTCATCGCCACATCCTCCGCCCGCAGGCGGTCCCGCGCCTGCGCCCATGGGCGATCCAGCAGGCACAGGTCGGCCGGCGACCCGACGGCGACGACACGCAGCTGGCGCAGGTCCAGCGGATCGGCGAGATAGAGGGCGAGCGCCGCCTCGGGCATCAGCGCTTCGTCCTGCCCAATGATCGCGCCACCAGCCGTCCTGCGCGACACCGCCGCGCGCATCGCCGCCCAGGGATCGGCGACGCCATAGGGCGCGTCGCTGCCCGCCGCCAGCACCAGCCCGGCGCGGGCAAAGGCGCCCAGCCGATAGAGCAAGGGCCGCTCACGTGGTTCGACATCGCGCAGATACTGATCGCCGCGCTCGGCGATGAAATGCGGCTGGCTCACCACTTGCACGCCAAGCTCGACCATCTGCTCCAGCAGCACATCGGGCGTGATGCCGGCATGTTCGATCCGGTCGCCCGGCCGCGCGCCGGCTTGTGCCAGCGCGGCGAGGGTGAAGACCAGTTCGGTCTCGGTGGTGCAATGGCTGGCGATCGCCCGGCCCTGACCATGCGCGGCGCGCAGGAAGGCGATGCACTGGTCGAAGTCGGGCAGGGCATTTTCATGCAGGTGCAGCTTGGCCGGGCCGACCGCGATGCCGGGCGGGGGAGGCGTGTCGGCCAGCGCCAGCGTGCCGGCGGCGACCAGATGCTGCGGCAAGTGGCCGGCCGCGCGTTCGGCGGCGAACCAGGCGAGGCTCGCGCCGTCATTGCCGGGCGACATGTCGGTAACGCCGGTGACGCCATGGCGGGTCAGTTCGGTCCCCACCGCGTCCAGCGCTGGCGGCGTGCCGCCCAGCACCCGACGCAGCCAGCCATCCTCGTCGAACAAGCGCCCGGTCCAGCGCCCGTCGATCCGCTCCAGCCCCGGCGGCGGTGTGTCCAACGCCAGCAGCAGATTCAATGCCCGGCTGTTGAGCAGCCACATGCGCCCCGACCGATGCTGGATGCGCACCGGCCGGTCCGCCTGCCACCTGTCGATCGCCATTGCATCGGGCAGGCCGGCGACGCTTTCATGATAGCCGATGCCGCGTAGCCAGCCCTCGCCCGGCTGCGCCAGCGCGGCGGCCAGATCGGCTTCGCTGGTCACGGCCGGTGGCCCGCAGGGCAGCGAGGCGCGGGCGACGGCATGGGCGGCGAGATGGATATGATGGTCGTGCAGGCCGGGCAGCAGGGCGCCGCCGCGTGCGTCGATCACCGCTTCGCCGGGCAGGGGAGCGAGCGCGCCGATTGCAGCAATCCGCCCGTCGGCGATGCGCAGGTCGGCGCGGCCCTTGCCCCATAGTTCGGCGTCGCGGATCAGCATAGCCAGGCCCCATTATCCTGTCCCAGCGCCGCGACCGGTCCCGTGGTTCGCTGCGCAACGGCGGGGAAGGGGGTGCCCTCGGCCTCGGTCCAGCGTTGCAGCGTCGCGGAGAAGCCCGCTTCGTCGCGCGCCCGTTGCCAGTCGATCGCCTCGGCTACCACGGCGCTCATCGACAGCAGCAGGTGTGCGCCGGTGCCCCTATGCCACTGCGCCAGCGCATGGTGCGCAGCGTGAAGCCCGGTCAGCGGGTCGGCGCAGGCGTCGCCGCCAAAACCGATCCGCCCGCTTGCCTGCCGTAGCGCGGCGCTCAGCCCCCCGGCGACGCTGCAATCATCGCCAAAGCCGATCCAGTGGACCGCGTCGCCCTCCGCGCCATGGCCGGTGATCGTCACCCAGACCAGCCCCGGCACCTCGCGCACCAGCGCGTCGGCATCGATCCCCAGTTGCGCCAGTGCGCGCGGCCGGGCGGCGGCGATCACCATGTCGGCGCGGCGGATCAGCGCGATCAGCGCCGCCCGATCCCCCGCATCGCGCAGGTCGATCGCGACATTGGCCTTATGCTGGTTCAGCCGCCCGAACAGCAGCGGATCGCCCGCGCGCATCCGGTCGGGCCGGTTGCGGCTCTCCACCTTGACGACCTGCGCCCCGGCCAGCCCCAGCAGATGCCCGGCCAGCGGCCCTGCCCATAGCGCCGACAGGTCGATCACCAGCGGCGGCTGGTCGCGTATCGGCCGCTCGCGCCCTGTGGTCCTCAGATGGCAGGCGGGGCTAGCCGGCACCTCATCGATCGCCGCGATCGCGAGCCCCAGTTGCCGCCCCTGTGTCACGATTGCGGACGCCTTTGCAGAAGCAAAGGCTGTGACAATATCGCTGTCACTTTCGATGCTCGCATCACCGAACAGCGCCGGCATCAAGTCCCGGTCGTCGGCCCGCGCCAGGGTCAGCGCGACCTGTCCGTCGATCATGTCGTAGAGCCGGCATCCCCCACCGGCCGAGCGCCGCCCCGGTATGGCAAAGCCGTTCAACGCCGCCCGCTCGCCCAGCAGTTGCGCACCGCTCAAACCATCCAGTGCCGGCGTTCCCGCCAGCGCCCGGATCGCCTCCAACTGCGCCTCGGCCCAGCCGGCAAGCGGCAGGGCGAGAGCCATGTCAGGCTGCGAACAGCTTCTTGATTTCCCGGCGGAGGAGCTTGCCCATTTCATTATAGGGCAGGCTCTTAGCAAAGAGCACGCGCTCGGGCACTCGCGAAGAACGCAGCCGGGCACGGATGACCTGCTTCAGTTCCTCGTCGGCCGGCGCCGCATGCCCGTCGCGCACGACCACGATCAGGCCGACCGCCTCGCCCCATTCGGCCGAGGGGATGGCGACGGCGGCGGCTTCGGCGATGGCGGGCAGGGCGAGCATCACATCCTCGATCTCCCCGGGCGAGATATTCTCGCCGCCGCGCACGATCACGTCGTCGGCGCGGCCCGACAGGAACAGATAGCCTTCGGCATCGATATAGCCGGCGTCGCGGGTCGGGAACCAGCCATCGGCATCGAGCGCACTGCGCTCGCGATATTCGCCCGACACCTGGTCGCCGCGGACGTAGATTTCGCCCGGCTCGCCGGCCGGTAGGCAGCGACCTTCCTCGTCGCGAATCTCGATTTCCACCGTCGGCAGCGGCCGGCCGACTGACGCCAGCCGGGCGCGGGCGGCGGGATCGGTCGCGGCATGGGCGGCGCGATGTTCGTCCGGTCCCAGCAGGGCGACGGTCGAGCTGGTCTCGGTCAGGCCATAGGCGTTGGTGAAGCCGGTATCGGGAAACAGGTCGAGCGCGCGCTGGATCAGCTCCAGCGGCATCTTGCCGCCGCCATAGGCGACTGCGCGCAGATTGCTCAGGTCGGGGCGGACACCCTTGTCGACAGTCTCGATGATGCGCGACAACATGGTCGGCACGACGAAGGCATTGCTCGCCCGCTCCCCTGCCGCCAGCTCCAGCCAGGCGGCCGGATCGAAGGCCGGCAGCAGCAGGATGCGGCGCAGCGCATAGATGGAGCTGAGCAGGGCGGCGATGCCGGCGATATGATAGGGCGGTACGCTGACCAGCGCGGCATCCTCTTCCGGCGCGGCGCCAAACTCGACCGTGCCCAATATATAGGAGACCAGATTGGCGTGGCGCAGGATCGCCGCTTTGGGCGCGGCGGTCGTGCCGCTGGTGAACAGCTGGATGGCGACGCCATCGCCCTCGTCCGCCTCGGTCGGTGCATCGACCGCAGCGTTGAGCGCGGCGGCGACGAAATCGGCCCGCGCCAGCACCTTGTTGTCGGCCGAGGGGCAGAGCCGTTCGACCCGCACGACATCGCCGACGATCAGCGCCGGGGTGATCCGCGCCAGCAGCGAGGCGAGGTCCGCGTCGGCCAGCCGATAGTTGAGCGGCACATAGGGCACGCCGGCGATCGCCGCGCCGAACAGCGCCATCGCCGCCGCCTCGCTGCTCTCGTCCAGCAGCGCGACATGGCTGCAGCCACTGTCCCGGATCAGCGCGGCGGCGCCGCGCGCGCCAGCCAGCAGCCGGGCATAGCTCCAGCGCTGGCCGTCACAGACCAGGCCGATGCGGTCGGGCGCGGCATCGGCCGCCATTTCGAGGAACAGGGCGATGTTCATGGGATGGGCGTCAGTCCGAAGCGGGCAGGGGCTTGGCGTCCTTGGGGCTCAGGGCGACGCCATCGACCGACAGCGAACCCTTGCCCGGCTTGACGCACAGCAATTCGAAATTGCCGGCCGGATCGACATAGCGCTTGCCCATCAGCGTGCCGGCGCTGAAATCGGCGGCGGGGGTACCCACCGCTTCTGGCTTGGCTTCGCCCATGGCGCTGCCGCCGCATTCGATCGTGCCGGTGCCGCTGCGGATCACCATCACTTCGGTGTCGCACACCGCGCTCTTCAGTTTCGTACCCGGTTTCATAATATTCCTGCCTTCCAGCCCCCCGACGTCGCCCCTTCAGGCGATAGCGCCGCTGGCCTTCCATTGTTCAATCTGGTCCCACTCGACGCCCAGTTCCATCAGCACCAGTTCGGTATGCTCGGATGCCTGGGGCGACCGCGTGGTCTGCACCGGCTGGCCGTCAAACTGCACCGGGCCGCGCACCAGCCGCAGCGGTGCGCCGCCATCGGCGCCCTCCACTTCGATGATCATGTCGTTGGCGACGGCCTGCTCGTCGGTCAGCAGATCCTTGAAGCTCTGGATCGGCGCCCATTGCCCCTTCATCGTCTTCAGATGCTCGCGCCAATAGGCGAAGGGCTTCTGACCGAAGGCCTTGACCAATATGTCGCTCGCCGCGCCGGCATTCTCGATCAGCGCCAGCACATCCTTGAAGCGCGGATCGTCCGCCGCCTCGGGCACGCCGACATGGGCGAAGGTGTCGGCGATCAGGCCGGTGGGGCTGACCATGCACAGGTTGATCGTGCCGCCGTCCGAGGTGCGGAAATTGCCCATG
>Ga0075367_10000338_pt1 | contig 16677 bp, 17 predicted proteins | sample EndMethybrTD3032_FD_71399 | JGI IMG/M metagenome (GOLD analysis project Ga0075367, IMG submission 71399) | Populus endosphere microbial communities from Tennessee, USA - Endosphere MetaG P. TD hybrid TD303-2 | ecosystem: Host-associated > Plants > Roots > Endosphere | place: USA: Tennessee... | reverse complement strand
CGTCATCACTGGCGGCGTGCTGCCGCCTCCTGGCGCAACGATGATGGAAAAGAAGCTGGCTTTCGAGCGTCAGTTCGACCACATCCGCCGCCTGTTGATCCAAGAACCGCGCGGGTCCGTCGCCAGACATGTAAACCTCGTCGTGCCTTCCACACGCAGCGACTGCGCCGCTGGCGCAATCATCATGGAGCCGACCGAGTATCCGCCAATGTCGGGCTCCAACACCATGTGCATCGCGACGGTGCTGCTCGAAACCGGCGTTGTGCCGATGCAGGAGCCGCTGACCAGGTTCGCGCTGGACATGCCGGCGGGCCGGGTTGAAATTGCCGCAAAGTGCCGTAATGGCAAATGCGAAAGCGTTGCCATTCAAAATGTGCCGGCGGTTGCCCTGAAGCTCGATGCCGAGCTCGATGTGCCTGGGGTGGGGCGGATGACGATCGACATCTCGTACGGCGGCATGATCTTCGCAATTGTTGATGCGCAGAGGCTCGGCTTCAAGCTCGAACCCGGAGAGGCGCGCGTCCTAGCCGATCTCGGCGAGAAGGTTCGTCTGGCTGCTCGCGAGCAGGCGCCTGTTGCCCATCCCGAACTGCCGGAGATCAGCGGCGTCTCGATCGTCCAGTTCGCGGGTCCGTTACGCCGTGAGCAGGGCGGTTTCGTCGCGCGGAACACGTGCATCGTTTCTCCCGGGCGATCAGACCGGTCGCCCACAGGCACGGGCACCTGCGCGCGAATGGCGGTGCTACACGCTCGCGGCCAGTTGCAGATTGGCGAGGGCTTGACGCACGAGAGCCTAATCGGCTCGCGCTTCATCGGGACGGTGCGCGGCGAGACCAGCATAGGCGGCATGCCCGCAATATTGCCCACCGTCGAAGGTCGCGCCTGGATCACGGGGTTCCACCACTACATGGTCGATCCGACCGACCCGTGGCCGGACGGCTATCGACTGTCGGACACTTGGGGTACCAGCGATACAGCAACGCAATTCTAGGCATCCGGCGCCTGCAAGCGGCGCTGGCTAGGCCGACAGTCTATGTGCGGCAGGAAGCGAATCCTGGCTCGATACAAGACGCAGAGCACCGTCCCCCGCAAGCAGGCCCAGCAAGATGGTCCTCTCGTTCCGAAGGGTGGCCATTCTTGCGAGTTGATCTAAGGCCGACTTGTCCTTCAGCAGCCTGCTGTGTTCGATGTTAATTTCCCGCAGCCGAGTGCGGAGTGCATTCCGATTCATGGGTTTGTCTCCTTCGGCGCGCGCCCCGCTGGGGATTCAGCTTCCGACGAAGAAAAACGCAAGATGGTATAGCTTGGTTCCAGCCACGCTTGTGTGACTTGTCGTAGGTGCTGTGGGCTCGTAACGCGGGCCAGCCCGAACTCTAGGGCGTCAGGCGTGGGAGCTCTAGCCAAATGGGCATTACTTCACGGCATCTTTCACGATCCCGTCCAGCAGTGCGTCGATGTCAGCGAGCGCCTTCTTCGAGGCTTCATCGCCGCTCGCCAGCATCGGCTTCCGGTAGCCGACAACCGTCTCGCCCGGCTTATTGGCCGCCTCATAGATGAACACCACGAACGGACAGAAGGCGATATTGCCGAGGTCCGCCTCTATCATGGCGCGTGAGAACTTCGCTGAGCAGAAGGTAAAGAATTCGGCGCGAGTGTAGAGCGGCTTGGTCGATCCCACATCGGGTCCGGTCCGCTCAAGCATCGCGCCGATCTGTCCCGTGTGGTCGACCACCAGACCACGCCTGATGATGGCGTCGCTCAGTTCGAACTTCACATCCTCATAGGGAGCGGCCTTGCTGTAGGTGCCGATTGCCTGTGCCGCCGCGGGGACAGACAAGCTGAGGCTTAGAGCCGCGGCAGCTGAGAGCCTTGCGAAGCTTGCGAGCATGAGTCTTTCTCCATGCAATGGTCGCTTTGCACCATCGCTGCTGAGGACATGGAGAGGTGCGCGACGTCCCGCAAGGGGTGCACCGATTGGTTACCTCTTGCGACCGGCCTGCGCCGATCCACGTAACCGTGTATGGCGCCCCAAAAGGAAGTTAGAGATCCAGGGCACTCCCGAGGGACCGTCCGCTTTGCCGGCCTGTCGACGAGCTCCGCGTTCTAGTCGGAATCAGTTTCCTCTTTCGGCGCAGGCTTCTTGGGCGGAGTCTTTTTGGACGTCGGTTTCTTGGGCGGGCTCTTTTTCTTAGGTGTCTCAGAATCGGCGGCCGGAACGCTTTCGGTCACACCGAGGATGGTCGTCACGGCAACGCCGGCGCCCAACCCGAGAGACCCCAACAACGAGCGTCGCGAAACACGCTTCGAGGTAATCTCAGATTCTGAAAGCGTCACGACTGGTTCAGCAGCGGGCTTTGGAACCTTGCGCGTCACGGCAACCTCCATTGTGGAAGAGTGCAGTCCAGAATTCACGAAAGTTCGAAGCCGTCAAGCCTGTCCGAGTCTGTTGGCCGCCTTTTACTTCTCAACCCCCAACAGCCCCTCTCGTACAAGTCGTTGGACGAGCACACGTTTGCCGGAGTCATCCAAGCCGGGCAGGTCTCGTACCTTGAAGCTGGGCGCCGTGAGGGCGAATTCCAGGGCAGAGCGCACGGCGATCGGAAATGTGATTGCCGATGCCCCGAACAGCAGCGTGACGTGATCGGCGTCATGCTCGAGACGATAGATGAGGTGCGACCGGGGCGAGACCTTGCTGTCGAGTGTGATGGTCTGATCCTGGAGAAGACCCCGGAAATCTGGTCGGCGCGAGGTCGTGAAGTCGGTTGCGAACCTTTCCAGCATCGGGCCAACCTGCACGCAACGTACGAAGCTTTCGAGCAGCGACCGAAACGTGTCCGATGCGCCCTTCATGTCGAAGCCGGGGTTGGCGAAGCCGACCGGTAGATTGGCACGAAGAGCCGGATGGGCAAGGCTTGCGGCGGACACTGCCTCAGCAAGTACGTCTGCCCAGGTCTTGCCCATCAAGCCCAGCGTCACATGTAGTGACGGCTCGTCGGTTGAGTGGGCCGAGTGGAACAGACCGCGCGGACAGTAGAGCAAGTCACCGGCCCGAATGGTCAGTTGCTGAGTAACGGGCCCAGGAATGTGCTTGCCCTTTTCGAAACGCTGCTCGTGCAATGGCAGTTCGATCAGCGTGTCGTAGAGCGACCAGGTCTTTGATCCCGAAATCTGCAGGACGAACACATCGTGACTGTCGAAATGGGTTCCAAAACCCTGGGCGTTCGGTGGCGAAAGGTACACATTGGTCTGGAAATGCGCGCTGAACACGCTTTCGAGTGCCCGGCAGAGCGCGGCGAGCGCGGGGTGGCGCTCATGCATGCGCCGGATCGAGATCGTCGCGCCACCGCGAAACAAGTCGTACATGCGCGGCAAATCCAGACTGCCATCGCCATCGTCGGCGCATGTGTAGTCCTCGCTGCTGAGCGAGCGTGTGGCGTCCACCAGAAAGACGTCGGGATAGCAAGGCGAGGTGGTCGCGAGAAATCGATCAATAGCATCGAGGCTCAGAAGGTTGTCGAACCGGGTAGGATCCTGTCGCTCGACCCATAGAGGCTTGCGCTCGTAGTAGACCTCAAAGAACTTTGCCGACGTGACTGGATCAAGCAACCACTCCCACGAAACCTTCATGCGTTACAGCCTACGTGGTTTGGCCTGGCCGAAAAACTAACGGTGGCTCGCCTCAACTAATTTGTGCACAGCAACTCCGAACCGACGACCACGCCTTCCCTGTAGCTCATTTGCAACGTCAGCGCGCATTCCGAGGCACCCGCTCTCGCGATCCTTGCGTAAGTAGACTTGCGTTGTCAACAATGTGGTTCGAGGCCTGGGGTTATTCAGTCTGAAGATTTCTGCCGGGTGTATGAGGCAGCCAGCCAGCGCGTTGCGTCGCGTCAGCCAGCCAATGTGTCATTCGAGTTGGTAGCGTGAGGTGTCATGAGTTCGGTGCGCGTGCTGGGGTCGCTGCGCAGACCCGCCAACCTGCGAGCAATCAACCAAGATGATGGAATTCGCGTCCTAAAGGACGGCTCAGTAGCTGCTGCCATGACAGCGGCATTCCTGCTTGGCGCAAGTCCCGCTGCTATTGCGCAAAGCACCCAGACGCTGCCGCAGGTTACGGTCGAGGGAAAAAAATCGGCGCCGAAGAAAAAGGCGGCGAATACCAAGGCCGCGCCTGCTGCGAAGGCTGCGAGCACCCCGCAACAACTCACGCCCGATGAAAAGATCGCCAATCCTTACGCCAACAAGGAAGCGCCCTACAAGGTCGAGCAGTCGGCATCCGGCAAGTTGACAGAGCCCCTGCTGGATACACCGAAGACTGTTACGGCCATCGGCAAGGAAGCCATCGAGGACCAAGGCGCAAAGGATCTGCGCGACCTTGCCCGTTCGGTCCCAGGATTGACCATCGGCTCGGCCGAGGGCGGAAACGCGTACGGTGCTTTCGCCGTCCGCGGGTTCAAGGCCAACAACGACATCTTCGTCGACAGCATCCGCAATCCCGGCAACCTGATCCCGGACGTATTCTCCGTCGAGCAGGTGGAGGTCTACAAGGGACCAAGCAGTGGCATTGCCGGTCGCGGCACGATCGGCGGTGCGGTCAACATCATCACCAAGCAGCCGGTTCTGAATTCGAATTTTGGTGAGGTCACCACGACTGTTGGAACCGACAACACCTTCCGCACGACTCTCGACGTCAACCAGAGCGTGTCGCCAACGTTCGCATTCCGCGCCAATCTTATGTACGATCAGCACGACATTGCCGGTCGCGATATTACCGATAGCGAGCGGTGGGGCGGTCTGATTTCATTCACTGCCAAGCCTTCGGACAATCTGAAGTTCACGCTAGACTACTATCGCTACCGCAACAGCGCCATTCCCGATTGGGGCGTGCCTGTTATCAAACCCCATCAGGTTCCGGAGACGGAGTTCGGCTTACCTCGGAATACCTGGGTCGGCATGACGGGGCTCGATTTCTTCAAGGAGAGGGCAGATATCGTCACGGCGACTGTCGTTGCAAAATTGGCCGATGGCGTGAAGTTGACGAACAAGTCGAGAGCCGGACAGAGCGAGCTCGACTATGTTGCCACGTCGATGGAAGGTGCACCTGACGTGCACCATCCCAATCGGGATCAGACGGCAGATATTTATGCCAATCAGACCGAGCTGAATGCCAAATTCGCTACTGGCACCTTCAAACACAATCTTGTTGCGGGCGTGGAAGTCACTCGCGAGAAAATACGCAGAGATGGCTACGCCGTATCGAACAAGTTTGACACGCCGTCAGTGACAGGATTCCCGCGGCCATTTCCAGGTGGACTGTACGATCCCTTCTATACGGACGTAATCGAGGGGAAAGGCAGGGTTTATGACGCAACAATCGACACCGTCGGAGCCTATCTCACGGATACGATCCATTTGTCGAAGCAATGGATACTGAACGCCGGCATCCGCTTCGACAATTTTGAGCGCGATCAGAAAGGTGGACCTGGGGCGCCTACTGCAACGGGAGGCGCGGTACAAAACCCCGCGACTAACATTGCCAACAACACAGCGAAGGTCCAGCAAGACCTCCTCAGCTGGAACGTGGGCATCGTCTACAAGCCGATTCCGATCGCCAGCTTCTACGCCGCCTATGCGACCGCGGAGAGCCCGATTGGTAGCGAACTCGACGCCAACGGTGCGCAATACAATGGTCTCAGCCCATTCCTTGTCAGCGTGCCACCGCAGCGCGCGCGCAGCGTGGAGATCGGGACAAAGTGGGAACTCTTCAATAAGCGCCTGTTGGCGACCGCGGCACTGTTCCAGACCGACGTGGATCACGCGCGCACGAACGTCAACGTCAACGCTGCCACACCCGACCCGGCCCGGGCGTTTCGAGGCGAGTACAGGGTCCGCGGCATCGAGCTGGGCCTTGCGGGTAACATAACTCGGAATTGGAGCGTGTTCGGAGGACTTGTTCTGCTCGACACGGAGGTGCTCAAGTCTGTGGACGATCAGGACGTCGGTCGGCGGCTGGCGAATATTCCCCTGGCGCAGTTTTCGCTGCTCTCCAGATATCAATTGACCGAGAAGTTCGCCGTGGCCGGCGCTGCGACTTATGGAGGCGAGGTTTGGGCGGGCCATCTGGCGGCTAACGCCGGCAACCTCCATACCGTCGACTGGTGGCGCTTTGATGCGTTTGCCGAGTACAAGCTCACGGACAACATCGATCTCAAGATTTCGGGTATCAACCTTACGAATGAACTGTACTACGACGCCATTTATCAGGCGGGTGCTGCCAATACTGATCCTGGCACATTCGCTTTCGTGGCGCCCGGCCGCGCAGGGTATCTCACTGTGAAAGTGAAATACTGAGCCTGCCGTTCAACTCTCGTCTCTGGGCGATCTGTCGCCCAGAGACTTTGCCTATGGTCGGCATGTTTGCAGCCAAGACATATTGCTTACAGGGTGTTATCGACCTAACTGTGCGCGTCGGTCCGCACCAGCCCTGGACGCCCTTCCATGCTCGTTGCAATCCCTGACGTTCTCTCCGCCGAGCAATTATCTCACATACGCCGCGTGCTTGAGGGCACGGCGTGGATCGACGGCCGCAAGACTGCTGGCGACCAGGCAGGCAGGGTGAAAAACAATCTGCAAGTCCCTGTTGATTCGCCAGCAGCGGAGCAACTTGGCCAGATCGTCCTGCAAGCGCTGGCTGCCAACCCGACGTTCACTGCCGCCACGCTGCCGGCGCGCGTGCTTCCACCGATGTTCAATCGCTATGATGTCGGGATGACGTTCGGCGCTCACGTGGACGGTTCGATCCGCTCCCAGACCGGCATCAGGCTAAGAACCGACGTGTCATCGACGTTGTTTCTCACGCCGCCGGAGGACTACGACGGCGGCGAGCTTGTCGTCCACGATGCGTATGGGGTGCACAAGGTCAAGTTGCCCGCTGGCCATCTCGTCGTTTACCCGGCAACCAGCATGCACAGCGTGACACCGGTGACGCGCGGCAGCCGATGGGCGTCCTTCTTCTGGACCCAGTCGATGGTCAGAGACGACTGGCACCGTCACATGCTCTACGATCTCGACCTTTCCATCCGAGCTGTCAGGGCGCGCCTACCTGACGACGATCCAGCTGTGGTGGGTCTGAGCGCGCACTATCACAACCTGCTTCGCCAATGGGCGGAGGTCTAAATTCCTAAGGGGCTTGATGCCGCAGAAGGCTGGGCTGGGCGCCCGCCAATGTCGGGCATCCCGTGAGCGCCATCGCAATCTCTAGTTCATCGCGCAGCAGCCGCAGAACATGGGACACCCCAAGTGCGCCCGCGACGGCAAGGCCGTACGCGATCGGTCGCCCGACGAGCACCGCGGATGCGCCACTGGCGATGCACTTGAGCACGTCCGTCCCGCGGCGGATGCCGCCGTCTACCAACACAGGGCCTCGCCCCGCGACGCGGTCGACAATCTCGCGAAGAACATCAAATGTGGCGGGCGCTGTATCTAGCGTGCGTCCACCATGGTTCGACACGATCACGCCACTCCCGCCATGGTCGAAGACAAGATCTGCGTCATGAGTGCTGAGAATCCCCTTTATCAGTATGGGAAGGCGCGTGCTTTCAGAAAGCCACGCTATGTCGGACCAGGTGGGCGCGATTGACATGAAGAACTCGATCGGCCGCATATCGGTCGGCGGAGCTTCCGATGGATAGCGCGACAGGTTCGCGGCGAGCACTCCGGGCGGCAGTCGAAAGCGGACACGGTGCTCCCGGTTGCGCAGACCATTGATCGGAGCGTCCACGGTAACAATCAACGCTTCGTACCCTGCAGCCTCTGCGCGGTGCACGAGATCCAAAGTGCACTCGCGCTCGCGCTGCAGGTAAACCTGGAACCAACGTCTCGGCCCGGCAGCCTTGGCGACATCCTCGAGCGCCACGCTCGACAAGGTGCTGAGCACAAGCCCGGCCTCCTGCGCCGCTGCCGCAATCGCCGTGGCGCGCTCGCCCTCTGGATGGGCAAGCTGCTGATAAGCGACCGGCGCCACCAAAATCGGATGCGGAAAGACATGCCCCAGCAGTTCGGCGCGCGTATCAGGGGCGATGCCCCCATTCAGCATGCGCGGCATCAGGGCCGTTCGGTCAAATGCCTCGCGGTTCCAGCGAACCGTGACTTCGTCACCCGCGCCACCGGAGAAATAGGCCCATGCGTTCGGGTCGAGATGCTGTTCGGCCAGCCGTTCGTAGTCCGCCAGATTGACGACACCTTCCGGCAATCGGTCGCGGAGCGGTGGTGTTTGGTTCATATGTGAACGCGCATCGCATGGTTTGGCGGCAGCAAAGTCCAGCAAGAATACTGCGGGCTGGCCAGCATCCTCAATAACCACCGAGAGCCATGAGGGCAGTGCTGTTCTGCATGGGCGATCCTGGCACCAAGCAGATCAATGTTTATGTCCGCTCTCGGCAAGAATGCGGGCTCGATGGGATCTGCAAGGCCTTGGCTACGATGATTGTACCCGACATGAAGCCCGCCTGGTGAAGGCGCGGCCGCCAGACCTAGGGTTTCTCGTAGATCGAGCCGATAAGGACTTCGGTGTCCTGGACTTGAATATTGGTCGCCAGATCGGTGCGCAAACGTAACGCATGATCTTCGGCGAGGTCATAGGGGTGCTGATCGACAACGATTCGTGCCGCACCGACGGGCGCATACACGACGTGCCGCCCGGCTTTGCAGGACGTCTCGGCGCCTGCTCTGCAGACGCGCAGATCAATTTCGAACCGTGCGCGATTGGCAATCAAGTTTACGACCTCCACCGGGCCCTTCAGGAGCCGAGTGCGGATCGGCATTCCGCCGTCGTAGCGCTGAGGATGCATGGGAAGACGCAGATCGATCTCGCACTCTGGCGCAACGAGTACGAGACCTTCTCCCTTGATCACGACCTGCAGCCGCTCATACCCTGTATAATCGGAAAACGGACCTTCCTCGACGATAGCGGTCCGTCCGAAATGCCATGCGACGGCCATATCCTGCCAGATCTCGCCGCCCTCGCCATCAATGACGACTAGCTCACCGAGGCCGTTCTTCCAGGGAATGCGCTTGTAGCCATCAGGGGCAAGGCGCTCGACAACAGGCATGGGTACATCACCAAATCTTCGCTCAGGACATCAGCCCATTCTGGCCGACAGCGGTCCGGTCGCCTAGCTGCGTCTTGCCGAAAACCTGGCGTTTGCGCAGTCTGGAGCATTGAGCAAAGTGATGGGCACCTTACTGGGAAAACTTGTAGTTCAGTCCGGCGCGAATGATGGTGACCGAGGTATTGAACTTCTCATGATACGACGCGTTCGCCGGAAACACCTGAGACCCAGGTGAAATCCAGACCGCGTCTTTTGGCTCCAGCTCCGCATACAGCGCCTCGCCTTTCAAGGTCCAGTTCATAGCAAAGGCGTGCTCGACACCGCCGCCGACTACCCAGCCAGACCGCGTCGACTTTACGTCGAAATTGGGCGTGTTATTCGTTGGGAAGAACAATGAATTGTAGCGCGCTGTGTTCTCGACGCCGCCGTAAGCATAGCCCGCCGTTCCGTAAATCATCGTGTTATCAACCGCCAGCCCGAGGCGGCCGCGTGCTGTTCCCAGGAAGTTCAGGCGGTTCGTCGTCGACGGGTAGAAATTATTGATCCCCGCGTTGGGGTCGACAAAGCTGGTTTCATTGGTCAGCCAGGAGATGTCGGCCTCCAAACCGTAGACCAGGCTGCCTGACTGCCGGTTCACGCCCAGCGTGCCGCCACCGGCAAAGCCCCGACTTTGGCCATACGCGAGGTCAGGATATCCCAGAAACGCGCCGGCGAGGTCATCAGACCCATGATCTCCATCGGCGTAGCCAGCAGTGGCCCCTACGTAGAAGCCTGTCCAATTGTACCGCGCCGCTGCCGAGGGCGGATATGGACCGTCACTCAAAGCGGTTTCAGCCGCCGATAGAGCGAGCGCTAGGCCCAAGGTCACAGTCGTAAAGGCGTGTCGCATTTCGCTTTTCCATCTGCAGACTGACGTCCACGTAGGCTGATTCCGCTTGGTCAACGTAGCTACGATGAATCCGCTATCCACAGGGGCGGCGCACAAGCTCGATAGGTGGCAAATGTATTCCGTTATCCGACAATTTCAGACGATCGGAGGCCGTATGCGATGCCAGGTTCTCGTCAGCCTTAGTGGGAGCCGCCCGTCTTAGATCATGGATGCGTTGGACGTGCCTTTGGGGAGCGACATCGCCGTCGGACACCGTGAAAGTCGGCTGCGCGAGTAGCAGTTCAATGGCCTCTGTGGCCGTGCTGGCGCGGCGCCGTGCCCGAGACGATACTGCTACAGGTTCGTTACGCCGAGAATAGGCAGCACGCCGGAGTTGGTATCGTCGGCGTGCCGCCATTTAGCTCAAGGACATATCCGGGGGCGAGGCGTGCTGCCGAAAGCGCTTTGTATCAGATCGTGCAGGCGGCGGTCGTAGGCCAACAATTCCGCGCGCGTATTAACGTGATTGTGGATGCCGTTCGACGGATTTGCCTCGATGTTCGTGTCGAAGTAGCTCTGCACACCCTCGGCCCAGTATTCCTGCTCGTTCTTAGCGGCGTAGGTGTTGCTCCACAGGCCAGCGTCCATCGCTTGCTTGTACGTCGTTGTGAGCCGCGAACCGAACTTGCTGTCCGTATGCACCAGGCCCATGTCAGCCATGGTGTGTGCGAACTCATGCAGGAAGATACTTTCCCCGCGGTAACGGTCCTCCGCCAGGCACAACAGGTTCTCTTCCGCGCCTGATGTCATTGGGATGGCATCGCTGGCACCCAAACCACGCGCGCGCTCGTCAAAGCTCGGGTCGAGGCCACGGTATTCTGGCAGCGTCCGCTGCTTCTGGTTCCTGCCGATGATGCCGATCTTGACCTTGCGCCGGACCAATTCATCACGCACCCGCGGAAGCTTTGAGAGCATGGCATGGGCAACACCCGCGGCCATTTCCAGTGCCTGATCCGGCACTTCAGCGGACGCCAGCACCGGGATGCCCATGACCGAGCAATACTTGGTGTAGAAGGCGTCGAAGCCTGACGGTGGCGCGCCGAGAATGCACACCACGGGATATTGCGTGCGAGTCAGTACCCACTGCTGTCCTGTGAAGTTGGCGCAGTTGGCAAGATGCGGCTGGTTGTTCGCCGGCCCGCCGTTGAAGGTATCAAGGCACTGGCCCGGACCGCGAAATTGAGTCTTGAGCCTGACCCGGCCACTCTCTTCGGTAATGCTCCAGAATTGCCCGGAGAAATTTCCGCACTGGGCAAGATGCGGCTGATCGTTGAGCGGTCCGCCGTTGTGGATGTCGAGGCACATGGTGGACCCTCGGAACAGCGTGGTCAGGCGGTAGTAGCCGCCTCCGGCCGGAGCTATGCGCCAGAACTGCCCCGTCACCTCCTGCGAGCGCTCGAGCCGGGTCATGTCGTTTTGCGGCCCGCCGTTGATGACGTCGAGCACCAGGCCGGATCCGCGGAAAACGGTACTCAGCTTGTAGTAAAAGTTTGAGTCCGGCGCGGCCGCGGAGCAAGGGCCGGGGGCAACTGCAACAAGAGCGACAATAATCAATAGACTGCGCCATAGCGAAATCATGGTGTCATCCCTGAACGAACATTTTCCAATGAACTACAGAGATGGCACATCGGCCTCGCCCTGCCCTCCACCAAATGGAGGAAACGCTTCACCGGTGGTCGGGGCGTTGTGCGTTTCGCGTGCTGGGTTTCCTAAATCGGCCGCAGGCGCTTGAACGTCCATGCGGCAACAGCCCCCATTAGAATGCCGAGGACGCTGAACAGGAAGTCTTCTACCTGCGGCACGCGACCGGGCGAGAAGCGTTGAAGGTATTCCAACGCAGCGGCGTAAGCCGTCAGCAACAGCAGCGCCCGCGAACTGGGTTGATCACGCTGTGCCAGAACTACGAGGAAAGCTGCCGCCGCGTACGCGAGGGCGTGTTCCGCGTGGTTTCCTAGGTTCGTGCGGTAGACATTGCCGGCTGGCAGCAATGAGAGCGCGCCGAGTACGCTTGCGCAAATCACCCACACGGAAGTTTGGAGCGGTCTTAGCAAGCTAGGCCTCGATGCAAGGGTCCGATCTTCACGAGGTGCCGGACCTTGGCGATCATCAGCCGTCCGGCACCCTCGACCTCTTCGATTTCGCACGAGGCCTCGACGGTCATGTCGCAAAGACTTCTTCCGCGATCAGCCGGACCTCGCTTGGTCTTGAAGAAGACCTCGTCGCCAACACGGATTGAGCAGGCTGGCTAGGCGAGTACTCATCGCACGGTGATACCAGACCGCTCTTAACGTCCTTCTGCCGGCGTTCCCATTGGTCGAGGTGGCATCGTCAACCTGTTTGCAGTTCACGGCATCTGGCCGAGACGAGGTGGGACGAGTGGATGCGGCTTACAAAACAGCTGCTCTACCGCTGGGCTAATGCCGGCACGGCGCGTGGCGTGCGAAAATCCAGCGCACCGATTGGCGCCGCCGATAGTGGCGCGCGGGCGGAAGTGCGAGCGCAGCCAGCCCGCACAGCCGGCCCGTGCAGGTTGCCCCGCTCGCTAGCACCACCGGTGGTTAATAGGTCGCATTCCAACGCACAGCACACTGAGCTAGGAGGCGCTCGCCCGCGCAGATGCGGGACGACTTGATGGCTCCGGGTGCGCTGTTTGGCGCGCGGGCCGCTGCATAGGCCGAGTACGGCCTGCGACATCCGATGGATGGTATGGCGATACCCGATGATCAGCAGCGGGCGGCCCTTGCCGCGCGCATGCAGGAATTCGAGCAAGCGCTCGACCAGGTTGGTGACAGCCGCGAGGCGGAGGATCGCTGTCTCGATGCGGCGCGCCAGCTGATGGCGACGCTGCAAGCGCTCATCAACCGCATGCGCCAGCGCTGAGTGGGCCGGCCGCGGCACCGGCGACGCTCCAGCTTGGCTGGGCCAGGGCAGAACGGATTGTTTAGGAAGGCCCACTAGCACCCTCAAATACCGGTGGGAAACCTGGGCTTCCGGCTTGAGCGTTGCGCAAGCGCCCCATAGGCTGACCCTGCAGCCCCGCCCATGCTCGTGCGGAACGAAGCCCCGCCTTGGCCGTTCCCCAAGTTGGCGTACCGAGGAGGGCTCCATGTCTAAAAGAACAAAGCAGAGCGGCAGCCTCCCCCGCCCCGACGGTAAAGCGCGTCGCCTTTTCCAGCTCATGCACCAGCGCCGGCTGCAGCAGGAGAAGCAGCGCTCGGCGCCGCTGCATCGGGAGGGCGATGCGTTGCCCGAGAAGCAGCAGCAGACCCAGCACAACATCATCAGTGAGGGCCTGCCGTTCGGGCTGTTCACCTCCGACCAGTAGGTCGCGGCGCCCACTAGGTGTGGCTTTCTGACCGCCAGGACAGGCACTTGAGCGGCGAAGCCGTGCGCGCCCCTTGCATCCCCGCGCACGAATAACGCAGAATCATGAGATATGTTCGCGATCCGCAAGCCTTGCGTGTGCCGGGCGTTGCCGGTGCATCGCTGAAGGAGACGATCATGCTGCGCCCCCTGTCGCTGCTGATGGCGACTGTCGCACTCGGCTCGCTTGCCGCATCCGCGCCGGCGTCGGCGGGCGGGCTCGACAATCGCGACGGCTGCGGCATGTACTCGCCGGAAGCGCCGATCAGGCGTGGGGCACCGAAGGTGTACCGCTACGACCCGCGCTCCTGGTGCTACAAGCCGCGCGGTTATTACGGCTACACAGGGTCCGGCTATTGGGTGCCGCGTCCCGAGATGCGCTACCGCTACCGTTATCAATATCGCGGTCCGCTCTACACCTACAATCCCGCGTGGGGCTACTAGCGCGCCTCTGACTTGGATCGAAGCGCTATCGACAGCCACTACCCAGTGGCCCCGTCGAACCACAACATGGACGGATACATTCGCCCTTCGACAAGCTCAGGTCTTCGCTTCCATCTGAATCGGAAGGCTGAAGCGGCGCGAGGCAATTCTCGCGGCGCGCACTGGCCGCGGCGGGCTGCGCAAGCAACCTTAAGCCTTATTTAGGCTGTGAAGCGCTTTCTTGAGAGCACGGAATTCGTGTTCTCGAGGGAGCTACACATGCGTTTCATTGCCGTCGCGGGTCTGGCGCTCGCGGCCATGCTGGGTCTGGCCACAGCCGAGCCTGCCGTTGCCTGGGAAGACGGCCGCAGTTATCAGGGCACCGGCATCTACGTGCACCACCACATGTACGCGCCGCCGCGAGTCCGGAACGTCTATGCCATCCACACGCCGGGTCCCTACCACGTTCACGTCGTGCGCTTCGGTGACTATCCGTATGTCTGGTACAACGCGCGCGGTGGCTATTTCGCGCCGCCACTCGACGGGCCGCGCTACTGGCAGTGGCGCGGTCGCTACCGGCGCTGGTGAGATCCGGATTGCAGATTTCTTGAGGCGCCGCGACCGTAATGGGCCGCGGCGCCCTTGCCGTTTCGCGCGCTCACGCTTGCATGCGGCGCATGGTGCCGAGATGCAGCGCGACGGCCGCAGCATTCGAGACGTTGAGACTGGCGAGCGGCCCGTCGGTGGCGATGCGGGCCAGTCGGTCGCAGCTATCGCGGGTCAACTGACGCAGTCCCTTGCCTTCTGCGCCCAGCACCAGCGCGGCGCGCTCGGGCCAATCGATCTCCTCCAGGCGGTCGGGTGCCTCTCCGTCGAGGCCGATCACGATCAGCCCGAGTTCCTTCAACTCGGCCAACGCCCGCGCCAGGTTCTGCACCAGTGCCACCGGCACGTGCTCCAGTGCCCCCGAAGCTGATTTGGCGAGCGCACCGTCGAGCGGCGGGCTGTGCCGGCGCGTCATGACGAGGCCGGCCGCGCCGAACACCGCCGCCGAGCGCAGGATGGCACCGACATTGTGCGGGTCCGTCACCTGGTCGAGCACCACGATCGGCCGGCCGGCGGCACCGTCCGCAAGCTCCGCGAGGTCGGGCTCAGGCAGCGGATCGGTCTCGAGCAGCGCCCCTTGGTGCACGGTGTCGGCGCCGAGCCGACGGTCGAGGTCCCTCGGCTGCGTGCGCTCGTGTGTCAATTGTCGAGCGGTCAGCGCGGGGCGCAGGCGGATCTCTGCGTTGTCGGTCAGGTACAGTCGCCGCACCTTGCGCTGCTGATTGGCGAGCGCCGCCTCGACGGCATGGATACCGAAGATCAGCGTCTGCCGGTCCTCGTGGCCGGCGGTGCGATGTCGCTTCGGCGCATGCTGGCGGTGGCGGTCGGGCATAGTTTGCGCAGCTCTCCGTTGGCTCAGCTGCGCCGGTCGGCGCCGTGAGGCGTGGCCCGCCACACTTGCCGGTTTTGCGGTTGACAGGGAATAGCCCCTTCATCATATAGGCGTGCATTGCCCCTGCTGGTGACGGCGGGGCGATTTTGTTTGGCATGAAGGGATTTTAGACCCTGGAGGGGTGCCCGAGTGGCTAAAGGGGACGGACTGTAAATCCGTTGGCTACGCCTACGCTGGTTCGAATCCAGCCCCCTCCACCAAACCACCGAGCCGGTTGGCGCGATTGCCGCCCTGGCTCGTGGAGGCATAAGCAACCAGCGCGCACGCCGCGGCGGACGATTGATCACCGCAAGATCGCGGAAGTCTCGGCAATTGCGGCATGGTCAGCCCGGACCCGGGTGAGCAATCTTGGGATAAGCGCGCTCGTCCCGAGGAAAACACATGACCATTGTCTCGCGTCGCAGGGTCCTGACGGCGGCCGCCGGAGGCATGGTGACGGCCGCTGCTGCAACAGCAACCGGCGCCGAGGCTGCCGAAAATCTTCCGCAGCCGGTCCTTCCGGGGCGCGGCGGTACAGACCCGGGCCCTCGGAATCTGCCGCGCGACCTGCAGAACCCCGATCTCCTGACGCCGCCCAGAACCGACCACGGCACGCTTCCCAACCTGCGCTTTTCCTTTGATGACGCGCACATGCGGCTGGAGTCCGGAGGCTGGGCGCGACAGGTCACGGTGCGCGAGCTTGGCATCTCCAAGAACATTGCCGGCGTCGACATGCGCCTCAACGCCGGCGGCGTGCGCGAGCTGCACTGGCACAAGGCGGCCGAGTGGGCCTATGTGCTCTATGGCAGCGCGCGCATAACGGCGGTCGACCAGGACGGCCGCAATTTCATCGACGACGTCGGCGTCGGCGACTTGTGGTATTTCCCGCCGGGCATTCCTCACTCGATCCAGGGTCTCGGGCCCGACGGCACCGAGTTCCTGCTGGTCTTCGACGACGGTGACTTCGACGAGGACAACACCTTCCTCCTCAGCGATTGGCTGAAGCACATCCCGCCCGAGGTGCTCGCCAAGAACTTCGGCGTTCCGGCCTCGACGTTCGCCAACGTGCCCGATCCGAGCCAGCTCTACATATTCCCCGCACCGCTGCCGGGACCGCTCGCTTCCGACAAGATCGCGGGCGCGACAACCGTGCCCCAGGTCTTCAGCCACCACATGATGGCGCAGACGCCGATCCGCACCAAAAGCGGGTCGGTGCGGATTACGGATTCAAAGGTTTTCCCGGTGTCCAAGACGATCGCGGCAGCACTGGTCGAGGTCGCCCCCGGAGGTCTGCGCGAGCTGCACTGGCACCCCAATACCGACGAGTGGCAGTACTACATCGAGGGACGGGCGCGGATGGGCGTGTTCGCCGCCTC
>Ga0075367_10000336_pt1 | contig 16709 bp, 11 predicted proteins | sample EndMethybrTD3032_FD_71399 | JGI IMG/M metagenome (GOLD analysis project Ga0075367, IMG submission 71399) | Populus endosphere microbial communities from Tennessee, USA - Endosphere MetaG P. TD hybrid TD303-2 | ecosystem: Host-associated > Plants > Roots > Endosphere | place: USA: Tennessee... | reverse complement strand
GCATCTGCCGCGCGTTCGTAGAACAGCCGTGCGGCCTCGACATTGCCCGCAGCCAGCAACTCCTCTCCCTTCTTGATGAACCCGAGGGCGCGCTGCTTGTCCTGTGGCGTCAGCGTGGGCTCGCGACGGTCCGGGACCGGGACCAACCTGGGCGCTGCGACGGCCCGAATCACCAGCGTAGATTTCGCTTCGGCCAAAACCGAGCCGTCCAGACCGACGAGCGTGACCAGAATGTCTGCGGTCCCAGTCACGCCGGCAGGAACGAGGATCTTGAGGCTGGGGAGCGCATTCAGCGCGATGGCCCAGGTGCCCGGGGCAATCGAATGCCCGTCCGACAAGGAGGCCATTGCCGGAAGCCCACGCACCTTGACGAAACTATCGCGGGGTATCGATGCTGCCGGGCCAATGCGAATGGGGAAGGGAGCCTGTGTGGCAGGATCCGCAGGCACCGTGGCCGCCATGCTGATGGTTGGTCGATCCGACGTTTGCGCTCCAGCCGTGGTTATGCCCGCCAATCCCAGTGCCGCGAGAAGCAGGCAGAGTGGGATCAGGCGTCGCTGGTCGCTTGCTCTGGGTGGTGCCGCATCATTCACCGGTTCCCTCCCCCATCAAAGCTGATTCCGGTCGAGCCTGGACGAGCTGCCGCCCCTCAGCGCGAGACATAGTGCGTTCGCCGTACCTTGCGCCTGCTCGTGTCGTCCTTGAACGATCGTCTCTGTTTTTTGGACCATCCGCCAAGGCATGCGCTGCCGGTAGCGCTTGCTCGTGCCGAGCCGCTCAAGCGTCCGCTTATTGCGCGAAAGGTGCTACTGCGGGAATCAACAATGCGGCAACGAGCCCCGAGGCGAAAAAGCCATACGCTTGCGCCATTCTCGCATCATCCGCACGCCGTCGTGATGCCTCCCGTGCGCCGCATTTCCCTCACGCAAGTCCCGCACTCGCAAACTACTGCTGCGACTTGTCATCTGCAACCGCTGTCTGCGCACGCAGACTTGGTGGGAGCACAGACATTCCTCGCGCGTGTTGAAGAGTGCACGTCCTCTAGTGTCCCGATTTCCGAAGCTCGGCCTCGCCGCCGCTAGCGTCCCGAGCATTGCCTAATGACATGCAGCACCGCGGACGCAGATCGTCACGCGTGAGCGCGCCGATGGAGCTGCGCTACGCGCCGAACGGGGCGGAGGAGTACTCGATGGCAGGTGAATTCTCTGTTCGGTATAGGTGGCTTCGTGCCCCCGACTTGAGCCTACCTCAGCTCGCGGGAGATTTGCGGGGATCGGTGCTGCGCTGTCCTGCACGGTTCAGCAGTGCTTGCAACGGGCGTCCTGCTAACCTACTGAAACTTCAACGCTTCATTCCACTTTCTCAAACTGAAAATCACGGTGTCGGTCGTTCAATTCCGCCCCTGGGCACCAAATATATATAATAGAATCAATAAGATAAATCCCCGTTTGAGAAAAATGCGGAATCACACCACCGCACGTGGGCATGCGATCGTAAAACCGGGTTCTAATACCCGCCGCGACGCACCTCTACGCCCCGGCGCGTGTCGTCGCCAAAGAACACGTGCTGACAGAAGGCATTGTAGCTTGAGGGATTGTGCACCGCGACGTCGGGCGTCAGGCGGTCATAATATTCAATCTCGACCTGCACGAGTGCGCCGTTTCTATTGACCTCCTCGACTAGTCTGTTGGCGCCGCTCAGATACCACTCCGGGCTGTCGTGCTCGCGATCCGCACGTTTGTCGAGATAATGTACGCTTTCGTGGATCAGCACGGCCGCCGCGGTTGATTCGTTTTCGCACATTCGGAGAAACCGCGAGGTTAGGCTGATGCCGGTTCCGAAGTCGGTATAGGCGCGTGTGGCAGGTTGATCGCCCGCCCAGATCTTGGAGCCGCGCGCTCTCGCTTCGCCATCGTCGGCGAAGTAGAAGCACCATGTGCAGATTCGTCAAAGTTGCTTCGATCCTCTGCAGAGTCTGGCTGACCGTGGTCAAGAAGCTCAGCAGGACATTGACGTCGCCGGAAGCCGGGATATGAAAATGGCGGTCGAGCGCCGTTTGAAGGAGGGTTGTATCGAAAGCGGCCGGCCCTCCTGTGCGCAAGGCGTTGATGTAGGGATCCAGGACGGGCTGGATTTCACACCGCGTAGGTTCTCCACCACGGCTCTCCCAGTGCGAGAGCGCGTGCCGTTCTGGCGGGAAGTATTCGGTTTGCAGGTCGTGCGGCTGGACATCGAGCCTTTGCCGGAGCATCCGTTTGAAGCCCAGGCCACAGTGCGCGCATTGCCTGGCGTGCGCACCTTTACTTTGGTGAGTTCGGCCGCGCGCTTGGTGCGGTCGGCGAGTATGCTCGCCGATGGTGACGACGGCCTCGGCGTGATGGTCAACTTGTCCGGTAGGCACGAGGTGACGCATTGCGGTCGCAACCTCAGCTTTGGACGCGGCGACGCTACCGTGTTCGTCCATACGGAATCGTCCACAAGTAGGCATGGGCGAGTGAACTTTCGCGGGATAGTCGTTCCGCGTGCTCCAATCGCCGCGTTTGTCCGCAATGTCGAGGACGCGGCAATGCGGCCAATTCCCCGGACGAGCTATGCGCTTCGGCTGCTCAGACGCTATTTGAAGGCCATAGGGCAGAATTCGGCGATCGGCGAGCCGGAGCTGCGCAACCTGGTCAAGACGCATATTCACGACCTGGTGGCCACAGTCATCGGTGCCAGTCATGACGGCGCCGCCATCGCGGAGGAGCGTGGGGTAGCAGCGGCGCGGCTCGCGGCGATCAAGGCCGAGATCGCCGAAAGCCTGGGTGAGAACTATACCGTTGACGCCCTTGCCGCACGGCACGGGATGACACCGCGCTCTCTGCAAAGATTATTCGAGCGCGACGGGACGACATTTTCGGCATACAAGCTCGAGCAACAGCTCCTATGTGCTCGGCGCATGCTCGCCAACCCGCGATACGCTGGGTGGACCGTCGGGGCCATCGCCTTTACCGCCGGGTTCGGCGATCTGTCCTATTTTCACCGTGTCTTCCGTCGGCGTTTCGGCGCAACCCCATCCGACGTGCGCGGCGCTCACGCGGAGTAGCGTAGTCCGGTTTGGGTCAAACTCACCGCCGAAGCGACGATCTGGAGCGCTTTTCCAGTCGGTGCGCCTCTCGACAATGGCACCGCTAGGGATTGTTTGGGCGCTGGGCTGCCTTAGAGATTGTATTGAAGTACTGTCGTCCTCAGCGCCGCCGGCGCTTGCCACCGTCATCGAGCAGTTCGGCGATTTTGTCCGTGAAGGATCGGGGGCTCTCCTTGGCGTCCGCCTTTTCCTTCTTCTCGGCGGCTTCACGCTCCTTGAGCCAGGCGTCGTATTGCTTCTTGTAGAATTCACGGACCTTCTTCAGGCCCTGCTTCTCAGGTGCTGCCGCTTCCTTGTCTTTGTCCCTGCCTCGACGCTTCTCACCCTTGGGATCGCTTTCGCGACAATCATAAGCGCGCTCGAACCACTCGAACTGCGGGTCCGTCGGCGGGATCGGACGCTTCCAGCTCCAAAAGGCGACCGTCTTCGTGAACGCCTCACTGAGACACGTCACGGTGAGATCACCCTGGCCAAGGGCCACGGCCTGTCGGAAGTTCATGTATCGCAGGGTCGAGCGGTCGCCATACTCGCGCAACTGGCTGAGCTGGTCCTCATTGATCAATTCACTGCGGTCGGCCCGCTTGGCCTCGCCGGCTTCCTGCATGGCGAGCAATTCGAACGCGGCAAATACTTCCACCATCGGGTAGGAGTCCGCGCTGGTTGGTGGTGCTTGGCGTACCTTGTCCATGGTGGACCACAGCAGCTCTACCGCCGCCTCCGCGTCCTTGGGAATCACCTCGGAGGGCCGGTCTTTCGGAAAGCCGGTCCGATACAGTCGGCCAAGCTCAAGGCCGGCCGTGGGATTTCCACCCACGAACGCGCTCAAGTAGAGCGTTTGGATCTCCTCCGCGCCGCCGTCGGGTTTGCCCTGCAGTTTTGGTCGGAAGGGCAGCTTGCCATCGCGCAGAAGACTGGCGAGCTGCATTTGCGCGGCCATCGATCCACCGTCGGAAGCCAGGCGCCAGTATCTACCTGCAGCGTCGCGCTGGGGCGCGGGCAGGCCCGTCCCCTCGGTCAGCATTTCGGCTAGGCGTTTCTGCGAACGCGTATCGCCGGCTTCGGCAGCGCGGGCGTACCAGATGATGGCCTCTCTCGCGTCCTTGACTTGGGTCAGGCTCTCATTGTTCGAGCCGGTCGACTCGTCATACAGCACGCCGAGTTGGAACATGGCTTCCCACGATCCGCGGGAGGCGGCGATCTCCAGCAGCTCGATGGCCCGCCGCGCGTTGGGCTCGACCAATCCCCATTTGCCTCGCAGGGCAAGCGCGGTCTCGATCATGGCCGGGAGGAAGCCGGACTCGGCTGCCTTGGAGAGATACTGGAAGGCTTTGCCCGATCCCCGGTTGGCTATATTCAAGCCGTCGACATCATCGTTCAGGCCGAGTGCGCCGTTTTTGTAGGCCAAGCCCAGATTGTACAACGCCAGCACGTGACCGAGATCCGCGCCCCGCTGGAACAGCTCGCGGGCTTTTTGGCGGTTGCGCGGCATCTGCTTGCCGAGCGCCGGATCATGATACTCGCCGTTCTGGTGCATCAGCGCGAGGCTGTTGTAGGCGGCGGGGTAGCCCAGATCGACCGCGTCCTGGAAGTGTTTCGAGGCTTCGGTCAGATACTGGGTCTTGTCGGCAAGCCGGTCCGACATGGTGGCCATCGCATAATGCGCGCTACCGAGATTGAACTTGTAGCGCGCGACACGGCCACGTTCCTTCACCGCCGCCTCGCACGCCGTGATGGCGCGCGTGATCTTGTCGACGGCGGGCAAACGGCTCGCCTGGCTGGCGCGACCGTCGATGGCCACGGTCTGCAGGTCGACGCCCCTTACACCCTGCGGCCGGGTTTGGTCGAGAGGAGAGGCGGCCTGTGCATCGCACTGCTGCAGGGGATCGTTGGCATCGGCGACCTGCTCGCGTCCCATATCCGTGGTCAGCGTGCCGCCGCCACCCTGCTCCTGCAGACGCAGTATGCTATTGACCTCGGCCACGTAGTCCTTGGCGTCCGTGCTGCAGGGCGCCAGCTTGTTGCGGGCCCGCTCGATATCGTCGGCGAATACGCTGCCTGCCGCCACGCCGCGGCGCAGGCGATCCAATTCCGCATCGGCGGTGCTGCAAAGGGCGGCGACGTCGCGCTTGTCGTCGCCGGTCCAGAAATAGAAGCGAGCGGTCAGCGAGTCGTCGAAATCGGGTACCTGATCCTTGCCGTAGAGAGAGCGCGCCCGCTCCCGCACCTCGAGCTTCACATTCGAGAAGAGGACGTTGATCTCCTGACGCGGAATGACGAGCTGAGACAGCAGCACACTCGTGAACAGCGAGTTGACGGGCTTGCGCTCTTTCTTGTCATCCTTCCTCTGTGCAGATTTGCTCTTCGAGGGGCTCAGCGTATTTTCCGGGCTGTCGTAGGAGACTTGGCCACGTCGCGCCGCGTACAGGCGGAACGAGCCCTTGGAGGTCTCGGTCGGCAGCCTCAGGCTGTTGACCGGCACGAGCCCCTTGGCTCCGGAAACCTGCGTGCGGCAGGCATCGGCAATGATGATGATGACATCCGCACCGCGCGCCTTGATCGCCTTCTCGATCTCGTTCTCGGAAAGTGCGTTCTCGGTGATGTACTGGGCGTAGCGCTGGTTCTCCTTGTCCTGGCTGTCGAGTTCGCGGGCACTGCCCGGCTTCTTGCGCTCTTCACGAATGAACGAGTCCTGATCCTTCGCATCGAGCGGCAGATAATAATTGCCCTTCTCCATCAGGCCGACGCCGTGGCCTGAAAAATAGAATACCACCTCGTCGCCCGGACGGACGCGCTCGAGGAACTTGTCGAGCGCCGCGGTGAACGTCTCCTTGTCCTTGGCGGACTCATCCGTGAGCACGGTAATTTCGAAACCGACGCCGCGCCGGCTGAGAATGTTGGCGATGGCTTCGGCATCGAACGCGGGAGCGTTCAGCGGGGCAAGGCCGGTCTTCTTCTGGTCGTAGTCGCCGACCCCCACCACGAGAGCATGTCTTGCCGCGTGTGCCGGTTCAGTCAGGGCAGCGGCAACGAGCCATCCAGTTGCAAGCCACGCGACAACCCCTGCGCAGCCCGCCAAACGCTTGAATACGCTCATGACAGTCTCACAAGACCCCAAGAACATTCCGTTCGCAGCCAGGACATGGCCAATCATTCTCAACCGGACCGCCACCTGCCGCAAATGGCAGCGGTACGATCGATTTCGTCACCGCGGGAGCAGTCCAGCAGAATGCTCAACCGCCTATTGGCGCTGGTCCTTGACCGGTACCGTCCCCATGAAGGAAGCGGCCGACAAGCCGGATTCGCGCGACGAGACCGGGCCGATTGCGCCGCTCTTGGCGTTGGCCAGGATGGTCGGCATCGTGCCCTGGCAGGTCTTGCCGATATGGGTCCGCACCTTCTGCCACAACGCCTCCTGCTCGGCCGGAGACATGGTAGGCGTCGGGGCTCGCAGACCGCGCTGGGGCGTGATCACCGATGTCAACGTCTTCAACCCGGCCGTTATGGTGCTGCCGCCACGCACCAGGTCCGGATAGCTCATCGCTAGGCATTCGTAGAGGGCGCGCCGCGCGCGGAAGCGATAGAGGAACTGCCTGTCGAGGCCCTGGGTATCGGCCACGATGGCACCCGGGCCCTTCTCGACGAAGTCGCGCTGCCAGACGGCTTCGATGGCACCGCTCGTGACGCCCTCGTACTTGCTGTCGGCACCAGTCGTCCACAGGCTGTCGGTGGCATTGTCGCTGTTTTCGTAGATCGTACGAATGAAGCGATCAAAGCTCTTGCTGACGCCGATGATCTCGCTGGTCTCCAGGGCCTTTGCGAAAACATCACGTGCGGACGCCTGGAACAGATCCTTCAGGTCATCCATGCTCGGACCCTTGGCACCGACGCCTTCAAAATAGGGCCGCAGGCGCTTCTTGGCGTAATGCAGGATGCGCACGAGCAGGCGATCGCGAGTCCAGACCTCGCCGGTGAACTTCTCGAACTCCTGCAGGTTGGCCCGCTCATAGGCGGTTTCGATCGAAATCTTCACCTGGCCGGCCGTGACCTGATTGATCTCGCCGCGCGTGGCACGCACGCCCCGATCCGGCTGCTTGAGCAACGCCTCATGTCCGGATGCGAGCGCGCCGAGGAACGATTTGATGGCGCTGTCGACGTTGCGCTCGCGCTCCATGTCCTCTGCGCGGCGGATGTCGTCGAGTTCGACGGTGATGACGGCCAGAGTCTTGGCTATGCGCGCGTTGGCCTCGGCGTCCGGCTTGTCGTTCTTCTTCGAGGAGCGATCGGACTCGCCACCATCGTCTTCCCCGCTTCCCCCCGATCTGCGGTTGGAGCGCGACTTATCATGGTTCGCTCTGGCCCCGCCGTTGAGGATCGCGCCAGCGGCGCCCATGCCGATGATGCCGTTGATGATTTTGCGCTGCGCCTGGGCCGGCGTGGCGCTCAAGGCGCAAGCCGCGACGACTGCAACGCAGATGGTGGAAACGGAGCCCGCCAATCCAATCCGGAGCATGAACACCCCCAATAGCGTCAAAATGCAGAAAACCATTGGCAGACTAGTGCAATTGCTGATTATCGGCAAGAAAGACGGGCCTTGGGCGCCTGCTCACTGATTGAGCACTGAGCAATATTTTTTTGGCGCTGGATCAATGGGATGGTTTGGTTGTCCGTGGGTTGCGAGGATGCGATGGCAAGGCTGTTTTCCGCAGTCGTGTTGGCGGCCCTGATGGGCACAATCCCTGTTTCCGCATCGGCTCAATCGGCTCTCTGCCCTACCGCGCGATCCAAGATCGTCGGCGGAGCGCCTGCCAGCATCGCCGACTGGCCGGGCCAAGCTTCCCTCCGTTTGCAGGCCACCAGCGGGCGCGCCAGCGTGTACTTTTGCGGTGGTTCGGCCATAACCGATCGCTGGATACTTACGGCCGCGCATTGTCTCGCGGACCAAGCCGACAGCCTCGATGCGGTGATCGAGGACTCGCAGGGCCAGTCGCATCCGGCGCGGTTGGAGGTCGTGCTGAACGCCCCGGATCTGAGTCAAGTCAAGCCAGAACAGGTCTATGCCGTCGACCGGGTCGTCATACACGAGCGCTATCGGGAGGCCATAGACGCCGCGCGCAAGCTGCGCACGCCCGAGGAGATCGATGACGCCCTTGAAGGGATCGCATCCAGGGTCGGTGAGGACATCGCCTTGGTGCATTTGGCCCGGCCCTGGCGTGGCCCTCTTGCCGTGCTTTCGCTGAGCAGCGGCAGCGATCCGGCCGACGGCATACCCGTCCGGGTCGCCGGCTTCGGCAAGACCGAACGCGATCCTAACAAGCAAAGCCTGAAGCGTTTTGATCTGTCTGACGGCAAGGCCGAGTTCTACGCCGGATCGAGCCGACTGCTGGAAGTTGCGGTCGAGACGATAGCGTCGGCGACCTGCCAGAAGCGACACCGTAGCGCGATCATCAGCGGCGGCCAGATCTGCGCAGGCCTGGAGGAGGGCGGCCGCGATAGTTGCCAGGGCGACAGCGGCGGCCCGCTGGTGGCCAGGGATCGCGGCGGCTGCCCCTACCAGGTCGGCATCGTCAGCTGGGGGCCGGTGTGCGCGGAGAAAGAGGGTTACGCCGTCTATACCCGCATCTCGCACTACGCGTCGTGGATTCAGAGACATGTCGGCCCGCTGCGCGGTGCGAGCGACGATGTCCGCGATGCGCAACGCCTGACCGACCAGGAGATCGCCGAAGGCTTGAACCAGCTGAAGGCGCTGCTTGGCAAGGCTGGGGCGCAAGTGCGGATCGGCATGCGCGGCGGAAATCGCATCCCCGTGGGTGCGGAGGTGGTTATCGAGGCGACCAGCCCGATCGCCGGCCAGTTGCTGATCCTCGACCTCAACGCCGAACATGAGGTGGTCGTGATCTTTCCCAACCGGTTCGTCGCACAAGCCAAAGTCGGCCGTCTTGCCGCCGGCGAACGCGTCGTCATCCCAGGACCCGATTATGGCTTCACTGGATTCCGTGCCGTGGAGCCGCTCGGCAAGGGGAGACTGGTGGCGCTGGTGGTGCCGATGGAGTTCGACATCACGCGCTTCGGCGCAGGATCGGCCGCGGCGACCAACGCGTTCGATCCGGTTGCAAAGCCACCGAGCTACCTGATGCGGCTGATTCGTCAGCTCGACACCGCCCTGTCGGGCGGCGATGCAAAGCTCGCGGACCTAAAGGGCTGGGCCTTCGGCGTGGCGGAATACGAGATCGCCAAATAGGCCTCGCATTCGATCACCATCTCCTTCGAAGAGCCCTCACGCTGGATGCCTTCACCACACCATCAACGGGGGTACACCCAATACAACGCTTGGCCACTGCCGCGCTGCTCAAATAGCGGCGTACGCTCCGGTGGCGGTCGAAGTCCGCGCCGCAGAAGCACGCCCATGTCGTTGATGAGAACTTTGCCCTCAATGTAGACGCCATGGTTCAACGATAAGAAGTCCGTCCCTACCGCGCTTACATCGATTGAGTCGATGTCCTTGATAATGACCGGTCCGGTCTTGCCGACCTCGCCGGCCCGTGCCCGGCCGTCGCGAAGTCCTCGGGACATCGCTAGTGCTGTATCATTCGAAGATGCGTAGAGGGTGACGCCTTGTGCCACCCGAGCGACACCCGTCGCTATCTGCTCGAACTCATCCTTGTCGATATCAGGGGCCGCAAGCACCACCTGATTGAACACCACGCGCGGATGCTCCTTTGCCATTGCATGCAGCACGCGGAGAGCAATCTGATTGCCCATGCTGTGAGCAATGACGTGGACATTTTTCGCACCGGACGTGGTCACGACCATATCCAAGAACGAGCGTAGATGCTGAACAGAAATCCGCGCTGTGTCTTCGTCGGTGGCGTAGCCCCCCGCCGTACCTTTGGAGGGCCAGCTGAAGAGGAAGGGAACGGCGAATGGAACATGCGTGCCGTCGACTACGGTTCCAAGGTCGTAGGCAATCTGAGCACTGCGATACAAGCCACCCTCAAAAGTGACGTTGAATCCGTGGACGAATACGAATGCATGGTCGTTGTACTGCCGAAGCCCTTGGCCGACGAGCTTGACCATCTCGACAAACTGATCGACCGAGGAAAATACCGTCACTCCGTTCTTGACGATTGTGAAATGCTTGCTCGGATCTTCGGCAAGACCACCAAATAGGTCCGCAAAACTCCAATAGGTCGGTCGCTCGATTTGGCCGCGACCATGACTTTTCGGGACGGTCACAATCGCAGATCCGAGCGCCAATTCCTTGTTACGCTCGGCGCCGAAGCTGATGTGATTGGCCGCTTCCTGCTGATTGCGATTGGTACCGAAAAAGACGGTCACCGGGGTGCACTCATCCTTCGTTACGCAAGTACCGGGAAGCTGTTTGGGCCGTGTCGCCCGTGCAGCTCCTGGTGTCGTCTCCGAAGAACCGCCGGTCTTGAGCATCGTCTTCATCCAACTCAAGACGCCTTCGTTCTTCGCGGGCCCCGTGTTGGCGATCTCTGAAACCTTGCCATTGAAAGGTCCACGAATGGTCTGCGTCCTGCCGGAGGGCAACAATGCCCGAATGTACGAGCCTGCTGGAATGTTGAATTTGTCATCATCTTTCAGCTGCGCACCCACGGGAATATCGGGCGCAGAGGACTCAATGATGTACACGTCGGCGCGTGCCGAATGAGGAAAAACGGACCAGGCAATGAGCGCTATGAGCGCGAACGTCCAGGCTCGAACGAGATGCAACATGGGCGACCCCCCGTCGCTAGAACATGCGGAATGCTATACGTCGATCCTGGCGTGGCCAAGCGGCGGAACAATGGTCAGTTCGGTGCTGCAGCCTTGCCCCCGCCACCCCACTCGCTACTATAGCCTTCGTGTTTTGGGGACACGCAGGGAAGCCCATGTCTCGCATATTGGTGTCGTCGCTGGCGTTTCTGGCGAGCTTGTGGTTGGGCATTGCATCGGCCCAAGAGCCTGCGCGTCTAGCGCTTCTCATCGGCAATCAGGGCTACACGAAGAAGGTCGGGCCGCTGAAGAACCCACACAATGATGTGGACCTAGTCGCAACCGCGCTAACCAAAGTGGGGTTCAAAGTCACGGTCGTGAAAGACGCCGGCTACAAGGCATTGGACACCGCTTTGAAGCGGCACGTGACGGAAGTGCGTCGTGCCGGTGCAGGTGCTCTCAGCTTCTTCTACTACTCGGGGCACGGCGTCGCGAACCCGGAAACGCAGGTCAATTACCTTGTCCCCGTCGACGTCGCGGATGCCGAGGACGACAAGCTGTGGTTCGAGAGCTTCCAGCAAAACACCATCATCGACCTCCTCAGTACGCAGGCCCAACAGGCCACGCACTACTTGGTGTTTGATGCTTGTCGCAATGAACTGAATGTTGGCGGCAGCAATGCCAAAGCGCTCGGTACTGACAAGGGCTTCGTGCCGGTTAACAGCAGCGCTGGGTTGTTGATTGCGTATGCCACGGCTCCCAAACGAACCGCGTCCGATGTCGGAGCGGGCGGCGGCCCCTACGCGAAGGTACTGGCTGAGGAGATCGTGAAGCCCGGCATCGAAGCTGTCAGCATGTTTCGCAGCGTACAGATCAGGGTCAAGCAATCGATTGGGCAGGATCCGTGGCTGACATTCCCATCATTGCCGGCGGTGTATTTTGGAGGCAAACCCGACACCATCTCCAATCTGTCGGGAGATGCGGAGTGGGCTTGGAACTTAGTCAAGGATACGAACAGCATCGCCGCTCTGGAAGCTTTTGCAGAGCGGTACACAGCCACTACGTACTCCCAACTCGCGCGCACTCGGATTGAGTGGCTCAAGAAGCAACAAGAGGCTAACGCCGCAACCAAACAGGCTGATGAACGAAAACGCGTTGAGGTCGAGACGGCGCGCAAGAGAGCAGATGACGACGCGAAGGCCAAGCTGGATGCTGAAAGACACCGGTTGGCAATGCTTCAGCAAGAGGAAGATCGGAAGAGGACGGAGGTCGATGCAGCACGCAAAGCGGCACGCGACGTTTCCGGCAGAGAGTTTATTGCGGATAAGTCACCGTGGGTGAAATTGTGTGAGGCTGTTCCTGTGGCAACCACTGACAAGGATGGCAAGGAAGTAAGGCAGCCGGTCAATGTTTGCATGACCACGTATGAGCGTCTGGACGGAAACTCGGGATTGACCATCGTATCCGCAGCTGTTCGGGAAGTGGAAGGCCAGAAACCCTATTTCATGGTCATGGTCCCCCGTGACATCGACGTCAAAAGTGGTGCGCGCGCTTTGTTCGTTCCGTTTGACCTATGGGATAAGGTTGTCAAAGGCGATCAAGTGGAAGAAAGGCGTCTTACAGATGCCAAGCTTGAATTTTCCATGTGTCATGCCGGGGGTTGCAACGCAGAGATTGAGGCGTCGCAAGAGCTGATAACCCGAGCCATATCTTCAGGAGGTTTTTTCATTACTTTCGTTCGCAACAGGGGCGAGCATGCAAATATCCTGGTTCCCCTCGCTGGCTTTGAAAAGGCATTTGCGGGTAAGCCAATGGACAACAATGCGTATGTTGAGTTGCGGCGGCAGTGGATGACAGAGCTTGCGACGAAGGCAGCAACGACTGCGAACAGCACGGCGGCTTCAAAATAATGATCGCGAGCCGCTCGCCACAACATGATCGGCCGCCGCTGCCACGCATCACAGCGCGGCGCAGCCATGATCGAGAATTTGTAATGGTTTACGCCGTTGCGTGGCCGGCCAACACATCGAGCAAGATCGCCTCGGGTGCTGATCCTTCGGATCAAAGACCCGGATAGTTCGACGTAACTCGAGGTGGCCCGGAGGCAATTTGGTCGAACGGCTCCAACGGATCGCGGTGAGCCGCGCTTCACTTCAGGACCGCCGCCCAGCCAGGCACTCCTGCTTGCCGCAGGCACACGCCGCGACCTAAGATTGGGGGCCAATGCTGTCTGGGGGGAAGCGCACTTGAACAAGATCGACCAGATTGCCGACGCGATCGAGGCGGTGATTGATCAAATTGGCCGCCAATTGGCGTGGCTCGTGCTGGTCGTCGTATTCTTGCTGTTCCTGCAGAACCCTCTCCGCCAGTATGTGCGCGCCGGTCAGTTCACCGCCAACGATATGGGCCAGCTCGCACATGCGGCCGTGTTTATGATTGGTATTGCGTATGCATGGCGCTGGAACAGCCATGTGCGCGTCGACATTTTCTACCGGCACATGCGAGCCCGGACGCAGGCCATCGTCAATCTCTTTGGTACGCTAGTTTTTCTGCTCCCTTGGCTTGCACTCGTCGCCTGGCATGGACTGCCGTTCGTTCTGCTCTCCGTGGGTTTGCGCGAGAGCTTTCCTGAGTCGAATACACCAGGATATTTCCTGCTGAAGTCGCTGCTGCTGGTGTTCGTCGCTATGATGAGCCTCCAGGCCATTGCAGTGATCGCGCGATCGATCGTTGTTATTGGCGATCCATCGCGCGCGCGTACATGATCGAGCTTCTCCACGAGGGATTTGCCGCTCTCATGGTGGCATGCCTGCTGGTGTTGTTGCTGGCAGGTTTTCCGGTCGCCTTCACCTTGATGGGCGTCGCGGTCTCCTTTGCCCTCTTCGGCAATGCGCTCGGGCTGTTCAGCGCCCACCTTTTGTCCGCGCTACCGCTTCGGATCGTCGGGCTGATGGACAACGACTTGTTGCAGGCAATTCCGCTGTTCGTGTACCTCGGCGTGATCCTGCAGCGCACGACCATTGCTGCCGATCTACTCGAAACGATGGCTGGGCTGTTCGCCAATCGTGCCGGCGGTCTGGGAATATCAAGCATCATCCTGGGCATGTTGCTCGCGCCGACAACCGGCGTTGTTGGCGCGACGGTGTTGACCATCGGCCTGCTTGCGCTCCCCAGCATGCTCTCGGCCGGCTACGATCGCCGCTTTGCGAGCGGCATCGTATGCTGTGCGGGCACGCTCGGCACCATCGTCCCGCCGTCGATCATCCTGATCATGCTGTCCGGGCAGATGCGCTATGCTGCCCACGATGCGGCAACGCAAACGGGCCATGCAATCCGCGTAAACTTCCGGCAGATTTATATGGGCTCTGTGCTTCCCGTAGGCCTCCTTCTGTGTTGTTACTTGGCCTATGTAGTCCTTGTATCAATTGTTGCGCCGCGTCTCTGTCCGGCCCGGCCTGCAGAGCAACGGCCGCGCTTGACGCTCAAGAACCTGTTTATCCTTTTGATCGCGCCGATATCACTGATCGTGCTGATGCTCGCGTCGATCCTGACTGCGCTCCTCCATACCGTCGAAGCGGCTGCCATTGGTGCAATCGCAATCACGATCTTCGCGACGTTTCGCGGAGAACTCACATTCGAGCGCTTGGCCGAGACCGTTCGCGAGGTGATGCGTCTGACCGCGATGGTGTTCGCGTTACTTATGGGCGCGCTGACATTCACACTTGTATTCCGCATGATGGGTGGCGACGTAACGGTTGCCAAACTGCTGGCGCAGGTCCCGGGCGGCCTCCACGGGGCGGTCTTGGCAGTTCTCACGCTGAGCCTGGTTTTCTGCCTCTTCCTCGATGCGCTTGAGATTCTGCTGATCGTAATACCGCTTACGATGCCATCGCTGCTGGTCCTTGGCGGCGACCCGATATGGCTCGCGGTGATGTTTGCGATCGCCGTGCAGACCGGCTTTCTCATGCCGCCGTCAGGGTTTGCAATCTGCTTCCTGCGCAGCGTAGCGCCGCCGAAAGTGCAAGCGCCGGAAATTTATGCTGGCGTGGTGGCCATCCTCGCCATTCAGGTTCTCGTGCTGATGCTGTTATGGACGTATCCCGGAATTGCCACGTGGCTTCCTTCCTATTTCGGTTCTTCGGGTTCGGGTACATTTTGATCAGCGGATTCCGTCAGCGTCGACGCCACTGTGCGGAGGGCTTGCAATACCGCGGAGTGTACTGTTGCAGGGAAGAACCCCGATACCTCGTTTGAGGTCGCCGACTGGTCCATCAAGGAGCACCTGGCGGGGAACTAGATCGGGCGCGCTCACTCGCGCGCGGCGGATGCGCCGCGCGTTTGCGCGAAGGCGAAGAACCGGTTTCCGAGATAACCGACCACGGTGTACGGCACGATGCCGAGCGGCTGGGCGTAATAGCCGTCGACGCTAAATTGGTAGATCGCCGTCAACACGGTAATGAGGTTGCAGGCGTACGCGACGGCCAGGACGATCAGGTATTTGACGATGCCGGACACGTCTGAGCCTGCATAGTTGAATGTCCAGCGCGAATTGAGTGCATACCCGCCACACAAGGCGATTGCGTAGCCGACGAAATTGGCGATCGCGTCCCCGAACTCGAGGAAATATTTCAGAGCGTAGATGATCGAGAGGCCGACGACGGTGTTGACGACGCCGACGGCGGCGTACCGCACCGCTGTCGATTTGGTGACCTGCGCGAGGCTGAAGCGCATCACTTGGGTCCGTCGAACTTCAGGGTCTGCGCGGCATCGTAAGCCAGGACCTTGTCGCGCGAACGCAGGACGCTCATGGCGCGGAGATATTGTAACGTCAGCGGCACCAGGCGGACGCGGGAGTCCGGGTCGTCCGTCCACCGAACCGGCAGCTCCTTGACGCGCAGGCCCAATCGCTCGGCTGAGAGCAACAGTTCGGTCGAGAAAAACCACCCATCGCTGGTTGCGCCGCGCGCAATGATGCGCTCAAGGAGCGAACGGCGAATGAATTTGAATCCGCACATGCCGTCTGAGAAAGTCGCGCCGACGTAGAGCTTCAGCACGATGTTGAATGCGTGGCTGATGAACTCACGCGACTTCTTGCGGCCGATCACGTTCGAATTCGCGTGCAGCCGAGAGCCGTAGCAAACATCGTAGCCACCGACCTCGATCGCCTTGATTGCCTCTGGCAAATGTTTGAGGTCGGTGGCGAGATCGAGATCCATGTAGCCGACGATGTCGGCCATCGACGACAACCATGCATCCTTGAGCGCGGTACCGACGCCCGGCTTGGGTACGCGACGGTATCGGACAGACGCATTATCCTGGGCGAGTTGCTCGCCAATCGCCTGCGTCCGGTCGGTCGAGCCGTTGTCGGCAATCACCAGCGCGATGCATTCCGGCGCCTCGAACAAATTCTTGAGTGCCCCGAGCACCGTTTCGACGTTGGTCTTGAGCGTGCGCTCTTCGTTGAGCACGGGAATCGCGATTTCGACCTGCATCGCTCAGGGCATCTCGACGATGTTACGGATGTGCCGCGCGTTGGAGAGCGGGCTGCGAACCTCGCGCAGGACGTGATAGTTGGGACGGCGATTGACCGCGCGATCGACCTCGATCAGATGCTCGGCGATGATGCCAAGCACGATGCTGAGCAGCAGGAAAATTCCGCTAATCTGCAGCGAAAGCGAGCTCCAGCCGGGCTCGACGTCGTTCTCCACAAATTTGGAGATCACGGCATAGGCCATATAGGCAACGTTCAGCCCGGCACTCAGCAGGCAGATGAAGATCACGAAGCGCAGCGGCACGGAGCGCGCGAAATTGAGAGCACGATAGGCGTGCCGCAGCGCGTGCGTGCCGCGTTGTGTTCGCCGACTAA
>Ga0075367_10000335_pt1 | contig 16710 bp, 17 predicted proteins | sample EndMethybrTD3032_FD_71399 | JGI IMG/M metagenome (GOLD analysis project Ga0075367, IMG submission 71399) | Populus endosphere microbial communities from Tennessee, USA - Endosphere MetaG P. TD hybrid TD303-2 | ecosystem: Host-associated > Plants > Roots > Endosphere | place: USA: Tennessee... | reverse complement strand
GCTACTGCGAGACGCACGGCGTCAAAGTCGGCAATTCCGTTTGTTGCGACAACTCGGCTCATATTACGCCTCCTTCCTTTCAATTTCATCAATGTCTTGGATGCTCATACCCTCTTCGATGTCACCGATTTCGTCAGCTTCATCCAAAACTGTTTCGACTTCTTCGTCAATATCGCTTACGGCTGGGACGGTCTTATCCGTCGGGCCGCTCTCTGCGATAACTTGCTCGGCATCGATGGCAGCTTCTTCGCTTTCATCCAAAAGGTCGACACGAAGGCCAAGACCCTGGAGTTCCTTCACGAGCACGTTGAACGACTCTGGCAACTTAGGACCGACGATTGGCTCGTCCTTGATGATAGATTCGTAGGCTTTGGCACGGCCATAGGTGTCGTCCGACTTGATCGTCAGCATTTCCTGCAGGGTTGCTGCAGCACCGTATGCCTCGAGCGCCCACACCTCCATCTCACCGAAGCGCTGGCCACCGTTTTGCGCCTTACCACCAAGTGGCTGCTGGGTAACCATAGTGTATGGACCAGTCGAGCGGGCGTGAATCTTGTCGCTGACCATGTGGTGCAGCTTGATGATGTGCATCACGCCGACGGTCGTACGCTCTTCGAAAGGCTCGCCAGTGCGGCCGTCGAACAGTTGGCTCTTGCCGTCGCGGGCATAGCCGGCTTTTTCAAGCTCGCTACTGATAGTTTCGTCGGTAACACCATTGAATGGAGGCGTTGCGACCTTGTAGCCAAGAGCGCGAGCAGCCATGCCAAGGTGGGTTTCGAACAGCTGTCCGATGTTCATACGAGATGGCACGCCGAGCGGGTTCAATACCACGTCGACAGGAGTACCGTCATCCATGAACGGCATGTCCTCTACAGGAAGGATACGCGCGACGACACCCTTGTTACCGTGACGACCGGCAAGCTTGTCACCTACCGAGATCTTACGGAGCTGGGCAACGAAAATCTGGATCTGCATAAGCACGCCGGCTTTCAGTTCGTGGCCGTTTTCGCGGCTAAAAATCTTGACGCCGACGACCTTGCCACCACCAGCGTTGTTCATGCGCTGTGAAGTGTCGCGGACATCTTTGGCTTTTTCACCGAAGATGGCACGAAGGAGACGTTCTTCGCTTGAAAGTTCTTGCTCACCCTTAGGGGTAATTTTGCCGACCAGCACGTCGCCAGCCTTTACTTCGCTACCAACCTGAACGATACCGTTTTCGTCGAGGTGACGAAGCGATTCTTCGCTCACGTTTGGAATGTCACGGGTGACGATTTCTGGGCCAAGCTTGGTTTCGCGGACTTCAACGGTGTAGTCCTTGATGTTGATGCTGGTCAGAGCGTCTTCCTTGACGATACGGTCACTCAGGACGATAGCGTCGTCCATGTTGTAGCCGCCCCAAGGCATGAAGGCAACCGTTAGGTCGCGACCAAGGGCCAATTCGCCGTCAGCGATAGACGCGCCTTCGATCAGCGTGTCGCCCTTCTTGACCTTCTGGCCACGGATGACACGGGTCTTTTGGTTGATCGAGCGGTCGTCATTGCTCTTGGCAAAGTGAATCAGCTCGTAGCTCTTTACGCCGTCCTTGTACTTGACTTCGACGAGCTTGCCGTCTGCACGAACGACTTCGCCGTCGCCTTCAGCGGTAACCAGTTGGCTGGTGTTGCGAGCGATTTCAGCCTCGATACCAGTACCGACAGTAGGAGCTTCAGGAGTAAGAAGAGGGACAGCCTGCTTCTGCATGTTCGAACCAGTCAACGATCGGTCGACACGGTTTTTCTCGATGAACGGCACGAGGCTAGCGGTCGAACCAAGAATCTGCTTGTGAGCAGCATCCATGTAGCTCACTTCGCTAACATCTACCTGCTCTGGCTTGAGGTGCTTGCGGGCGCTTACGCGCTCAGCGGCAAAAGATCCGTCTTCGTTCAGCTCGGCACCAGCATCGGCGATGACTTCGGTGATTTCCTGTGAGGCGTCGAGGTAAACGACGTCATCCGTCACCTTACCGTCAACGACCTTGAGGTATGGCGTTTCAACGAAACCGTACTCGTTCACACGAGCGTAGGTGGCAAGGTTAAGCACCAGTCCGATGTTCGCGCCTTCCGGCGTCTCAACGGAACAAATACGGCCGTAGTGGGTTGGGTGGGCGTCACGAACGTCAAAACCAGCACGTTCACGCGAAAGGCCACCAGGACCCATCGAGCTAAGGCGGCGCTTGTGCGAAAGCTCGGACAATGGGTTGACTTCGTCCATCAGCTGCGAAAGCTGCGAACTAGCGAAGAACTCACGTACGGCAGCAACGACCGGGCGGGCGTTGATCAGCTGGCCAGGAGTTACCGTCTCGATGTCGCTCATGCTCATGCGGTCCATGGCGTTACGCTGCATGCGGAGCATACCAACGCGGAACTGACGGGCAACGAGCTCGCCGACCAACTTGACGCGACGGTTAGAAAGGGCGTCGATATCATCAACGTCTTCCTGCGTGTTGTTGAGGCGGATGATTTCCTTGATGATAGCGATCAAGTCGCTCATCTGGAAAACACGGTTTTCGGTAGTGTTCGCTACTTCAAGGCCAAGGCGCTGGTTAAGCTTGTAACGGCCGACGCGGCTGTAGTCAAAGCGCTTGAAGTCGAAGAACATGCGCTCGATCATGCTGCGAGCGTTGTCGACGGTGGCAAGGTCACCTGGACGCAAGCGACGGTAGACCTCGATGAGGGCTTCGTTCGAACCACGGGCAGGGTCTTTATCGAGAGTGGCATCGATGTATTTTACTTCGCCGGTGTCAACGTCTTCGAACAGGCTCTTGATTTCGCTGGTCTTGTTGTGACCAAGGGCACGCAGCAAAGTGGTGACAGGCAGCTTGCGGCGGCGATCGATCTTGACGTAAATAGTACCGTTAGATGCGGTCTCGAACTCGAGCCATGCACCACGGCCTGGAATAAGCTTAGCGCCATAATGGTTGCGGCCGTTTACCACGTCGGCAGTAAAGAACACGCCAGCGCTACGGATAAGCTGCGAGACGACGACACGCTCGGTACCGTTGATGACGAACGTGCCGCGATCGGTCATCCATGGGTAGTCGCCAAGGTAAATCTCTTGCTCTTTGACTTCGCCCGTTACCTTGTTGGTAAGCTCGACAGTCGCGTGAAGCGGCGCATCAAAGGTAAGGTTGTTCTCTTTGGCGTCCTGTTCGGTCGTCTTAGGGTCTTGGAACTCATATTTCTTGAACCGCAGTTCGAGCTTCTGACCAGTGTAGTCCTCGATAGGGTTAAGTTCTGCGAATATTTCACTCAAACCAGTCTCGACGAATCCACGCCATGAGTCTTCCTGGTGAGCGATGAGATTTGGTAGCGCCAAAGCGTTGTCTGTGCTGGTGAAAAAGACACGCTTCGATGCGCTGGGCTGGGTTTTTGCCACGAATAGCTCCTCGCTGGATTAATTGTTTAGTGATGGAATCGGCGCCGAAGATTCTCTTAGCCATGGTTATTCTCTGTTCGTTGCCACCCGTCCAGAAAACATAACTAACCACAGCTACACTACTTCTTGGTACCCATTGTGAAGCAAAGCAGGCAAATCGTCAAGAGAAATATCAATCATAGCCTACATATACTAGCCGTTCTTTCGCCTTTTTAGGCTCATCAGTATAACCACGCAGTTATAGAGAACGCGGACCTCCGTACCCAGAACCCCCGCGGGCCTGGGTACGGAAAATCACTCGGTGGCTCGGTTGGCCGTCAGCGGCGTACGTCCTTGAAGACGATGCCGCAAGCCAACAGGGCGCAGGCGCCGGCGACGATGCCGACGGCCACGGCCGCGACGAGACAGAACTCGCCCTTGTGCCACCACTCGGGCCGCATTGCTACGGCATACATCGTGAAGCCGACGACCAGCGCGGCCATGAGGACGAACCCCAGGCCGACCGTCGCGAACTTCCGAACCGTCACCTGGCCCCGCTTCTGCGCATCCGATGCGAGCAGAACCAGGGAGAGCGACGCGAGCACCGCGAGGCCGTACGTGCCGACAAGCGCGGTGCCCATCAAATAGGCGGGCATATACCTTCACCTCCGTGAGTGAGTGTCCGGTTATACAGTATACTTTTATTGATTTATTGTCAATTATCGGAGACGTGTATTTTAGGGCTAGACGTTATGCCTTTTCGATTACCTCGTCGATAAGGCCGTAGGCCTTTGCTTCCTCAGCACTCATCCAAAAATCGCGGTCCATGTCTTTTTCGATCTTTGGCAGTTTTTGACCAGTGTTCTTGGCCAGTATCTCATTCAGGCGGTTCTTCAGGTAGATGCTTTCGCGCAGGGTGATTTCTTGGTCGGTCACCTTGCCCTGGGTTCCACTGGATGGCTGGTGAATCATAATACGGCTGTTTGGCAGCGCCACGCGCTTACCCTTCGTGCCGCTTGAAAGCAAGAACGAACCCATGCTCGCCTGCAGGCCGATTCCAATCGTCATGACGTCCGGCTTGATGTACTGGATAGTATCGTAAATCGCCATGCCATCATACACCGTCCCGCCTGGGCTGTTGATGTATAGCTTGATGTCCTTCTTGGAGTCAGCGTACGCCAGGTGCAACAGCTGCGCGACGACGATGTTCGCCGTATGCTCGTTCACCTCTTCCCCTAAAAAGATGATGCGTTCGTTCAGCAGGCGCGAGTAGATGTCGAACGCGCGCTCGCCATCCTGCGTTTTTTCAATGACCGTTGGGACTAAGTAACTACCTGGCTTATTCATAGTATTAAGTATACACAAAAATTAGCACTCCATGCAATAGAGTGCCAGCCTTTTGTTCGTGGGGGGTATTGCTTTATTATGATTTTTATGTTAATATATATTGGTCACCTCGTTGCGATACAGGAGAAAAGCCATGGCCGCATTCGGCAGTGTCCGCACTCGCATTACCCGCGTCCACACGAGCAGCAAAAGAGTCGAAGAAGTCATCGGTGGCGTGAGTGCCATCACCTCCGGCTTCGTCGCCCTCGTGGGCGGCATCGTGCTCGTCATGGACGCGCTCAAGCCCCAGGAAGAGAAGGACGCTCCCGAAATCGACCAGGCCTGACCCTGTCGCAGCGCCGACCCCGCACCCACCTCGGACATTCGAGCAATCGAAAAGCCCGCGGCGGGGGCGGGCTTTTCATTTTTTGCGGAGATACTACTTATTTAGAGTTCAGCTCAACCAAACGGTCAACCGTCTTTTCGGTCAACAGGCGGTTGGCGATATCGCGGCGTGCTTCTGGCTGGTCGAACTGCGCTACCATCTGCGGGTTGTTGGCATACTGCTTTTTATAGAGGTTAACGTGGTCTTCAAGCTCTTGGTTCGTCGCTTCGATCTTCTCAGCCTTGCTGAGTTCAGCAAGTACCAAACCGGCCTGGACGCGCTTTTCAGCGGCTTCGTTCACTTCGGACTCAAGCCACTTTTCCTTGCTCTCGAACCCCTTGTTTTCAAGGTATTGGTCAAGGCTAAGACCTTGGTACATGAGGTTCTGCGTCATGTCCCGCTCGATGGATTCGGCTTGGTCGTTGCGCAAGATCTCAGGTACTGGCACCTTGCTCGCTTCGACCAGCTGTTTGACGAGGTCGTCCTTCAGCACGTCCTTGGCTTCACGCTCTTTTTGAGCAGTCAGCTCGCGCTTGATGTCAGCCTTCAGTTCGGCAACCGTTTTGAACGGGCCAGCCTTGACGGCAAACTCGTCGGTGACTTCAGGAAGGACTACTTCTTGGATCTTGTTCAGCGTGGTCGTAAACACGACATCCGCGCCTTTGAGGTCTGCGACGTGGTAGGTTTCAGGGAATTTCAGCTTCAGGTCGAATGTCTCGCCAGGCTTTTTGCCGACGATTCCTTCTTCGAAACCAGGGATGAACGAATTGCTTCCAAGCACGAGATCGTAGCCCTGGGCGGTACCGCCGTCAAACGCGACGTCGTCTTTTTTGCCTACGAAGTCGATGTTTACTTCGTCGCCATCTTTAGCAGCACGGGTAACGTCTTTCTTTTCGGAAAAACCTTGGCGCATACGCTCGATGATTTCGTCGACTTCTTTGGCCGCAACGGTAATCTTCTTGCTTTCGGCCTTCAGTTTCTTGTAGTCGCCTAGCGTCACCTTCGGCAAGATTTGAGCCTCGGCCGTAAACTCTACTTCTACGCCAGGAACATACTTCTTGATTTCGACTGCAGGACGTTCGAGGGCCTGGATACCTTCGTTCATGTAGCTTTCGGCTACGGCCTTGCTCATGGCGTCTTCTAGCGTTTGCTGCGCCAAGATTTCAGGGTCGACGTGCTTTGCAGCCACGCTCGCAGGGACTTTGCCCTTGCGAAAGCCAGGGGCTTTGATTTCTTTGGCAAGCTTCGTCAGGGCAACCTGCTCGGCGGCCTTTAGTTCTTCTTTGCCGAGCGCTATGGTCAGCTCGACTTTCGTGTCGGATAGGTTCTTTACGGTCGTCTTCATACTGAACTAGAGTATAACAGATGTAGACTACTCGAACAAATCGGCCAAATCGTCTTTTGACTTGCGGCGACGGTCTTTCACGCTGCTGACAATACGCTCGAAGCTCAGCTTTTGTTCCTCGCTTGATGCCGTGTCCTTGAACGGATATATCTCGCTCTTCAGCTCTTTTTCACCCACGAAAATGATGAATGGAATATCTTTTTTGACCGCGGTCTTCAGCTGCTTGTCCAGCTTGCGGCCAGTGATATCAAGCTCTACCGTTACGCCTTCGCCACGGAGGTCAGAGGCCAGTTTGGCGGCGCCTTCTAGCGTGTCGCCAAGCACTACCAAGTACACTTCGGTGGTCGACGGCAGCTTAGGGATGAGGTCGTGCGACTGCAGGAACAGTTCGGTCATCGTAAGGCCGGGGGCCATACCGACGGCCGAAATAGGCTCGGCACCGAACAAGCCCACCAGACCATCGTAGCGGCCACCACCGTAAAGCGAACGGGCATTCTCTGGGTTGGTGTCAAAAAACTCGAATACCGTACCCGTATAGTAGTCCAGGCCGCGCATGAGCGTAATGTCGAACTTGGTGTTCCTTACGCCTTCGCGCTCTAGCAGGCGGAACAGCTGCTGCACTTCCTTGACCGCTTCGTTCTCACGGATAGTTTCAGGCAGCTCACCAATGTTTTTTGCCATTAGCAACGCGGCAATCTTCTTCAAGCCTTCGGGGGCAGATTGGTCGCCGAAAATCTCGATGGCTTGGTCGCGAAACTCTTCGTTAGAGATTTTGTTCTTGCGATCGAACAGCTTGATCATCAGCTGTGATTGCACGCCATCGAGGCCTAGGTAGTCGCTCATCATGAAATTAATGACGCGGCGATTGTTCACCTTGATAGTAAACATGTCATCGGTAGCACCAAAGGCTTTTAGGAACTGCGAGCCCATGGTAATAATCTCGGCTTCGGGCAAAGCGCCTTCCACGCCGAAGACATCGACGTTCAACTGCCAAAACTCACGCTCACGACCACGTTGCGGGCGTTCGTAACGCATGAAGTTAGCGATGCTGTATAGGCGCGCCGGGTACGCCATTTCTTGGCGACGAGCCGCAACCATGCGGCTGATGCTTGGGGTCATCTCGGGACGGATAGCGACCATGCGCTCCCCACGGTCGGTAAAGGCGTACGTTTGCTCGCCTACCAGCTCTTGGCCCGACTTTGCTGCGTATACTTCCAGCGGCTCGAGCATTGGCGCGCCGTATTCCTCATAGCCAAAACTCATGGCTACTTGCTTCCAAACGGAAAAGATATAGTTTTGTACCCGCTTTTCGGCCGGGTAGTAGTCGCGGGTGCCTTTGTATGGCTGTGATGACAACGTACTCATTGGGGTTATTTTTGCATTTTTGGCCTCAGATTGCAAGGTTGAGCGGTTTGATTTGGACATAGGATTCCTCTATTTAAATTATGATTGGCATATAAAAATCGGCCGAAGTACCGGCCGAAAATTACTTGCAAAAAGAAAACTATCCGACCAGCTTCGGCGATATATGCGAATGATGGATACGATAGGCCATGCGGTTATTCTATCAGCTGGTCGTCGAGTTGTACAACAATAGGCATCTGGGAAACATACGCCATGTCATGCATGACCACGTGAAGACCCGAAGCCATCATACGCAACCGTGTATCCGCCCGGTGCAGCTGGCCACCCAACCGTGTCGCCGCCTCAGCCGCCATTTCCCTGCGGCGATCAAGGTCGGCTGCCAAGCTTCCGCGTGCGAACTCGGCATATACCATCCCATACCCTTTATACCGCTCGTATGCCCCCTCAAGAGACGTCATGCGCTCGGCGATGTATTCCATCTCTGACCGATCTTCGTTATCGAGGGTAAAAAACAGACGGCCACTGCCGTCTTCGTTATGACTAAGGCGCCTCAGCGCATCCAACTTGAATATTCGCTGCGCCACCCGCCTAGCGCCGAACTCACGCTCCATTTTTGAAAACGTTTCCGCATACCGTCGCCGCTGGCTTCCCTGCTCGACGAACGCCTGGGCCTCGGTATATAGCCGCATCGTGCCAGGACGCGCCGGCCGCTCAAGAAAAGCATTTACCGCGGTTTCTACCTCAGTGGTTGGACGCAGTTCACCTCTTATACGCGTCGCCGGGTATTCGTAGGTATCGCTCATGATTATAGTATGACATACTGTAGTCATCCAAGCTAGTTTTTATTCTACAATGCATGCCGGCGAAGCCACTCGTACATCACGATGCCCGCAGCCACCCCTACGTTTACCGAACGCGTACTGCCAAATTGTTCTATCGCAACCATTCGATCAGCCACTCGGCATAGCTCCTGGCTCACGCCCGGGCCCTCGCCACCAAATACAAGCACGCAGTTTTTTGGCAACTCGGTCTTAGAAAGCTCGATCGCACCCTCTTGGTTGTCTACGACCACTACTTGCCTACCCTCCATTGCCACCACGAAATCGGCCGCCGTCGCATGATAAAACACGTCTAGATACCTATCGGTTACCATGGCGCCGCGCTTGTTCCACTGCCGGCGACCGATGATGTGTACGGCGCCTGCATTGAAGGCATTGGCGCTCCGCACGATAGTGCCGATGTTAAAGTCGTGCTGGAGGTTTTCTACCGCAATATGGAACGCATGGCGCTGCTTGTCCAAGTCTGTCTTTATAGCCTCTACTGTCCAGTAGCGGTATTTGTCTTCTACGTTGCGAGCGTCGCCGCTTGCCAGTAGCTCCGCGTCATACTGCGGGCCATCTGGCCAGGGCTTGGGGTGGGGTGGCGCACCGTGCGGTTCGTTTTCGTTCATCTCTAGGTATGGTAGCATACCACTCATCTGTCAATCGTTGTAAACTAGGAGCATGGCTATCCGCACGACGATCGACCGGCTCATCCGTCGGTTCGAAAAAGACTTCGACACCCACAACCGCATTGAGGTTTTAAAAAAGGCCCTACTGCATAACTACGACCTTTTCGCCCGACTGTCAGGCAAGGAGGTTATTCCCGTGCTTAAAGGCAACGCCTACGGCCATGGCATCGAGCAAGTTGCTGCGGCACTAAGGGATCGCAGCTTCTCTTATATCGCCGTTGACGGGTATTTCGAGGCCTTACGCGTACGCAAAGTCAGTCGCCAGCCAGTCCTTATAATGGGCGCTATAAAGCCCGAGAACTTCGCACGGCTCACTTATGATGGCTTTGCATTCGTCGTGCAAGACGCCGCAACCATCCGCGCGCTTGGTGCCATCAAAAAGAAGGTGAAGGTGCATCTAGAGTGCAATACCGGCATGAACCGCTACGGAGCCGCGCCAAGCCAGCTCGCCGAGCTTACCAGGCTTATCCTCGGCTATCCGAACCTTACACTAGAAGGAGTGATGAGCCACCTTGCCGACAGCGACGGCGACGATATCGAAACGGTCGCTAGCGCCGTGCAGCATTACGACGAATGTGTCGAGCTGATCCTTGGCGCCGGAGGAACACCGACGCTATTCCACGTCGCCCAGACTGCCGGCAGCGTAAAAGCCGTATCAAAATACGCCACGGCCATGCGACTTGGAATCGGGCTATATGGCATCAATCCGTTTTCACCGTCACACACCCTCCATGACACCCTGGCAGGACTCCAACCGGCATTACGGTTCGTGAGTACCATTACGAAAACCATCGAACTGAAAAAGGGTGACAAAGTCAGCTACAACTACACGTTTACCGCACCACGCAGCATGACCATCGGAATTATTCCGGCGGGCTACTACGAAGGCGTCAACCGAGCCCTTAGCAACAAAGGCGTCGTTTCGCAAGGTGACATGTATTTGCCTATCGTTGGCCGGGTGTGCATGAACCACACTATGATCGAACTCCCGAGCCCAGTGGCCATAGGCACCGAAGTGAGCATCTATAGCCCCGACCCATCAGCAAAGAACAACATCGATGTTACCACGCAAAAGCACGGCTTGTTCAACTACAATCTTCTTACTGCTTTGTCAGCGGACGTTCGACGTATTCTCGTCGAATAATTCGGTCGCTTTTCGCTCTTTTGAGCTCATCGGCATGAATGCACATTCATGGAAGCGCGCAGGCCGGAGCGGGCAAGATAGAGTAACACTCCAATGCCCGCCCGGCCCAAAACCTTTGTCAGTGAACCGTGTCGGTGATCGGGTCGTAGGTGATGTCGTCGACGAAGGCGTAGATGTTGAGCAGCTCGCCCCGGAAGTCGACGGTGTTGTCGCGGTAGGTCACCACCACGAACTCACCGTCGTCTTTCAACGTGGCGGACGGGTTGCCGACGCTCCGCGCGACAGCCACCAGTTCGAGGCCAGGTTCTTTCTGGCCTTTCCAGAAAACGTCGTCCCCGAGGATCACCAGCGAAGTGCTGGGGTCGATACCCGGCTCGGCGTTAGCGGGACTGGCGACGAGAAACGCCTGGGACATAACTCCTCCAACAGAGATAGAGACGTGCCAATAACAAAGGAAAAGGTCGTCCAACCCACAATAAATCGAAGGTCAGGCTGGATGACATTTTATAATATTTTCTTATTTTAGTCAATATCCTACAGGAAAACCTAGCGTTCGCACGACCAAAGAAAATAGAGACCGAACAGTCTCTATTTTCTTTGGTGCGCGAGAGAGGACTTGAACCTCCACGTCCCGAAGGACACTAGCACCTGAAGCTAGCGCGTCTACCAATTCCGCCACTCGCGCGTGCTTATGTAATGATACCCGCACGAGGCTAATATTTCAAGGGTTAGTTGCGTGGAACGTAACCGGCGATCGCCGCCGTGTCGTAACTCGATCGCAGGTGCGGAATAAGGTGGCGGATCTCGGTAGGCTGCTTTACGCCCGGGTTCATCGTGCCGTGCGGGTCAAAGATAGCCTTGATACTCGCGAACAACGCCAAAACGTCAGGGTCGAGCTGCGCATAAGCAAAGCGCGCCTTTACCCTCCCTTCGCTGCCATTGCCAATGAGATGCCCGCCAAAATACGTTACGAGGCTGGCATACTCATCCAAAAGCTTGAAGACTTTTTGCTTGTCGCCGACCCGATGCAACTGAAGGATTGGCCGGGCGTAAAACGTATTCTCACCTACCCTGCTATGGAACGGCATGACCACACCGTGCTTGGCAACCAGCGCCTTGGCGGCCGTCAAGAACTCTTCGGAGCGTTCGCGCGGGATATACGCGCCGTCGATGATAGGAGGCGCCGCGGCTGCCCTACCGTCAGGCACGGCCACGAGTGCCGTTACGTCACGAAGTGCCAAGAGTTCGTCGACGCCTTCGCCCTCGGTCGCTTCTATATACGCTTCCATCTTGGAGACAAGCTTTTCGACTTTTTTCAATTTCTTTATACGGGCACGGTCGCTAAAATCGTCGAACCCTAACACGACGACCGCGCTAGGTGTCATATCGGCATTCTTCAAAAAGTCGTATTTTTTGCCCCGTGCTTCGGCAATCGAGAACAGCTCGCCGTCGTAAAACTCAACGAAAGCAGGCTCCAGCACATCGAAATGGTCAAGGGCGTCGCGCATTGCCTCGCTGCTGCCGAACGCGATGGCCGCAACCGCCGTCGATGCGCTAACGAATTCAGTTTTCATGATCATTTCAGAAATAATACCAAGAGTACCCTGGGCACCGACGAACAGTGGTGTCAAATCGAGGGAGCCATCCTTTTGCTTTACCTGGGCGATCGCGCTATAGCCAACATTGTCTCGCGCGTCGAAAGCGATCTTTTCCGCGATAAGCTGCGCGTTGTCGTCGATAAGGTTATCCAGATTGCGATAAATTTCTCCCTCGAAAGTCTGCAGCCCCTTGCGCTTGCCTAGTTCACGCTTTGACAAGCGGCCGGTCTGAAGGACATCGCCGTTGGCAAGAATGATTTCGAGCTGTGATACCCACTTGCCCACGTCGCCGTACTTGCCCGCAAGAGGACCGTTCTCGCCCGATGAAACGATGCCGCCCACCGTACTGTACGAAGCGGACGACGGAAAAGATGGGACCGCCATGCCCTGCAGCACAAGAGCCGCGTTCACGCTTGCTGCGTTGGCACCTGGCTGCAACCGCACCAGTTTTTGCTTGGCGTCAAACTCAAAAATACGGTCCATATGTGCCGTCATCACCACGGATACGCCCTTGCCGATGGCACCACCGGTCTCATCGCTGCCGCCACCCCTTGGCGTCAGAGGTAAGACATGTCCTTTTTCGGCCAGTTGCCACGTAAAGCGTGCGATTTTGCGGATATCGTTCGTTACCCGCGGATACACGGCCATTTCAGGGGTAATTTCAAGCACGCTTAAATCACGGCCAAGCGCCGCTAGCACCGCCGGATTGGTGGTAACCTCGCCTAAAATGTGTTCCTGCAAATACGAAGCAACTTTGCTCATACTACCCCTATCCTTCGCTCACCCTTGTACTCATTTCCTTCATGATAGCATAAGCTCCTTGAATTTACAGCTTTATCAATCGAATATTTTTTGCTATAGTGATAACACTTGCGCGAGTGGTGGAATTGGTAGACACGCTAGCCTTAGGAGCTAGTGCCCTCGGGCGTGAAGGTTCAAGTCCTTTCTCGCGCACCAGAAATCATACAATAAAAAGCGTTCCGATAGCGGAGCGCTTTTTTATTTTGCAGGAATCCCCATCAGCTACACGAATCCGGCCAAATGATATGATGGGGACATGAGAATACGGCACACGGTGATCTTTACCTTTTACGAAACCACTTCCGAGCAACAAAAGCAGGAAGTAATCTCACGCTTGAACGACATGGGGCAATGGCTTACGAAAAACCTTGGCGTTACGGACTGGGTCGTCGCGGAACATATTCCGGAAACGTTCAAGGACGGCCGGGCGCACTTGCTACAAGACGGCATCTTTCCAAACCTTGATGCGATGAAGCGGCACGCGCTGTCGGACGCACATAAACGGGTTGTCGAGCTGACGCCAAAGGTATGCGACTGGATGACCGTAGATACGATTATTAACGAGGAGTAATTTCCTGATGATATGCGATGGAGGCACGAAAGTTAGGCTTTATGGATAAAAACGGATCAAGAAAATGGAAGATCAAGGAATCTACTTACCTCGTTAATGACCGCTGGATGAGACTGCGAGCCGATACGTGCATCACCCTGACTGGCCAAGAAATCAGCCCCTTCTACGTGATGGAATACGGCGAATGGGCCAACTGCCTCGTCCTTAGTGATGACAACGAGGTAACGTTGCTCCGGCATTACCGCCACGGCATCGACGATTTCGTCCTGGAGATCGTCGGTGGCGGCGTGGACGACGACGAGACGCCAGAGGCCGCGATTCGCAGGGAGCTGGAAGAAGAGGTCGGGCTTGTCGGAGCGACCATCCACCCTACGGGAGTCTACTACGCCAACCCCTCGAGCCAGACCAATAAGACCCATAGCTTCATTGCGCTGGGCGGCACCTTTGACGGCAGGCGGCTAGACGAAACGGGCGCGGACTTCCAGGTAGTCAAGATGCCGTTCGATCAGTTCATATGTATCATCGAGGACCAAACCGAGATACTGCAAAGTCTCCACCTCGCCTCTATTTACCTGTCCTTGAACTTCTTGAAGCGCCACCAAAGCAGGACTGCGATATAATTGGACCATGCCTGAGGAAAAACTTTACTACATAGGCGTCAAGGCCTTGATTCGCGACGAGCACGGACAGCTTTTGGTACTCCGCATACAAAAACCTGGCCGCGCGTACTACGACCTCCCCGGCGGGCGCATTGCCGAAGGCGAGTCGCCAATCGATGCGCTGCGGCGCGAAGTACGCGAAGAAACCGGCATCGCCGAACTACGGAACGAACGACTGCTTAGCATGGCAATCTCACCGGTACACATCCCCATTACACCCGTAAAAAGCGGCGGCTTGGTATTCGCGATCTACGCCTGCGACGCGGAAATGCCAGCAAGCCTCCAGCCAGAAGCCAACATGGAAATAACGTGGTGCGACGAGGCCGACGCACTCGAAAAGCTGAGCGACTACCCGCAAGAACTTTTGGCTACGATTTCAAGAACCACGCCTTAAAACGTAAACTCAGTCGTTGCCCATGGGTATACCGAAACGTCACTGAAACGCACCCATGTCGGCTCAAGCAAATAGTTCGCTTGACCCTCTATATCCTTGAACGGCAACGATCCGGGAAGTTTTTCGAAGTGGGCCGCGGCACGAGCCTCAAATTCCTCGCGCGAGAGCTTGCGAGCCTTGCCTTCGAACTGCACGGTATAGCGTTTGTCGGGGTCGGTCGTCTCGAACGCCACGCGTTCGTCACGTGCGATGTTACCAGCTTTTCGCGAGGTCTCGCTCGTGCCGATGATAAGTTCTAGTTGGTCGTTCTGCGAAAACGCCACGTTGGCGATTTGCGGCTGGCCCGTAGGTCCAAGCGTAGCCACTCGTCCTAGTTGTTGCGTGTTCAAAAACTCAGCGACCTCAGCCATGCTCGGCTGCAGTCCTTTTTCGTTCCCAGTGAATTTCTGCGTTGTCATCCAACCCTCCTTTTATACATTGGCTTTTCGTACCATCAGTACGCGGCCATCCTTTGTTTCGACGTGCTCGTAACCATGTTTTTCATAAAATCGTAATGCGCGGCCATTGTCTGCGTTCGCCTCGAGCCAAACGCTACCTTCGTACTGCGTAGTAGCTTCGAAATCTTTATGCGCAGCCTCGATAAGGGCGCCTGCCAGGCCTTTGCCTCGCTGAGAGTCGTACATTCGAATAGCAAACGTGTAGTCCGCCCCAAGTTCAGGCCGAGACGAGTGCGCAAACCATGCCACGCCGGCAAGTACCTCTTCTTGAGCAAGCGCGTACACGACATGCCCTTTCGAGCGAAACCACTCGTACGCCGCTACCACGTCAACGAACCGCTCATCGGCATCCTTGTGCGTAAAACGACGGATTTCTTCTTCTTTCGAACGCTCCACGAGCTGCTCGGCGATAGCATCATTCCAGCCGCGGTAGAGCCGCAGGCCATGATCTTCAAGCGGTAGAGCCTGGGCGTTTTCGACAAGAGCAGTCCCCTTGCCAATTAAAAAACGACTGCTCATAAAGCAGCCTCGTCACGGCGGTAGTAGGTGAGGAAAGCATTTCCGTAACTACGATTGTCCACCACAACAACTCCCGTTTTGGCAAGTCCCTCACCACTACCTGGGTGTGATAATACCATATACCCGCCTGGTTTTAATAGACCCAATAATCGCCCGGCTGTGGATAACTGTGGATCATTATAGGGTGGATCGGCAAAAATAAAATCGAATTTTTCATCGCCCTTCGTTTCAAGCCAGTTACTGACCGTCGTGCGGATAATTGCCGTACGAGCTTCGGCGCCAAGTGCCGTAATATTTTTTGCTAGGACTTTTTGCGCGATCCGGTCACGCTCCACGAAAGTAACGTCGTGCGCCCCACGGCTTAGGGCCTCGAGCCCCACCGAGCCCGTCCCCGCGAATGCGTCCAGTACCGTCGCCCCCTCTATGCGGTCACCTATACTATTGAACATAGCGTTGCGAATACGCTCGCTCATGGGATGCGTCCTACTGGTGTCAGGCGCCTCTATCTTTCGGCCGCCGAACTCACCGCTGATAATACGGACGTTCACGCTACCTCTTCGCCTTTGCTGCCGCCTGGTACCAAGCTAACATGACCGCGCGGATGATCGAAGGAACAAGAACCGCGCGCGTTTCACGGGCTAGCTGCCGCGTCCATCCCGCCTTAGTAAACTCTTCGTACATTTTCATCTCGCTGATGTCATGCAGGGTCTCGAGAAAGAATGCTTCGAACGGCTCGTCCTCCATGCGCTTATATTCTTTGGCGGTTGGCGAGACGTCGTCGAAACGAAGCGGAGCGATGGTGGTCGCGACCCCCAACTCAAAGCTAAGGTGGGTCGTCATGACGCCGCGAGCACCCCAGAACTCCCAGTTATTGCGTAGTTGCATACGGCGTGTCGTACCTGGGAGCAATAGCTTTTCCTTGGTGGTGCGACGTGTTTCAAGGCCTTCGCCCCCCCGCAGCTCCTCGAGCTTGGCTTCTAGCGGGTAGTGATGGGCTGGCGTGAGGCCGTCCACGATAGCATGCGCGAGCCAGGCAGCCTCGAATGCGATGCGCTCGTGATTGCGCTCCCTGAACGCCTGCGCCATGTTTTCTATATGATCGTTGATCATATCAAGAATCGCCCGGTCGGTCTGATCCGTGGGATCTACGTAGTGCCATGGCTCATCTTTGGCCGGGCTTTTCCGCTTGATGCCGTCGGGCCC
>Ga0075367_10000333_pt1 | contig 16738 bp, 15 predicted proteins | sample EndMethybrTD3032_FD_71399 | JGI IMG/M metagenome (GOLD analysis project Ga0075367, IMG submission 71399) | Populus endosphere microbial communities from Tennessee, USA - Endosphere MetaG P. TD hybrid TD303-2 | ecosystem: Host-associated > Plants > Roots > Endosphere | place: USA: Tennessee... | reverse complement strand
CAGAATATCGACAAGTCTGTATATGACGCGAATTCCACCGGCCGGTTTTGGATAGTCGGGCGTCAAAAAGTAGATCGCAGGGCTTGTTGACTGTGCGTTTGAAGCAGAGACGCGCAGGGCTCTTCTGCGAGCTTGCACTGTCGTTGCAGCTTTTCGCAGAGCAGTTTTCATGTCGCTTGAAAAGTCGGAAGTGTATCTGCTTATCGCATGTAATGAAGCTACCATCCTGACCCAAGCCGCCTTCTCGGAAATAATAACTCTAAAATAACGCATACAGCATTTACGGCCGAACATCCTATATCTTAAATATACTTAATATAAGCCACCGAATGGCTACGACTTTTTGGTAGCATAGTTACCGATTTTTGTTCCGTTTACTGGTAAGCGACAAAGTTGTTTTCTGGCACCAGAGGGGTCGATGGCTGCCGAGCACAAGTCGTATTCGCTTGTTCCCTCTGTGTATCGAGTAAGAGAAGAGGGAACATTACGACATGATTGCACCAAGCGTTACGTTGGGTGACGGGGTCGTTATTCACCATCCAGATCTGGTAAACCTATACGGTTGCTCAGTCGGCGCAGGCACGCGCATCGGGACATTCGTCGAGGTTCAGAAGAACGCTTCGATCGCAGAAAACTGCAAGATCTCCAGCCACTCTTTCATCTGCGAGGGCGTGACCATCGAAAACGGAGTCTTCGTCGGCCATGGCGTGATGTTCACCAACGATCTGCATCCACGTGCGGTCAACCTTGATGGCACGCTTCAGTCCGACGCGGACTGGTCGGTCGTGCCGACGCTCGTCAAGCGCTACGCCTCGATCGGCAGCAACGCGACCATCGTTGCCGGCGTAACGATCGGCGAAGGCGCGCAGATTGGCGCGGGCGCGGTGGTCACTAAGGACGTACCTGCCTACGCAATTGTTGCCGGCGTACCGGCGAAAATTATTGGCCGCGCGAAGGATGCGCCCGTCGAAGTCATGTCATCCGGGAGAGCAAGATGATTGGGGTTGCCGTCGTCGGTTACGGGTATTGGGGGCCGAATCTGGTCCGAAATCTTGCAGAAACGCCGGGCGCAAATCTTATCTGGGTATGCGATCTCAAGAAGGATCGCCTTACCGGCGTCCAGCTGCGCTACCCAACAGTCCAGATCACTGACGATTTTGACGAGGTGCTGCGTGATCCCCGCGTTGATGCCGTCGCCATAGCGACGCCGGTATCGGCTCATTACATGCTGGCGATGAAAGCCTTGATGGCCGGCAAGCATGTGTTTGTCGAAAAGCCGATGGCCTCGACCTCCGAAGAGGCCCGCCGGATGGTGGAGGAGGCAGCCCGCCGCCGCCTTGTTCTCGCCGTCGACCACACCTTCATTCACACCGGTGCCGTCCGCAAAATGCGGGAAATCATCGAGAATGGTCTCGGAGACATCTATTACTACGATTCCGTGCGCGTTAATCTCGGCCTGTTCCAGCACGATGTTAGCGTCATCTGGGATCTTGCCGTCCACGATTTGTCGATCATGGATTATGTCCTGCCGGAAAAGCCGGTGGCAGTCTCGGCAACGGGCATGGGGCACGTTGCCGGCGAGCCCGAGAACATCGCCTATCTGACACTTTTCTTCGAGAGCAAGCTGATCGCGCATATCCACGTCAACTGGCTCGCACCCGTCAAGGTGCGCCGTACGCTGATCGGCGGGAGCAGCAAGATGATTGTCTACGATGATCTGGAGCCGAGCGAAAAGATCAAGGTCTACGACAAGGGCATCACCCTTAACGGCAACCCGCAAACGGACGGCGAGAAGGTCTACGACATGCGCGTGGGTTACCGGACCGGCGACATGTACGCCCCTCAACTCGATATGACGGAAGCGCTTGGCCGCGAACTCAAGCAGTTTGTCGATTGCATTGCGACGAATAGCCAGCCGATTGCTGATGGTCACGCGGGACTTCGCGTTGTGCGCATTCTTGAGGCCGCCACCCAGTCGCTCGCACAGCGCGGGCGTGTTGTCGAACTCGAGCCGGCGAGGCTGATTGCATGATCCCCCTTCTCGATCTCAAGGCTCAATATGCCTCTATCAAGAGCGAAATTGAGCCTGCCGTGCTACGTGTGCTCGCGTCGGGCCACTATGTCCTTGGCGAGGAGGTCGCTCGCTTCGAGGAGGAATTTGCGGCTTATTGCGGTGTCAAGCACGCGATCGCGGTCAACACCGGGACGAGCGCTTTGCATCTTGCTCTGCTCGCTGCCGGCGTCGGCCCAGGTGACGAGGTCATCACCGTTTCTTTCACCTTCGTCGCGACCGCATCCGCAGTCTGCTACACAGGCGCTCGCCCGGTCTTCGTTGATGTCGAACCGGTAACGCTGACAATGGATCCGGCCAAGCTCGAAGCCGCGATAACACCGCGGACCAAGGCCGTCATGCCAGTCCATCTTTATGGTCAGATGGCCGATATGGATGCAATCAAGGCTGTCGCAGATAAACACGGAATTCCCGTGATCGAGGATGCCTGCCAGGCCCATGGCGCCGAATACAAAGGGCGGCGGGCGGGAAGCATCGGTGTGTCGGGCTGTTTCAGCTTTTACCCCGGCAAGAATCTCGGTGCCTGTGGTGAAGGCGGCATCGTCGTCACCAACGATGATGAGCATGCCAAGAAAATCAGAATGTTGCGGGACTGGGGCCAGGAACAACGTTACCACCACACGCTGAAGGGCTTCAACTACCGCATGGATGAGATCCAGGGCGCGATCCTGCGCATCAAGCTTCGACATCTCGAAGCTTGGACCGAAGCACGACGGGTTCGTGCCGATCGTTACTCAACGCTTTTGGCCGGCTCGCGCTCGGTGCGCGTCCCCGTTGCGATGATGGATCGCCGCCATGTCTACCACGTCTACGCCGTGCGCAGCGGCGACCGCGAGCATCTGCAGCATTCGTTGCGGTCAGAGGGCATCCATTCCGGGCTCCACTATCCGATCCCGATCCACCTGCAGAAAGCGCATGTTGACCTTGGGTATCGTGCCGGGGATCTCCCGGTATCGGAGGCCGCAGCGCGCGAGGTGCTCTCGCTGCCGATCTATCCGGAGCTGACCGTAAAGCAAGTCGATCAGATTGCAGCTGCTGTGGAGCAGGACGCCTATGTCAGCTGACCCAGTCACCGGCGTGCGTCTTGTCCTGGCTGTCCATGGGCGTCAGCAAACCTCCGTGGACCCCGACTACGTCGGTCATCTGGCCGAAGAGCTAACGCGCTCCTATGGTACCGCGGGCCTCGTGGAACTCTACGCACGCTTTGCGACCGGCGATGGTTTCGTCGACAGTTTCATGCGCAGGGCAATCTGGAAAAGCTTGGCGCGCGTTTGTGGCAACGGTCTGCAGGTCGGTAGCGGGGCTGGGTTCAAGCACCCGGAAACCTTCGAAATCGGCAACGCCGTCTTTATCGGCGCACAAGCCTACATTCAGGGCAGATTCGACGGCACCTGCCGCATCGGCAACAACGTTTGGATCGGCCCCCAAGCCTATTTTGATGCGCGTGATCTGGTGCTTGAGGATTTTGTTGGATGGGGGCCTGGCGCGAAGGTCCTGGGTTCGAGCCATACTGCAACGCCAATCGACATGCCGATTATCCGAACCGACCTCGAAATCAAACCGGTCCGCATTGGTGCATGGGCAGATATCGGCACCAATGCCACCATCCTTCCCGGCGTGACTATCGGTAAAGGCGCAATAGTCGGCGCCGGTGCAGTCGTTGTCGACGATGTCGCGCCCTTCTCTGTCGTCGCCGGCGTGCCTGCGAAATTCCTCCGCTGGAGAACAGATCAGGATTCCAGCGGACCAAAGTCGGAGAGTTAGAGCATGAAGGACAAGCGGATATTGATCACCGGCGGTGCCGGTCTCATCGGCTCGCACATTGCCGATCTCGTTGCCCGCGAGAACCCTAAAGAGATACTGATCCTCGACAATTTCGTCCGCGGCAGGCGTGAGAACCTGGCTGACGCCGTCGACCGGGCTCCCGTAACCATAATCGAGGGAGACATCCGGGATCGCGCGCTTCTCAAAGACGTCAGCCAAGGTATAGATGTCGTCTTCCACCAGGCCGCCATTCGGATCACGCAATGCGCTGAGGAGCCGCGGCTTGCCTTTGATGTTCTCGCTGGCGGAACGTTCGACGTGCTCGAAGCGGCCGTGCAGGCGGGTGTATCGAAAGTCGTCGCCGCATCCTCTGCGTCGGTCCTCGGGCTGGCTGACACCTTCCCGACCACCGAGGAGCATCATCCATACAACAATCGCACTATCTACGGTGCCGCCAAGGCCTTCAACGAGGGTTTGCTACGCAGCTTTGCAGAGATGTATGGCTTGCGCTACGTCGCGCTGCGCTATTTCAACGTCTACGGTCCGCGCATGGATGTGTACGGCGCCTATACCGAAGTTCTGATACGCTGGATGGAGCGCATTGCCAGCGGCCTGCCGCCGATCATCCTCGGCGATGGCACGCAAACGATGGATTTCGTGCATGTTCATGACATCGCGCGGGCTAACCTGCTTGCGGCGAAATCGGATGTCACCGACGAAGTCTTCAATGTTGCAAGCGGCTGCGAGACGAGCCTGCGCGAGCTTGCAGCCCTGCTGACCAAGGTCATGGGCTCTTCGTTGGAGCCGCAATTCGGGCCAGCGCGTAAAGTGAACGCCGTGCCGCGGCGTCTTGCTTCGACGGCCAAGGCCGAGAAACTGCTTGGCTTCACTTCGAAGGTGACAATGGAAGGGGGCCTGCGGGATCTCGTAGAGTGGTGGCGCCAGGAAAAGAGCCTGAAGGCAGGAGTGGCAGCATGAGCCAGATCCCAGTTGCCAAGCCTGTTCTCGATGAGCAGGAAGTCGAGGCGGTCCGACGCGTCATTCTGTCAGGCTGGGTCACGCAAGGACCTGAGGTGGCCGCCTTCGAAGAAGAGTTCGCCGATTTCGTCGGTGCGCGGCACGCATGCGCCGTTTCCAATTGCACGACCGCGCTTCACCTTGCCCTAAAGGCTGTTGGCGTCGACGCTGGTGATGAAGTCATCACCGTTAGCCACACGTTCATCGCCACTGCAAACGCCATCCGCTATTGCGGCGCCGTGCCGGTCTTCGTCGATATCGAGAAGGACGGTTACAACATTGATCCTGATCTGATCGAAGCGGCTATCACGCCCCGCACCAAAGCCATCCTTTGCGTCCACCAGCTCGGCATGCCTTGCGATCTGCGTCGCGTCGTCGCGATCGCGGCACATCATTCGATCCCCGTCATCGAAGACGCCGCTTGTGCGACGGGAAGCGAAATTCTCTGGAAGGGGCGCTGGGAAAAGATCGGCAAGCCCCATGGTGATATCGCCTGCTTCTCTTTCCATCCCCGCAAGGTGGTGACCACGGGCGACGGCGGAATGCTGACGACAGCCAATCCGGAATATGATCGAAAATTCCGCCTGTGGCGGCAACACGGCATGAGTGTCACCGATGCTGTGCGGCACGGTTCAAAGCAGGTCATTTTCGAATCTTATCCCGAACTGGGATACAACTATCGCATGACTGACATGCAGGCGGCCGTCGGTCGAGAGCAGCTCAAACGTCTTCCGGCGATCATCGCGCGGCGGCGCGAGCTTGCCAGGCAGTATGCCGAGCAACTTTATGCAACAGCAGAGATCGCGTTGCCAGTCGAACCCAAATGGGCTCGCAGCAACTGGCAAAGTTTTTGCGTGAGGTTACTGCCTGATCTCGACCAACGTGAGGTCATGCAGGAACTGCTTGATCGAGGCGCCTCTACAAGACGCGGGATAATGAACATCCATCTTGAGGAAGCGTATGCGGAAGACGGATCACATCGCATTTCGAGCAGCCTTGAGCGAAGTCTTGCAGCACAACGGCACGCGATAATTTTGCCTCTGTTTGTGCAGATGAGCGATAGTGAGTTGAACTCGGTCGCTGACGCGATGAAAGCAGCGGTTCACGTCTCTGACCCTGCTATCAAGCGGGCGGGCTAGAAATAACCCACCCTAGCCATCACCCGCAGCCGGCCACTTATGATCCGCGATCGAAAACTCGATAGACATCGGCGGTCCCGACTTCGGGGTACATGCGTTGCATCCGCAAAACCTCGTAGTAATCGTTCGCACCCGGCGTAGCGGCTTGCGGCAGGGCATAGCTGTCTGCTCTTATGGTTATGGCCACCGAGCTGTCGGAGGGCGAGGCGGGACCACCATCGGCAATCAATGCGTAGAGCTTGCCCGTAAGGTCGGAGAATCTCCGTCCAAATGGTGCCGGTTCGGAAAAATGCACAAATCCCGTTCGGCACCCCCTCAACCGAGGTACGCTTGTTTGGCATCAGCGGGCGCTATCCTCTTCGATAACCTCCTGCACAGCCGCACAATCTTAGACCAATTTTATAAATTTGAGGCCTGGTCCTAGGCGCTGCGAATGCTTTGAATCAGCGGCCGAATTGCCGGTGGGAACATGTCCTGAGGGAGAAGACCGGCAAGGACTCTGAGGGAGTAAACTCCTGCCAGAATGGCAATGACCAAGCCCAGAATTGTCGCTTGCCATAGCGGCAGAATCTCGAATGCACAGAACACGAAAGCAGAGACAGGAAGATAGACCAAGATCAACCGGCGGTTTGCAACCGACCAGCGGAAATGCGTAAGGCGCCGCGCTATCCAATAGATCAGTATGCTGTGCCAGACATAAAGGCCGAAGAATGCAAAGCCCGCTCCGGCGGTACCGAATGTCTGGACAAACACCCAGGCAAGGCCAACATGGACCACGGTGGCGGCGACTTCCGTCCAGAAGAAGATTGCTTTGGCGCCTCTAGCCAGGACGATGAACCCAATCGGCCAAGCTACGATGCGCAGCATCATTCCCAGGCAGATCCATCTCAGGAGGTCGACGGCCGCCTGAAAATCAGAGGAATAGAAGAGCGTCATGACCAGAGGAGCGAGCGTAAGCGTCCCAATCAAGGCAGGGCCCGCCAACAGCATGCTGACTTCGGCCTGCTCGTTGACCAGACGATTGCATTCGAGATTGTCAAACGCAACGGCTGTAAGCCGAGGATAGAAATCGGTGCCCATTGCCTGCAAGATGAAGCTGGCATACAGGCCTCCGAGTGCCCAGGCGGCTTGATAGAGGCCTGCAGCATGTATTCCGCTCTCGGAAGAAACGATGAGGCGAACAGCATAAGCGCTGCCCATCGTCAGAAAGCCGCTCGACATGAAAACAACGCCAAGCTTGAAGAGGGCGCTGGTTTCCTGAAGCAGTTGATCCGCTGAAATCGAGCACCTGGATACATCGACCCGGCGACTGAACCACCACGATACTGCAAAGCTAGCGAAAGCGGCAGCAACCAGGGACGGTGCGATACCGTGCTCCCCGAAGAAGTAGATCAGCGGGACGCCAACAACCACGCTGAACAAGCCTGCGAGTACGCTCATGCCGGCAAGAGTTGAAATCTCACGCATACCTTGCAGGACAGCGGCGCAACCTCCGGCAACCACCTGAAAGAAGACCGCCAGGGAAAGAACCATTACTCCCGATGCGTGTTGCTGGTTTCCAAAAGTGAACTGGGCGATCCGCGACGAGGACACCAGCAACAGAAACGCTCCAACCAGACCAAGGAGCAACGAAGCCCAGCGCACTATCGTCACGACCCTCGATATCCGTCCTCTGTCTTCCCCGCCGGCGGCGGCAATCTGGCGAACGCCGCTCGCGCTGATGCCGAGCCCGGCGACCGTCTGAGAGATATCGACGATCGAGCTATAGAGCGCCATCATGCCAATGCCCTCTGGACCGAGAAGCAGGGCCATCGCCTTGTTGCGAAGGATCGAAAATCCCACATTAATGATTGAGGAACCACCGACAAGTGTGGTCGATTTGAGGATCTGACGGTAGCTTTGACCGTCGTTACTGCTTCTAGGTGCAGTCATTGTGCGAAACTGCCTCCACTGGCGACTGGACAATCCCCAAAGATGCGGCCAACATTGCAGAAATGCAGCCCAAGGAGCGCTCTGCCAGTATCATTGGCTCGCCTGAGCTTGGGATCGTGAGGCGGGCGAAACGCTACTTTTTGTTGCATCGCTTTGAGTTATCGCAAGCTGACCTTGTGGAATGCTCCGTGCCACCTTTACGACGTCACCCGGCATCAAGATAGTTGTATCGGATGCGGGAAAATCACTGAGCTTCCCGTCTTCGCGTCGCAGGATATGAAAGGTGACGCTCGGCTTCTCATCAGGACGCCCAATTGACGGATTAGCCGACAACGTCTCAAGCAATACGTTTTGATTGGTCTCGCGTTTTAGGCGTTCCTGCGCCATCGAAGCACGCTCCTTCTGTAGTTCGATCGCGGCCTCTGACCTGCGGTCGTCATACAAAGCTTGGAGATCCCTGCTTGCTCTGCTGGATTCCTGCCGGGCACGCATAACAGCTGTCTCTAAGTCCAGTCGTTGGCCTTGGTCAGTGCGCAAATCGCGCTCAGTGTCCATCCGCCGCGACGCAGTAGCGATACCGCGCTCAACAAGTTGGGCAACAGTTGCCAATTCGGCCTCGCTGGATTTGATATTCGCCTCGACATTCGTCAGTTTCTCTTCAAGCGAACTGATCTCTTTCTCCAGGAAATCGCGCAGTTCGGTCAAAGATTTCGCCTGTTGCTCCATTGCCCTTCTTCGCGCACTGAAGATGGTCTTTTCCTGATCGAAAATTGCAGCGGCGAATTGGTTGGTTTCATCGACAGCTTGTGAAAAGTGAAGCTCGATCGCATCGGACATTTCCGCCTGAAGCCGCTCGCTTTTGGCAGTGCTACGCAGGATCAAATCATCGCTAGCCCTGATTTCTCCGAGAAGACGTGTAACTTCAAGGGAGCTTTTGCTATCGGATCTGACCTCACCGCCGCTGGATGCAAATGCCTGGATGGTCGTAAGGCCCGTGCGATACTCGTACACTCCTGGTTTGGCGACGTCACCGACGACATAAATCGGCGGATAGCTGATGATCTCGACCGTCGCCTCAGGTGCTGAGACCAGACCGAGCTTGGTACGCAACCGCTCTGCAATATCAGCCGCCAAACCTGCATTATCATGATTGTTTGTCGCCACCGTTCCCAGTACCGGCAATGAGACCGTCCCCATGTCGGAGATGGTGTATTCACCACCAATAGGTCCCCAGGGCTCATAGATCCCTTTTGTGGGAACCCACTGCACGATGGAGACTCGGATTTTCGACTGCGGCAGGAGTGGTTCGGCTCGCGCCACGTCCGCCTGTATGATAGCCAGCGGCGGATAGAGTAGCATTGGCGCGACAATCCTGCCGAGCGACAGTAATGAAGAAAATACCGTCTTGATAGCCAAAGATGCACCCTCCAACGCAAGACAATTTCCGTATGCGACAAATACTTACAGCGCACATTTGCGAGATATATTTATTCCGCATGACAATATTTCCAATATAGTAAAGTTGCCGACGCCCGTACCTATATTTGATAACAATACGGGAAAGCCGCGGCATTATTAAAACTAGCGTCGATCAAAATTGATCTAATACTCTATAGATCATCTAGTATCCATACTTATCAACAGTATAGCGGCACTTGTTTAATACGACGCCGGCCATATTGGTATTGGCGGCGAGCTCCTGTTCGCAGACGTCAACCTCGTTGAGCGTGCTGTGTTCGGCCGCGGCAACCAAAATCACGCAATCGACGTTTGGCAGAAATGCCAGAACGTCGTCGTTTGAAAGCATCGGCGGCAGGTCATAAAGCAGAACGTCCGGCGCCATAGTTTGGTAGAGGTGTTGCAGCTGGTCTTTTGCCTCACTGCTTTGCAGTAGTTCGGCGGCGAATTCGACCGGATGATTGTTGGCAGCAATTGCCAGATTGTCACCATGCCGCCTGAAGGTTTCAGATATGCTGCTATTTCCCTTCAAAAATGCCTCCATGGAGGCAGCATCTTTCATTCCGAGGGACTTCCCAACTTGTGGACGACGAAGATCCAGGTCAAGAAGAAGCGTCCGGCAGTCCTTTTGATGCGCCAAGCTGAAAGCTAGATTGAGTGAGACGAACGTTTTCCCGCAAGCTGGCGTGGGAGAGGTGATGGCGACGGATTTCCAATTGTTCTGCCGCAACCGTTGCATCAATTTCGTGCGCAGCATATCAAAGGCGGAATGTTCAGGCACGAGCCGTTCTGCAGCCACAATACGATTACGAGAGAACAGTCCACGCTCGACACGAAGTTCGGGCAAGCTCTGCCAATCCATTTGCTCTGACGCCCTCGGTTCTGCCCCCCCCGCCCCAGGCGAACGTCCGCTCGCAAAATGCTTTGCGGCATCGTGAGTAATGACGTGTGGATACTCCATGTACGGCTGACCCTTCCTTCCAGGAATTATTGAATGTTCCACAACAGTGCCGCTCCCTCGCATCAGCCGAATTTCAGTAAGGAAAATGCAGATTTTATCCCTCTCCGTAAGCGTCCAGCATCCTGCGACCTCTCTATGTAGGGGATGACTGCCAATGGCTGGCTCTGGAGCAGGCTTGCGAGTTCCTTCGGGCGCCGTATCGTGCGGTTGAGAAATTCGAGGAGCGCAACAAAGAGCACACTTAGCGCAATGCCTGCAGCCCCGCCGAATGCGACGATCATCCTGCGCTTTGGTTTCAGGGGAGTTTCCGGCGGCGTGGCTTCCTCGAGAAGGGTAAGGCGGCCCCCGTTTGAGCGCGTTTCGACTTGCTCACCGAGCGATGCGTCAGCTCGCCGCGCCATAGCAGCGTCGTATTGGGTTTGAATATTCGCTCTTTCTCGCTCGAGTGAATGCAGGCTGGTTTCTGTAGCCGGCGTCGCATCTATCGATTGCGTGATGAGCGTAATTTCGTCTGAAATCTTAGACCGGTCCGCCTCGATGCTTCGGAGACGCTTATCAATGTCGGCGAGCTGCAGTTCAATTCCGGACCGTGGTCCGATGCCTGTTACGCGGTCCGCATTAGGACCGGCGATGGGCGCTGCCTCGGCTTGCAGGGATGCGATGCGGGCGCGCAACCTAATTATGTTCGGGCTCGTTTCCGAGAAAATTGCCAATTGGTCTGCGAGAGCCTTGTTCAAGTCGGCCAGCACTTGCTGCTTAGGGGCGACTGCACCGACCGTGGTCTGTCCGGTTGCAGTAAATGTGTCAACCAAGACGCTTCGCCTTGTGAGAAGATCCGCAGCTTCCCGCTCCAACGACGTTAGCCGCAGTTGTTGGTTCTCTTGCTGCTGCCGACGGAAACCCAAACTCTCCGGCAACGAACTTCTTTTTTCCGTTTTGAACTTCAGCAATTCCGATTCTGCACTGTTGAGTTCGTTGCCAAGCCTTGTCACCTCGGCATCGAAAAACTCCAGGGCATCCCCGGCGCGACCCGTTCTTTGACGCTGGTTTGTCAGTAGAATAAGTGACGCAAGCTGGTTTGCGCCCTTTGCAGCCAAGGTAGGTGTGTCTGCTTCAAAGGCGACACTGAAAACGGCCGCGGCCCCCAGGCCCAATAACTGTTGATCGAACACCAGGCGAGAACGCATATCCTTGACGATATCGTCGGTTGGGGGCAGAGCCTTTTCGCGATAAAGTTCAAGTTGCTTGGCAAGTTCAACCAGGTTGGCACGAGTCGTGATTTGCTGTTGCACGATTAGCAATTGATCAAGCGAACTCGTCGGAACCGTCGGTTTCACCATATCAGCAGGAATCACCGGAGCTTCAACGAGGATTTTGGCAGTTGACCGATAAACTCGTGGCATGAGCAAAGCTGCGACAATCGATAACGCAACCGCGGTGAAGAATATGACCGCGATATACGGTGTTCGGCGAAAAAAGATCGCCATGTAGAATTGAATGTCCGCACCCGTCATAAAACACACCCAACACTTAACTCATGCAATATTTCTCCGTCGATATTCCTCGGCTTCATCCCGGCAGGATAGCTCTTCAATAGTATATCTTCGCACTCACCTAAGCACTCACGCTCATCCTTTTGACTAGCTCCCGCGCCGACCATTCTGAACTGCCCCTGTTTTCGACCGAATGTGTCAACGGAAACAGGAAGGCTCAAGCACGGGCTTGAGGATCAGCTACCCCTCGAGTGTTCATCAAAGCTATTATCTCAATAGTTGCATTTCCGGCGAAATGGAAAGCACTCCGCAACTGCTCCAACGGAAATCCGTGGAGGGAGCCAGCGGCAAACGAGACTGACTCGTGGTCGAGATCAGAATCCAGTCCGCAACCGCTGCTCCGCCATCCAGAAACTTCAAACGCGATACCTGACCAGGAAGAGCTCGAGGCGGCTCACCACTCCGGCCAATCTCGATGCGGCTGCTTCTGGATCACCAAATGGCTGAGCCGCCTCGACCATTGATCAGGCTGATTACCCAATCCGCTCTTAGTAAGGTCGGAGAAGTTGTATACCGTTGGAGTTGTCATGTGAATTGCTGCCTGTGGGCAGAGCGATTTACTTATGATCACAGTGGAATGATAGTTGAATTGCTTGGTTTACACGGGAACAGCCATGCTGAAATTCAAACCTTATGAGGAACGAAAGCTTCACGCTTGCGATGCCCATCGAAAGGTCACCGATGCTCGTATGAAAGAGCAGGTTGCTCATCTTGATGATCATCAATGGCTTCGCGACCCCTTAGGGTCAAATTGCCCTCACACGCACGCGGTCCGCTCTTGATTTACACGACAATTGCTGCCGCCCCTCTGAAGGAATACGACGCTTGTGTCGTGGGCTCAGGCCCAGCGGGAATCGTTTTCGCGCTGGAAATGGCGAGGTTTGGAAAGAGAACCTTGGTTCTCGAATCTGGTGGCCTCAGGCCGGACAGGCAGCAGGTATCTCTGTCAGATGCCCTGCTTATCGCCCCCTCCAGACACGATGACATGGCAATTGCGGTCTCTCGGCAGTTAGGAGGCACATCAAACCTGTGGGGTGGACGCTGCCAGCCTTACGATCCTATCGACTTTCGGAGCAGGCCCGGAGTGGACGCGCAGTGGCCGTTTGCGCTCCCAGAACTGAAACCGTTTTATTCGATTGCTTGTCGCTACTTGTCCGCTGGTAGTCCTGTTTTCGAGGAGGATGGAGTAGACCAACTAACGAGCTCCGCTTTTGACGTTCGTCTTGAGCGGTTCTCAAATACACCGGCAATCCAGAAGGCATTTTGGCGCGAGTTGTCCTCGTCGCCGCTTATCGACATACGGTTGAACTCGACCGTTACATCAATCGGCTATCTGGAAGGTGTCGTTGCCGATGTTACGGTTAGTGATCCAAGCGGCATAGAGACAATAGTTCCTGTAAAACGCCTCGTAGTGGCGAGCGGTGGCCTAGAGAGCACGCGACAGCTACTTGTTCTGCAACGGAAGTACCCGAGCCTTTTTGGCGGCCCTGACGGCCCTCTTGGCAAGTATTACATGGGGCACATAATCGGCGAAATTTCCGATATTGTGTTCAACGATCGGGAGGTCGCCAAGAAATTCGACTTCTTCCTTGATGGCAACGGATCCTATGCGAGGCGACGCTTCATTCCTTCTGATAACACGCAGATGGCCGACAATCTGTTGAATGTATCGTTTTGGCCTGTCGTCCCACCCATAGCGGACGCACGCCACGGCAGCGCGACACTGTCGGCCGTGTGTTTGGCTCTCGGCTTTGCGCCCCTAGGCCGCCTTTTGGTGGCTGACGCCATCCGTAAGCGACACATTCCAGAATCAATTGATTGGTGGAGCCATATCCGCAACGTCTTGCTTGGTCTACCGGAGGCTCTCGCTTACATCCCGTGTTTTTTCTATCATCGATATTTCTCCTCGATGCGACTGCCCGGTTTCTTTATGCAAAATGCAGCCAAGCGCTACGGTTTGTCCTACCATAGCGAACACAGTCCAGCTTCTGAAAGTCGCGTTTGGTTGTCGGATGAAGTCGACCGATATGCCATGCCGAAGCTCGCAATCGATCTGCGGTTCTTTCGCAAGGATGCTGAAGCATTATTAAGAGCACATGACCGATTGAACCAATGGCTAATGGACACTCGCATAGGGCGGCTTGAATATCGCCAGCCGTTGGCGGCTTCTTTGGATGCTATTTTAGCTCAAGCTTCGCATGGGACGCACCAGATTGGCACTGTTCGCATGGGAACAGATCGGCGCAATAGTATTGTAGATAAGAATCTATCAACTTTCGATTGTTTGAACCTGTATGTTGCCAGCTCTGCTGTTTTTCCAACATCCGGCCAATGTAATCCGACTTTGACGATTGCTGCCCTTTCGGCGCGCTTGGCTCAGAAATTGGCAAAGGAGTGCGATTAATCGCCCGATGGACCGGAATGATTTTCTGCATGGCAGCTTTTTAGGCGACGCTCTCGATGATTTTTCGCCAGCCGGCACGAGTTGCCATGGCCGCATAACGCAAGCCAATCAGCCTCCGGCAAACCCGGTGCGGTTCACACAGTAACTCATCTCTATACTAAGTTATAATCTTGGAATTCTAGGCTACCGAAATGGGAGTACATATATTGATGGCTCCAAAAGAAAATGTTTTCTTTAAAAATACGATCTGTCGCAATTCCGACAGGCTCAGCGGAGATGTCGGAGAGTAGCGGCAAAGTGACGGAGCGGCCACGTTCGGTAACTAAATCGCAGGGGCAAAAATAATATGAACGCTTCGGTACTGAACGATCATGACAGAAGCAGCCAGACGCATGAAAGTGACTGGATAGCCCAAAAACCGCTTGCCGTCATTACGGTGACCTATAATAGCGCAGGCGTGCTACCTAACCTGCTGTCCTCTTTAGAGGACGGCTTAGACGGAGTTTCCAAGTTCGAAGTTATCGTCGTGGATAATAATTCGAAGGACGATTCCGTTGCCATAGCAAAGGCGCATCCCATCGGAGCTCGAGTCATCCCAACCGGCAGAAACGGCGGCTATTCTGCCGGCATCAATGCTGGTGCAGCAATCGTACCGACCGACTGGAATATACTTATCCTCAACCCAGACCTACAGCTCATCCCCGGCGCGGCGGTCACAATGTCCAATCGCCTTCGCGACCCGAAAGTCGGCGTCGTAGTTCCGCAGATTCTCAATCCGGACGGCAGCCTTTCCCTATCGTTGCGTCGCGAACCATCGCTGATGACAGCCTGGAGCGAGGCACTACTTGGCGGGCTCATATCACGTCGACTTGGCACTGGAGAGGTTATCGGGGATCTGAAACGCTATGAATCCCCCACACAGGTCGATTGGGCGACAGGGGCCATTTTGATGGTCTCTGCCCACGCCCGACAAGTCGTCGGCGACTGGGACGAGCGGTTTTTCCTTTACAGCGAGGAAGTCGACTACATGCGGCGCGTGCGTATGCAAGGCCTCGCCATTGCGTACGAGCCGCAGGCAAAGGCGATGCACATTGGCGGAGATACCAAGGCGAGTCCATTCTTGTTTGCAGTGCAGACGACCAGTCGCCTCCGCGACTTCAACGCCCGCAGCGGTCCCGTACGTCGAATGCTGTTTCGGGCGGGCGTCGCGACGGGCGAGGCTATTCGATCCTTCCGTGATCAGAGCCATCAGGCAGCGCTTAAGGCGGCACTGAGCCCAGTCCGTCCGATCGTTGTCGCCTAATTGGTTCGCGTGAAAGCCGGATTTTCCTCGCTGCGCGATACGCGGCTTGGGCTGCCGATTGGCACTGGCAGCGGCTCTATCGAGGGCGATCGGCTGACCTGCCACGGGTAATCTCCAGATTGGATTAGTGTCCGGCTGGACAAACCCGTCAGCAATCGGTCCGCTGATACCGATCTCGACAGGCGGTCGACGCGCGGCAACGATCGGAGGAGAAGGCTGGGCCGATGCGTTTGCACCTTTGATGCTGCGATCCATCCTTGCGGGACCCAATATCGGTCAGGCCTGGGTTGCTCAGGCTAGCGCAGCCATTCTCCTCATCGCGTCCTGCCTGACAAAAGCCCGGTTCAGCGCCGGATTGCTGCTGATCAGCCTCACGATCAGGGTCATGCCGCGATGAACGCGGCCGGCTGCGGACGGTGCATCGCCTCAACGACGGCCTGCATCTCCTGGCAGGTGGCGCCTGGCTCGGCGCGTTGGTGCCAGTCGTCGTCACCACCCGATGCTCTCCGACGCGCGATGGCAGCAGGATGCGCGGGCAGCGCTGATGCGGTTTTCGACCGCGGGCCATGTTGCGGTCGCAGTCGTGATCGCGACCGGCATCATCAATACGACCCTGATTGTCGGATCCCTGCCGCTCAATTGGCATAGCGCCTATCAGTTCTTGCTCAGCATCAAGATCTTGATCGTGTTCGTCTTGGTCACGCTTGCAATAGTCAATCGCTACCTTTTTGTCCCAAGACTTGCTCGCAATCCATCACTACAGCCCCTCAAGTGGGCGACTGGTGCAGAAATAGTCTTGAGCTTCACTGTGCGCTGGGGCTCGTCTCTGTGTTTGGCACACTGCAGCCAATTTGATCAGACACAACGCCTCGGAAATGACCTACGTCAAATGACGGTATCGCCCGTTTTTTGCTTTATCCTCCTGATCCGGCGTGCCATTTTCGGCGCGGACACGCAAAAAGTAGGGGCCACCCATGTTTTCAAAGATTTCTAAATTTAGCGCTGCGCTCGGAGCTTGCGTCGTTGCTCCATCACTCGCCTTCGCCCACACAGGCGTTGGACAAACGGTTGGTTTCGTTCACGGTTTCACTCACCCCGTCTCGGGGCTCGATCACGTACTCGCGATGGTTCTTGTC
>Ga0075367_10000331_pt1 | contig 16770 bp, 15 predicted proteins | sample EndMethybrTD3032_FD_71399 | JGI IMG/M metagenome (GOLD analysis project Ga0075367, IMG submission 71399) | Populus endosphere microbial communities from Tennessee, USA - Endosphere MetaG P. TD hybrid TD303-2 | ecosystem: Host-associated > Plants > Roots > Endosphere | place: USA: Tennessee... | reverse complement strand
CACAGCCCATGTTCGACGCCGGCATGCACGCCTCCCAGGTGTGGATCCCGGCCCGCGAACGCACCAAGGCGAACTGCGTCACCGTCGTCAACGAGATCCGCATGGCCGTGCGGGAGCTCGGTCGCCGGGGCGTCGAGGCGGGGCTCTTCGCCCGGCCCGAGGACGTGATGATGCTGCTGGACACCGAGCTCGACGACTATGTCGCCGCGCCGGAGTCCTTCGGTCCCGTCATCGCGCGGCGGCTCGAGGAGTACGCCGCCCTGCACGACCTGGAACCGCCGTTCTTCGTCGCGCAGGACGCGCAGACCGACATCGGCACCTGGCCGCGGCGCGCCGAGGAGCGGACGCAGGCGGCCGTCGAGGGTGATGTCCTCGGCGGTGTCGGCGGCAGCCACGGCACCTACACGGGCCGGGTCCGGGTGGTCACCGACCCGGCCTCGTGCGAGGCGCTGGAGCCCGGGGAGGTGTTGGTCGCGCCCATCACGGACGCCGCCTGGACCCCGCTGTTCCTGGTCGCCGGAGCGGCCGTGGTGGACGTGGGCGCGCTCAACAGCCACGCCGTGGTGGTCTGCCGCGAACTGGGCATCCCGGCCGTCATCTCCGTCGAGGGCGGGACACAGCGCCTGCGGGACGGAATGGTGATCACGGTCGACGGTGACCGGGGCACCGTCACCGTGGACAGCGTCCCGGCGCCGCTCGGCATCTGAAGCACCGCGGGCCCGTCGCTCCCTGCACCGGGGCGACGGGCCCGCGGGCACGACCGCGAAAGGAATCCCGTGGCCGAGGAAATCATCGTCGCCGGCTGGATGGACTACGAGCCCGCCGACCGCGCCGGGATGCTGAGGGCCCTCGTCGAGCTGGGCCGGCGTACCCGCGAGCAGGAACCGGGCTGTCTGGACTACGCCATGACCGCCGATCCCGTCGACGAGCGGCGTATCCGGGTGTACGAGCACTGGACCTCCCGGCAGGCCCTGGACGAGCACTTCTCCACCGCGCACATCAAGGACTTCCGGGCGGCCGTGGCGGGGCTGACCCGGGTCGGGGTCTCCCTGACGGCCCACACCGTCGCCGCGTCACACCCCATGCGCTGAAACGGCGCCCCCCGGGCGGGGGCGCCGTTTCAGCCTGCCGGACGGGTGCCGTTCAGGTGGCATCGCCCAGGCGGACCAGCATCTTGCCGACGTTCCCGCCGCCGAGCAGGGACAGCAGTGTCCCCGCGGCGTTCTCCAGGCCGTCCACGACCGTCTCGCGCGCGGTGATCCGGCCCTCGGCGAGCCAGCCCGCGACCCGCTGCTCGAACTCGGGCCGCAGGTCGTCGTGGTCACGGACGATGAAACCGCACAGCGTCAGCCGCTTGAGGACCGCCTGGATCAACTGGTTGATGTCCACGGTCCGCCGGGCGCCGCCGAACTGCGACATCATGCCGCAGAGGGCGACCCGGCCACCGGTCCGCAGCGCGTGCAGGGCGGCAGCGAGCTGCTCTCCGCCGACGTTGTCGAAGTACACGTCGATGCCGTCGGGCGCCATCCGGGCCAGGGCGTCGCGCACCGGCTCGGCACGGTAGTCCGCGGCGGCGTCGTAGCCGAACTCCTGGACCAGCAGGGCGCACTTGTCCGGTCCGCCGGCGGTGCCGACGACTCGGTCCGCGCCCAGCAGGCGCGCGAACTGGCCGGCGGCCGTGCCGACGGCCCCGGCCGCGGCCGACACGAAGACGGTGTCGCCGGGGCGCAGCGCCGTGATCCGGGTCAGGCCCACGTACGCGGTGAATCCGGTCTGGCCGAGCAGCCCCAACCAGGTGGGCAGCGGGGCGAGTCGAGGGTCGATGCGATCCGCTCCGTCGGTGTCCGCCCCGTCCAGCACGGCCCGCTCCCGCCAGCCCAGTTGGTGGCGGACGTAGGCACCGGGCGGCACGCCGGGACAGCGGCTCTCCTCCACGACACCGAGGGCCCGGCCGTCGAGCGGTGATCCGGGGGTGAAGTTGTGCGTGTAGTGCTTCTCGGTGCTCTCCAGCCGCCCGCGCATGGACGGGTCGACGCTCATGTAGAGGTTGCGGACGAGGAGTTGGCCCTCACCCAGGGACGGCAGGGGGCGTTCCTCGACGGCGAAGTCACCGGGGGCCGGCTCTTCCTCGGGGCGGCGTACGAGACAGACCACCCGGGTGGTGCGCGGGGACACGGCGTCATCCCTCCGACTGGGGCGCGATGCGCCGCTGTGCGAGGCGGCCGACCCAGCCGGCCATCTGAAGGTCGGCGTGGCGCAGTTCGCCCGACTGCCACCGGGCCTGGAAGTCGAAGACGCCCTGGGCCCCGGTCCTGGGATCGGTCACCTCGACGAGTCCGTCCTCGGTGAGCCGGTACACATGCCCGGTCAGCGGGTGGATCACTTGCTTGGACATGGGGGCCTCACTCCTGCACTCGGCGGCGGACGCCGCGCTTGGTCACGGTCACCGGGCCCTCGACCCGGAGCCGGCAGGCGAGCCGGGTCAGGCCGTCCACCGGCCTGCGCAGGGCCTCGATGCCCTCGCGCTCCAACGGGCCCACGGGGGAACAGTTCTCGGCGCCGTCCTCCACCTGGACGAAGCAGGTACGGCAGGTGCCCTTGCCGCCGCAGACGGTGGGCCAGCGGTAGCCGAGCCGCCGGGCGGCGGTGAACAGGTCCTCTCCGTCGAGGACTTCGAGCTCGACGCCCAGGGGTCTGACCGCCACGCGGTGGGTCACCGGTCCATCCACTGGTCGAGCGTCCGGTTGAAGTGGCGGATGCGGCTCTCCTGGTAGTTGGCCAGGGTGATGCCCGGCTTGCGCATCGCCTTGAGGCCCTGCTGGACGTAGGGGAGGTTTTCGCAGTCCTGGTCGAAGACGGGGCCGAGCACGCCCAGTTCGGGGATGTCGGCGAAGAGCATGTCCTCCGGCACCCAGCGGATCTTCACCGGGGGCGGCATCTCGCCGGGCTGCTTCGGGGACGACATGAAGATGATCTCCGCGGTGCAGGAGTCCGGGTCGAGGCCGTTGGGCCGGAACCGGTAGATGATGTTGGACTTGGCGCCGCCCCAGGGGTTGAAGTTGGGGAACAGCAAGTAGTTGATGGCGTCCAGCAGTTCGGTGTCGGCGGTCTGCGAGAAGTCCTGCTGCGAGGTGGCCGCCAGCTGGGCGCGCATCCGCTCCGCGAGGACCTGGCGGGCGGTGCCGCCCGGCGGGATCGCCGGCAGTTCGTCGCCTTCCTGCATCACCAGGTCACGGCCCTGGGCCGCGGCGTAGAACGCACGCGAGTCGTAGAACGTCTCGAGGACGTCCTCCTCCGTGACGGACTCCGCCACGTGCGGGCTGGGCGCGCCCTGGATGTTGATCATCCGGTTCCAGTTCGGCTGGTCCGCCATGACGTCGTACTGGGAGTTGGCGTCGGCGAGCCACGGCAGCATCTGCGGGTGGGTGGCGATCACGTGGAAGGACTCGATGAAGGCGTCCTGTGCGATCTTCCAGTTGCAGGGCAGCACCTTGGCGATGTGCAGCGACTTGTAGCGGTTCTCCAGTGGCCAGATGTAGTAGTCGTCGAAGGTGCCGCGGTAGGAGTCGAAGGACTCCGCGTACGGGTCCATGTTGATGAAGACGAAGCCGCGCCAGGTGGCCACCCGGGCCTCGGGGAGGGCGAACTTCTCCGGGGTGACGTGCGGGAAGTCCCAGGCGCAGGGCGGGGTCTGCATCGTGCCGTCGAGGTTCCAGGCGAAGCCGTGGAACGAGCAGCGGAACTCGCTGACGTTGCCGCCGCCGGTGCGCAGTTTGCGTCCGCGGTGCAGGCAGACGTTGACGAAGGCGCGGATCTCGTCGGGGGCAGTGCGCACGACGATGAGCGAGTCGTCGCCGATCTCGTAGACCTCGTGGTCGCCGACCTCGGGAATCTCGCTCTCCAGGCAGGCGAACTGCCAGACGCGGCGCCACACCTGCCGCATCTCGCGTTCGGCCCATTCGCGGGAGGTGAAGCGGGCGGTGTCGATGTCCTCGCTGCCCAGGTGGTCGTTCCGCTCGTACCTCAGGGCGGGGGGAACCGGGCGGCTGTCCTGGTCGAGGTAGTCCTGGACGCTGGGCCCGGGGCACCGCGCCGTGCCCAGCTCCGATGTTTCGTCCATCATCTCTCCTCCGGCAGAAACTTTAGAGTGAGTGTAGTTACCAGTTGCGGTCAGGAGCAACACTCGCGACGGTGAACGAGCCCGCATCTCCCGAGGTCATCGCGGAATCAGCGTGAGATCCTGGATTTTCTTCCGGCAATCCTCTCCCCAAGCGCGCCGAGGCATGTCACACTCCGACCCACTTGAGGCTGTAGTGCCTCATAAGTTTCTCCGTTCCGGAACGGTCTTCTGCCCGTCCCGGCCCCAGCGCCCCGGGGGGTCTCACCCCGGTGGCCCGCGCCGTACCCCACGCCGGCGATCGACGCAGCCCCGCATCCCCCAGCACCTCTTGCGTGCGCCACACCACGGGAGTACTCAACGATGAGTTCCAGACCCGGTCGCGCGGTCCGCCGCGCCCTCACCGCGATCGTCCCCGTCACTGCCCTGCTCACCCTGACGGCGTGCGGCAGCGGCACGACCCCGGCCGCCGACTCCTCGCAGGCGGCGGCGCCCGGATCGCCCGGCCTGACGGCGGCCCGCGCGGCTCTGAAGACGTATGCGCAGCGCCCGGCCGCGATCTCCGTCACCCAGCCGGTCGGCAAGCAGATCCCCAAGGGCAAGAAGATCGACTTCATCCTCTGCGGCGTCCAGTCCTGCAAGGACCTCGCCGACTTCTTCACCGGCGCCGCGGGACAACTCGGCTGGAAGGTGAAGCAGATCGCCACCCAGGGCACACCGGAGTCCGTCCAGGCCGCCTACGAACAGGCCGTACGCGACAAGCCGGACGCCGTCGTCGCCTCCGGCTTCCCGCGTGCCGTCTACGCCAAGCAGCTGGCACAGCTGAAGGCGGCCGGTATACCCGTCATCCAGTCGAACGCCGACGACGTGGTGGGCGACGGCGTCTCCCTGCTGAAGAACGGGCCGAAGGACGTCGGCATCCAGGGCCGGATGCTCGCCTCGTGGGTGGTGTCGAACAGCGGCGCCAAGGCGAACACCGTGTACTTCGATCTGCCGGCGTACACGATCCTCAAGCCCGTCAAGGACTCCTTCGCGGCCAACTACAAGGAATGGTGCGCCGGTTGCGCGCTGGACAACGTCGACGTGCCGATCACCGCGGTGGGCAAGGACATGCCGGACCGCGTGGTGTCGTATCTCCGCTCACACCCGAAGGTGACCTATGTCGTCTTCTCCCTGGGCCTGCTCAACGTGGGCGTGCCGGCCGCGCTGAAGACCGCCGGCCTCACCGGCAAGCACATCGTGGTCAACGTCGGTGACGCGCAGAACTACCAGTACATCCAGAGCGGTCTCACCGACGGCGCGATGGCGCTGAACTCCCATGAGACGGCCTGGCTCCAGGTCGACGCGCTGGCCCGGCACTTCACCGGCCAGTCCATGGCCGTGGACCAGAAGGCGGCGCTGCCCAACATGCTCGTCACCAAGGACAACCTGCCTTCCGCCGACGGTGACTTCCCGATCGTCGAGAGCTACCAGAAGCAGTTCGAGGCGCTCTGGGGCCTGAGTTGACCGGGCCGGTCCTGCGGGTGGCCGCCCTGTCGAAGAGATTCGGCGGCACCCAGGCACTGAGGGACGTGGACCTCGAGGTCGCACACGGCGAGATCCACGCCCTCATCGGGCCCAACGGCTCCGGCAAGTCCACCCTCATCAAGATCCTCGCCGGCTTCCACCACGCGGAGCCGGGTGCGGTGGCCGAACTCGACGGCGAGCCCTTCGACCTCGGCCATGTCACGGGCTCACGCCACGACCGGCTCCGCTTCGTCCACCAGGAGCTGGGGCTGGTGGGCGAGTTGAGCGCCATCGACAACCTGGCGCTCAGCCACGGCTTCGCCCGCACGGCCTTCGGCAACATCCGCTGGCCGGAGATGGAGAGACGCACGACCGCCCTCGTCGAACGGTTCGGTCTCGGCATCGACGTACGCCGTCCCCTGGCGACGGCGACCCCCGTGCAGCGCGCGGTGGTCGCCATCGCCGCCGCGCTGCAGGGCTGGGACGGCGGCCGCGGTGTCCTGGTGCTCGACGAGCCCACCGCCGTGCTGCCGCCCGGCGAGGTGGCCCGCCTCTTCGACATCGTGCGGGAGGTCCGCGACGCCGGCGCGAGCGTCCTGTACGTCTCGCACCGGATGGACGAGATCTTCGCGCTCGCCGACCGGGTCACCGTCATCCGCGGCGGACGCCGGATCGCCACACGCCGGGTCGCCGAGCTCACTCCGCGCTCGCTGGCGGAACTGATGGCGGGCGAGGAGACGGAGACCGACCACCGCCCGGCGCCCTCCGCCGGTCCCGCCGACCCCGTGCTGGAGGTCCGTGGCCTGTGGGCCGGGCCCCTGCGGGGGGTCGACCTCGACCTGGCCCGGGGTGAGCGTCTGGGCATCACCGGTCTGGTCGGCTCCGGCCACGAGATCGTGCCGTACGTGGTGTGCGGGGCCCATGCCGGGCCGGTGAGCGGCAGACTGCGGCTGCCGGAACGCTCCGAGCGGTGGACCGAGGCGCGTGACGCCGGCGCCCTGGGCCTTCCCCTGGTCCCGGCGGACCGGGCGGTCGAGGGAGTGATCGGCGACTTCTCGGTCGGCGAGAACCTCACCCTCCCACTCCTGCACCGACTGCGCGCCCGGGCCGGGCGGCTGCACCGGCGCCGCGAGTCCGCCCTGGCACAGGACTGGATCAGGCGGGTCGGGGTGCGCACGGCGGGACCCGGGGCGCGGATCACCACTCTGAGCGGCGGCAACCAGCAGAAGGTCGTCATGGCCCGCTGTCTGGCACAGCGCCCGCCCGTGCTGGCGCTGTGCGAACCCACGGCGGGCGTGGACGTCGCCACCCGCCTGCAGCTGTACGACCTGATAGAGCGTCAGGCCGACGAGGGCATGGGCGTCATCGTGTGCTCCTCCGACACGCAGGACCTGCTCGCGCTGTGCACCCGCGTCCTGGTGGTGCGCGACGGCCGGATCGCACGGGAGATCAGCGGCCGGGACATCACCGAGCCCGCGCTCGTGCACGCCATGGAAGGAACCGAGTGACATGAGGCTTGGAAGGGACCGTCTGACATGACATCCACACCGACCCGGGCGGCGGAGCTGCCGCCGTCCGCACCGCAAAGGTCCGCGGTGTTCGTCCCCGGGGCACTGGGCCGGCGGGCGGTGACCGCCCTGTCGTTCCGGAACATCGGCGCCGTATACGTGTGGCTGGTCATCGTCGTGCTCTTCTCCGTGTGGGCGCCGGACACGTTCCCGACCATCATCACGGTCAAGCAGGTACTGAACGGCAACGCCGTGGCCGGCCTGGTGGCACTCAGCGTCGTACCGCCACTGGCCGCACGCGTCTTCGACCTCTCGGTCGCCTACACCATGTCGCTCACCAGTGTGCTGACCGCCCGCTTCCTGGTCTCCGCCGGACTCGGTCCCGGCGCGGCGATCACCCTGGCGATGACCGCCGCGCTGCTGATCGGAGTCGTCAACGGGATCGTGGTGGTGGTCCTGCGCGTCGACTCGTTCATCGCCACGCTGGCCACCGGCGCGCTGATCCAGTCACTGATCACCATGGTCACCAACGACAGCTCCATCACCGGTGTGCAGCTCCTCGCCAAGCCGTTCGCGGGCATCGCCCAGCTGGACGCGGGCGGCATCACCCTGCCGGTGCTGTATCTGCTGATCGCCGCGCTCGCCATCTGGTTCCTGCTGGAACACACCGCCACCGGGCGCCGGTTGTACGCGACCGGTTTCAACGCCGACGCGGCCCGGCTGCAGGGCGTGCGCACCGACCGGCTGCGCTTTCTGACCCTGGTGGCCTCCGCGCTGCTCTCCGGTTTCGCCGGGATCGTCTTCGCGTCCTCGGTCGGATCCGGCTCGCCGACCGCGGGCACCCCGTATCTGCTGTCGGCCTACGCCGCCGCCTTCGTCGGGGCGACCCAGTTGCGCGCGGGCCGCTTCAACGCCTGGGGCACGGTGCTCGCGGTCCTCCTCCTCGGCACGGGCATCACCGGACTCGGGCTCGCCACCAGCGCGCAGTGGGCCGCGAGCCTGTTCACCGGCTCGGTCCTCATCGTGGCACTGGTCCTCACGGGTGGCCGGATCGCCCTGCCTGCCGTGCTGCGCCGCCGGAAGGGAATCCCCTCGAATGCCGGCGCCGAGGCTCCCACGGAGAGCGGCACCCCGCCTGCCACCAGCAAGGAGATCTGACCATGAAGGCTGTGCAGTACCGGAGGGTGGGACACGCCCCCGAGGTCGTCGAGGTTCCCGTGCCCGAACCGGGCCCGGGCCAGGTGCTGTTGCAGGTGACGGCGGCGGGGCTGTGCCACTCCGACCTGGCGGTCATGGGCTGGCCCGAAGAGCAGTTCCCCTACCCGCTGCCGATGACGCTCGGCCACGAGGGAGTCGGCACGGTCGCGGCCGTGGGCAGCGGCGTCACGGCGGTGGTGGAAGGCGACGACGTGGCGGTGTACGGCCCGTGGGGCTGCGGACACTGCCACCACTGCGCCCAGGGCAAGGAGAACTGCTGCCCGCGCGCCGCCGGGCTCGGCATCCTGCCGCCGGGACTCGGCTCCCCCGGTGCGCTCGCCGAGTACCTGCTGGTGGACTCGCCCCGCCACCTGGTGCCGCTGGACGGACTGGACCCGGTGCAGGCCGCCCCGCTCACCGACGCGGGGCTGACGCCCTATCACGCGATCAGGAAGTCACTGCCCAAGCTGGTCCCGGGCAGCACGGCGGTGGTGATCGGGGTCGGCGGCCTGGGTCACCTCGCCGTACAGCTGCTCCGCGCTCTCACACCGGCCAGGGTGGTCGCCCTGGACGTGAGCAAGGAGAAACTCGAGCTGGCACGCACCGTCGGCGCCCACGAGACGCTCCTCTCCGACGGCGCGGCGGCCGCAGGGGTGCGGGAGCTCACCGGCGGGACGGGAGCGGAAGTGGTGCTGGACTTCGTGGGAGCCGAGGCGACGCTCGCGGTGGCCGCGGCGTCGGTGGCGGTGGCGGGCGACGTGACGATCGTCGGCATCGGCGGCGGCACCCTGGCGGTCGGCTTCGGCGGCGGGCTGCCGTTCGAGGTGTCCGCCTCGTTCCCCTACTGGGGCAGTCGCCCGGAACTCATGGAGGTCGTCGAACTGGCGCGACAGGGGCTGATCTCCTCCCACGTCGAGACCTTCACACTCGACGAGGCACCGACGGCCTACGAGCGTCTGCACGCCGGCGACATCAACGGCCGCGCGGTGGTACTGCCGCACGGTTGAGCCGCGACCCGTGCAGGGCCGGCGCCCGAGCCTCGCTCAGGTGCCGGCCCGCTCCTCTGCCGGGTTCCGCCCGCTCACCGTCCGTTCCGCGCACCGCCGCAGCACCGTCATGAACTCCGGCGTCTCCCACGGCCCCCGGTCCACCCGGCCGGTGTCGTCCACGCCCAGGTCCTGTACGTCGTAACGGCCCCTGCAGTGCCCGAGGGTGAAGTAGCAGACCTCGCCGAGACCGTGTCGCTTGAGATACAGCACCGGTCGGGGCGCGGCGTCGAGGGCCGCCGTGTCGCCCTCGGCGAAACCGCGGCACGGCCCCGTGTACTCGGCGTGCAGCAGCACCTCCGACTCCCCGTGCAGCTCGCACACGTACAGCTCGTCGGTGACCGTGAACGGGCCGACCCCGGCGACCAGCGGATGCTCGGGCCGGGTCACCCGCACCTCGTACGGCTCGATCGGCGGATGGGCCAGGAACTGGCTGCCGAGCACCGACGCCACCTCCCCCAGGAGCCGCGGGGTCGTGAACACCCGAGGCCCGTCACTCGCCGACGGCTCGATCACCGCGTTGGTGCCGTGCAGGGCGAGCCAGCGCCCGCCCCGCCCGACGAACCGTGCGAGCGCGGCCCGCTGTGCCGGGCGGGGCCGGACGTCACAGGTGTAGGTGACCAGCAGGTCGGCCTTCTCGAGCGCGGCCACGCAGTCGTAGTCCTGATACACGGTGGTGCGCACCCGCGGATGCTCACCGAGCAGCTCCAGCAGCCGGAGCCGCGCGTAGTCGAAGTCGTGCCAGCGGCCGCCGCAGACCAGTACGGCGTCCAGGCGGCCGGCCGGGCCCGCCACGGCTCAGTACTGGACGCGGGTGAGCAGCCCGCCGTCCACCACGAGGTTGACCCCGACACAGAAGGAGCCCGTCCGCCCGAGCAGGAACGCCACCGCCGCGGCCACGTCCTGCGCGGTGCCGTAACGGCCGATCGGGAGCTTGGCGAGCACCTCCTCGTACACCTCCGGGCGGCTGGTGCGGATGGTCTCCCAGGCGCCGCCGGGGAAGTCGATCGGGCCGGGCGAGACGGTGTTGACGCGGATCCCCTTCGGCGCGAGGGAGTGCGCGAGGGCCGAGGCGTGCTGGACCACGGCTGCCTTGAGCGCGGAGTACGAGTTCGCTCCGGCCGGGCGCGCGGTGTCGGAGGCGTTGGTGGTGCCGATGGCGACGACGGCGGCCCGGTCGGAGGCCTCCAGGTGGGGCAGGGCCGCCTCGACGAGTTCCGCGAACGGGATCAGGTCGCCGCGCAGGCTGGCCTCCCAGGACTCGGGGCCCTTGACGTTGCCCGCCGACACGTTGGACACCAGCAGGTCCAGGCCGCCGAGTTCACCGGCCGCGCGCTGCACGAAGCCCGCGAGCGCGGCCGGGTCGGTGACGTCGACCGGTTCCGCGAACACCGTGGCGCCCTCGCCGCGCAGCTCGGCGGCGGCCTTGGCCAGGCCTTCCTCGCCGCGGGCGCACAGTGCCAACTCGCAGCCCTCGGCCGCAAGGGTGGTGGCGATCGCCCGGCCGATGCCCCGGCTCGCGCCGGTCACCAGCGCCTTCGCGCCTGTCAGTCCCAGATCCATCGAGGTCACTCCTTTGTGATTGCCGAATGCGATTGCCGAATGTGACGACCGAATGCTGCTGCTGAAGAGGACCCGGTCCCTCAGTTGCCGGGAAGCTGCGAGAACGGCATGCGGTCCACCCGCGGCTCCGGCGGCAGCTTCAGCACCCGTTCGCCGATCAGGTTGCGCTGGATCTGGTCCGTGCCTCCGGCCAGCCGGTAGCCGGGGGCACCGAGCAGGTGCTGCGCCCAGGCGAAGGTGCCCGCCTCCCCGGTGTCGGCGCTGATCCGCGCGCCCATCAGCTCGGCGGCGACCTGTCCTGTGCGGGTCAGCAGGTCGGAGGCCATGAGTTTGGTCAGCGACGCCTCCGGGCCCGGCCGGCCGCCGGCGGCACTCGTCCTGGCGACGCGGTCCACGGTGGCCGCGCGCAGGGCGGCGCGTACGTACAGGTCGGCGAGGCGCTGGCGGACCAGCGGGTCCTCGGTACGGCCGAGGGAGCGGGCGAGTGCGAGGACGTCCGCGAACGTGCCGCCCTTGCGACGGTTGCCGCCGCCGGAGGCGGTCCGCTCGAAGGCGAGGGTGGTGGTGGCGACCTCCCAGCCCTGGCCCGGTCGCCCGATCCGCAGCCGGTCCGGAACGCGGACGCCACTGAGGAAGACCTCGTTGAAGGAGGCACCGCCACTCATCTGACGGATGGGGCGCACCTCCACGCCGGTGGCGTCCATCGGGACCAGGAAGGCGGTGATGCCGGCCTGTTTGACGACGTCCGGGTCGGTGCGGGCGAGCAGCAGACCGTAGTCGGCGAACTGGGCGCCCGAGGTCCACACCTTCTGACCGTCGATCACCCACTCGTCGCCTTCTTGTCGGGCACGGGTGCGCAGGGCCGCGAGGTCGGATCCGGCACCGGGTTCGCTGAAGAGCTGGCAGGCCAGCAGGTCGGTGCGCAGGAACGGGCGCGCGTACGTGTCACGCTGCTCGGCCGTCCCGAACAGGGAGACGGCCATCGCGACCAGGCGCACGGTGACGCTGATCAGCTCGGTGGACGGCGGCACCTCGAAGGCGGACTCCTCCTCGGCGAAGGCCGCCACGTGGGCGGCGGTCAGGCCCGCGCCGCCCTTGTCCTCGGGGAGGGTCAGCGCCTGGTACCCGGCGTCGAAGCGGGCGCGCTGGTAGACGCGGCAGCGCTCCAGGAGCAGGCGCTCCTCGTCCTCCGGGAGATTGTGGAACACGGCGAGGTCGGCGGCCCCTGTGGCGGACTCCGGCGCCCGCGCCGGTTCGAGCACGCCGGCCAGCCACTGCCGGACCTGTGTGCGCCATGCGTCCGGATCGGGCTGGGACATGGCTCCTCCTCAGACACTTACCAGACGACAGTTTCAGTAACAGTGATCAGGGAGTGCGCCCCACCAACTGCTGAATCATGGGGGAATGACTCCGGCTGGGATCAGAGTGTTCCGTACTTTCTTGATAAACGCTACAGTCTCCGCATCCCCTCTCCCCTCGAATCGGGAGAGGCCCAGGAGCCGCCGGAGGAGCCATGTCGCTGCTGCCACTCGACCGTCGTGCCCAGGAGACACCCGACGAGCCCGCCCTGGCGGACGACCTGGGCGTGCTGTCCTGGTCGGGCCTTGCCGACCAGGTGGCACGGGCGGCGGCACGGCTGCTGGAGTTCGCGCCCGGTCCCGACGACCGGGTCGCCGTCCTCGGCGACAACGCGATCCCGACGCTGGTGGCCCATCTGGCGGGGCTGCGTGCCGGAGTGGGGACCGTGGCCACGTCCCGGAATCTCACGTCGGGCGAACTCGTCGACCAGATCATCGACGCGGGCGTCACCGGAATCATCGCCGGACCGGTGGGCGCGGGTACCGCCCTCGACGCAGCCCGGGAACTGGGCCTTCCGGTCGTGATGCACGGAACCCCGGCGGTCGGGCACGCCTTCGACTGGGACCCGTGGCTCGCGGCCGCGCCCGCCGGGCGCACGGTCCCGACGGACCGGCCCGCCCGGCCTCCGCTCGTCTACACCTCGGGAACCACCGGACGGGCGCGCGGCACCGAGGTGCGCTGGGTGAGCGGCCCGGTCGCCGACAACTCCGCCTACCTCGCCGCGATGGCCGCCCGGCCCGGATTCCCGCCGGGACCGCACCTGGTGTGCGGCCCGCTGCAGCACAACGCGCCGCTGACCTCACTGCGCCACCTGGCGGCCGGTCAGCCGGTGGTCGTCCTCGGCAGGTACGACGCGGAGACGTTCCTCAGCCGTGTGCAGAAGTGGCGGGTCTCCTCGACGGTGATGGTGCCCACCCACTTCCAACGACTGCTCGCCCTCCCGGGAGAGGTCCGCGCCCGCTACGACGTCTCCAGCCTGCGGCAGGTCTCCCACACCGGCTCCGCGTGTCCGCCGGACGTGAAGCGAGCCATGATCGACTGGTTCGGCCCGGTGCTGACCGAGTCGTACGGCGCCAGCGAAGCGGGAACCGTCGCCCGTATCAGCAGCACCGAGTGGCTGGCGCACCCGGGCTCGGTCGGGCGTGTCCGGCCCCCGTTCGAGGTCCTGGTCACCGACGACGACGGCCGGCGACTGCCGCCCGGTGAACGCGGACTGCTGGCCTTCCGGGCTCCGGAGGACCAGGGCGTCCGCTACCACGCGGACCCGGACAAGACCAGGTCCGCCTATCTCTCCCCCGGCGTCTTCACGCTCGGCGACATCGGCTACGTCGACGGAGACGGCTACATCTTCATCACCGACCGGGCCGCGGACGTCGTGGTCTCCGGCGGCGTGAACCTGTACCCGGCCGAGAGCGAGGCGGTCCTGCGGCAGCATCCGGCGGTCGCCGAGATCGCGGTCATCGGCGTGCCCGACCCGGACTACGGCGAGTCACTGCGGGCGCTGGTCGTGGCCGCGGCCGAGGAGCCGCCGACCGAGGACCTGGACCGGTTCTGCCGCGACCGCCTCGCCGCCTACAAGTGCCCGAAGTCGTACGAGTTCGTGCCCGAGCTGCTGCGCAACGCGATGGGCAAGCTCGACAAGCGTGCGATGCGCCGTCCCTATTGGCGTTCGGAACGGACCATCGCCGGCTGAGCCGACCCGCCCGCCCCTCACACGTACGAAGGATCACCCATGACCGAACTCCTCCTCGTCCGGCACGGCCTCCCCCTGGCGGGCGTGTTCGACCCGGGGCTGTCGCCGGAGGGCAGCACCCAGGCCGAGCGCCTCGCCGCCTGGCTCGTGCACGAGGACATAGACGCCCTGTACACCAGCCCGTTCCAGCGTGCCCGGGAGACGGTGGCGCCCCTGGAACGGCTCACCAGCATGACCGCCACCGTCCTCGACGACCTGCGCGAGTGGGACACCGACGTCTCCCACCCCTACATGCCACCGGAGCAGATCGGCGCGGAGGATCCCCGCGCGGCGGCACTCGCCGAGGGACGCTACGAGGACTTCGTGCCCGATCTGGACTGGGACGCCTTCCGCGCTCGTGCCGTACGGGCCATGGACACCGTCTTCGACGCCCATCCCGGCGGCCGGGTCGCGGTCGTGTGCCACGGCGGGATCACCAACACCTACCTGGCGACGGTGCTCGGCCTGCCCACGATGTTCTGGTTCCACCCCGGCTACACGTCCGTCAGCCGGGTGCGGCGCATGCCCGGCGGCCGGATCGTTCTGCACTCGGTGAACGAGACGGCCCACATGATCGCCCGACGTGCCGTCGACGCGGTCGCCTGACCCGCCCCACACCCCAGGAGGTCCCGGCCATGCCCGGATCCGTCATCGTCGCCGGAGCAAGGACGCCCATCGGCAGACTCATGGGCGCCCTGAGCACGGTGCCCGCGGTCGACCTAGGCGCCCACGCCATCGGCGCGGCGCTGGCCGCCGTGCAGCTGGACCCGGCAGCCGTGGAAGCCGTCGTCATGGGCCATGTCGTGCAGGCCGGGGCCGGCCCCAACCCGGCACGGCAGGCCGCGATCCGCGCCGGCATTCCGTTCTCCGTCCCCGCGAGCACCGTCAACAAGCTCTGCCCGTCCGGTCTGCACGCCATCGCCCTGGCCGACCTCATGATCTCCTCCGGCCGTCACGAGGTGGTCGTCGCCGGTGGCATGGAGTCCATGTCGGGCGCCCCGCACCTGCTGCGCGGATCACGCGCCGGTTGGAAGTACGGTGCCACCGCCGTCGAGGACGCCCTCGACCGCGACGCCCTCGTCTGCGCCTTCGACGGCGTCTCCATGGGTGCGGCCACCGAGCGGTACCAGCAGCCGTACGCCCTGACGCGCGAGGAGCAGGACGAGTACAGCGCGTTGTCCCATCAACGGGCCGCCCAGGCGCAGGAGTCGGGTGCGCTGGCCGAGGAGATAGTCCCGGTCACCGTGGGCGGGCGCCGGGGCGAGACGGTGGTCGACACCGACGAGGGCGTACGGCCGGGGAGCACCGCAGAGGGCCTGGGTCGGCTGAAGCCGGCCTTCTCGGGGGCGGGCACGATCACCGCGGGCAACTCGTCGCAGCTGTCCGACGGCGCCGCGGCCGTCGTCGTGATGAGCGCGGAGCGCGCCCTGCGGGAGGGCCTGACCCCGCTCGCCGAGATCGGCGCCTACGGCACGGTCGCGGGTCCCGACCCGTCGTTGCTCGTCCAGCCGGCCGGCGCGGTCCGCGACGCCCTGTCCCGGGACGGCCGGCTGAAGTGCGCCGATCTGGACCTGTTCGAGATCAACGAGGCGTTCGCCGGTGTGGCCCTGGCCTCCGTACGGGAGCTGGACATCCCCCTGGACAAGGTGAACATCAACGGCGGCGCGATCGCGCTCGGACACCCGGTCGGCATGACCGGAGCCCGGCTGGTGCTGACCCTCGCGACGCAACTGCGACGGCGCGGAGGCGGCAGCGGAGCGGCGGCCCTGTGCGGGGGCGGCGGCCAGGGCGACGCGCTACTGCTTCATGTGCCGACGCAGGACTGAACCCCGGAGCTGAACCACGATGAACGACCAACTGCCCGCCTGGACGACCCTCACCGCGGCGACCCGCACCCCCGCCGCCGACGGCGTCGTCTCCCTCACCCTGCGCCGCCCCGACGGCGGTGCGCTCCCCGCCTGGGCGCCGGGCGCCCACATCGACGTACTCCTGGACGGCGACGACGGCGACCTGATCCGGCAGTACTCCCTGTGCGGGCACCCGGCCGAACCTGCGGCCTGGCAGATCGCCGTGCTGCGCGAGCCACGGGGCCGTGGCGGCTCCGCGTACGTCCACGACCACCTGTACGAAGGCTCCACCGTGCGGGTCCGCGGACCGCGCAACAACTTCCCGTTGCGGCCCGCCGCACGCCATCTGTTCATCGCCGGCGGCGTCGGTATCACGCCCATTCTTCCCATGGTGGAGGCCGCCGAGGCCGCGGGAGCCGACTGGCTTCTCCTGTACGGCGGCCGTACCCGCACCTCCATGGCGTTCCTCGACCGTCTCGCCCCGCACGGGGACCGCGTGCTCATCCGCCCGCAGGACGAGTACGGGCTGCTGGACCTCGCCGCCCATCTCGGCGTGCCCGAGGAGGGCACCCTGGTGCACGCCTGCGGTCCCGAACCCCTGCTGCGAGCGGTGCAGGAGCAGTGCGCGGGCTGGCCCCCCGGCACGCTGGGCGTCGAGCGGTTCGCCCCCGCGCAGACAGCCGGGTCCGGACCGACCGAGGCCTTCGAGCTGGAGCTCGCCCGCTCCGGGCTCACCCTCACCGTGCCGCCGAACCGCTCGGTACTCGAAACCGTCGAGGCGGCCGGTGTCGCGGTGGACTTCTCCTGCCGGGAAGGCACGTGCGGCACCTGCGAGACGGACGTACTGGACGGCAAGCCCGACCATCGCGACTCGCTGCTGACCGGGGACGAGCGG
>Ga0075367_10000326_pt1 | contig 16848 bp, 15 predicted proteins | sample EndMethybrTD3032_FD_71399 | JGI IMG/M metagenome (GOLD analysis project Ga0075367, IMG submission 71399) | Populus endosphere microbial communities from Tennessee, USA - Endosphere MetaG P. TD hybrid TD303-2 | ecosystem: Host-associated > Plants > Roots > Endosphere | place: USA: Tennessee... | reverse complement strand
TCAAGGCCGACCGCGGCGCCGTGCGCGATCCGGCCCGGATCGAGGAAGTGGTCGAGCGGGTGAAGGCCGCGGCCCGCCAGGCCGGACTTTCCGAAGCCATCGCCGAGCCGGTGTGGCGCACCCTGATCGAGCAGTGCATCGCCCACGAGTTCGAGCGCTGGGACGAGATCCGCCGCTAGGGATTCCCGCCGGACGCCACATAGGCCTCGATGGCGGCCAGGGCCGTCGCCAGCTCGGCCCGCACCTGAGGCAGGTCGTCCGCCCCCCCGAACTCGGCGATCTGGCAGGCGTCGCCCAGGGCGCCGGCGCCCACCCCGCGGGCGGCCCCCTTGATCGCATGGGCGACCGCGCGCCAGTCGGGATTGCCGGCCTCGAGCCCGGCCGACCACACCGCGCCCTGCTGGCGGAAGAGCTCGAGCACCTCCAGCACGACGGCCTTGTCCCCGTTCAGGAAGCCTTCGAGGTAGCCGAAATCCACCGCGCTCACGCCGTTCTCGTTCCTTCGCAAATCACCGGATTCCGGGGCCAGGACCTTCTATCTTCGCGCGCGCGCCGCGGCGAGGACCAAGCGATCGCCGATCACCGGCCTGGGTAGGCCGGCGTGCTGTTGCCGACGGCGTGGTCGAGGGTCGGCCCGTCGGTCTCCGCCTTTCCCGGCTCTATATAGATCGAGCTTCGGCGCGAGCAGGCGACCAGGGTCGCGGCCGCCAGCACCAGCAAAAGGATCGTACGCCCCCGCATCGACCCGCTCCCATCCATCACCGCCGCCCCCGATGCAGCGTCACCGTGATCAGACGCCAGGTGCGGCCCGGCGTCCAGTCTCGCCGGGACGCGGGAAGAATCTCGTTGCGTCAGGGGACCCGTTCGCCTAAATGCGCGCTCCGCAACGCAAGGGGCCAGCCCCCTCGCGCGGCATGGGTGCATAGCTCAGTTGGTAGAGCAGCTGACTCTTAATCAGCGGGTCGTAGGTTCGAATCCTACTGCACCCACCATTCCGGTGCGAAACACGGCCATCTCCGCCTGACGGCTCCGCCGCGGCGAGGCCAGACGTCGACGCGCGCCATCGCCTGAGCCTGCAACAGCCCCTCAGGTCGTTCGCGACACGGCCAAACACCCGCCCCTCGCTAAGATCTTGGACAGCTTTGTGGCGAGAATTTGTAGTCATTAAGGCTATACTTGCGCCTATTTCAAAAACAACAAGCGTAGCAACAGTAGCTTATTGCGACACATCCCGAGCCCCTCTATGGCGGATCAACAAGTCGCCGGCGACCTTCAGCACAGCTAGACAGTGCTGGAGACCGTTTCGCCACTCAGTTCGGGGGATTTACCTTGGCCTATCAGAATTACGCTGGCGCTTGGCTGGCGCAAAGCACGCAGGGCGCGCAGGTGTTCGGCTCGACGCCGAACGTGGCCGTGTACGGGCCCAACCAGAACAACACCTGGGGCGTCACCGGCGATGGCGACACCCTGGTCGGCGGGGCCCACGACGACTTCTACTGGCTCACCAACCCCAGCCAGACGCCGGTGGAGCAGGCGAACGGCGGAACCGACACCGTCGAGATCTGGCAGAGCTACGTCCTGCCGCGCAACATCGAGAACCTGATCGTTTTCGGGAACGGCCAGTACGCCATCGGCAACGACGGCGACAACATCATCCAGGCCACCGCCTCGGCGAACATGATCTACGGGGCGGGCGGGAACGACGTCTTCGTCGGCTCCGGCGGCTCGGGGACGACCTTCGTGATCGGCCACGGCGAGGGCGACAAGGTCGTCCAGAACTTCAACGTCGCCACCGACACCCTGCGCATGATCGGGAGCGGCCTGACCACCTTCGACGCGGTTAAGGCGGCGACGACCCAGCAGGGCGCCGATGCCGTGCTGAACGACGGCGGGACCCATGTGGTGCTGCGCAACGTCTCGGTCGGGTCCCTCCAGGCGAGCGACTTCCAGCTTCCGCTCGACTATTCGAAGCTCGGCTCCCCGACCCTGACCGACGACTTCGACAGCGCCTCCACCATCGGGACCAAGTGGCAGCCGTCCTACGGCACCGGCCCTGGGATCGACGGCTACACCCTGCGCAACAACGGCGAGCAGGAGATCTACACCAGCGCAGGTTTCACCGGGACGGGATCGACCCCGCTCGGCCTCAACCCCTTCTCGTTCAACAACGGGGTGATGACCATCTCGGCGACGCCGGTGAGCTCTGCCCAGTCGTCGCAGATGTGGGGCTATCACTACTCGTCGGGCGTCCTCGTCTCCAACGACACCCAGACCTACGGCTACTTCGAGATGCGCGCCGAACTGCCCAAGGGCCAGGGCCTGTGGCCCGCCTTCTGGCTGCTGGGGCAGGACAACAAGGAGATCGACGTCCTCGAGGCGCTGGGCACCAACACCCGCGCGCCCGACTTCGCGGTGCACACGCCCTCGATCTCGCCCGGCTACAGCCACGAGGGCTTCAACCCCTACGCCGACGGCTTCCACACCTACGGCCTGATGTGGGACCCAAGCCACCTCACCTACTATGTCGACAGCGTGCCCGTCTGGCAGACCAACACGCCGTGGGACGCCAATGTGCCCATGCGCATGATCGTCAACCTGGCGGTGGGCGGCAACTGGCCGGGGTCTCCGGACGGCAGCACGCCCTGGCCGGCGCAGATGAAGGTCGACTACATCCACGCCTTCAAGCTGCCGGGCGATGGCAGCAACACCAGCGCCCCGCCGCCGCCGACCGGCGGCGGGACCGGCTCGGGCGGAACGTCCAGCGGCGGGGGCCTTGTCCTCACCGCCGGCGGCCCGGGATCGGTGCTCACCGGCGGCGCCATGGCCGACACCCTCACCGCGAGCCAGGGAAACGACACCCTCACCGGCGGGGCGGGCGCGGACCACTTCGTCTTCGCCACCGAGCCGTGGGCGCCGATCCACATCACCGACTTCCAGGTGGGCTCCGACGTCCTCGACCTGTCGGTCCTGCTCAGGGCCGCCGGCTATTCCGGCGCCGATCCGGTGGCCGATCGCTACGTCTATCTGACCAGCGACGGCGCCGGCGGGACCCTGGTGCGCTTCGACCACGACGGCCCGGGACCCAACCCGGTCTGGGCGAACACCATCATCGACCTGGAGCACGTGCAGCCCGCGGGCCTGACCTGGGCGCAGCTGCAGGGCGGCGGCGCCTCGTCCGGTTCGACCGGCGGGACGACGGGGGGCTCTGGAGGCCAGGTCATGACCTCGGCGGGGCCGGGGTCGGTGCTGACCGGCGGCGCGGGCGCCGACACCATCACGGCGAGCCAGGGGTACGACACCCTTACCGGCGGCGCCGGCGCAGACCGCTTCGTCCTGGCGAGCGAGCCCTGGGCGCCCATCCACATCTCCGACTTCCAGGTCGGCTCCGACTCCCTTGATCTGTCGGCCCTGCTCAAGGCGGCCGGCTATTCGGGGACCGATCCCATCGCCGACCACTTCATCTATCTGCTGAGCGACGGCGCGGGCGGGACCCTGGTGCGTTTCGACCACGATGGGGCCGGGTCCAATCCGGTCTGGCCCAACACCATCGTCGACCTCGAGCATGTCGCCACCGCGGGCCTCACCTGGGCCCAGCTCACGAGCGGCGGGACGACGGGCGGGGCTAGCGGCGGGACCGCGGGCCAGATGCTGACCGCCACCGGACCCGGCTCGACCCTGGCCGGGACCGCAGGGGCGGACACCATCACCGCCAGCCAGGGCTACGACACCCTGACCGGCGGGGCCGGCGCCGACCGCTTCGTCCTGGCCAGCGAGCCCTGGGCGCCCATCCACATCACCGACTTCCAGGTCGGGGTGGACAAGCTCGACCTGTCGGCCCTGTTCAAGGCGGCGGGCTATGCGGGGAGCGATCCGGTCGCCGACCACTACATCTACCTGACCAGCGATGGCGCGGGCGGGACCCTGGTGCGGTTCGACCACGATGGCGCAGGCTCCAATCCGGTCTGGCCCAACACCATCATCGACCTCGAGCATGTGGCGCCCTCGCAGGTCACAACTTCGGACTGGATCATCCATTAGCGGCGGGGGGTGTCGGGGCGGTTTGCGATTTTTTCAGGAGCGGACTCATTTCTGGCGCGTAGTCTTGGTGTGAAGCTTCCAATGCGCGCCCTCCCCCGCCCTTCATCGTCCCTCGCGATCCCCCGCCGGAGCCTGCTGGCCGCCTTGCCGATGCTTGGCCTGGCCAGCCACGCCTTCGCCCAGCCGGTCGCGGCCGCGCCGCCGCCGGCGCCGGCGCCCGCTCTTGCGCCAGCGCTCAGTGCGGCGCAGCGCGAGATCGCCATCGCCGCGGTCAACGCCGCCGAAACGCACGGCCTGGAGCGGCGACGCCTCGCCCCCGACGCCGCGCCCGACGAGGTGGTCCAGGCGCTGCTGGACTACGCGCACGATGTCCACGTGGGGCGCCTCGCGCCGGCCGACTTCCTTCGGGAGTGGGGCGTGCGGCCCGCGCCCTACGACCCCCGCGCCGATTTCGCCGCCGCCGTGGCGATGGACCGGCTCTCCGCCTGGCTGGACGGGCTGCCGCCGCCCTACGCGGGCTATGCGGCGCTGCGGCGCGGCCTTGCCGCCTATCGGGCGATGGGCGCGTCCGGGGGCTGGGGCCGCGTGCCCGCGGGTCCCGCCTTTGGCCTGGGCGACAAGAGCCCAAGGTCCACGGCGCTTCGCGCACGGCTGGCCATAGAGGATCCGGCCCTCGACCCGAAGGGCGCGAGCTTCGACGAGGGGCTGCAGCAGGCCGTGGCGCGCGCCCAGCGGCGCTTTGGCCTCAAGCCCGACGGGGTGGTCACCAGCGAGACGCTGGCCGCGCTCAACCAGCCGGTGGGCCAGCGCATCCTGCAGATCATCGCCAACCTGGAGCGCTGGCGCTGGCTGCCGCCGACCATGCCGGCGACGCGGCTGCAGGTGAACTCCGGGGCGGCCATCGTCACCCTCTTCCAGGACGACGCCCCGGTGCTGTCCATGAAGGCCGTCTCAGGCCGGGTGGGCGATGAGACGCCGATGCTGTTCTCGGCCATCCACTCGGTGGTGCTGAACCCGCCCTGGAACGTCCCCTCGTCGATCGCCACCAAGGAGCTGTGGCCGAAGGAGACGAAGACCCCCGGCTACCTGGCCCGCAACGGCTTTGTGACCATCAAGACCGACGACGGCGGGGTTCGCCTGCAGCAGAAGGCGGGACCCAAGAGCGCGCTCGGCCGCTACAAGTTCGATTTCGACAACCCCTATGGGGTCTATCTGCACGACACCCCGACCCAGAGCACCTTCTCGCGCTATGGCCGCCAGGCGAGCCATGGCTGCGTTCGGCTGGAGAAGCCCCGCGCCCTGGCCGAGGCGCTGCTGGCGGGCGCGCCGCAATGGACGCCGGAGGCGATCCAGGCCGCTGTCGACAAGGGCGACACAGTGCGCGCGCGCCTGCCCCAGTCGGTGCCGGTGTTCATCTTCTACTGGACGGCCTTCGCCTCGCCCGATGGGACGATGAATTTCCGCTCCGACCCCTATAATTGGGACAGCCTGCTGCTGCAGCGAATCGGGGTCCTTGGCGGCCCTGGAGCATGAAGGGTCCTGCGATGAACAACCTGGCCCGCGCCCTCCTTCTGGTGGGCGCGCTCGTCCTGGCTCTGCTGGTGGGCGTGCTGATCGGCCGTGGACAGCACGCGACCCTGGCCGAGGGCAACGCCCAGTCGGTGCAGATCACCACCGCGCCGACGCCGATGGCCGCCACGCCCCTGCCCGCTCCGGTCGAGACGCCTAAGCCGCCCCCGGCGATCCCCAAGATCGCGCCGGACCAGCAGGTTCAGGAAGACGCCGCAGCGGTCGGCATGACGACCAAGCCGGAAGCGGCGCCAGCGACCGCCAGCGACGCCGGCAACAGCCAGCCGCCAGGCTAGGAGCTAAAGCCGCAAGCGCGCGGCGAGCGCGGCGTCAGGCGCCGACCCATTGGCGCACGCGCGCCACGTCCACATGGACGAAGTTCGAGACGGGGTAGTAGCCCACGCCCCCGGCGCCCACGTCGATCGCCGCCTTGCGAAGATTGCGCAGGTCCACGCCCTGGACACGCACGTCGCTGGCCTTGCCCAGCATGTGCTGGCTGTGCTCGGCGACGCCGGAGGACCTGGCGTGCAGCAGGGCGTTGGTCCGCGGCGAGCGGTAGCCGGAGATCAGCTGGAAGGGCTGGTTCGTCCCCAGACGCTGGTTGATCGCATGCAGGGTGTCGAACAGCCGCGGGTCCATGGGATGCTCGTCGCCGTTGCGCCAGTCGCGCATCACGCGCATGGCCTCGGCCAGGGCCCCGGGGACGTAGCGACCGTCCGCCCAATAGATCTCGTTGAAGCTGTCGCCGGTATGCAGGTTGTGCAGCACCGCGCGCTTGACGCCCGGAAGGGCCTGGGCCCGGAGCACCGCTGGAGCGGCGATCGCCGCCGCCGCTGCGCCCACGCCAAACAGGACCTCACGTCGCGCCAAACTGGTCTGCATATGTACGTCTTCCCCGACTTGCGTCGATATCAGGACCCCAGGCGCCGCAAGATTTGCCCGGAACGCCTTAAGGTCAACCTAAGCCGGAGCGGCCTGCGACCACCTGACGCGCATGAAAAAGCCCGCCAGGCGGCAAGCCGGGCGGGCTTTAGCATAGAATCGTTCCCACGTAACCGTGGGGACAACAAGCTCTACTTCAGATGTTGGGCGAGGTGCTTGTTCATTTCGAACATGGACACCTTGTCCTTGCCGCCGAAGACGGGCTTCAGCTTGGCGTCGGCCACGATCTCGCGCTTGTTGGCCGGATTCTGAAGGTTGTTCTTCTTGATGTAGTCCCAGATCTTGGAAACGCACTCGCCGCGCGAGAGCTGTCCAGCGCCGACGACGGCGGCAAGCTCGGACGACGGCGTGAGCGGCTTTTGCAGGGCGTTGTTCTTCTTCGGTTCAGCCATAGTTTTCCCCCAGCTGGAGTGCAGGCGTCGGCCCTGTCGAGGACGCTAGGGCTGAGTCGCTGAATCGCATCCTAGGCGCCTCTGGCGCGCCGCGCCACCGCGACAAGCTCACTCAGCCGACTTAGACGCCTAATCGGCGCCGAATATCCGGCTTGCGACAGGCCGAGGGGGCGATTCTGCCGCTAAGCCTCGGTGGCCAGATGCAGGGCGCGGACGAAATCCACCAGGGCGGCGCGCGCGGGACCGCGCGGCAGGGAGGTGTAGGCCCGCAGAAGCTCAAGGGCGCCCGGCTCGGAGAGCATGGCCGCCACCTCGTCGACGGCGCTGCTGGCGGGGCTGGCCTCGCCGAACATCTCGGCCACGGGGGTGTCGAGGGCGGAGGCGATGCGCGACAGCATCGAGGCGCTGACGCGATTGGCCCCGCGCTCGTACTTCTGGATTTGCTGGAAGGTGACGCCCGCGGACTCCGCCAGCGCCTGTTGCGAGAGGCCCCGCAGCTTGCGCAGCAGCCGGATCCGCGCCCCGACGGCGATATCGATGGGATCGGCGATGACCTCGGGCTTGTTCATTCTCATGACCTACGGTTCTGGCCCCGGGGACCTTAGGCTAGTGACGGACGCGCCCGGCCGGGCCGCACAGCGCGTCCCGATCCAGGATACTGCGGCAGGCCTGCGCAAGGGCGGCGCCAACCGCCTGGCGAAGGGCCGCCACCCCGGGATCGCCGGGGTCGAGGGCCTCCAGTTCCAGCTCGTAGGCGCCGAGGACGTCGATGACGTCCTCCGCAGCCGCGCGAGCGCTCTCCAAAGCCAGATCGTGCATGGCAGCCCGTCCGCCGAAATGGTTCGGCGCGAATAGCACAGCTAAGACAGTTTTGCGAAATCGGGGCCCGCGACGCGGCGGGCCCCGGCTTCAACGTCAGTTGGCGGCGATGGCGGCGCCCACGCTCTGGGCCGCAATGGTGGCGCGACCCTCCCGCTCGGCGATCCGCCGGAAGGTCGCCAGGGCCTGCCCCACCACCTGGTCCATGTTGTAGTAGCGGTAGGTGGCCAGGCGCCCGACGAACTGGACGTTCTGCGCCTCCAGCGCCAGGGCTTCGTAGCGCTTGTAGAGTGTCTGGTTCTCCGGCCGGGGGACCGGATAGTAGGGGTCGCCCTCGTCGCTCGGATATTCGTAGGTGATGGTCGTGCGGCGCGCCGACTGGCCGGTCATGTGCTTGTATTCGCTGATCCGGGTGTAGGGGATCGACTCGGCCGGGTAATTCACCGTGCCGACCGGCTGAAACCATTCCTGATCAAGGGTTTCATGGCGGAAGGTGAGGCTGCGGTAAGGCAGCTTGCCGTAGCGGAAGTCGAAATATTCGTCGATCGGGCCGGTGAAGATCAGCCGGTCGTAGACCACCTCGCCGCGGATGTCCTCGAAGTCGGTCCCCAGCGCCAGTTCGATGCCGGGCTGGTCCAGCATGTTCTCGAACATGCGGGTGTAGCCATCGGCCGGCATGTTCTGGAACTTGTCGGTGAAGTAGCGATCGTCGTCGCTGGTCCGGGTGGGGACGCGCGCGGTGACCGATTTGTCGAGCTCGGAGGGATCCACGCCCCACTGCTTGCGGGTGTAGCCCTCGAAGAAGGTCTCGTAGAGCTCGCGGCCGACCGCCGAGATCACCACGTCCTTCGAGGTGCGGATCTTCTCCACCGGCTCGGCGCGGCTGGCGAGGAAGGCGGCGGCGGCCTCGTCGGTCTGCAGATCCTGCCCGTAGAGCAGGTTCAGCGTCGTGCGGTTGATCGGCATGGGCGTCAGCAGGCCGCCGCGCACCGAGGCCAGGACCCGGTGTTCGTAGGGACGCCAGCGGGTGAATTGCGACAGGTAGCCGGAGACCTCGTCGGAGTTGGTGTGGAAGAGGTGCGGCCCATAGCGGTGCATCAGCACCCCGCCCGCATCGACCTCGTCATAGGCGTTGCCGCCGATGTGCGGGCGCTTGTCGACCAGCAGCACGCGCTTGCCGAGCTGGGTGGTGAGCCTCTCGGCGAGGACCGAACCGGCGAAGCCCGCCCCGACGATCAGATAGTCGAAGGGCTTGTTGCGCGAGGCCGGGCGCACCGCCGGGGCGGCGACGCCAGCGCCCAGCGCCTCGGCCGCGGCGCGGGCGCGCTGGGCCGTCGCGTTGGCGATCTCCTGGTTCATCCGCGCGAAGGTCTCGTCCCAGGACAGGGCCGAGAGCGCCGCGTCGACCTCCTTGAGCCAGGGGCCGGGCAGGCGCGAGAGCGCCAGCGCCCGGTCGCAGGCCTCGATGAAGGCCTGCGGGCTGGAGGCGATCATCACCGCTTCCAGTTCGCCGTAGTGGCGCACCACATCGACGATCGGGGTGGAGACCACCGGCCGGCCGCCCGCCAGATATTCCGGCGTCTTGGTGGGGGAGATGAACCGGGTGCTCTCGTTGATGGCGAAGGGCATCAGGGCGACGTTCCAGCCCGCGAGGTAGCGCGGCAGCTCGTCGTAGGTCTTGCCGCCCAGGTAGTGGATGTTCGCCCGCCTCGGCAGGGACTCCGGATCGATCTTCACCACCGGGCCGACGATCACCAGGTTCCACTCGGGACGCGCCTCGGCCAGCGCCGCCAGAAGGTCGAGGTCCATCCGCTCGTCGACCACGCCGTAGAAGCCGAGCCTGGGCCAGGGAATGGCCGCCTGGTCCGCCGGCTCCTCGCGCAGGGTGCGGGCCTTGGCGAAATGGCCGCGGTCCACGCTGGAGGGACAGGGGTGGATGTTGGGGTGACGGTCGCGCTTGGCCTCCCAGAGGGAGTATCCACCGGTGAAGACCACGTCCGCGGCCTCCATCAATTCGCGCTCGAGAAGGGTCAGCTCCGGCGGGGCGAACTTGAAGTTGGCCAGCTCGTCCATGCAGTCATAGACGGTGCAGACCGCGTCCAGGCGCCGGGAGAAGCCCAGCATCATCGGGGTGTAGTACCAACGGATCAGGTCGCCATCGCGCCCATCCAGGAGCGCTTCCAGCAGGCCGCGGAGGACCGCCTCCTGGTCCTCGCCCGCCAGGCCCTGAGGCAGCACCGGGGTGATCACCATCACCCCGCTTTCCGCGCATCGGCGGCTGTCGAGCCGGGCGACCTGGATGTCGGCTTCGAAGAGCGGCTCCTCCCAGAAGATCACCTGCCGCCCCTTTGCGAAGCGGGTCATCAGGTGCTGCGGGCGCTGGAACACGAAGGCCCAGCGCAGGTGGGAGAAGCAAATGAGAATCTGGCGGCCCCGCGCGCGCGCCCCGGCTTGAGGCGGCACGAAATCAGCGCCAGCGGCGCTCGGGAACCACTGAGTGTTCAAGGCGCATTCCTTTTTCTGAAAAATCGACACACGAAGCCCGCTGAGAAAATCCCCAGAAACCCGGAAGGTTCCATGACTCAAGCGACTTCGGTCGATGCGCCCCGAATGTTCAAATGTTAAAGTCTATATCGAATAGTTGTGCAATCTCGCAGCAACTGTCGATTATTTGACACAATAAGAAGGCGGCCGGGAACGACCGCTAACCCGCGCCGACACTGGATTTGCGACGCCCCGCGGGGCCGCGGACTCCCGAGCCGTAACCTGGCGAGCGCTCCCATCTCAGGGCGTCGGCGACGATCTGGCTGAGCGAGGATCTGCTCGCGGTCCACCCCAGCAGCTCCCGGGCGCGCGCCGGATCGGCGACCAGGCTCGGCGGGTCGCCCGCGCGGCGGGCGCCGACGCTGTGCGGCACGCCGTGGCCGACCGCGCGACCCACGGCCTCGACCACCTCCAGCACCGAGGCGCCGGTCCCGGTCCCCACATTGGCCGGCTCGAAGGCCCCGGCGGCGAGGTCGGCCTCCAGGGCCAGCACATGGGCCTCCGCCAGGTCGCTGACGTGGATGTAGTCGCGCAGGCAGGTGCCGTCGGGGGTGTCGAAGTCGTTCCCGAAGACCGTGAGCGGCTTGCCATCTCCCAGGGCCGCGGCGATGGCCAGCGGGATGAGGTGCGTCTCAGGTTCGTGCGCCTCGCCGATCAGCCCCGAGGCGTCGGCGCCGGCGGCGTTGAAGTAGCGGAGCGCCACCGCCGAGAGGCCATAGGCGCGGCATTGGCTCTCGATCATCCACTCGCAGGCCAGCTTGGTGTCGCCATAGGGACTGGCCGGCGCCTTGGGCGCGGCCTCGGGAATGGTCTCCAGGGCCCCTCGCCCGCCCTGGCCATAGACCGCGGCGCTGGAGGAGAAGACCAGCCGGCCGACGCCCCGGTCGCGCATGGCCGCCAGCAGCGAGACCGTGCCGGCGACGTTGTGCTCCCAGAACAGGTCGGGGGCGACCACCGAGCGGCCGACCTCGATCAGGCCGGCGAAATGGATCACCGCCTTGACCCCATGGGCGGTCATGGCGTCGCCCAGGGCGCGGGCGTCGCGGATGTCCCCATGGACGAACGGTCCCCAGCGCACCGCCTCGCGGAAGCCTGAGCTCAGATTGTCATAGACGACCGGCGTATAGCCCCGCTCGTGCAGGGCCTTGGCGGTGTGCGAGCCGATATAGCCGGCGCCGCCGGCGACGAGCACCGCGGCTTTGGTTCCCCGATCCATGGAGGCTTAATACCTCGCGCCGCAGCGCAGTTCCACGCCTCGTGCGGCGCCGCACCATCGGCGGTGCGCCGAGGAACGAATGCGGCCCTGGCAGGCTTAGGTCCATGGGTGTCACGGGAAAGCCAGTCTTCATGCCGGTCTTGGAGTTGTGGGGCGGTCACGAGTGCACCGTGAACCGGGTGGGCGAGACCTACCACGACCAGACCCTGCGTTCCGGCCACCAGCACCGCCTCGATGACCTCGACCTGTTCGCCAGCCTTGGCCTCAAGGCCCTGCGCTATCCGGTGCTGTGGGAGCGGGTGGCGCCCGACGCGCCCGACCGCTTCGACTGGGCGTGGAGCGATCAGAGGCTGGGGCGGATCCGCGAACTGGGCATGCGGCCGATCGCCGGCCTGCTGCACCACGGCTCAGGGCCCCGCTACACAGACCTGCTGGACGAGGCCTTCCCCGCCCTCTTCGCCAGCTACGCCCGCGCGGTGGCCGAGCGCTATCCCTGGATCGACGACTGGACGCCGATCAACGAGCCCCTGACCACCGCGCGCTTCAGCGCCCTCTACGGCCATTGGCGCCCGCACCTGGCGGAGGAGCCGGCCTTCTGGCGCGCCCTGGTCAACCAGATCGAGGCGATCCGCCTGGCGATGATCGAAATCCGCCAGGTCAATCCGGCCGCCCGCCTGATCCAGACCGAGGACCTGGGCCGCAGCTACGCCACCCGCGCCGTCGCCCACCAGGCCGACTTCGACAACGCCCGGCGATGGATGACCTGGGACTTGCTGGCCGGGCGGGTCAGGCCCGATCACCCGCTGTTCGCGCGGCTCGAGGCTCTGGGCCTTGGAGATCGCCTGCGCACGCTCGCCGAGGCGCCCTGCCCGGCAGACGTGATCGGGGTGAACCACTACCTCACCAGCGACCGTTTCCTGGACCACCGGACCGAGCGCTATCCCGCCGACCGCGTCGGCGGCAACGCCTTCATGACCTTCGCCGACGTTGAGGCCGTGCGCGTCGCCCTGCCCGCGCCCGGCGGCCTGGAGGGCGCGCTGGAGGAAGCCTGGGCGCGGTACGGCCGGCCGCTGGCCGTCACCGAGGCGCACAATGGCTGCACGCGCGAGGATCAGGTGCGCTGGCTGCGGGAGGCCTGGGAGATCGCGAACGCGCTGCGCGCCCGCGGGGTGGAGGTGCAGGCGGTCACGGCCTGGGCGCTGCTGGGCGCCTTCGACTGGAACAGCCTGCTCACCCGCACCGGCGGCCACTATGAGGCCGGCGCCTTCGACGTCCGCGGCGAGCGCCCAAGGCCCACCGCTCTGGCCGCCGAGATCGCCCGCCTGGCGCGCGGCGAGGGCGAGCCCCATCCCGGGACCAGCGGGCCCGGCTGGTGGCGGCGCGACATCCGCCTGCAGTTCCAACCGGTCTTCCGCACCACCGAGACGCCCGAGCCGCGGGCGGGGTGGTCGCCGACGCAGGCCGCGCCCCAGCCCCTGTTGATCACCGGCGCCACGGGGACCCTGGGCAAGGCCCTGGCGCGGGCCTGCGAATGGCGCGGCATCGCCTACCGCCTGACCGCCCGCGGGGAACTCGACCTCACCAGCGCCGAGTCCGTGGAGGCGGCGCTGGCGGGCATCCAGCCGTGGGCCGTGGTCAACGCCGCCGGCTGGGTCCGGGTGGACGACGCCGAGAAGGAGCCCGCCGCCTGCCACGCCGCCAATGCGGATGGCGCGGCGCGGCTGGCCCAGGCCTGCGCGGCCCGCGGCCTGCCGTTCGTGGGCTTCTCCAGCGACCTGGTGTTCGACGGCCGCAAGGGCCGGGCCTATGTGGAAGGCGACGCCCCTGCCCCATTGAGCGTCTACGGCGCCAGCAAGGCCAAGGCCGAGCGCGCCATCCTGGCCGTCGACGGCCCGACCTTGATGATCCGCACGGCGGCCTTCTTCAGCCCCTACGATCCGCACAACTTCGCGGTCCAGGCGATGCGCGCGCTGGCGGCGGGAAAGCCCTTCGAGGCCGCCGCCGACCTGGTGGTCTCGCCCACCTATGCGCCGGACCTGGTGGACGCCGCGCTCGACCTGCTGCTGGACGGCGAGACGGGGGTGCGCCACCTGGCGAATGGCGGCGAGGTCTCCTGGGCCGAGTTCGCCCGCAAGGTCGCACGCGCGCTCGGCCTGGATGCGGACCTGGTGCGCGACCGTCGCCACGGAGAGTTCGGCTGGCCCGCCCGGCGTCCGGCCTTCGCGGCCCTGGGCACCGAGCGCGGCCAGGTCATGGCGCCGCTGGACGAGGCCATCGCCCGCTTCGCCGCGGTGGTGGCCCAGGCCGAGTTCGCGCCGGAAGCCGAGGCGCTGGCGGAGGGCGCGCTGCCTGGCCCCCTGGTGCGGCCCAGCCCCGGCGTCAGCTAGAAGGCCGCGTCGGGCGCCAGCTCGACCGTGGTGTTCGCCGCCTCGGCGAGATAGCGCACGAAGCGGTTCTGCGCGTCCACCAGGGCGGCCCGGGGCTGGATGGGCCGGTCGGCCAGCTCGAAGCCCATGATGATCACCTGCTCGCCCTCGCCGATCAGGTGGGCGGCCGCCCCGTTCATGCAGATGTCGCCTGAGCCGGGCTCGCCGGCGATCACATAGGTCTCGAGCCGCGCGCCGGAGGTGTTGGAGACCACCAGCACCTTCTCGCCGGCCCACAGGCCCACCGCCTCCAGGAGGTCGCTGTCGATGGTGATCGAGCCGATGTAGGCCAGGTTCGCCTGGGTGACCGTGGCGTTGTGGATCTTCGAGCGCATCAGCCAGCGCATGGACGCCTCCGGAAGGGACCAGCGCCGGAAGGTCGCGCGCTGCGGGGCGCTATATAGGGGCCGATCGCTCCGTCGCGAAGGGGGGCTTCAGCGAAGTCCCCGGGCCGCGGAGACCAGACGGGCGGCCTTGTCCGCGGTCTCCGCCGGCGACTGCCCCTTGCGATAGATCTCGCCGCCGATGCCAAAGCCGCGGGCGCCGGCGGCCCACCAGTCGGCCATCTGGTCGGGGCCCACCCCGCCGACCGCCCAAACCACCGCTTGCGGCGGCAGCACGGCGGCCAGTTGCCTGAGGTGTCCCGGCCCATAGGTGGCCGCCGGGAAGAGTTTGAGGTGGCGCGCGCCGGCCTCCAGGGCGACGAAGGCCTCGCTGGCCGTGGCGAAGCCCGGCGCGGGGTCGAGCCCCAGGGCCACCGCCCGGCCGATCACCTGAGGCGAGGTGTTCGGGGAGACGATGATCCGCCCCCCCGCGGCGGCCACGTCGTCGACGCGCTCGGCGGTGAGCACGGTGCCCGCGCCGACGACCATCCGCTCGCCCCAGGCTTGGGCCAGCTTGCGGATGCTCTCCAGGGGGTCCGGCGAATTGAGCGGCACCTCCACCGCCCGCACGCCCGCCGCGTAGAGCGCCTGGGCGTGGTCGAGGACCTCGTCGGGGCGCACGCCCCGCACGATGGCCACCACCGGGCATTCGGCGAGCGCCGCGTCCAGGTCGAGCCTCATGAGCCGGCTCCCCGTTGGTGAAGGGCGAAGAGGCCCGCCGTGGCGGCCGCCTCCCCCTCGAAGGTCTGATAGGCCAGGCCGCGGGCGGCGAAGGCGCGGCCATAGAGGCTGCAAAGGCCCGCGTCGCCCAGCAGCGCCACCGGCTCGCCGTCGGCAAGGCCCAGCAGGCGGGGCGTGCTGGCCACCTCAGCCCCGATCAGCAGGCCCGAGAGGTAGGACGGCGTGCTCTCGGCCGGCTTGCCGCCGCCGACCACCCGGGCTCTGGCGGTGAACAGCCGCGCCGCCAGCGCATCGCCGTCGCCCGCCGCGGCCAGGCCCTGGGCGAAGGCCTCGGCGTCGTTGGGCCGCGCCTCGCTCTTGAGCACGCTGTAGCGCGACAGCACGGCGAACAGCTCCCCGGTCATGGCGGTGACGAAATGGGTCAGCCGCCCATCCTCCACCACCATCCATTTGGCGTGGGTGCCGGGGTGGCAGACCACCTGGCGGCCCTGGGCCCGCTCGGGGTTCTGCGCCAGCCAGCCGATGAGCTGGGTCTCCTCCCCGCGCATCACGTCGCCCCCTCCGGCCAGGCCAGGCCCCCTCACCCCAGGCACGATGCGGACCGAAGGCGTCACGCGGGTCATCGCGCCGGCGATGTCGTCCAACCCGGCGGGACAGGCGACGTAGGGAACCGTCGTCCAGCCCAGGTTCGAGCCCACCATTCCGCAGAGGATGGCCGGCAGTCCGGCCGCCGCCAGGCCCGGGCGCACCTCGGTCTCGAAGCGCTGCGCGGCCTCCCCCGGCTCCAGCTTAGAGACCCCCAGGGCGAAGTCGCGGCTCTCCAGCACCTTGCCCTCCGCGTCCAGGGTCCAGGCGCGAAGGTTGGTGGTGCCCCAGTCGCAGGCCAGCAGCGCCGCAGCGCCCATCAGTGGGACTCCCGGGTGACGTCAGCCGTGGACTTGCCGACCAGGAAGTCGAGGTCCGCGCCCCGGTCGGCCTGCATGACGGTGTCGATGTAGAGCTTGTACCAGCCGCGCACATAGGGCGAGGGCTCGCGCTCGCGATCCCAGTTCCGGCGGCGGTGCTCCAGCTCCGGTCCGGGGACCAGGAGCTCGAGCGAGCGGTTGGAGCCGTCCACCACGATCTCGTCGCCGGTCTTCACCAGCGCCAGCGGCCCGCCCGCCTCGGCCTCCGGGGCCACGTGCAGGATCACCGTGCCATAGGCCGTGCCGCTCATGCGGGCGTCGGAGATCCGGACCATGTCGCGCACGCCCTGGCGCAGCAGCTTGCGCGGCAGGGCCATGTTGCCCACCTCCGGCATGCCCGGATAGCCCTTTGGCCCGCAGCCCTTGAGCACCAGGATCGAGGTGGCGTCCACCTCCAGCGCCTCGTCGTCGATGCGCGCGTGGTAGTCCTCGATGGTCTCGAAGACCACGGCCCGGCCCCGGTGGGTGAGCAGTTCGGGGCTTGCGGCGCTGGGCTTGATGATCGCCCCGTCTGGGCAGAGGTTTCCGCGCAGCACCCAGACCCCGGAGGACGGCCCGATCGGCGCCTCACGCGTGCCGATCACCTCGCGCCGCCAGACCTTGGCGCCGTCGGCGATCTCGCCGATCGTCTGGCCCGAGGCCGTGACCGCGTCCCGGCGCATCAGATCGCCCAACTCGTTCATCACCGCCGGCACGCCGCCGGCGTAGCAGAAGTCCTCCATCAGGTACTGGCCCGACGGCAGCAGGTTGACCAGAAGCGGGACCTCGCGCCCGAGCACGTCGAAGTCGTGCAGGTCGAGGGGGATGCCGGCCCGGCCGGCGAGCGCCAAGAGGTGGATCACCGCATTGGTGGAGCCGCCGCAGGCCGCGTGC
>Ga0075367_10000325_pt1 | contig 16912 bp, 12 predicted proteins | sample EndMethybrTD3032_FD_71399 | JGI IMG/M metagenome (GOLD analysis project Ga0075367, IMG submission 71399) | Populus endosphere microbial communities from Tennessee, USA - Endosphere MetaG P. TD hybrid TD303-2 | ecosystem: Host-associated > Plants > Roots > Endosphere | place: USA: Tennessee... | reverse complement strand
TGACGTCGGCCGCGCTTTGCCAGGGGCCGGGCGACGTCGGCCTCGTCGCCGGACCAGTCCGACTTCGCATGCCTGAGCAGGATCAGAGTGCGCTCAGACATCGTGTCCCGATCGGCGTACTGCCTGCCTGGCCGACGCCATGGGTGCCGTCCTGGATGAGGACGCTGACATCAGCCAGTGATCCGGGATCGCCGAACCAAGCATGGGTACAGTTTGCCGCTCGTCACTGCGGCTCTGACGCGGCCGAGTGACGCGCCAGGGCAAACGCACTACTTGCGGCTAGATCCGTTCGGTCGCTGCCTGTCCGAAACGGACGGCTGTGACACGAACGTCGGACGTGCTGACCCGGCGAGTGAAGCATCCAGCAAACGTGCACGGATCGCGACAATGCGGACTCTGAGCCGATGGCGGCGACCGCCAGATAGGTTCGCCGCGTGGACCTGCAGCGACGCATCCTCGAACGTCGCGGCGAGTTCCTGCTCTTCGCACTGACACCGCCACGGCGGGCGACTTCCGCGCTCAGGGCTCAAGAGATCGCCGACATCACGGCGAAGCGTCTTCAAGAACTGGACCTTGACGGTCTAGTGCTCTACGACATCGACGACGAGAGCGACCGCAACCCGCAGGAGCGCCCGTTCCCCTTCCTGCCCACCATGGACCCGGCCGAGTACCTGTCGCGCCACCTCGAGGACTGGAACACCCCGACAGTGGTTTACCGGGCGGTGGGGAAGCATGTCGAGAGCGAACTCCGATCCTGGCTGGGCACCCAGGAGCCGGACCGGGTCCTGACCGTCTTCGTCGGGGCCGCCTCGCGCAAAAAGCCGGTCGCGACGTCCTTGCGGCGTGCCCACGAGCTGCGGGCCGAGGTGGCACCAGACCTCCTGCTCGGTGGCGTCGCCATCCCAGAGCGTCACACCCGCAGCGGCGAGGAGCACCTGCGGATGCTCGCCAAGCAGGCCGCCGGATGCTCCTTCTTCGTCACCCAGGTGGTGTACGACGTCAACGCGGCCAAGAATCTCGTCTCGGACTACCGCTACGAGTGCCTCTCTCTCGGGCTCGATCCGATGCCGATCGTCTTCACGTTCTCCGTGTGCGGCTCTGTCAAGACCCTGGATTTCCTTCAGTGGCTCGGCGTGGACGTGCCGCGCTGGACCCAGAACGAGCTCCGGCATGCCGAGGACACCCTTGAGGCTTCCTTTGACCAGGCACTGGCGACGGCCCGCGAGCTGATGACCTACTGCCGACGGCTCGACGTCCCGTTCGGGATCAACGTCGAGAGCGTCTCGAACCGCCGCGCTGAGATCGAGTCTTCCGTGAATCTCGCCGCCCGCCTCCAGGACGAACTGCACCGCTCTCCCTGAAGCAAAGACCGCCACCCGTGTGCAGCCGCCAAGAGCGCCGACCGGACTAGATTCAAGGCATGTCCGAGCCGAACGCCGAGATGCGTAAGGCGTGGGACGGCCCCGACGGCGACATCTGGGCCGCGTCCGCTGACCAGTACGAGACTCGCGGGGCAGGGCATCGCCGGTTGTTGCTGCAGGCGGCGGCGATCGCCTCCGGTGAACGTGTCCTCGACCTCGGGTGCGGCAATGGCGCTTCGACCCGCGAGGCTGCGCGGATGGCCGAACCCGGCGAGGTCGTGGGCATCGACCTGTCAGCGGCAATGCTCACCAATGCGCGGGTGCGCAGCGCGGCCGCGGGATTGACCAACGTTACCTTCGTGCAAGGTGACGCCCAGGTCCACGACTTCGAGCCAGAGAGTTTCGACGTCATCATCAGCAACGCCGGGGCGATGTTCTTCGACGACAAGGTGGCTGCGTTCTCGAACCTCCGGCGGGCGCTGTGCCCTGGCGGCCGCATCGCTCTGATGTCGTGGCAACCACTCGAGAACAACGAGTGGCTGACAGTACTTCGCGAAGCGCTGGCGATGGGGCGAGACCTGGCGTCTCCGCTCGTGGGGATGCCCGGACCGTTCGGGCTGGCCGATCGCGAGCAGGTGAGTGCCCTGCTCTTGGAGACCGGCTTCACCGATGTCGGGTTCGGCGATGTCCGCGAGCCGTCGGTATTCGGGGCCACCGCCGCTGAGGCGTACGACTTGATGTCCGATGACGGCCCGACCCGCGGCTTGCTCGAGGACCTCAGCGACGTCGACAAGGCCACTGCGCTCGACCGGCTGCGCGCGGTGATCGCCGCGCACGAGACGCCGTCCGGTGTCATCTTCGGAACAGCGTCCTGGCTCATCCAGGCCCGTCGCTCCTGAGCCGCGTAGTTGATCCTCCCGGGCCCAGAACTGTGGTCGCCTCGGCCCGAGGACGACAACACACCGCCGCACTCAGCAGCGCCGAGCTGGTGGCGATGGTCGTAGTCAGACGTAGTGATCACGACAGTCGATCGCAGGTCGAGCCTGGCATCCGCCCTGCCTACCCCGATCGATACGTTCGGCTACGTGCGGCGGCCATCACCCTCCGCGGCGGAGTGACACGACCTTCCCGGCCGGGGTGAACGTGACCGTCATCGTGACCGTCGGGTGGCCCTTCTCCTTGGCACAGAAGCCGAACCGCCGGCCGAGGCGGGTGTAGGGCTGGCCGACGGCGTTCATGACTGCGCGGGTGGACATGCCGGGGTGGATCAGCCGGGACACGGCGGAGACCTGACGCCGCAGCGACGGGTTGCGACAGGAGTCCGGCTGGATGCCCTCGGCGCGCTCCCACATCTGGAGGTAGGCCTCGGTGCCGCGGGAGATGTCCTCCTCGATGGCCCGGGCGTCGGCGGCGGAGGTCGCACCGGCGACCTTGGCGAGGTCCTGGATCCAGTCCGGGTAGAGGCCGTACTGCGCGACGCCGTCGGTGTTGATGTCCCAGGTGCGAAGACCGGCCGTCTGGCGCCGGATGGTGGCGCCCTCGATGCCCTTGAAGGGGTAGGTCACCGGGTTGGTGACAGCAGCACCGCGGGGGTCGCCCTGGGCGCCGAGGCCGTTCATGTCGGCGCCGTATCCGATGCCCCAGTAGTAGCGCGGGTCCGCCCAGCCCACGTGGCGGCGCCACTTGTCGACGAAGCCCGTGGAGTCGCCGGCGTACGGCGTGATGAAGCCGCCCTCCTGGTAGATCCGCGGGTAGGCGTCGGGGGTCGCCCAGGAGTGCGACGAGACGACGCCGTGGTAGCCGAGCGCGTCGACCGTGTCGAGCGCCGAGGACCGGGCCTTCACCGACATGTGGTCGGGGTCGAAGATCATGTGTCTCTGCGCGAGCGCCTTGATGGTGTGCTCGCCGAGCGTGGTCAGGCCGCGGGAGTTGCAGTGGTCCGGCGGGGGATACAGCGGCAGCGCGATGCCGGGGAGCCCGAGCTGCGCGATGGCGCCGAACAGCGCGTCCTGCTGCTCGGCGTTGATGCCGGGCGTCGCGACCTGGTCCTTGTCGTGGCTCTCGCCGTCGGCCGGCTCGCAGTGCCGCATGTCCCAGAACGACCCGGTCTCGAGGAAGTTCGCGGCGTTGACCAGCGTGCCCACCTCGCCGGTGTCACCGGCCACGCCGGCCAGGGCGTTGTCGAACTTGTTGACCAGCTCCATCTGGCGGACGCCGAGCTTGCGCACCTCGTCGAGCTGGCGGTCGATGTCGGAGATGGAGCAGGTCGGCACGTCGAGCTTCACCGAGCAGCCGAACGGCACGCTCGTCTCGATGCCCATGACCACCGCCATCTTCCCGGCGTTGATCACCTTCCGCGCCTGGAACGGGTCGGTGACGATCCGGTAGAACCCCTTGCCCGGGCCACCGAACTGCGCGTCGATGTAGTCCTGCATCTTGTACATGTCGTGCGCCTGGAGCCGGATCGAGTCCATGTCGTCGCACGAGTTCCGCTTGAGCGGGTAGAGCTTGCAGAGCTGGTTGTTCTCGACGAGCAGGTTGACGAAGAGCCGCTGGCCGCCACGCCACGACCGCTCCAGCCACGTGTAGTAGGTGCCCTCGTGGGTCAGCGAGTCCGGCGCCGGCCAGTCCTTGAACGTCGGCCAGCCGATCGGGTCGTGGTGGGGCTTGCCGGACAGCGCGTCCTCGAGCACTCCGCCGTAGCCCCCCGAGATGGTGTGGTCCGGGCAGTCGACCAGGGCGTACGGCGCGCCGAACCGGTCCCACGGCTTGCCGCAGTGTGCGTCGCCACCGAGGAACTCGAAGGCCATGCCGTGGGTGTGCGCGTCGACGTAGCCCCGCACCTCCTGGTACGACGTCACCCCGGCGTGCGGCCTTCCCGAGACGCCGACGCCGGCCTCCGGGTAGGCGGTGCAGCCCTTGGTCTTCGTGAGCCGGAACGTGTGCTTGTTGCGCACCACCAGCGGCCGGCCGGCGTTGACGAAGGCGAAGCCGTGCTTGCGCTGCTGCGCGGTCCAGATCGTGCTGTCGCTCGGCGCTGCGACCCGCCCGCCGGTGACGAGGAACTGCCGGTCGGTCGTGTAGAGCAGGTACTGCCCGAGGTCGGTCGGCTTGAAGTAGATCTTCTGGCCGCCGAGGCGGTAGCAGCCGTTGGCCATCGCGTAGCGGTCCTGCGGCCGCTGGAGCCGCTTCTGCATCGCGCGCACGTGGGTGAGCCTGGGGTCCTTCATCCTCCGCTCGGCGGCCACGGCCGCGCGGCCACGGGCGCGGGTGAGGGACGTGCTCGGGTCGCGCACGTCCTTGCCGGTCTCGCCGGCTCGCGAGACGAGGTTCTTGGTCCTCGGGTCGTTGTGGTGGTGCGGTGGAGTGCCGGGTGGGTCGACGTGCGGCCGGGCCTCGAGGACGCGCTTGTGCTTCGCGGCCAGCTGCGAGCGCAGGTTGCCCTGCCGGTGGCCCTTCGCGTACGACGGCAGCGCGACGGTGCCGACCACCAGCGCAGCCGCCAGCAGTGTTGCCCACACGAGACGCCGAACCGCGTGACCGTCCATGTCCAGAGGAACGTGGTCAGCCGCCGGAGGTCACGGCGGTGGCACCGAGACCGGCTCCTCCTCACCGCCGAGCCCGGCCACCGCGGCGAGGATCAGCAGCGTGCCCGCGACGCCGAGGGTGCCCAGCCGCTCGTCGAGGATCAGCGCCGCGGCCACGGCCGCCGTCACCGGCTCGAGCAGGGTCGCGATCACCGCGGAGCTGCCGGTGGTGGTGCGGAGACCGGCGTACAGCAGGCCGTAGGCCAACGCCATCGTCATCACGCCGAGGTAGACCAGCCCGGTCACTGCGGCTGGGTCGGTGGTGACCAGCCGGTCCGGGCCGAGCGCTGCGACCAGACCGAAGGGGGCCAGGAACAGGGTGCCGATCGTGGTGGTCGTCGTCGTGAGCGCCAGGGGCCCGGCGACCTGGGCCACGGGGCGGCCGAGGTCGGTCGCCACGGCGTAGGCCGTGCCGGACCCGACCGCCAGCAGCACGCCGAGGGTGGGGTGTGGTCCGGTCGTGCCGCTGCCGGACGTGACGCTCACCAGCAGCAGCCCGGCGAGCGCGGCGGCGAGCACCAGCAGCCGACCGGTGGCCGGCCGGCGGCGGACCCGCACCGCGTCGAGCACGGTCAGCAGCACCGGCGCCAGCCCGAGGCTGACCACCGTGGAGACGGTGACGCCGATCGCGACCACCGACCCGAAGTAGCAGGCCTGGTAGAGGGCCGTGCCGGTGCCGACCGCCACCACGCGCCACGGGTGCACCCGAAGCAGAGCGCGCACGGCGGGCACGTGGCGCAGGGCGAGCACGACGGTGACCAGGACGATCGCCGCGAGCAGCATCCGCCACGCGCTGATCGTGACCACCGACATCGGCTCGTGCCGGCGGATGAGCTGGACACCGAGACCGCCGGTGCCCCACAGGACACCGGCGAGACAGATCTGGAACAGGCCCCACCGGGCCTGGTGGTGCTGGGACATGAAGCGCTCCTGAGGGACTCCGGACAAGGACGTCGGAGGAGCACGGGGACGCCGGCACGGCGTCGTCGGCTCCGGTCAGGCGACCGGAGGAGGCGGAAGGATGCCGCGCAGCTTCATGGCTGCAGCATGACGGACTCCGATGTCGCGCACACGTCGATATCCGTCATGCGGTCGAGCCGCGGCCGCCCAGCCTGGTGCTGAGGCTGCGAGCCGTCCGGCGTACGTCGTCCGCGAGCCCGGCCGGGTCGGCCTCACCCTCGGCGTAGGTCACCGCGACTCCGGCGAGCGGGAAGTCGTTGTGGTCGAGCACCGCCGCCGCCACGCTCGACAGGCCGGGGGTCACCTCGCCGGTCTCGGTGGCGTAGCCGCGCTGGCGGGTCTCGGTGAGCAGTGAGCGCAGCGCGCTGAGGGTCGTCGGGCCGGTGCCGTGCCGGTCCACGAACGCCGCGGCCGACGGGTAGAGCGCGCGGACCTGGGCGGTGGACAGGTGCGCGAGCACCGCGCGGCCACTCGCGGTCAGGTGTGCGGGCAGCCGGACCCCGACGTCGGTGACCAGGGGCGGGCGGCCGCGGGCGCGCTCCTCGAGCACGTAGAGGACATCGCTGCCGTGCAGCACCGCGAGGTGCGCGCTCTGGCGGGTGCGGTCGACCAGCTCGGCGAGCGGTCGGCGGGCGATCCGCTGCAGCGGCACCTGTCGCGCGTAGCCGCTGCCGACCTCGAACGCCGCGACTCCGAGCCCGTAACGGTGCTCGTCGGCGAGGTGCACGACGAAGCCCTCGGCCACCATCGCGGTGACCAGGTGGTACGCCGAGCTGCGCGGCAGGGCGCAGGCCCGGGCGATCGCGTCGAGGGGGACCGGGTCGGGCTGGCTCGCCAAGTAGCGCAGCACACGTAGGGTGCGGGTCGCTGCGGGAACCTGGGCCATGCCGGGAGCCTAGGGTCCCGGAGCGGCCGGCGTGCAGGACTATCCTGACGCACAGAGAGGCGAGGGGCTTCATGCACGTTGTCACGATCGTCGCTGCAAACTTCCTGCCGCGCGCCGCGGTGCTCGCACGCACCCATCTCCAGCACAACCCGGACGACCAGGTCACGGTGCTCGTCGTGGACGCCGACCCCGGCGGGGTCGCCGACACCGATGACTACACCGTGGTCACGCCTGCCGACCTGTCGCTGGCCCCCTTCGAGTTCGAGCGCATGGCGCTCATCTACGACGTGACGGAGCTGTGCACGGCCCTCAAGCCCTGGGCCCTCGAGCTCGTCCTCGACCGGGGTGCGGCGGTGGCGACCTACCTCGACCCCGACATCGCGGTCTACGCGTCCCTCGAGGAGATCGAGAAGCTGAGCCTCGAGCACAGCATCGTGCTCACCCCGCACACGGTCGAGCCCATGCCGCGCGACGGACTGACGCCCACCGAGGCCCAGATCATGGCGGCGGGCACGTTCAACCTCGGGTTCCTGGCGGTCGACCAGAGCGCCCGCCCGATGCTGCTCTGGTGGCAGGAGCGGCTGCTGCGTGACTGCATCACCGCGCCCCACGAGATGCTCTTCGTCGACCAGCGCTGGGTCGACCTGGTGCCGGGCTACTTCCGCCACGTCGTGCTGGGTGACCCCACCTACAACGTCGCCTACTGGAACCTCGACTCACGACCGCTCGTGCGCGAGGGCGACGAGGTCCACGTCGCGGGCCACGGCCCGCTGCACTTCTTCCACTTCAGCGGCTTCGAGCCCGAGCGGCCCTGGGTGCTCTCGAAGTACCACCTCGACCATCCGCGCGTGGTCCTCAGCGAGCACCCCGTCGTCAGCGAGCTGTGCCAGGAGTACACCCGCTGGATCACCGAGACCGTGCGGGGCGGCAGTCCGTCCGCGGCCACGCCGTACCGCTTCAACCGGCTTCCGGACGGCACGCGGGTCACCCGGCCGATGCGCGCCGCGCTGCGTCAGGCGCTCGTCGGTTCGGACCGCACGGGCGTCGGTCACCCGCCCGGCTGGCGCGACAACGACGAGGTCCGCGCCTGGTTCGCGGCCCCGGTCGGTGTCTGGTCGCCGACCAACCGTTACCTGCACGCGCTCTGGGAGGCGCGCCCCGACCTCCGGGGGGCCTTCCCGGCTCCGCTCGGCGCCGACGGGCCCGCGCTGGTGCAGTGGGCGTGGGACTGGGCCGCCGTGGATGCGGAGATCGTCGTCGACCTGCTCCCCGACCCCGGACCGTGGCCCCAACCGACCGTCGAGCACGTGCGCGGGGTCAACCTCGCCGGCTACTTCACCGCCGAGATGGGCGTCGGCGAGATGGGCCGGATGCTGGTGGACGGTGCTCGCGCCGCCGGCCTCGCCTGCTCGACCGTGCTCAACACGTCGACCGTGAGCAGGCAGCAGGAGGAGTTCCTGGGCTCGGCGGACGAGACCCGCTACCCCGTCACGGTGGCTGCGGTCAACGCCGACCAGTTCCCGAGCTGGGCCCGCGAGAGCGACCCGGCCCTCCGGATGAGCTACACGGTGGGGATGTGGGCCTGGGAGGTCGAGGAGTTCTCCGGCTACGACGAGGCGCTGAGCCTCGTCGACGAGGTGTGGACCCTGTCGTCCTTCTCCCGCGACGCCATCGCCCGCGTCACGGACAAGCCGGTGCACGTCATCCCGCTCCCGACCCGGGAGCCCGTCGAGGGCCGAGCGCTCGACCGGGCCGCCCTCGGCATCCCCGACGGCCCCTACGTGCTCTTCGCCTTCGACTACATGAGCGTCTTCGAGCGCAAGAACCCGTTGGGCGTGGTCGCGGCGCACCGTCGAGCATTTCCCGACGGGGACGGGCCCACGTTGGTCATCAAGTCGGTCAACGGCTCGCGGTACAGGTCCGACCGCGAGCGGCTCCGCAGTGCGGTGGCCGGCCGCGCTGACGTCGTGCTGCTCGAGCAGTACCTCGACCACGGTGAGCTCGGCGCCCTGATGGGTGGGTGCACCGCCTATGTCTCCCTGCACCGCGCGGAGGGCTACGGCCTCACGATGGCGGAGGCGATGGCCCGCTCTCGACCGGTCGTCGCCACCGCCTACTCCGGCAACCTCGACTTCATGGACGAGTCCAACTCGCTGCTCGTCCCCCACGAGCTGGTGCCGGTGACCCCCGGCTCCGGTCCCTACCCCGCGTCGACGGTCTGGGCAGATCCCGACATCGACGCCGCGGCGGCGCACCTGCGCTGGATCGTCGCGCACCCCGACGAGGCGGCGGCGCTCGGGGAGCGCGCGGCTCGCAGCGTCCGCGAGTCGGGGTCGATCCAGAGCACCGCCGAGTTCGTGCGCACGCGCGTGGACGAAGCCCTCGAGGTTCTCTACGCACCGCGTCCAGCGGCCCCACGCGGGCCGACCAGCGCGGAGCGGGCGATCAAGCGCACCCGCCGCGCGATCCGGCAGCCCGCCGTGGGCCGCCGCACCGCGTGGCTGACCGGCTACGACCAACGCCAGCAGGGCCGGTTCATGGAGGTCCTGCGAGCGTTGGGTGCGGTCCGCCGCCGCGCGGACCGCGCCCTTCGGGTCGCCCAGGAGAACCGGCGGGAGCTGCGCGGCGTGACCGGCCGGCTCGACGGGCTGGCCGCCGACGTCACGGGCGCCAAGGCGCGGGCGGTCCGGTCCGCGCGGCTCGCGGACCAGGTGGCCGAGCTCACCGCGGACCTCGCCGAGCTTCGGAACCGTGCGGATGCGGAGGCGGCCGGTTCCGAGCGGCTGGGCGCCCACCTTCGCTCGCTGGACGACAGGCACGAGGCCGTGGCCGCGGACGTGGCCCGTCTGGGGTCCTTCGTGCAGCAGTTCTCGGCAGACGTGGAGGCCTCGGTCGACGAGGCCCGGACGCTTCGCGGCGACCTGGACCGGCTCGACTCCGAACAGACCGCGCGCCCCTACGCAGCCGACGGATCAGGGTTGCGAGCCGGCGATCACCTGGGCTACCGAAGCGCCGATGACGTGCCGGCCTTCACGGACCTGTTCCGCGGGACCGAGGAGCTCCAGCTGGAGCGCATGCGCAGCTACGTCCCCGTGCTCCGTGGGCACGCACCCGTGCTCGACGTCGGTTGTGGGCGCGGCGAGCTGCTCCGGCTGCTTCGCGAGGACGGCACGCCCGCCGTCGGGCTCGACCTCGATCCCGCGGCGGTGGCCCGGGCCGGTGTGCACGGCGTCGACGCGACGGTCGGCGACGGCCTGGCCGCGCTGTCGTCCAGCGCCCCGGAGTCGTGGGGGGCGGTGGCCGCGGTCCAGGTGGCCGAGCACCTCGAGCTGGAGCAGCTGCGACAGCTGTTCCGCGACGCGCGCCGGGCCTTGCGTCCTGGTGGCCTCCTCGTCGTGGAGACGGTGAACCCGCACTCCCCGAGCGCCCTCAAGACGTTCTGGCTCGACCTGACCCACGTCCGGCCGCTCTACCCCGAGGCGCTGCTGGTGCTCGCGAAGGAGACGGGCTACGCCTCTGCGCGGATCGACTTCCCGTTCGGCACCGGTGACCTCGAGCGCGACCTCAGGACCTGCGGCGAGTTCGCCCTCGTCGCGACCGCCTGACGGGCGCTCGCGACGAACCTCCGGCGGTGACCACTAGGGACGGCCGCGCGGCGGGGCGACGTCCCCGGGCGCGTAGCCCTCGTCCCGGTGGTCCACCTCCGGGTCGATGCGGTCGGCCTCGCGGACCATGTCCTCCCGCTGGGCTTCGGTCTGCAGGAGCTCCTCACGTGCCTCTGCGGCGCGCGCCTCGGCGAGCTCGGCCTGCTCGCGGGCCTGCTCCGCGGCCGCCTCCCGGGCCGCGGCGGCGCGCTGGGTCTCCTCGACGGCCACCGACTGGGCGGCGGCACGGCTGCGGAGGTGCTGGGCCTCGCGGGCGTGGTGATCACGGCGCTTCGTGCGGGCCAGCGCCACGGCCACGACGGCCGCCACCACGACAACGGCCGCCACCACCAGGACGATGGCAAGACTGCTTGACATGGCTTCCCCCTCCAGAGAAGTTCGAGTGACCCGGTACCCCCGGAAACCCGAACACTCACATCGGGAGCAGCGCCGCCACCCGGCCGCCCGCGGGGCCCGGTCCGGCCTCGAGGGTCCCGCCCAGCTCGGCCGCGCGCTCGCGCATCGACGAGAGCCCGACCCCGGGCCGCCAGTCGCCGCTGTGGCCGCGGTCGGTGACCTCCACGTGCAGCCCGTCGGAGGCCGCGTCGATCCGCACCGACGCGGAGGCGCTGGTGCTGTGCCGCGCCACGTTGGTGAGTGCCTCGGTGACGATGCGGTAGGCGGCGACCTCGACGGCGGCCGGGAGGTCCGGGAACTCCTCGGGGGCGGTGACGCGCACCGCCACCGGCTCGCCCGCACGGTTGCGCAGTCCGACGGCCTGCTGGCGCAGCGCGGGCACCAACCCCAGCTCGTCGAGTGCCGGCGGCCGCATCGCGTAGACCATCCGGCGGATCTCCTCGATCGCGGTCACCGTGTCCGCCCGGAGCTGCGCCACCATCTGCTCGGCTGAGGCCGGGTCGGTGCGGATCAGGTTGCGCGCCGCGTCGGAGGTGAACGCGACGCCCGACAGCCGCGGCCCGAGTCCGTCGTGCAGCTCGCGGCGCAGCCGGCGCCGTTCCTCCTCGACCGCGGCGATGGTCTGGCCGCGGGACTCGATGAGGTCCTCGGCGAGCGCGCGGGCGCGGAGGGTCTGCGACAGCAGCGGAACCGTCAGCCGGAGCACCTGCTCGTCGCCCGCGGAGAAGGACAGGTCGCCCGGTCGGAGACCGACCACCAGCTCGCCGGCGCCGTCGAGGTCGAGGGTCCGGGTGTGGGTGGTCTCGGTGCCGGAGCTCGCGACCGGCACGTCGTCGACCAGCAGGGCGGCGTACGGGATGACCAGCGCCTCGCGGATCGCGCGCAGCGCCACCGCCGGGTCGGCCCCGATCCGGCCGGCCACCGCCGACGCGGCGTCCAGCGGGTCCGGCCGCTCGCCGAAGAGGAGCTGGTCGACGACACCACGAAGGATCACGCAGGTGGGGTGGTACGCCGTCGCGCACAGCGCGGCCACGAGCGCCTGCGCCCCCACGTTGAGCTCGTGCGCGTCGAGGGCGTCGAGGAGGCCGAGGGCCAGCACGAAGAGCGACATCACCATGATCAGTGCCGCCGAGTGCATCACGGTGCGCACGACGAGGCCGCGGACGTCGACGAGGTCGGGCAGGGTCACCCCCACGTAGAGCGCCGGCGCGACGAACGCGAACGCCGCGGTCGCGACCGTGGGCAGGACGCCGCTGTCGACGCCCTCGACCGAGAAGGCGGCGAAGAAGTAGACGATGGTGGCCAGGACCACGGCCAGCGACATCCACACCAGGGCGCGACGCTCCCGGTCGGCCGAGACCTCGATCCGCCACCACGTGTGGACCAGCAGCGCGCAGCCCTGGACGAGGGCCATCAGCCCGGTCACGCCCAGGTCGGAGCCGGTGTACGCCGTTGCCACCGCGCCGCAGCCGACGATGACCACGAGACTGACGAAGTCGATCGGATGCCTCCACCGCAGCCGCGGGTAGGTGGCGAGGGCGGCGGGCGCGAGCAGCAACCCACCTGCCGCGACGGCCAGGAAGCCGGCATCGTCGCGATCGGCTGCGAGCAGGACCGCGGCGACGGTCCCAACGGTCCCGGAGCCCACGAGCAGGATCGCGGACACCAGGGCCCGGCGCCGCAACAGCAGGGCGACGCCCGACGCCGCTGTCGACATCGCGACGACGGCGATGACGAGCGGCAGGCCGGACACGCCGCCCTACCCGCCCAGGCCGCGCTCGCGGGCCCGGATCACCGCGGCGGTCCGGTCGCTCACCTCGAGCTTGGCGAAGATCGTGGTCAGGTTGTTGCTCACCGTCTTGGGCGAGAGGTGCAGCGTCGACGCGATCTCGGCGGTCCGACGTCCTTGCGACAGGAGGCCGAGGATGTCGCGCTCGCGCGGGGTGAGCTCCGGGAACGGCTCGTCGGCCTCGGCCCCGGCCGGGGGGTTGGCGAAGTGCTCCAGCAGCCGGGTGGCGATGCCGGGACCGAAGATCGCCTGGCCGCGCGCGACCGCCCGGATGGCATCGGCGATCTCGTCCTGCTCGGCGCCCTTGAGCAGGTAGCCCTGCGCGCCCGCCTGCATGGCGGTGAAGACGGTGGCGTCCTCGTCGTACATCGTGAGGACCAGCACGGACGTGTCCGGCACCGCCCTCCGGATCCTCCGGGTCGCCTCGACGCCGTCCATGCCGGGCATCCGGACGTCCATCAGCACCACGTCCGGCTTGGTCAGCTGGGCCTCGCGGACCGCGGCCTCGCCGTCCTCGGCCTCGCCGACCACCTCGAAGTCGTCGAGCGTCCCGAGCAGGGCAGCAAGCCCGCGGCGTACGACGGGGTGGTCGTCGGCGAGCAGCACGCGGATGGGCACGTCCCCATCATCGCGGCAGTCGGCCCCGCGACGCTTGGGAAGAAGTTCCCGCGCTCGCCGGGCTGGTCAGGAACACGTGAGGAGACGATGCTCTGGGGCTCGGGGTCTCGAAGGCCCGAGCGTAGGGGTCGTCCAACCACGACTCCCTCGGAGGAAACCATGTCCAGCACCACGATCACCGGATCCCGGTCCCGCGCCACCACCAAGCAGAAGGTCGGGCTCGTCATCACCGGGCTGTACTCGCTCGCCAACATCCCCGGCTTCCTCGGCGCCCCAGACCCGGGCGAGGAAGGGCCGCCGATGGCCATCCTCGTCGTCGGCAGCATCCTCGGCGTCGTCGGCCTCGTGGCCGTGATCATGGCGTGGCGCGGCAATCGCGTCGCGACCCGCGTCGCCGCCGGGGCGATCATCGTGATCACCCTGACCGGACTGCCGGCCTTCTTCGTCGACGTCCCGATGTGGGTCAAGGCGCTGGTCGGGTTCAGCGTGGTGCTGACCATGGTGGCCGTCGTCCTGATGTTCTCCGCCGACCGGCGCCCCGCGTCGATCACCGACTGAGGGCCGGCCATGATCGCCGTCGTCACGATCCTCTGCGCGTTCCCGCTCGGCTTCTTCGTCAGCAGCCGGCTGGCCGCCAACACGGCCTACGCCATCGCCTACCTGTGGGCGTTCGTCTTCCAGGGCATCTACCTGATGCTGGACTCCATCAGCAACGGCAAGACACTCAACGACGAGCCCGCCTTCGTCTCCGACGAGTTCCCGTGGCAGTACGGCGTCGTCACCCTGCTGATCTTCCTGGTCGGGTTCGGTCTCGTCGCGCTCGGCCACCGCCTCGGCCGCGGCCGCCGCGTGCGCCGTCAGGAGAGCTCGCGCTCCTCCCTCACCGGCACCATCGTCAGCGCTGCCAGCGGGAAGACCGCGGCCAGCGCGAACGTCGCGGGATAGCCGAACCAGGTCACGGTCAGCCCTGCGAGGGGCGGAACGGCGGCCGCGGTGAGGAACTGGGCCGTGTTCTGGACGCCGAGGGCGCGGCCGGACCAGAACGGTCCGGCCCGCTCGGCGACCGCGGTGAACGCCAGCCCGTTGTCGGCGACCGTCACCACGGTGGCCAGCACGATGATGGGTACGGCGACCGGGGTCTCGAGCCCGGCGGTGGCGCCGAGGAGCAGCATCGTCGCGGCCGCGGCGAGGGTCACCCAGCGCAACGGCCGCATCCGGCTGGCGACCATGTCGGACAGCTGGCCGGCAGCGATCCGGCCCAGGGCCCCCGCCACCTGGGCGGCGGCCACCAGGCCGCCGGCTTCAGCGGGCGACCAGTGCCGGTCCTGGACCAGCCAGACCAGCGCGAAGGTCCACACCACGAACTGCGGCACCACGAGCAGCACCGAGACCCCGTGGATGCGGGGCAGGTAGCGGTCGTCGCGGTAGGGGTTGGGCGCCACCGTCGGACCGGCGGCCGGTCGGGGCGGGTCGAGCACCAGCAGCGCGACCAGCCCGGCGGCCAGCGCACACGCGGCGACCGGGACCCACACCGCGGCGTACGGTCCGTGCCGGTCGGCGACCACCGCCATCGTCGCGGCGGCGACGCCCACGCCGACCGGCTGCGACATCTGTCGGATGCCCATGGCGAGGCCGCGCCGTCCCGCGGGGAACCAGCCGACCACCACCCGGCCGCTGGCCACGTTGCTGCTGGCCGCCGCGAGCCCGGCCACCCCCAGGCCGACGGCGAGCAGCGCCGCCGAGCCGGACAGGGCAGCCAGGGCCCCGAGCACGGCAGCGCCGACCAGGCCGACCAACAGCACCAGGCGCTCACCGCGCCTGTCGGTGACGATGCCCCAGGGGACCAGCGCGACCATCACCCCGAGCATGGGTGCCGCCGCCACGAGACCCGCCTGGGCCAGGCTGAGGCCGAGCTGGTCGTGCAGGGCCGGGATGAGGAACGCCGGCCCGTGCACCATGACCGCGGTGGACGCCTGGGCCAGCGTGCTCGCCGCGAGCATCGCCCAGCGCCGGCGTACGCCGACCTCGGGGGCCCGGTCGACGGAGGCGGTCACGCCACCGATTGAAACCCTGATTCGTCTGCACGCGGCAGCGAGGTTCTCGCGGTGAGACCGCAGCCGAATCGAAAGGTAGTCTCAGATCCGAGACGTGTCTGTGGTGGTAGCCCTGGTTGGGCCGGGGACGGCGGCGTTGGATGGAGCCATGTCTCCTGTGCGTCCTGCCGCCGTGACCGTCGATGTCGGCGCACTCGCGCCCGAGGACGTCGTGGCGGTCGCCCGCGACGGAGCGCCGGTCGTGCTCAGCGACGCCGCCCTGGTCGCGATCGACCGGGCCCGGGCCGTGGTCGACGAGCTCGCGGCCGCCCCGACGCCGGCCTACGGCATCTCGACCGGCTTCGGCGCGCTGGCCACCCGGCACATCCCTGCCGAGATGCGCGCCCAGCTCCAGCGCTCGCTGGTGCGCTCGCACGCCGCGGGCTCCGGCCCCGAGGTCGAGCGCGAGGTGGTCCGCGCGCTGATGCTGCTGCGGCTCTCGACGCTGGCGACCGGCCACACCGGCATCCGTAGGGACACCGCTGAGCTGCTCGCCGGGCTGATCTCCCACGGCATCACGCCGGTCGTGCACGAGTACGGCTCGCTCGGCTGCTCTGGCGACCTGGCGCCGCTCTCGCACTGCGCGCTCGCACTGATGGGCGAGGGCACGGTCCGCGACGCGAGCGGCACGCTGCTGCCGGCCGCGGAGGCACTCGCCGCCGCCGGGCTGACCCCGGTCGAGCTGGCCGCCAAGGAGGGGCTCGCGCTGATCAACGGCACCGACGGCATGCTCGGGATGCTGGTCATGGCGATCGCCGACCTGCGCCGGCTGCTGCGCACCGCCGACATCGCCGCCGCGATGTCCGTCGAGGGACAGCTCGCCACCGACCGGGTCTTCGCCCCCGAGCTCCAGGCGATCCGGCCGCACCCCGGCCAAGCGCTCTCGGCGGCCAACCTCGTCGCACTGCTCGCCGACTCCGGCGTCGTCGCCTCGCACCGCGGCCCGGACTGCAACCGGGTCCAGGACGCCTACTCGCTCCGCTGCTCGCCGCAGGTGCACGGTGCCGCCCGCGACACCGTCGAGCACGCCGCCACCGTCGCCGGACGTGAGCTCGCGTCGGCGGTCGACAACCCGGTGGTGCTGGCCGAGGAGGGTCGCGTCGAGTCCAACGGCAACTTCCACGGCGCGCCGGTCGGGTACGTGCTCGACTTCCTCGCGATCGTCGCCGCCGACGTGGCGAGCATCAGCGAACGGCGTACCGACCGGTTCCTCGACAAGGCCCGCAACCACGGCCTGCCGCCGTTCCTCGCCGGCGATCCCGGCGTCGACAGCGGCCACATGATCGCGCAGTACACCCAGGCCGCGATCGTCTCCGAGATGAAGCGGCTCGCGGTGCCCGCGTCCGTCGACTCGATCCCCTCCAGCGCGATGCAGGAGGACCACGTGTCGATGGGCTGGTCGGCCGCGCGCAAGCTGCGCCGCTCGGTGGACGGCCTGACCCGGGTGATCGCCGTCGAAGTGCTCACTGCTGCCCGCGCGCTCGACCTGCGCGCGCCGCTCGAGCCGTCGCCCGCGACCGCAGCCGTGGTCCGGCTGTTCCGCGAGAGCGGCATCGA
>Ga0075367_10000324_pt1 | contig 16919 bp, 19 predicted proteins | sample EndMethybrTD3032_FD_71399 | JGI IMG/M metagenome (GOLD analysis project Ga0075367, IMG submission 71399) | Populus endosphere microbial communities from Tennessee, USA - Endosphere MetaG P. TD hybrid TD303-2 | ecosystem: Host-associated > Plants > Roots > Endosphere | place: USA: Tennessee... | reverse complement strand
ACCAAGCTGCCGGTCGGCCTGGTCAACGCCGACGGCAGCTCCCTTGTCGGCGTTGACCAGGCCGACCGGCAGCTTGGTCATGTGATCGACCGGGTCGACGTTGGCGCCGACGTAGAACACGGCGAACAGCAGCGCGAGGACGCCCGTGATGACGCCGTTGGCGATCCACAGAGGCTTGGCGCGCAGGATGCGGAAGGGGTGAATGCCACTCATGACGTACGTGTCTCTCGGTCGGGGGACGCGGAACGTTTCGCCGGGGGCTGCCAGCCGCCGGTGACTTCCTTGACGGGTTTATGGGGGAAGCGGCGCCGGGCGTACTCCTGGGCGGGGGAGCCCGTCAGGACGCGCTCGCCGGCCAGATCGGGGTGGTCCAGGCTGACCGCGGCGGCGTTGTCCGCGCCGGCCGCCAGGCACAGCTCGCGCAGCCAAACCGCGTCGGTCACCGGCGGCGGGTGCACCGCGTCACCGGCCTCGCGCCGGGCGAGTACGGCCTTGTACCGACGGGTGGGCGGCCAGCTTCGCCGGAAGCCTGGGACTCGGCGGTTGTCCCTCGGCGTCGCGCGCGGCAGTCATCCGTGCTCCTCGTGACTCGGGTCCGGAACTCGCCCGCCCGCACGGCGAGAAACCGATCAGTTTCACCACCGTAAACTGACCGGTTTTCACATGCAAGCCCGAGTTGCCGACCACTCCCGCTCCGCCCGTCTTCGAAGCGCGCCGGAACCGGTACTCACGCCGACCGCGCCCTCAGCAGCAGGCTGCAGTCGGCGAGCGCGAATCCCGGCAGCTCGTTCCGGGACAGCACCAGGGAGACCAGGCCGTGAGCCGCTCCCCAGACCGACAGCGCGATGACCTCGGGATCGGACGCGGAACCGAACTGCCCGGCCCGCTGCCCGCGGCGCACGGCGTCGGCGAGGGGCCGGTACGCCTCGACGACCCACACGGCCCGTCTGCATCGGACGGACACTGGGCGCCGCGGCCGAAGAAGAGGATCGCGTAAACGAAAACCGTGGCGGCCGCGCCGCGCAGGAGCCGGAGCGGGAGGGCTTCGTCATGCATCGTGGACCTGGCCACGGCGCTAGAGGAACTGGCGTGCGCGCCCACCCCTTTTGGGCGGCCTGGATGACACCGACATCTACCAAGCCGGACAGACGGAGGGAGAGCTCACCTTCCCGGGGATTCACGGATACGGAACGACACCCTGAAGCCCGTCTGCCACGACGGGTTCCTTGGATGAGCTTGCGCCCGGAAACCGATCGGTTTACTGTGATGGAAACCGAACGGTTTCCCCTTCTTGTGGAGGCAGTCATGACCGCTTTGAAGGGCGCTGACGTCTTCGCCACCGGCGGCAGCCGGGGCATCGGCAAGGCGCTGGTGGAAGAGCTGCACGCCAAGCCGGCCAAGTAGGTCGCGGACCACAGCGGGGCCGTAGGCCGCGCGCCACCGGTGTCACCCCTCCCAGTCGAACCCGCACCCGAATCACCCATTCGCACTTCACGCACAAGGAGTCGGCGAAATGCCCAGCCAGGAATCACGTCCCACGATCCACATCCCCGGGACCACCAGCCACACCATCGCCCCGCGCGCAGGACGACACAGCCGCGAGGGAACGCTGCGCTACCTCAAGGCGGGCAGCGGTGCCCCACTGGTCCTGCTGCACACCGTGCGCACCCAGGCCGAGCACTTCCGGCTCCTCATCCCGCTGATCGCGGAGCAGTACACCGTGTACGCCCTCGATCTGCCGGGGATGGGCTACTCCGAGATCGTCCCCGGCGCCTCCTACGACGAGCCGGCGATGCGCACCGGCGTCGAGCGGCTCCTCACCGAACTCGACCTGCACGACGTGACCTTGGTCGGCGAGTCCATGGGGGCCGTACTCGCCCTGACCACCGCGGCCGACCTCCCCGAGCGCGTCCGGCGCGTCGTCGCGGTCAACGCCTACGACTTCCGGGACGGGATCGCCCGCTCCAGCCTCCTCGCCCGTGTGGTGGTCAGCGGCGTCCTCGCCCCCGGAGTGGGCCCGGTGATCGCCGGGGTGGAGCCCAAGCCCGCGCTCACCAAGATCCTTCAGGGCGGCCTGGGCGACAAGAGCGCACTGCGCGAGGACTACGTGGACGAACTGCTCCAGGTGGGCCGGCGCTCCGGCTACCCGACCGTGGCGCGAGCCGTGTACCAGGCCCTGCCAAGTCTCATCGCGGCCCGCTCGCGCTACCCCGAGGTCAAGGCCTCCGTCCACCTCGTCTACGGCGAGAAGGACTGGTCCCGGCCCTCGGACCGGCAGGCCAACAAGAAGCTCCTGCCCGCCGCCGACTTCACGCAGGTGCCGAAGGCCGGCCACTTCATCGCCCTGGAACGGCCCGACGTGCTGGCCGACCTGCTGAACGCGGTGGCATAAGCGTCCCGAGCCCCCCCGGTGTCACCCCCGATCGGGGGGTGTCGCGCGGGTGCGGATCCGATCGACCGCAGTAGAGCACCACCCAGGCCACCAGGAAGCTCCTCGTGACTCCACCCACGCGTAAACGCGCGGGCTTCCTGCGTCGGTGGCTAAGCCGCCGCGCAGAGGGCCAGCCCGGCCCTGTTGAGGACGTTCGCCGCGCCGACGTGGTCCGCGTTCGCCGCGAACCCGCACGCCGTGCATTCGAACTTCGCTTGGGTGGCGCGGTTCTCCTTCGCGACATGCCCGCACTCGGGGCACGTGCGGGAGGTGTTGCGCGCGTCCACCGGAACCACCAGGCGACCGGCACTCTCAGCCTTGTTCGCCAGGATCGCGAGGAACTGCGCCCAACCCGCGTCGAGGATGCTGCGGTTGAGTCCGGCCTTCGCGGCAGCACCGTTCGGCAGGAAGCTGCCGGGCTGCTCAGGGTCGGCCTTGGGTGCGGGGCTCTTGGTCATACCCGCCGTGGTGAGCCGCTCGTGGGCCATCACGTCGTGGTCGGCGATCAGCGTACGGGCGGTCTTGTGGTGGAAGTCGGCGCGCTGCCGCCGGATCCTGCCGTGCAGCCTGGCGACCTTCCGGGCGGCGGCGCGGTGGCGCTTGGTGCGCTGCCGGGTCCGCTTCGGGAACGTCGCGAGGTGCCGCTGCGCTTCGGCCAGCTCGCCGGCCATCGCCTGAAGGAAGCGCGGGTTGGCGACGTGTTCGCCGTCCGAGGTGGTCAGGAAGTGAGCGACGCCCATGTCGATACCGGCGATCGCCCCGGTGGGCGGCAGTTCCTCGGCGGGCACGTTGTCGCAGGAGAGCACGACGTACCAACGGTTGCCCTCACGCTTCACCGAGATCGTCCTGACGCGGCCCTGCACGGGCCGGTGCCGGTGCACGCGGATATGCCCGACACCTTGCAGACGGACGCGGGTCTGCGCGTCGTGGGGGGTGGAGTCCCAGCGGCAGCCATCGCCGTCCTTGGGGAAGGTGACGGTGTCGAAGTGCCCGACGCCCTTGAAGCGCGGGTAGCCCGGCGTCTGTCCGGCCCTGACGCGACGGAAGAACGCCTGGAACGCCTTGTCCAGGCGGCGCAGGGTGGCTTGCTGGGAGGAGAACGACCAGCGGCCCTGCCGCTCGGGATCGAACGCGCGGATCTCCTTGAGCTGGGCGGACTGGTCGCCGTACCGGACGCTGGTCTTCGAGGTGTGCCGGTAGGCGTCCCGGCGCTCTTGCAGCGCGCCGTTGTAGAGGGAGCAGTGGTCCCGCAGCATCTCGCCGAGCGCTGCCGTCTGACGGGCCGTGGGGCGCAGGAGGAACTTGTACGCGCGGATCACGAGCCGTCCCCCTTCTTCCAAGGGCGTTCCCACTGGGTGTTGATGTACTTCTCGACCGTGGCCGCCGACACGGCACCCACCGAGGCCGCGAAGTACGACGACGACCACAGCGTGGGCATCCGCGACTTCAGGTGCGGGAACTCCTCGCGCAGCACGCGGGACGTGAAGCCCTTGAACTGGTTCGCCACGTACGAGGCCGACGACTTCGGGTCGTGCTTCACGAACAGGTGCACGTGGTCGGGCATCACCTCAAGGGCGATGATCTCCCACCCGCGTTCGTCTGCCTTCTGCCGGATCAGTTCGTCCAGTCGTTCCGCGACCCGGCCGCCGAGGACCGGACGGCGGTACTTCGGGCACCACACGACGTGGAGCCCGAGGTCGTACACGCCGCCGGAGAATCGGCGAACCCTCCTGGTCACGGTCACACGATCACTATACACGCGCCGCAGGTCTAGTGCAGCACAGGTGGGCTCAGGTGAACAGTGCCAATCCGTGCGCGCAGTTGAGATCAGAACAGGGCTCAGAAGCCATTCCCCACCCCGCTAGAGCGGGGCGTCCCCTGGCTAGGTCCTCATGGAAAAGGACCCGGTGCTGTGTGTCCGTGAATCCGTCACGGACCGCGGCGATCGACGCTCGCATGCCGTCGATGCCCGAGGCGGCATCGGGAGCGGCGTTATGGTCGATCAGATCTGGGGCGAACACCTCGTCCGCCCCATCGACGTTGCCGGTGTCGTAGAGCTCCAGCGCGCGCGGCGACCCGCAACGCGGTGCTCGTGGCCGAGCGCACCATCTCGCTTGCGGTGTTGGCCGTACTGATCGCGGGCATGGGGTCCTCCATTGTGTGTGGTGCGTTGAGGAGGAGTGGGGCGCGGGCTATGTCGCCGATTCTGCTGGGACGGAGTGTGACGTGCTTGAGGGTTCGCCAGCAGTACTTCAGTTCCGCCGTGGTCCGCTCACCGCGCGCCCGCACGGGTCCGATCAGCGCATTCGTGGCGCGGGTTCCTCGGTCCAGGGCGGTCTCGGAGCGGCCTTTGGGTTGGCGTACAGACACGTGAATACCGATCCCGGCGCCGATGTAGCCCTTGTCGGTGCGCGTGGGCAGCCCATCGGTGGCGGGTAGCGTCCGGCGAGGCCAGGAACTGCATGTTGCCGCCGAAGCTCTTGTCTTCCTGGGAGAACCACAGGTCGTTGCCGTTCTCCCGGCCCCCGGCCAGCCGGTCGCGGGCGATCAGCGACAACAACGCGAGGTGGTTCAAGCCTTCCTGGCCGCGGCCCGCGACGTTCAGTTCGAGCAGCTGCTGGACCACTTCGAGTAGGCGTGGCGTTCGCCGGTAGGGAGTCACACCGGGTCCGGCAGGTCCATGAGCGCGAGTTCGGCCGGGTCGACCACGGCGGTGATCTCGGTGATGTGGCCGTCGGCGACGGTGACGGCGAGGAGGGAGGGCGGGGTGCCGTCGTTGCCCCCACCGGGCGGTGCGCGGTCCATCTCCTGGCTGTTCGGCTACCGCCGCCTCATCATCCGGTACGAACGCAAAGGCAGCCAGATAGACCGGTTTTCAGGCAGAGGTGCCCGTGACCGCGGTGCCGGACCTGGTCAGCGTGTACGTCAAGATCGCCCCGCTCCAGAAGTGGAAGGTGAGGGTCACGGTGGTGTTGTCGGTGACCTCGTCGAAGAACGCGGTCGGCAAGGTGATCGTGCCTGCGGTGTAGTCGGGTGTGAAGGCGACGTTGAACTGCTTGTACGTCGTCCAGGACTGCGGACCGGCGGCGGTGCCGTCGGCGTAGACGGCTTCCATGGTCGCCAGCTTGTCTCCGTTGAACGCGGTGGGTATCACCAGTGAGGTCGTCGTACCCGTCGCGCTCGTCAGTACCGGCTGGTCATAGGTGATGACGTTGATGGCCCAAGGAACTCCGTCCGTGAACCGGAGGGACAGGACGGCATTCGTGCCGTGCTCCTGCGACGCGGTCAGCCGGCTTAGCGTTGCCGCTGCGATCGTCAGTGTGGTGCCGCTGACGGTGTAGTCCATGCCCCGGATCAGGGGGCGGGTGCCGACATCGATCCTCGTCAGCCTGGTGCCGTTGAGGTTCAGCGTGATCGTCGCGTCTGTCGGGGTCCTGCCCTTGGGCACGAAGAGCTGATCGGTGGACGCGGTGCCGGAGCGCCCGGTCCAGCTGGAACGTATCTGCGCATAGAGGCTGGGGTCGTTCCACTGTGTGGTGCGGCGGTTGAAGCGGCTGCCGTTGTCCCACAGCATCGTGGTCAGGCCCCGGTAGCGCGCGTAGTAGCCGAGATACTCGAGGTACTTGAGCGTCTCACCCTGTTCGACCGTGCCGGGGCCGGAGTCCCAGCCGAGCAGGCCGTACTCACCGACGACGACCGGGATCCCCTTGGCGACGAAGGACCTGTGCAGCAGGTCGAACGTGTCGGTCAGGTCCTGCTGGGTGGTCGCGTTGAAGGTCGTGTAGCCGGCGAGGTTCACGCTGAAGGGCCAGAAGCTGTAGTAGTGGATCGAGGCCACGAGGTTGGGGTCGTCGAGCGCGGCGAAGGTGGCGAGCAGGGTGTCGATCTTGGGCTGATCCGGGGTGTCCCCGAGGGTCGGCATGACGAGCAGCCGATCGGTGTTGCCTCCGCCGGTCGCGCGCACGACGGAGTGGAAGGTCGTGTTGAGCTCGTTCATCAGAACGGCGTTCTGAGCGTCGCCGGAACTGCCGTTGAAGAAGGGCTCGTTGATGCTCTCGAAAAGCAGTCGGCGCGGCTCGTCCCGGAAGGTGGCCGCGATCTGCTGCCAGGTGGCCGTGTACTGGGCCAGGACCGCGTCATGCTGGGCCGGCATGTTCGGCACCCACTGCCACGCGTCCCCGTGCATGTTGATCAAGACGTAGAAGCCCTCGGCCAGGGCCCAGTCGACCACCTGCTTGAGCCTGGCCAGGAACGCCGGGTCGAGGGTATAGGTCGGAGCCGGGCCCTCGTGCTCGCCCCAGGTCACCGGGATCCGGATGCTTTTGAACCCCTGCGCCTTCAGCCTGCGGAAGAACGCCTGGGTCACCCGCGGGTTGCCCCACGCCGTCTCGTCGGCGCCGATGGCCTCGAAGCTGTTGCCCAGATTCCAGCCGGGCTGCATGTTTGCGACCACGTCCAGCGCGGACGCCGACGCGGCGGAACCGGTGGACCGGGCAGCGGCCTGGGCGGCCGTCGGGATGGACAACGCCGTGACGGCGAGGGCCGCCGAGGTCGTCATGACCTGACGGCGAGTGAAACCGGCTGAACTCGGCATAGAACTCTCCATTGAGTCGAATGGCCTGCCCCCTATGTCGAAGACACCCATCGTCGAAGCGCTTCGACACGTTGCGGGAGCCTAGCGCAACCTCACTGCGGAGAGAACGGGCTGATCCATATGGAACCTGCATCGAGTTTCGAAAGGTTGCGCGTCGAAGCGCTTCGCCTGATGGGGCGTCAGGCCCGGTGTCACGCAAGCTCGTCGGGGTTCCTTGCTCGCTGCCGTCGATGCCGGCCGGACCGGCGGCCACCCAGCGGGAGATCTCATGCCTTCTCTGCACCCGGCCCGCGAGCAACGGACCGGAAAGTCCCGACAAGCCACTGGCCATCGAGGCGCTTGGGTTGCGCCTTGGTCCGGGACAGTGGGTGCGGTGACGCCCAGGTGGTCGGTAGGGCCGGCGGTTGCGATGGCGAGGCCATGCAGGGCGTCGGCCCCGCACGACGGCTCGCGGGCTCCCCCGTCGAACAAGAGGGTCAACTGCTGGGTCGGCAGGGCCGGCCCCGGATCTCCTGGCTGTTCGGCTACCGCCGCCTCACCGTCCGGTAGGAACGCAAGGACAGCCACTTCCTCGCCTTACTCGACCTCGTCGCCGGACCTGGGACGGACCGTGGGCGAGGCCGAACAGGACAGGTGCGCTTACAACTTGCCCGTCCTGAAATCCGCGCTGCTCTTGAGGACCGCGGAGTCCATGGTCCAGTTCTCCGGCTGGACCCTCTCCCAGAGACTTCCCTTGCCGAGTTCCCTTCCCAACTGGTCTTCCCGGCGGAACCACTCCTCAGCGCTTCGGATCCTGTTGGGGTGGATTTCGTCGAGCAGGGCGTAGTCCCTGGTGATGATTCCGTGCTTCCACACGTTCCAGAAGCCCGTGAAATTGTCACGGAAGCTCATCGTGCTCTTGTCGTTGGGGTCGGCATTGTAGCCGGCAGGATGATCAGCAATATTCTTCAGGTCTGGACTGTTCCAATATGTTTCCAGGTCGGTGTCGATGTACTGCGCCGGATGCCCGGTGACCTTCTCGAATGCCGCAGCCATATCGGCGTAGGTCATGTGCTCGATGGCGACTTCGAGGTCCATGCCATTGGCCCGCTCCGGGTGATCGAAGAGCCAGCGGACATAGAATCCGCAGTCTTCGAGCGCCACGTGCGGAACGGCTCCCTCACCCAGCGGGACTCGCCACGTGACGACACCGTCCTCAATGCTGGGCGTCATGGGCGTGAGCGGTGAGATCACCATCTCGATGTAAGGACCTGACGTGAAGACCGCCGCTCCCATCCGGTCCCTGTTCTTTTCGTTCTGGAACAGTACCCATTCAGCCATGCGGCCTTTGCCGTCATAGTGGCCTGTGCGGAACCTGGAGTCATAGCCTGACTTCTTGAGGGCGTAGTCGAGATTTCCGTAGACGAAGAACTTGATTCCTTCTTCGATCGCGATCTCATAACTGCGGATGGCCCAGTAGGTCTCGGTTTTCTCGCCGGTGTTGAACCCGTCAATATTGACGAACGCCCCGTCGCAGCTGCGAAATCCTTCGCGCAGCACGTCCTCGTCGGCGAATGACCCTTCAACGATGGAGACGTTGCCGAGCGCGAGGAGTTCCTGGGCCCGGGGGGAGGTGGCATCCCGGGTGAGGACCCGGACGGAGTACTTCTTGTCTACGACAAGAGCGCGGACGATGGGCATACCTTGGGCCCCTGTACCGCCGATGACGAAGATGGTGGAAGTGGCATGAGAAGACATGGTTTTTGACTCCAGAGGTTGAGTACGCACGCGATCAGCGCGCGCCGGGCGCGGCACGTTCGGGGCTGATCTCTGCATCAGCTTGGCGATCAACGGCGGCGACCGGCTGACGCTGTGCCGCCGCCCGTGAGCCATGTAACTTCGGAAACCGATCGGTTTCCACTACGGTACACCGATCGGTTTCTAGGCGGCAAGTCCCCGGCGCCGGTACTCAGGCTGCCCTCGTGGTACCCAGCGGTCCGATCGGGTTGGGAGCCGTCGCCGGTTCACCGTTCCCGCATCTGGGTTTCTGTGTGATGGGTCTGCGTCTGCCTCATATGAGGTGTCGTGCAGGTGGTCTGGTCGTCAGGCGACGGCGGGCAGGGCCGTCAGCCGGCACAAGCAGGTGGTGAACGCCCTCGCCCGGCCACGGCGGGAAGAACGAAGGCCGTTGACAGCCCAGGGCCAGGTTCGCTCGAACCGCAGAAAACGGCGGCAGGCGTGGTCGGCGAGGCCGGGGCGCAGGGTGATAGAGGCGGAAGCGCATGGTGTCCGGCACGGCGCAGGCCAGGTTGTCGATGTCATGCGAGGCCAGCAGCCGCAGCCACGCGTCGGGATCGTCGGCGAAGTTCGCGGCGAGCGCCCATCCGCGGTACCTCGCACGATGCGGAGATCAAGTTGTCCAGTCCCATGGCCTTGTTGATGCACACCTGGGCTTCCACGCCGGCGTGGGAGTGGTGCAGCACGTCCAGGAACTGGGCGCGCCGGAGCCGGCGATGCCTCACATGTGGCGGAGCCGGTGGCGGTAATGCAGTAACGCCAGCCAGTCTCCTTCTCGAGCGCGGTCGGTTTCTTCAGGGTGCCGCCTGAAGATCCCGGGCGCGGCGCACGATCAGCCGCACCCCTCCCGCCAGCCCTCGCAGGCGTTCAGCCCGGTCAACTCCGCCACGAAGTAGCCCTCCTGCTGGGTCTCGGCATCGGCGCGGTGATGACCACCGCGTTCCAGGGAGCGACCGCAGGCGTGCACCACGAGGACGCCGGCGTCGCCTCGGCACTGATCAACACCAGCCAGCAGGTGGGCGGCTCCATCAGCACGGCATTGCTGACCACCGTCGCATCCTCGGCCGCCACCGACTACCTCTCCTCCCACAAGCCGGGCGCCCTGACCACGGCACAGGCCGGAGTCGAGAGCTACACGGCCACCCTGGCCTGGGGCGCCGGACTCTTCGTGATCGGCGCGGTACTCATGGCGTTCCTGATGCCCAACTCGGCCCTGGCGCCATCGGAGGGCGTACCCGTCATCGCCCACTGAGCACGAACCCACCGAGGATGCGCGCTGGTCACAACGAGTGGACTGCGGGAAACGCCCTGCTACCTACGATGATCTGGTGTCCTCAAGGCACAGATCATCGCAGGTAGCGGGGATGGGCGCCTTTTGTCTGCCGTTGCTGTGGCTGTACTCGGTGTGCGCCATCGCAGCCTCCAGGATCGGTGCGCTCCCCCGCCTTGCCGAGTTCGCCACGCCTACTGGTGGTCACGTCGGTCCACGTCGCGATGGCGGTGCCGACGGCCGGCGCTACGGCCCCCTCAAGGTGCCGCCCGCCTGCTACCACTTCCTCGCAGAGTCCGAAACGGGGCTGCGTGAGCATGGCCGTCGGCCTCATCGCGGCCGCACTCTTCAGCTTCGGGGTGACGGTCTGCCTCGGTCGCCAAGGGGCACAATGCGCACCCGCCCAGACGATGCACGAGAAGACCGCCGCCCAGGCATAGAACATCGCTCCGGAAAGGCGCTGTAAACCGATCGGTTTTCTTTTCGTCGCAAGCGAGTTAACCTCGCGGTATGACCACCGAAGTGAAAACAAGCACCCGAGAGCGGCTGCTGGAGGCGGCGGCCACGCTCACCTACCGAGACGGCGTCATCATCGGCGTCGACACGCTGTGCAAGGCAGCGGGGGTGTCGAAGCGCTCCCTGTACCAGCTGTTCGAGAGCAAGGACGAACTGCTCGCGGCGAGCTTGGAGGAGCGCTCCGCCGCCTTCGTGGCGACCCTCCTGCCCGCGGCGGACGACAACCGCCCACCCCACGAGCGGATCCTGCACGTCTTCGACCAGTTGGAGGAGCAGGCGGGTGCACCCGACTTCCAAGGCTGTCGGTACCTGGCCGCTCAGATCGAGCTCAAAGACCAGAAGCACCCCGCGAGCCAGGTGGCCCGCCGGGTCAAGTCGAACCTGACAGCCTTCTTCCGCACCGAGGCCGAACAGGGCAGGGCGAGCGATCCCGATCTGCTGGCCCGGCAGCTGATCCTGGTCTTCGACGGCGCCAGCGCCCGCGCGGGGATCGGAGCCGACAGACTGACCGGGCTCATCACGCCCACGGTGGCCACCCTGCTCGACGCGGCCGGCATGCACTGACGCGCCCCGTCTTCGGCAGGAGTCTCCGCGGACGGGGGTTGCTGCGGTCGCTGCCTTGCAGCCCCACCAATGGCCATGCTCCTGAACCTCACGACGACCTCCGCACCGCACTGGTTGTTGGGCACGCCGACGAGCCCTCCCCCGCCGTCACCGTCCCGTCGATCCAGACGACGGCAGCTGTCACTCCGGACGCCGGAGGCGCGCGGCTGCATCCCCGCAGCACGGGTTTCGAACTCCTCCGCTCCTACGTCCTGATCCGGCTGGCCGCAGCCACTTGTGCCGACCCGATGCGCCGGCTGAAGAGGTGCGCCAGTCCCCGCTGCCGCGGCGCGTTCTACGACCGTTCCAAGAACGGTTCGCATCTTTGGCACGACGTCACCACCTACGGCAACACCCAGAACGTACGCGCCTACCGGGCCGCCTGAAGGAACGCGGGCTCTCCACGTCACGCTGAAGCGACACCATCCACAGGCGTCTATGACATCCGGCAACACGGAGGAACATCATGGGATCGGCGAGCCTGGAAGCAATCGATCTGGGTGAAGTGCCGTATGAGGTGGCACAGGCCGACATGGCCCGGTGGGTCACCGAGCGGAAGGAGGGGCGTGCGGGGAACCGGCTGTTCCTGTTGACGCACCCGCCCGTGATCACCTACACCGCGCGGACTCCGGTCAGCCAGCTCCCGGATCCGAGTTCACCGATACCCCTTGTCGAAGTCGACAGAGGCGGTCATGCCACGTATCACGGCCCTGGACAGCTCATCGGCTACCTCGTGGTGAACGTGCGCGACCTCGGCCCCCGCGGCCTGGTACGCCGGGTCGAGCACGCCCTCATCCAGGCAGTGGGATCGCTCGGCTTCGAGGCGGTACGACGGGACACACCACGAGGGTCCGAGAGCCTGGTCGGCGTATGGACGCCCGATCACCGCAAACTCGCCTCCATCGGCATGCGTATCAGCGGCAGTGTGACCAGCCATGGATTCGCCCTCAACGTCGCCCCTGATCTCGACGTCTACTCAACATTCATGTCCTGCGCACTGCCGGACGTCCGTATGACGTCGCTGGCGGAACTCGCCGAAGAAATCGGGCGGCCCACGCCCACTGAAGCTCAAGTGCGGGATGCCGTGACCGCAGCACTGACAACCAAGCTGAGTGCCGCTCGTGGAACGGCTGTCGCGGCTGGCGATCACGCGGGGGACGGCCGGTGAGCTTCTGGCGCGGAACCCCACAGTTCATGGTGGTGTTCGGCGGCCGAGAGTTGCTCGTTGAACCGGGCGATCTGCTTGCGCGGCCCCTCGGAGGCCCGCACTGGCTGCTGCTCCGATGAACGATCCTGCCCAGGAGGTCCCTCACCAGGTGCTCCCATTCCAGGGGCCGATTGCCAGGCGGGCGGTCGCGCCAGGTTGGGGACCACGCCGGTGTGTCCATCAAGGCTCCGGTTGTGAATCTCGGTCGAGCAAGGCCGGATACCGGCACACCGAGACGTCTGGAGAACAGCGCCATGTCCCACCCAGACGCGATAACGCTCCCCGAAAGGGCAGCGCACCGGCGAACGATACAAGCTCCGCGGCGCGAAACACGCAGAGCCACCGTCGGATCGATCATGGCCACGGTCGTGCTGTCGGTGTTCGCCATCCTGCTCGCCTCGCTCGACATGGCGTCGAGCGCCCGGGCTGAATCGCCAAAATCGTCGCCACCGATGCGGCGATGCGGGTCACCACCGACGCCGTCCAGGACTTCGGCGGCGCCGGCTACACCCGGGACTTCCTCGGCGAGCGCTACATGCGCGGCCCGACCCGCCATAACCGACGGCCCCAGATAATTCGCACCGTCGTAGCCGCGCGTCGAACTGCGCACGCCGACGGCGACCGCGGACGACATACCGCGGTTCCTCGTCATGGGCGTCGCCGGCCTCGCGCTGCCCGGCACCGCTCCTTCCACCCGTACACGCTTCATGGCCCTGCTCTTCGACGCGCTCAACCCGGCGAACGCGACTCCGCTCCCGCCCCTGAAAACGGAGGAGGGCGACCTGCGCACCGCGATCAGCAACGTCCCGCACAGCTGACGCCCCATCATCCGATGTGTCCGGACGCGGTGGAGTCTCCTTGGGGTGTAGCTCTAGCTGGGGGACGGTCGCTGATCAGGCTGTGATGCGGTGGTCGTGTCGGTCGGGGGTGGGTAGAGGCGTTCGTACTCGCGGGCGAGGTGGTGTCGCCGGTACTCCTCGAAGTCGCCGATGTCCTTACAGTGCGCGGAGTTTGAGGATGGCTTCGGAGCCGGCCAGGCCCCATCGTGACCCGGTAATGGCGAGCCTGTCGGCGATGATGTGGCGGCAGGCGGTCTGGGTGGCCGGTGAGGTAGCGGATGCAGGCGTCGACGCCTTCACGGCTGGTCCCGCGCAGTCCGCCCTGGTCTGCCTGCGCCGTGGTCTCGGCAACGGCCCGGGGGGCCTGACCATGCAGAGTGGTCGTCAGGTTGCCAGCGACCCAGGCTTCGCACTCGGGGGTGCCGGGGTGTTGGAAGCAGTGGGCCGCACCCCAGACATATTTACTCACATGAACGATACCGATCAGGATGTGCACTGCGATGCCGCGCCGGTCGGCCTCGGCCTGGACCAGATCGATCTGGTGGTGGGTGCCGTCGACGAGCACGAGCCAGTCCCGCGCGTGATGCCGGTCGCGGGCCTCGGCCTGGTCGAAGGCAGCGGCGACGGTGTGCTCAGCAAGGTGGATCACCGAGCGACAGCCACTTCGCGGCCGCCCTCGGCCCCGGCCGGGGCGGTCCGTTGCCGCCGCGCCCCTCGGGCGGGGCGATGATGTCATGCGGCCGACGCACCGCGGGATCGGCATCGAACACGCGGGCCGGCGTGGCCATACGCTTCCGGTTCGGTTTCTCGCCCGGCGCCGGCCTCGTGCGCATCGCCTGTTTCTTGTCCCGGCCGCAGGGCCTCGGGCCGCATGACGATCGAAAGGGAATGGAAAGCGGGCATTTCCGCAAGGGTGATCCCAATATCCAGATCCTGCTGATCACGGGCTCCTCCCAATGGGCCTGGACCTGGTTCGACCCGGCCGGACCACACACTGCGGAGAAGGTCGGCTCCAGCCGTGAGGCGGCCACCGGAAAGGTGTCATCGACGGGGCGGGCCCGACCACCTCCGGCGCGGGTGTCAGCCTCATGACGCCCGAGGGCCCGGGATCTGGAGCCTGTGACTGCGGGCCGAGCGTCGACCGTTTTTGTGAGAGTGCTCGGCCCGGCTGTCGCCGATCCGGTCGCGCTCGGCGAGCGTGCCCTCGAGGAGAACGTGACCGGGATCGGTCTCCCGCACGACGCGCAGCGGGCTGGGCCCACCCCGGAGATGTGTTCGATCACTGCGGTGCAGGCGTGTGCGATGCTCCGCAGCAGATCAGAGGTCGAGGACCAGGCGGTTGCCCTTGGCCCGGGAGACGCAGATCATCATGGTGTCGCCTGCGGCGCGTTCCTCGTCGTCCAGGACCGAGTCGCGGTGGTCTATCTGTCCCGACAACACCTTCGTCTCGCAGGTTCCGCAGATTCCCTCCTCGCAAGAGGTCATCACCGGCACACCGGCAGCTTCGACGGCCTCAAGGATGGACATGTCCTCAGAGACCAGCAGCTTCTTGCCGGACTGGGCCAGCTCGACCTCGAAGCTGCTCCGCGGCCCGGCGGTGGCGTCCTGCTTCGGGGCGAAGCGCTCCAGATGCAGAGATCCGCTCGGCCACTTCTCGCAGCCGGCCTCGACCGCCGCGAGCAGCGGTTCCGGACCGCAGGCGTAGACGACTGTCTTGCGTTGCGGCTTGCCGAGCAGCGAAGGCAGGTCCAGCAGCCCGTATTCATCCTGCGGCCGCAGGCTCACCCGGTCTCCGTAAGCCCGCTGCAGAGTCTCACCGAACGCCATCGAAGCGCGAGTGCGGCCCCCGTAGACAAGGCGCCAGTCGGCGCGGGTCGCGTTGACTGCCGCCACCATGGGCAGGATGGGGGTGATCCCGATTCCGCCCGCGATGAACAGGTATTTCTTGGCCTTCACGAGCGGAAAGTGGTTGCGTGGACCGCGAATGCGCACCGACTCACCTTCCGTGAGCACGTCGTGCACGTGGCTCGACCCGCCCCGGCTTTCCGGTTCACGCAGCACCGCGACCTGAATGCGGGACCGGTCCCCCGGGTCCCCGCACAGTGAATACTGCCGGACCAGGTCGGCTCGCAGTACCAGATCGATATGCGCTCCCGGCTGCCATTCCGGCAGTGGACGGCCTTCCGGGTGGCGCAGCGTCAGCAGCACGACGCCTTCGGCCGTCGTTTCCTTGCGTTCCAACACGAGGTCGAGCTCGACTTCGGTGCTGAGAGTGCTCATGATCCGCCTTTCATTTCTCACAGTGATGATTCCGTGATGCGGTTCTTTCGTGACCGATCAGGACGGGAAGCAACGGCCGAAGTCGCGCAGCAGTCGGGGGGAGCCCTGCAGCTTGATCTGGCGACGCACCAGTGCCCACGCCAGCAGCGACGGCTTGCTGAGGAAGCGCAGCCAGGTGCGTGTGTCGGCGGTGATCCTGAGATCCGGCTCACCGTGATGTCCGTCGGCGACATCGAGTTCGCGGTCGCGGATGGTCACGGTGATCTGGCGGGACTCGTCGCCGGTGAAGGTGAAGTGGTACGTGGCGGACATGTCCTTGGCCTGTTCGCGCTGAAAGATCAGCGGCAGGCCTTCCACCAGACCGTCGATGCTGTTCGCGCGCAGGCTCATCGCCACATGCTTGGTGCGCTTGTTCGGGAACCGGTCGATCACGTGCTGCTCGGCGTCGGAGCCCGGGACGACGTAGACGGTCTCTTCCTTGTCCATCAGTGGACGTACGACCTGGGTCAGATGCGCCTTGCGATCGTCCAGCCAGGGACCGATGACATCCTCACCGGCCGGGCACACCGACATGCAGTAGGCCGCTTTGTAGTTGGCGCCGAAGGACAGGCTCTGCCACATCGAGGCGCTCTCGCTGTCACTCACGCGCGATCGGTAGTCATGGGCGTCACGGCTTTCGGCGACCTGCTCGGCCCAGTCGCCGAAGCCACCCATGAACTCGCGGTAGTTGTGCGTGTAGCAGGCGGAGAAGTTGAAGTGACCGTCGGACGCGATCGCCCCGGTCGGGCAGGCCGTCACGCACAACTTGCATTCCAGGCAGGGGTTGTACTCGATGGGCCGGGTGTATTCGCCGACCTCGGCGTCGATGAGGATGGTGCCCAGCAGGACGAAGTTGCCGAATTTCGGGTGGATGACGTTGCGGTGGATGCCCATCTTGCCGAGCCCTGCCGCCACGGCGACCGGCTTGTGCGAGACGACCCACGCTTTCCTGGGGAACTTGTCCATCTCCATCGGAAAACCCATCGCGGGGTTGATGGCGCGCACACCCATCGCTTCCAGCTCACCCACCACGTGCCGACCGATCTCGTTGGTGTGGTCGCCGGTGTGATGGAACTCCAGGTTGGCGACCGAGCGCGCGGGAGTGCGGATGTTCTCCCGGTTCATTCGGGTCACGAAGCTGATGAGCGTTCGGACACCCGGCAGCGCGGCGCTCAGATCCTCTCGCTGGTCGGCGATGTCCGGCCGGTCGATCTCGACGAAGCCGACGTCGTCCGCACCTGCGTCGAGACACAGCTGGCGCAGCCACGACGCGTCCAGCGGCTCGGCGGGCCGGTCGGCGGTGCGGTCGCGTCGGCGGGCTTGGACGACGGTGGGATGGTCTTCGAGCTTGTTCCTGGCCATCG
>Ga0075367_10000322_pt1 | contig 16929 bp, 18 predicted proteins | sample EndMethybrTD3032_FD_71399 | JGI IMG/M metagenome (GOLD analysis project Ga0075367, IMG submission 71399) | Populus endosphere microbial communities from Tennessee, USA - Endosphere MetaG P. TD hybrid TD303-2 | ecosystem: Host-associated > Plants > Roots > Endosphere | place: USA: Tennessee... | reverse complement strand
GTTGCGTATTGGAGGTTGGGATGGAGTTCGGAAAGCTGGAGCGCGAGATCCGCATCGACGCCTCCCCGGAGATCGTCTTCGATGTGGTGAGTCGTCCCGAGCACATCAAGATGTGGTGGTCCGACGACGCGTCGTTCGAGCCGGTGCCGGGCGAGGTCGGCGAGCTGGTGTGGGGCGACCGGTCCGAGGTCGCCCAGATCACGGTCGTCGAGGTGGACCCGCCTCGCAGGTTCGCGATGCGATGGGTCGCTCCTGATGGCGAGCTGCCGGATGCGGACAACTCTCTCCTGGTCACCATCGACCTCGAGCCCTCGGGTGACGGCACGATCCTGCGCCTGACCGAGAGCGGCTGGCGGGACAAGGGGTGGGAGGCCGCGGTTCTCGAGGAGGCCTTCCACGACCACGAGCGCGGCTGGGATGCGTTTCTGCCCCGACTGCAGAGCTACGCCCCTTCCGTCGTCACGCGATGACCGTCGCTGCCGACGACGAGCTCTGGTCGGCGATCGGCGACCCGACCAGACGTCGTCTCCTCGACCTGCTGCTTGCGGAAGGAGTCGGTACGCCGACCAGCCTGAGCGATCGTCTCCCGATCTCGCGCCAGGCGGTCACCAAGCACCTGGGCGTTCTCGATCGCGCCGGCCTCGTGCATGCCACGCCGTTGGGCCGCGAGCGGCGCTACGAAGTTGACGACGCGCAGCTCGCGCGTGCGGTCCGGCAGCTGAAGGAAGTCGGCAGGAGCTGGGATGCGCGCCTGAACCGCATCAAGCGCATCGCAGAAGACATCCAGCGTCAGCACCACGACTGACCAGCCACCCCGGTCGCCTGGGCCACCAGCTTCCGGATGCCTCAGCAACTGGCGGACGCGACACAGCCCGCAGCGGCGACGGTGTCACCACCGAGCCTGCGCAATCCCGGACGATCAACCACCTGGAGGTCACACATGAATGGATTGCTGCTCGAGGACAAGAACGCGGTGATCTATGGAGGCGGGGGCGCCATCGGCGGCGCTGTCGCTCGGGTCTTCGCTCGGGAGGGCGCGAGGGTCTTCATCGCCGGGCGGACGCAGGCGAAGCTCGACGCCGTGGCGCGTGACGTCGCCGCCACGGACGGACGAGTCGAGACCGCGCAGGTCGACGTTCTCGATCAACAGGCGGTCGAAGCGCACGCCGATGCGGTCGCGGCGACGGCCGGCAGCATCGACATCGCCCTCAACGCCGTGAGTGTCATGCACGATCAGGGGACGTTGCTGGAGGACCTCTCGCTGGAGGAGTTCATGCGGCCGATCGATGGGTTCCTGCGGGCGCTGTTCATCACCAGCAAGGCGGTGGCACGGCACATGGGTCGCAAGCGTCCTGGCGTCATCCTGACGTTGTCCGAGCCGGGCTCCAAGCTGGCTGTCGGCGGCATCCTGGGGCACGGCGCGAGCGCGGCTGGCAAGGAGGCCTTCTCGCGGATCCTGGCCGCGGAGCTGGCGCCCAGCAACATCCGGGTGATCGGCATCCGTCCACACGCCGTGGTCGACGCGCCGGCGGCGGGTTCCTACACCGAGGAGCTGTTCGAGCAGACCGCGGCAGCGGCCGGGCAGTCGGTCCGGGAGCTCCTCGAAGGCGGAGGGATGGCGCAAGGCACGCTGCTGCAAAGGCTGCCCACGCTCTCTGAAGTAGCTGAGACGGCCGCGTTCCTGGCTTCAGATCGAGCCGGAGCCATGACCGGGACGATCGCCAACCTGTCCGCCGGCGCCCTTGTCGACTGAGGCCGTGGTGTCCGAGCAAGCCGACAAGGCCGAGCTGCTTCGTTCCCTGCACGTCCCGGGCGCTCCGCTGGTGCTGCCGAACGCCTGGGACGTGGGCAGCGCCCGCGCCGTCGTCGACGCAGGCTTCCAGGTGGTCGCGACCGCGAGCAACGCGATCGCCGCCGCCTTGGGCTACGACGACGGTGAGGGTGCCCCGATCGAGGAGATGATGTTCGTCGCCCGACGCATCGCAGCATCTGTGGACGTGCCGGTCACCGTCGACGCCGAGGCCGGCTACGGGCTGGCGCCGGACGAGCTGGTCGAGCTGCTGATCGGGATCGGCGTCGTCGGTTGCAACCTCGAGGACAGCGACCACGCCAACGGCGGCCTTGTCGACGTCGACGCTCGCGCCTCCTACATCGCGCAGATGCGGGCGGCCGCCGACCGCATCGGGGTGCCACTGGTCATCAATGCCCGGATCGACTCCTTCTTCCCGACCTCGCCCCTCCTCGAGGACCACAAGCGCGCCGACGCCGTCCACAGGGCCAGGGCGTACTCGGCGGCCGACGCTGACTGTGTCTTCCCCGCTGGAGCCGGGCCGGAAGACCTCCGCGCCATCGTGGCCGAGGTCGACGCTCCGGTGAACGCCGGCCTGCCGCTGCGGGGCGGGTCGCTGGAGGACCTTCGCGCGATCGGCGTGGCGCGGGTGTCGTTGGGTCCGCAGCTCTACCGCAGTGCTCTCGACCATCTGCGGACCGTCGTTCTACCGCTGGTCGAGGCGCGGCACTGATGGAGGACTCGACTACTCCGACAAGCCGAGGCGCCACCGAGACCTCGTCGACCTCGCCCCGGCCCTGGTGAGGTCCGAACGATCGGCCTCAGTCGCCGACGGTGGCGAACTTGGCGGGGTCGAGGACCAGGTCGATCTCGGCGATCCGTCCGCCGATGACGGTGATCCCGACGACGGCGACAGGGCCACGGGGGCTGCGGGCCACGATGCCGGCGGCGCCATTGACGAGCGCTGGTCGGCAGAGCGAGGCGAAGCGTGGTCCGTGGGTGGCGGCATGCTCGGCGACGTCGACCGCGCCGGTGAGCAGCGCGGGCGCGAGTGCGGTGCGTCCGCCGGTGTCGACGCGGAAGACGACGTCGGGGTCGAGCACCTCGAGGAGTGCCCCGAAGTCGCCTGCGCGGGCCGCGGTGAGAAATGCGTCGACGACCCGGCGCTGGGTCTGCAGGTCCGCGTCCGGCGTGGTCGGTGCCCCCCGCACGCGGCGTCGAGCGCGGCTCGCGAGCTGTCGCGTCGCCTCCGGGGTGCGGTCCACGATCGGCGCGATCTCGGCGAACGGCACCGCGAACATGTCGTGCAGGACGAACGCCAGCCGTTCGGCGGGGTCCAGGGTCTCCAGGACGACGAGCAGGGCCAGGCCGACGGAGTCGGCGAGCAGGCTCTCCTCCTCAGGATTGGGGCTGTCGCCCCGGCTGACCACGGGCTCTGGCAGCCAGGTGCCGGTCAGGCTCTCGCGGCGGGCTTGCCGGGAGCGGAGCAGGTCGATGCACACCCGGCCCACGACGGTGGTGAGCCAGCCGCCGACGTTGTTGATCGTGGAGCCGTCGGCGCGGGTGCTGCGCACCCAGGCCTCCTGCAACGCGTCCTCGGCGTCGGTGAGCGAGCCCAGCATCCGGTAGGCGACCGAGAGGAGTCGCGGTCGGTGCTCCTCGAACCGCTCGGCGAACCACGCCATGTCGTCCATGTCGGCCAGCTTTCGTTCCGTGGGCTGGGTTGCCTGGTCCGTCATCCGGCCTCGGCAGGTGTCTCGGTCTGCGGGGTGTTCATGGTGCCTCCTTCGGTTGGGATCAGGACATCTCGAGTACGCCGGCCGCGGCGTCCCCTATGTCGGATCGCGCGCGCCGAATGTGACTGGTCGTCGACTGGCACGCCTCAAGGACCAGGCTCACGGCCTCCCACGCCCCCCGGTCACGTCCGCTGGACGTACTGCTCCTGGAGCTCCGGATGGGCGCGGGCTCGGTCAGTGACTGCCGAAGGCCTCTCTGCGGATCATCTGGAAGAGCGTCGGTGCGCCCTCGGACGTCGTCACGGCGACGTTCTTGCGCACCCACTCCGTCTCGGTCGCCTGGGCGAGCAGGCATGCGGCGAGGTCGGCGCGGCTGGTGAAGATCCCGTCGGCCTGGTCCTCGTGGAGCTCGTAGGCAGAGACCGCGTCCGCGTCGAAGAGCCCCGAGGGGCGGACGATCGTCCAGTCCAGGCTGCTGTTCCGGAGGAAGGCCTCCATCGCCCGCATGTCCGCGTACGTCGTCTTGCCGATGGTGGCGGTGACGAGAGGCTGCATGACGCGGTTGAGCAGGAAGCCACCGCCTGCGTGATGGTGGGGCTCGGTGGCGCTGGAGCTCACGGCGACGATGCGCGTGACGCCGTGCTCCGCCATCGCCGCCGCGATGTGTGCGATGCCCTCGCTGTAGATGGTGACCGGCTGGCGCGTGAACGGCACGCCCAGCGTCGACAGCACCACGTCGGAGTCGTGTACCGCTCGCTTCACGGAGCCCGGGTCGTGGACGTCTGCCTCGACGACCTCGAGCCGTTCATGGGCGAGCGTGAACTCCTGCGGCTTGCGGGTGACGGCAACGACCTCGTGGCCGGCGTCGACAGCCTGCTGGGTCAGCTGGCGGCCGGTCCCGCCGTTCGCTCCGAAGACGACGATCTTCATGCGGTGGCTTCCTCCTGATGGGTGGGCACGGCAGTTCCGTGCCCTCGGCGGAGATGTCGGTCCGCGAGGACTGGACGTGACAGCGCGGGACCCTGGGGTCCCGCACCGACTCACAGGGGAATCACTGGAAACTGCCATGTCTCTCACGGGCGACCTCGATGGTCTGTGCCGGCCCGACCCCGAGGAGAGCCGCCACGTGCGCAGACTGACCCTGACTCGACGACGGGGCAGCAAGATCATGAACGCGGTGATCCTGCTTGCCCTGGTCCTGGTCATCGCCATGACCGCCCGCATCCTGCGGGACGGCGACACGACCGCTGCTGCCGGAGACCAGACGGTGACCGTGGACACCGGCACCGTCTCGGCCACCGTGTCCGCCAGCGGGAACACCGAGGCCGCGACGACGGTCGACGTCAGCTTCGAGGGGACGGGCGGCGTCGTCCGCAGGCTCTACGTCAAGGAGGGCCAGAAGGTCCACAAGGACCAGGTGCTGGCCGTGGTCGACCAGACCTCGGCTCGACAGACCCTGGCGTCGGCTCGGGCCCAGCTCGCCTCGGCGCAGGCCGGCTACGCCACCACGACCCAGGGCCTGTCGCCGGCGGAGCGAGCGCAGAACGCCTCGTCGATCGCCTCGGCCGAGACGTCGGTGCGCTCGGCGGAGGTGTCGCTGCGGGCTGCGCGCGCGACGTACGCCCTCGACCGCAGGCAGCAGAACGCGGCGGTCCAGCGCGCGGAGCACGCCCTGGCATCGGCCGCGCCCGATGAGAAGGGAGGCGCCCGCGCCGAGCTGATCCAGGCGCGGAGCTCCCGAGCGTCGCTGCTGCTCCAGGACCGGCAGCAGATCAGCGCGCAGGAGGTCGGCCTCGCTTCCGCCAAGGACCAGCTGGCCTCGGCCAAGGCGTCGGCTGCAGTCGCTTCGGAGGGGCCGCGCAGCGGTGAGCTCCAGGCCGCCCAGGCGCAGGTCGACTCCGCCCAGGTCGGGGTTGACCAGGCCCGCACGAGCTTCGACCAGACCGTGCTCCGGGCCCCGGTCGGCGGCACGGTCTCCAGCGTCAACGGTGCCGTGGGCCAGTCGTCCTCGGGAAGCAGCTCGTCCACCAGCTCGTCCACCACGTCCACCGACTCCAGCTCGGACTCCAGCGGCTCCGGCTTCGTCGTCCTGACGTCGAAGAACCTGCTGGAGGTCACGGCCTACGTCGCCGAAGCCGACATCGCCGACGTGGAGGTCGGGCAGAGCGCAACCGTCACGCTGTCCGCCACCGGCACCGAGATCGCCGGCGAGGTCACCGGCGTGGACACCACCGAGACGGTCACCAACAACGTCGTGGAGTACGGCGTCACGGTCCGCCTCGACAAGACCAAGGGCGTCCGGCTCGGCCAGACGTCGGAGCTGGTCATCAACACCGGCGAGAAGCAGGGGGTCACCCGCGTCTCCAGCTCGGCGCTGACCACGATCGGGGACCGGACGACGGCGACCGTCCAGCACGAGGACGGCAGCACCGAGACCGTGGTGGTCACCACCGGGCTTCAGGGCGACAGCCAGACCGAGATCCTCAGCGGTCTCCTGCCGGGCGACGTGGTCGTGGTCCCGCAGCAGGAGGGCGGCAGTGACACGGGCTTCACCTTCCCCGGTGGCGGCCCCGGCGGTGGCCCCGTCGGCGGGTTCGGCGGCGCACCGTGACGGGCCAGCACCTCGACCACGACCACGTCATCGAGATGCAGCGCCTCACCAAGACCTACGGCGCCGGTGAGACCGCGGTGCACGCCCTGGCCGGGGTCGACCTGACCATCCAGCGGGGCGACTACGTCGCGATCATGGGCGCCTCCGGCTCGGGCAAGTCGACCCTGATGAACATCATCGGCTGCCTGGACGCCGGCACCAGGGGCCGCTACCTGCTCGACGGCATCGACGTCAGGCGCCTGGTCGACCGGCAGCTCTCCCTGATCCGCAACCGCAAGATCGGGTTCATCTTCCAGAGCTTCAACCTGATCCCTCGGACCTCGGCGCTGCGCAACGTCGAGCTGCCGTTGGCCTACGCCGGACTGCCGGCCGACGAACGACGTCGACGCGCCCTCGCGGCGCTGGACAGGGTGGGGCTCGCCGACCGCGTGCACCACTCGCCGGCCGAGCTCTCCGGGGGACAGCAGCAGCGCGTCGCAGTCGCGCGCGCCATCGCGACCGAGCCGGTCCTGCTGCTCGCTGACGAGCCCACCGGCGCATTGGACAGTCGCAGCACCGCCGACGTGCTGCAGCTCTTCGACCAGCTCGCGGTCGAGGGCCGCACCGTCGTGGTGATCACCCACGAGGACGAGGTCGCGCACCACGCCAAGCGGATCATCCGGATGACCGACGGCCTGGTCGTCTCGGACGAGCGCCAGGCCGGCGTCGACGACCCGCCGCCACGATGGGCGTCGGCGGTGGTCGCCTCGTGAACGTGCGCGAGATGCTGCGCTTCGCCTGGCAGGGCGTGACGGCCAACAAACCTCGCTCGGCCCTGACCACCCTCGGAATCCTGATCGGGGTGGCCGCCGTGATCATCCTGGTCGCGGTCGGCACCGGCTCGAGCAAGAGCGTCCAGGACGCGATCAGCGCCCTGGGCAGCAACACCCTCACGGTCTCCGCCAGCTCCACTGCGGCCGGGGGGCGTGGTGGAGTCGGCGGCTTCCTGGGCGCCCCCGGGGGCGGCACGGAGGAGTCGACAAGCCAGAACGCGACCCAGACCCGCACCCCCGAGCTCACCATGGCCGACGCCGCGGCGATCGCCACCTCCGACGAGGCCCCCGACGTGCTCGGCGTCGCACCCGTCGTCAGCGCGTCGTCGGTCACGGCCACCTACGAGGGCGCCTCCCACTCGGTGGGCACGTTCACCGGCAGCACCCCTGCCTACCTCCTCATCGACAACACCTCGGTGGCAGCCGGCCGCTCCTTCACCGACAGCGACTACACCAACCACGCCCGCGTGGCGCTGCTCGGCGAGAGCGTCGCCGAGGACCTCATCGGCAGCGACGTCGAGGATCTCGTCGGCACGTCGGTCTCCTTCAACGGTCTGCAGTTCGAGGTCGTCGGCATCTTGGAGTCGAAGGGCAGCACCGGGCCACAGGACCAGGACGACCGGGTCATCGCACCCGCCACCGCGGTGCAGGACACCCTGTCCGGGTACGGCGCCCTGGGATCGATCTCCGTCAAGGCCGGCTCCGCGGACACGGTCGAGGCCGCGACCGCGCAGGTGGAGGCGATCCTGGACGCCCGCCACGGTGTCACCGCGGCCGACCGCGACTACTCGGTCTCGAGCGCCTCCTCGATCCTGGATGCCGCGACCTCCTCCAACCAGACCTTCACCGTGCTCCTCGGCGCGGTGGCCGCCATCTCGCTGCTGGTCGGTGGCATCGGCGTCATGAACATCATGCTGGTGACCGTCACCGAAAGGACCCGTGAGATCGGCATCCGCAAGGCGATCGGAGCCCGCCGCGGTGACATCGTCGGGCAGTTCCTGGTCGAGGCCGTGCTGCTGTCGCTGTTCGGTGGAGTCGTCGGAGTGGTCGTCGGGCTGGTCGGGTCGCGGTTCGAGATCGTCGGTGTCCAGCCCGTCGTGGCGCCGTACTCCGTCTTCCTGGCCTTCGGCGTCTCGATCCTGATCGGCCTCGGCTTCGGCCTCTACCCCGCGAATCGGGCCGCCGCTCTGCGGCCCATCGACGCCCTCCGCTACGAGTGACCAGGACGAGCAGATGACCCACGCCCCGACTGATGCGACAGCCGACCCGACCGAGGACCCGGCCGCCGACTCGTCGACCGACCTGCTCGACGAGGAGTGGCTGGTCACGCCCACCCACCGTTCGCGCCTGCGCGCCGCGCTCGTGGTCCTCCTCGCCGCCTCGCTCGTCTTCCTCGCCGGCGTCGAGGTCCAGCGACACTTCGGCAGCGCATCGTCGGCCAGCACGTCAGCTGCCACCGGTGCGTTTCCGGGAGGTGGGCTCCCGTCGGGACTTCCCGCAGCCGGGGGCCCACAGGGAACCCAGCCCGACGCCTCGGTATCGCCCGGGGCCGGCGACGAAGCCGCGGTGATCGGCACCGTCGCGTCCGTCAAGGGCGACGTGTGGACCATCAAGGATCTCGGCGGCACCCTGCACGAAGTCACCGTCTCGAGCACGGTACGCATCGTGCGGGAGTCCAGCGTGGACCCTGCCGAGGTCGAGACCGGGGCCACCGTCGACATCGCAGGCACCACCGGCGACGACGGTCAGGTCACCGCCACCACCATCACGCTCCGCTGAGCACCCTCACACCTGTCCGAGCCATGAAGGAGAACCCATGAACGTCCTGCGCTGGCCCGCCACCGCCGTCCTGCTGGTCGCCCTCGGGACGCTGTCCGCCTGCGGGTCCGACGACCCCAGCGACTCCGCGGACGCCACGGCCGGCGGCTCCACTGCCGCTGCCTCTCCTGGCGCGGGCGGGAACCTGCCCGGAGGTGACCCCACCCAGCTCGCCGCGATCCAGCAGTGCCTCGACGCGGCCGGCCTGAGCGGCGCGATCCCCAGCGGGCGGCCGAGCGACGCCGGCACCCCACCCAGCGGCATGCCCACAGACATGCCCAGCGGGATGCCCACGGACATGCCTACGGGCATGCCCAGCGGCGGCCCCGGAGGCCCGGGCGGCGACGGTCCTGGAGGTGTCGTCCAGGACCCCGAGGTCCAGGCCGCGCTCCAAGCCTGCGGCATCACCCTCCCGACTCCGTCGGCGGCGCCCAGCGATCAGGCCACCGGCTGACTCAACGCGAGTTCGGACTCGCGGGCCGTCTTTCGTCGCGGTTCTGGCTGAAATCACGAAGGTCGACAGACGCGTTGACGACTCCTTGCCTGCGACGGCGCGAGTATCGTCGTGCGGACCGGGGCTTCCTTGCTCAGCCCGACGGATGGATCAGGAGCTGACCGCGGCCTTGGCGAGCTGGTCGGCGTAGGCGCGGGCGTGGATGGCGTCGAGCATCGCCAGCTGTGCGCTCTCGACCGCCCAGTCGGCGAAGTTGAGGGCTTCGGCCGAGTCGGCCTCCGCCCAGTCCGCCTCGGTTGCGGCGAGCTTGGCGTCCGCCTGGCGGGTCCGCCTGTCGACGTTCGCCTTGACGTCGCTCATCTTGGAGGCGGCGTCAGCCTTCAGCCGCGCCCACGTCGCCCGAGCGCTGTCGGTGGCCTGCGAGACCTGCTGCCGCGCGTTCTCGGCCGACTGGTCCAGGTTGGCCTGGGCTTCGTCGATGCGCTGCCTGACCTGAGCGTCGGTCTCGGCCCCGGCCGCCTGGACCGCCGACCTGGCCGTCGCGACCCGCTGCTGCAGGGCATCCAGCCGCGTGGAGAAGTCCGTGTGCTGCGTCATGAGTTGCCACCTTCGTTGGATTCCGGCCGAGGGCCTGTTGTTGGTTACCTGCAGTAATGACGATATCGTCAGAAACGAAGGATGGTCAATTCGAGGAGACCGAGCATGACGAAATCGTCAGTACTCTTCGGGATGCCCGGTGGCCGCCGGCCGGCACGGACAGAGGCGCTCGCGCAGCCGCCGCGCGGTGGTCCCCGGCCTACGCGCGAGGGAGACCGGTCGATCCGCGAAAGGACGGTCTGGTTGACCGCTCAGGCGGGTGAGCCGTCGGCAGGCGCCGCGTCCAGCTCGGGCAGTGGAAGGGAGGCGATCCGCTGTGCCTGTCGTCGCGTCATTCCGAACATGCGGAGCAGGTCCTCGGTGACCCGATCGGTCGTCTCGTCGACGTCGCGCTCGGGCTGGTCGTGCAGCAGGTGCCCCAGGGCGAGGAGGGCGCCGGCAGCCATGGTGACCGCGACATCGAGGTCTGTGACGTCGAAACGACCGGCTTCGGTCGCGGCGTCGATGTCGCGCCGCGCCCGGGGGGCGAGGCCGTTGGGGGCACTCAACAGCTGCAGCGCGTTGTTGAGCAGGACCTTGCTCAGCTCGGGCTCGCGACGGTGGAGCCGTCCGGTGAGGCGGAAGCTTGCGGCGAACACCTCCGCGGGATCGTCGATCTCGCCGGTCACCCGGTCCAGGAGCTGACCGTAGGCGTCCATCACGGCCTCCACGGCCGCGTCGAACAGCTGCTCCTTGGTCTCGAAGTGGTTGTAGAAGGAGCCCATGCCCACGTCGGCCGCCTGCGTGATCTCCAGGACCGGGACGTTGGTCCTGCCTTCGGCGATGAGTGTCTGGGCTGCCCGGATGAGAGCCGAGCGGGTCCGCGCCTTGCGCCGGTCGAGCCGGTTGCCCGGCTCCGTGGGTGCGGTGGTCATGGTCGCTCCTGGACGTCGACGTCGGGTGAGTGAGCCCCGTCATCCTACTGCCCTGCGGTCAGAAGTGACGATTTCTTCAGTTATCTCTTGACTGAGGGTATGTTCGTAAGTGACGATATCGTCAGACATGCCATCTAGGAGTACTGATGACCACTCACCGTGGGACCCACAGCGACATGCACAGCGAGCGGGGCGCGCTGCGCGGCGAGCACCCTGGGCGGGCCGGGAACCCCGTCATCAAGGTGCTCGACCTGGCCTGGCTCGAGTTCGAGAAGCCGGACCTGGACGGCACTGAGCAGTTCGCACGAGCCTTCGGGCTCGTCCCGGTGAGCCACACCCCGGACGAGCTGCAGCTGCGCGGCACCGACGCGGGCTCCCCGTGCGTCGTCGTACGGCGCAGTGCTCGGTCGAGGTATGTCGGTGCTGCGTTCCGAGCCGCGGACGCCGCGGACGTGATGCGCCTGGCCGACGCCACCGGGGCTCGGGTCCAGAAGCTGCCCGAGAGCATCGGGGGAGTGGTGGTGGACCTGACGGACCCCAGTGGCGTGCCGGTGCGGGTGGTGGCCGAGCCGCACGAGCTGACCGGACTGCCGGGTCAGCCGACGCACGTCCACAACACCGGCCACGACGTCCACCGCACCAACGCCACCCAGCGCCCTCCCCGGGCACCGGCGAAGGTGCAGCGCCTGGGCCACGTCGTACTTCAGACCCCCAGGTACCTCGAGACGCTGGACTGGTATCTCGAGCACCTGGGTCTGATCGTCAGCGACTTCAACTACTACGAGACCCAGCGCGACCGAGGCCCCACGATGAGCTTCATCCGCTGCGATCGCGGGGCGACCCCGACCGACCACCACACCCTGGCCATGGCACTGGGGCCCCGCAGGAAGTACCTGCACGCTGCGTTCCAGGTCGCCGACCTGGACGCGCTCGCCGCGGGCGGGGAGCACCTCCGAGAGCAGGGCTTCCACCGCTCGTGGGGGATCGGCCGGCACATCGAGGGCAGCCAGATCTTCGACTACTGGCGTGATCCGGATGGGCTGATGGTCGAGCACTTCACCGACGGCGACCTGTTCGACTGCACCCTCGAGCCCGGCTGGGCGCCGATGAGGGCCTCGGGCCTGGCCCAGTGGGGTCCCCCGGCGACCAAGGACTTCCTCGGGATCACGCCGTCCGAGGGCCTGCGTGACCTTTCCTCGTTCGTCCGCGGCTCCCGCCGCGGTGACTCCGAGTTCGACCTGACCCGCCTCCGCGGCCTGCTGAAGGTAGCCACATCGTGAGCCTCACCGTCCTTCGTACCGCCGACGCCTGGTGGCTCGGCACTTCCAACGGCGCCGTGCGCATCGACAGCGACGCCACGACCACGCGCCAGCTGCTCGCCGAACCGGACACGATCGACGCGGCCCGGGGGAACAAGAAGACCGTCGACCCGGCCACCCTCGACCTGATCTCCCCGGTGACGGCTCCCTGCCGGGTCGTGGCGCAGATGACCAACTACGCGAGCCATGTCAAGGACGCCGGGTTCAACCCGGACGCCATCCCGCTGACGTTCTTCCGCAAGACCTCGGGCTCGATCAGCGGCCCGTTCGACGACATCGTCAGGCCGGCCCACGTCCGCTGCCTGGACTACGAGGTCGAGATCTCGCTGGTCATCGGGCGCGAGCTGCCGGTGGGCACGCAGGTCACCGAGGAGAACTGGACCACGTTCGTGGCCGGCCTGGTCGTGACCAACGACGTGTCGGCGCGCGACGTCCAGCTGCCGAAGACCCAGTTCTTCGAGTCCAAGTCCTACCCGACCTTCACGCCTGTCGGTCCCGCGCTGGTCCTCCTCGACGATGACGAGATCAAGCGGTTCTGCGACCTGCGGCTGCGACTGTGGGTCAACGGTGAGCTGCGCCAGGACGCGGTGGTGGACGGCGACATGATCTACACGCCGCTCCAGGCGCTGCAGGCGCTGAGCCGGTTCCAGCGCCTGGACGCGGGGGACCTGCTCCTCACCGGCACCCCTGAGGGCACCGCCCTCAGCGCACCGCCGAAGCCGGTGGAGCTCATCGCCGCGCTCCTGCCGCCCGCGCTGAAGTGGAAGCTCTTCTTCCAGCGCCAGGCCCAGAACCCGAAGTACCTCAAGCACGGCGACGTCGTCGAGATCGCGATCGGCACCGACGACGGTGCCATCGACCTCGGCCGACAGCGCACCGTGGTCAGCGGCGCGTGATGGACCCCGCTCTCTGGCCGGCGTACGACGGTCCGGACGACCTCGGGCGGATCGAGAGTGTTCCGCTGGCTGAGCGGGGACTGCCGGGCACGACGTACGAGCTGGTCGTCAGGGCCGCCGAACTCTGGCCGGACCGCGTGGCTCTGTCCGTGCTGCCCGACGCCGAGCGGCAGCCGGTCGAGCGCACCTTCGCCGAGCTGCTCGCCGACGTCCATCGCTACGCCAACGTCTTCCACGGTCTCGGCGTGCGCCGCACCGAAGGCATCGCACTCCTCGCTCCGAACTGTGACCAGCTCATCACCGCGACCCTCGCCGGCGAGCTGGCCGGGATCGCCGCTCCGCTCAACAGTGCCCTCTCCCACGAGCACCTGGCCGAGCTGGTTCGCAGGTCCGGGACCCGGGTGCTCGTGGCCGCCGGTCCCGACCTCACCTCCGAGGTGTGGGAGCGGGCGGGGAGACTGGCAGTCGACTCCGGCATCACGGCCCTGCTGGCGCTCAGCCCGACGGGTGCCGAGCCGGTGGAGCTGGCGCCGATCGACGGTGTGCGCGTCGCCCACCTGTCCGAGCTCGCCGCAGACCAGGCCCACGACCGCTTCCTCGGGGTGCCGCCCACGTCCGCGGACCTGGCCGCTCTCTTCCACACCGGAGGCACGACCGGGACACCGAAGCTTGCCGGACACAGCCACGGGAACGAGGTCAGCGATGCCTGGATGATCGGTCTCAGCAGCCTCATGCACGAGGGCGCGGTGCTGTTCGCAGCGCTGCCCCTCTTCCACGTGAACGCCGTGCACGTGACGCTGCTGGCGCCGCTGTTCCGGGGACTGCGGGCCGTCTGGGCCGGCCCATTGGGCTACCGCGACCCGGCGCTCTTCCCGAACTTCTGGAGGCTCGTCGAGCGGCACCGGATCACCACCATGAGCGCCGTGCCCACGGTGTACGCCGGCCTCGCAGGTTGCCCGGTCGACGCCGACATCAGCTCCCTGCGCTACGCCGTGGTCGGCGCGTCACCCCTGCCACAGGCGGTCCGGGACGGCCTCGAGTCGGCCACCGGCATACAGCTGGTCGAGGGCTACGGGCTGACTGAGGCCACGTGCGCCAGCACCCTGAACTCCCCGGGCCGCCTGCGAGCGGGCTCCGTCGGTCAGCGGCTTCCGTACCAGCGCCTCAAGGTCGTCGAGATGACCGAGGAGGGCGAGTGGCTCGAACTGTCGGCCGGCCGCGTCGGTGTGCTGGCCATCAGTGGCCCGACCGTCTTCGCCGGCTATGTCGTCGACCGAGGGCCTGACGGCCCGGTGCTGGACGGGCTGGGCAAGCTCTGCGACGGCTGGCTGGACACCGGTGACCTGGCGCGGGTCGACGACGACGGCTTCGTCCACCTCACCGGACGGGCCAAGGACCTCATCATCCGCGGCGGTCACAACATCGACCCGGCCACGATCGAGCACGTCCTGCTCGCCCACCCCGCCGTCACCAATGCCCAAGCAGTGGGTCGCCCGGACCTCCACTCCGGTGAGGTGCCCGTCGCCTTCGTGACCCTCGCCCCGGGAGCCACGACGACCGCGGCGGAGCTGCGCGCGTGGGGGGCCGCGAACGTGCCCGAGCAGGCCGCCGTCCCCAAGACCGTCACCGTGCTCGACGCGATCCCGGTCACGCCCGTCGGCAAGCCCTTCAAGCCCGCCCTGCGCGCCGAGGCGACCCGCGAGGCCGTCGCCGAGGCCCTTCGGGACGTCCCCGGCGTGGCCGGCGTGCGCGGCCTGGTGGAGGCCGGAGCAGTGGTGGCTGTCATCCAGCTGACTGACGGCTCGGACGAGGTCCGGGTCAAGGAAACCCTTGATCGCTTCGCGATCACCTGGCGAACGGAGAAGTCATGATCACCACAGTCGTCCTCGCAGGAGTCCTCGTCGTCGCCTTCGGCGTCCTGGGCTCGGCCAAGCTCGCCGCAGCTCCGGCGATGCGCTCCCGAGCTGAGCACGTCGGTTTCAGCGTGAACGCGTATCGCGGGATCGGTGCCCTCGAGATCCTGGCGGTGATCGGAATTCTCGTCGGGGTCGCCATCCCTCTGATCGGGGCTCTGGCCGCGACCGGACTCGTGGTGCTGCTCGGCGGGGCGGTGGCAGCGCACCTCCGCAACCGCGACGGGTGGCGTGAGCTGGCCCCGGCCGTCGTCCTCGGCGCCGTCGCGGTGATGTTCGTCATCTTCGTGTTGAGCAACGTCCGGTGAGCACGTCCGGTCGCCCCGGCTCCGATCCCGTCTCTGTCGTCATCGTCGGAGCCGGTCCGGCGGGCGTCACCGCAGCCACCCTGCTCGGTCAGTACGGCGTGGAGTGCCTCGTCCTGGACCGCTGGGACGACGTCTATCCCCAGCCACGAGCCGTCCACCTCGATGACGAGGTCTACCGGATCCTGGCTCGGCTCGGGATCGCCGAGGAGTTCGCCGCTGCCTCCCGTCCGACGTTGGGGCTGCAGCTGGTCGACCGCAACCACCGCGTCTTCGCGGTCTTCGACCGGGCCACCGAGCGGGGCCGGCACGGCCACCCCGCGGCGAACATGTTCGACCAGCCCGAGCTCGAGCACCTGATGCGCATCAACCTCGAGGGCCAGCCGACCGTGCGGCTGCGCGGGAACGTCGAGGTCACCGACGTCGCTCAGGACGGTCAAGGGCGGGTCCGGGTCGACTTCACCGACCGGTCCGGTGGTGAGCACGAGTCCGTCCTGGCCCACTACGTCCTCGGCTGCGACGGCGCCAACAGCGTTGTGCGCGCCGCCATCGGCGCGACCATGGAGGACCTCAGGTTCGAGCAGCGGTGGCTGGTCCTCGACGTCACGTGCGCTGGCGAGCTGGACCAGTGGGAGGGCGTCCACCAGGTGTGCGACCCGCGTCGCGCGGCGACGTACATGCGCATCGGTGAGAGCCGCTACCGCTGGGAGTTCCGGCTGCTGGACGGGGAGACCGCGTCGGACTTCGCCTCCATGGACGCCGTGCTGCCCCTCATCAACCCCTGGCTCGAGGGAGTGTCGACGAGCCGGCTGAGACTCGTCCGCGCCGCGGAGTACACCTTCCGCGCCCAGATCGCCGATCACTGGCGCGACCGCCGCGTCTTCCTTCTCGGGGACGCGGCGCACCTCACCCCGCCGTTCATCGGCCAGGGCCTCTGCGCGGGTCTGCGCGACGCCATGAACCTCAGCTGGAAGCTGGCCGGCGTCCTGGCCGGCGACCTGCCCGAGGCGGTGCTCGACACCTACCAGGCCGAGCGCAAGCCGCACGCGCGGGCCATGATCAAGCTGGCCCAGCTCATCGGTGCGGCGATGACGCGGGGCGGCCGGACGGGCGACGTGCTGCGGCGCGTCGTGGCGCCGCGGCTGCACCGGGTCCCCGGGATGCACGCTCGCATCCTCGACAGTGAGACCCCCGCGCTGTCCGGGTCTGTTCTGGTGCACCGCCGCCGCTTCGCACGGTCCCTGGCCGGGCGGCTGTGCCCCAATGCGCTGCTGGGGGACGGCCGTCGCCTCGACGACCTGGCCATCGCAGGCTTCCTTCTCGTCACCAGGGTGGCGCCCACGTGCCAGCAGCGACAGCGGCTCTTCGAGCGTGGCACGCAGGTCCTGGAGGTCGACCCGGCCTCGGAACTCGGCACCTGGCTCTCGAAGGGTGACTCCGTGGCCGCCCTGGTCCGGCCCGACCACACGGTGATGCGGTCGGGCCGAGACCTGGCTGCTCTTGCTGAGGCCGCACCCCGATTCGGCTCACGCTTCGTCTCGTTGTGACCGACCAGGAGTCGAGCAACGCAGCCCAGCCTGTGTCGAGTACGCCACAGAGCCTTCAGTTGTTCAAATTCGAAGTTTGCAGTAAGGTCGGAGCACTTCAAATTCGAACGAACTCAAGCGCCGGGAGACGCAATGACGACCACCGAGCTTCCCTCCGCCACGGTCCGCACCAGGGTGGCCATCCCGTTGCGCTTCCCCGACGGCTATCGAGTGTCGGC